>Ga0194055_10000409_pt1 | contig 34228 bp, 37 predicted proteins | sample SepL449m_MetaG_FD_155482 | JGI IMG/M metagenome (GOLD analysis project Ga0194055, IMG submission 155482) | Anoxic zone freshwater microbial communities from boreal shield lake in IISD Experimental Lakes Area, Ontario, Canada - Sep2016-L442-9m | ecosystem: Environmental > Aquatic > Freshwater >... | reverse complement strand
TCCTGATTTTTCTATCACCAGCACTTCCAGCGCTGGTTGTATTCGGGCTGCATTGACAGCACAAAAAAATCCAGCGGCCCCTCCACCGATCACAACGAGTCTTTTTCTTTTCATGAGGTGATGCTTGTAAGCTCAAAAAATATACAAGAAAGATATAGCGGGAATACTAATAGTCTGAACAAAGTGCCGTGTTGGCTTTTTCGGCTGCCTCAATTTCCACAAAGCTGGATAAGATATCTGCTTTGCCTTTTTGAATACAGATATCATGCTCGTAATGAGCAGAAGGTTTTCCATCAACAGTACGAATGGTCCAGCCATCCTTATCGTGGTAAACTTCCCGGGTACCCAGGTTGATCATAGGTTCAATGGCAATGACCATTCCGTCTTTTAATTTGGCCCCGGTACCACGTTTGCCAAAATTGGGTACCTGGGGTTCTTCATGTAAATGCCTTCCCAGTCCATGCCCCACCAGGTCGCGCACCACACCATAACCATGCTCGCGCTCGGTATATTGTTGAATGGCATTGGCGATATCGCCTACCCTGGCCCCATGCACGGCTTGCTCAATCCCTTTGTACAAAGAGGCCTTGGTCACCTGCATCAATTTTTTTATCTCGTCTGGCACAGCTCCTAACGCAAAGGTATAAGCGCTATCTCCATGAAATCCATTTTTAAAAACACCTACATCTACGGAAACCACATCCCCGTCTTTCAATTCCTTGTTAGAAGGGAATCCATGAACCACTGCATCATTTACCGATATACAACAAGCATATGGAAAGCCATTATACCCCTTAAAAGAAGGCAATGCCTGGTGATCCTTAATAAAAGTTTCGGCTTCTTTATCAAGATACAGGGTAGATACCCCGGGCTTAATGATACCGGCAACCATGGCCAGCGTTTTACTCACGAGCAAAGCGCTTTGCCGCATCAATTCTACCTCAGCCTTGCTTTTATAATGTATCATAATGATATTCTTGTTAACACAAACCCCGACATAAACAGTCGGGGTTTGCAAAAATATTTAAGACTCCCAACCGGGATGTTTTTATATACCCGAAGCAACCGTTTGTCTTCCCTGGATCCTTCCGCTGCTCATTAAACCATCATATTGGCGCATAAGCAATTGAGTTTCGATCTGCTGCAGGGTATCCAAAATAACACCTACCATGATCAACAATGAAGTACCTCCAAAGAAAGTAGAGAAATCCTGCTGCATGCCAAATAATTTCTGGAAGATACCAGGCAGGATACCCACCAAGGCCAGTAAAACGGCACCGGGTAAAGTAATTCTGTCCATGATGGTTCCAATATAATCGGCAGTTGGCTGACCTGGCTTAACCCCCGGAATAAATCCGTTGTTGCGCTTCAGTTCATCGGCCATTTGCTTAGGATTAAAGATCAAAGCAGTGTATAAGAAAGTAAACGCGATCACACAGAATGAATACACGAACATGTAAACAGTATTGGTATGATCAGTAAAATATCTTGCCCAGCCTTCGTTTTTGAATCCAGTGAAAACTGTTGGTAAGAATAGGATCGCCTGAGCAAAGATGATCGGCATTACACCAGATGCATTTACTTTCAAAGGAAGAAAATTACGGGCTCCGCCAAACTGGCGATTGCCTACGATCTGTTTCGCATAATTTACCGGCACTTTTCGAGTACCCTGAACCAGCATAATAATACCCAGAATAATGGCGATCAGGAAAACGATCTCGATCAGCATGATCAGGATACCACCGGCACCACGGGTAGACCTAGCCGCCCATTCGTGCAAGAATGATTGTGGTAAACGGGCCAGGATACCTACCATGATGATGATAGAAGTACCATTTCCCAATCCTTTATCGGTGATCTTTTCACCCAACCACATTACAAATAAGGTTCCTACGGTAAGTAATACTACAGTAGACAACCAGAAATAAGGTGCATAAGCATGTATGATGGCGGCGCCATTACCCAAACTTTTCAGATAGGTGATGGTAGCGGCAGCCTGAAATGCAGTAACGATAACAGTGAGGTAACGCGTCCATTGATTGATCTTCTTTCTTCCACTTTCACCTTCTTTCTGGATCTTGGCCATTTGCGGAACCAATATCGTCATCAATTGCATGAAGATAGACGCAGAGATATAAGGCATGATACCTAATGCAAATACCGAAGCCCTGTTAAAGGAACCTCCCACAAAAGCATTCAGCAGGTCCAGCATACCATTTGATTTGCTGTTTGCATTGATCTTTGCTAATTCATTGGGATCGATACCTGGGAGAACAATTTGAGAGCCGATACGGTATATGAAAATCAATAAGAGTGTGAACACAATTTTATTGCGTAACTCATCGATGCTCCAGATGTTTTTGAGTGTTTGAACGAACTTCTTCACTGAATTAAAACGATTTAAGTGTTTTGCGCAAAACTGAAATAACGCATTTTACTGCGACTGCCATACGGCAGGTGAGTCAAATATCGTGAAATTATTTTACTATCTCCACGGAACCTCCGGCGGCTTCAATGGCTGCCTTCGCTTTTTCGCTCACGGCATTCACTTTGAAACTGTATTTGCCTTTCAGTTCGCCATTGCCCAATACTTTAACGCTATCGAACTGACTGATCAATCCGTTAATGTATAAATGCTGCAGGCTGAATTCGGTCAGGCTGTATTTTTCTGCCAACTGGTCGATCTGACCCAGGTTGAGCACTTTGTATTCAATTCGATTGTTGTTCTTGAATCCACGCTTAGGGATACGACGCTGAATAGGCATCTGACCACCTTCATGGGCTTTTTTACTTTTGTAACCCGCGCGACTTTGTCCGCCCTTATTACCTTTTGTAGAAGTTCCGCCTTTTCCGCTCGCTTCACCGCGACCAATTCTTTTTTCTTTGTGCGTAGCGCCTTTTGCGGGCTTAAGTGTGTGTAGTTTCATTGTATCCTGATTTTGTACTTACGGGGAATCACCCCTCGCGTTGTTTATAAATCAACAAACTGGCTTCCGCCAATCTGCCATTATTTGAATCATGTACCGGCAGTGGTAAAAGAACTAAGCCAGTTCTTCCACTTTTACCAGATGCAGCACTTTGGTAACCATACCCAATATTTGTGGGGTAGCTTCCACTTCAACGGTTGCATTCATCTTTTTCAAGCCTAATGCTACCATTGTTCTTTTCTGGCGCTCTGATCTGTCGATCACACTTTTAACCTGTGTTACTTTTATCTTTTTCATAATTAAAGTCGTTTGTTAGGAGTGAAGTATTCATACCCTCGGTGATTATTAAAAACCGGAAGCATGATCATCTCACTCGATTACCCGTTAAATACTTTTTTCAACGAAACATTGCGTGCTTTTGCTACGGCAATGGGTTCCCTTAAGGTAGCCAATGCTTTAAAAGTAGCTTTTACCACGTTATGCGGATTGGCCGAACCGAGGTTCTTAGCCAATACATCGGTAATACCTGCAGCTTCCAGTACGGCGCGCATGCTACCTCCGGCGATCACACCAGTACCATGAGCAGCTGGTTTGATATACACTTTAGCAGCACCTTCCTTACTCAACTGGTCGTGCGGAATAGTACCATGCATCAGCGGAATCTTGATCAGATTCTTTTTGGCATCTTCAATTCCTTTGGTAATGGCTTCCTGCACTTCTTTGGCTTTTCCCAAACCATGCCCAACCACACCGGCTTCGTTACCCACTACAACTAATGCAGAAAAACTAAAGGCACGTCCGCCCTTGGTTGTTTTTACTACACGGTTAATGGCAACCACTTTGTCTTTCAACTCAAGGTCACCGGCTTTTACTCTGTTTAAAATTAAATTTGACATTTATTTTCTGATTAGAAATTTATAATTAAAAAACAAGGCCACCTTCTCTAGCGCCTTCAGCAACTGCCTTAACCCTTCCATGATAGATATAACCACCACGATCAAATACCACGGTAGTGATACCCAATTCAGATGCCTTGCGGGCGATGGCAGCTCCTACCAATTTACTTTTTTCGATCTTGGGTGCTTTCTGAGCTTGGATATCCTTTTCCCTTGATGAAGCAGCAGCGAGGGTAACCCCGTTGTTGTCGTCGATCAATTGCGCATAGATATCACTGTTACTCCTGAACACACTTAAACGGGGTTTAGCAGCAGCACCACTTATCTTTTTGCGTATGCGATACTTAATCTTTACTCGAGCACTTGATTTGTTATTCATAATCTTTTATTTTTTTCTCCGATACTGCCGGAGATATTTAGCGATTGGTCATTTAGTTTGAACCATTCGGAACCACTAAGCAACTGATGAACTAATAAACATTATTTACCTGCTGCCTTACCTGCTTTTCTTCTCAACACTTCGCCGGCAAATTTCACACCTTTACCTTTGTATGGTTCAGGCTTACGTAAACTCCTGATCTTAGCACAAACCTGGCCGATCAATTGTTTGTCGATGCTTTCAAAATGGATCATCGGATTTTGTCCTTTATCCTGTGAGGTAGACACTTTTAATTCTTTTGGAATTTCAAAGATGATATTGTGTGAATATCCCAAAGCAAGATCCAACAGGTTACCCTGGTTAGACGCTTTATAACCCACGCCCACCAATTCAAGTTGTTTTTTATATCCTTCTGTTACGCCTTTCACCATATTGCTGATGAGGGAGCGATACAAACCGTGCATAGCACGATGACGGATCTGATCGGTAGGACGGATCACTTCAACAACACCTTCTTTCACTTCCAGGTTAATATCCCTGTCAATGGTTTGCTTCAGTTCGCCCATGGGTCCTTTTACAGTAACCACATGATCTTTTCCGAATACCACAGTAACACCACTTGGGATTTCTACCGGTTTTTTACCTATACGAGACATAGTCTTTTGTTTTTTATTTTTTTCTCCCAACCGGTCAGCCTGCTATAGGTTCGGCTTAATGGTTCAGGAAAATTAAAATCTGTGAACGATTAATAAATATTACACAATACTTCTCCACCCACATTCTGCGCACGGGCTTCCTTGTCGGTCATTACTCCTTTAGAAGTAGACACGATGGCTACACCCAAACCATTCTTCACACGTTTGAAATCGCCTGGTTTTGCATAAGTACGCAAACCCGGACGGCTCACCCTTTCCAGACTTTGAATAACGGGCAACTTAGTAGCCACATCATATTTCAAAGCGATCTTGATCACACCTTGTTTCTTGTCTTCTTCAAATTTGTACTTCAGGATATATCCTTTGTCGTACAAAATTTCAGTGATGCGTTTTTTCAGGTTGCTGGCTGGGATCTCCACGATGCGGTGATTGGCCATCTGCGCGTTACGAATTCTTGTTAAATAATCTGCTATCGGATCAGTAACCATTGTTATTTCAGTTAATTGATTAATAAATTTTTTACAATGCGATATCCTCTTGTTCCGCTGTTGCGGATCAGGGGGTTTTTACCAGCTGGCTTTTGTTACACCTGGAATCTTTCCCTGCAAAGCCATATCCCGAAACATGTTTCTGGATAAACCAAAATGCCGCATGTATCCCCTTGGACGGCCGGTGAGTTGGCATCGGTTCTTTAACCTTACCGGTGATGCATTTTTTGGAATCAGATCCAAAGCGGCATAGTCTCCGGCTGCTTTCAGTGCGGCGCGCTTGGTAGCATATTTAGCTACCATCACTTCGCGTTTGCGCTGCCTGGCTTCAATTGATTTTTTTGCCATTATTGCTTAGTTATTTTTTAACGTTTTTAAAAGGCATACCCAATTCTTTCAGCAATTCAAATGCTTCTTCATTGGTACCCGCTGTGGTTACAAATGTGATATCCAAACCGGTGATCTTATTTACTTTGTCGATATCGATCTCCGGAAAGATGATCTGCTCGGTAACACCCAGTGTATAGTTTCCACGGCCATCAAATGATTTGTCATTGATACCTTTGAAATCACGTACACGTGGCAGTGATACAGAAACCAGCCTGTCGAGGAACTCATACATCTTTACACCGCGTAAAGTAACCCTTGCCCCAATCGGCATGTTCTTACGCAATTTAAAGTTTGAGATATCTTTCTTAGACATGGTAGCCACTGCTTTCTGTCCTGTGATGTTTGATAATTCATCCACAGCGATGTCGATCAGCTTTTTATCTGTAACGGCACCATTCACACCACGATTCAAACAAATCTTGGTGAGGCGTGGAGCCTGCATTACAGTTTTATAACTGAATTTCTTCATTAAAGCAGGTACAACTTCTTGTTTGTACTTATCTGCTAATCTTGGAGTGTTTTTTGTTGTGCTCATTATTTGATTACCTCCCCTGATTTTTTAGCTACTCTTACTAATTTTCCGTCTACCCTGGTACGCTTGATCTTGGTGGGCGCACCTGCCTTAGCATCCCACAGCATCACATTACTGATGGCAATAGGCGCTTCTTTTTTCACGATACCACCCTTGGTATTCTGAGAAGTTGGCTTGGTATGTTTGGTAACGATGTTAACACCTTCTACCAGAACACGGTTTTTTTCTGAAATAATTTCCAACACCTTGCGGGGCTTCTTCAGGTCCTTGTCTTCACCGGTAATAACTACTACCGTGTCGCCTTTTTTGATGTTGAACTTTGGTTTAAATCTTGTACTCATTGTTTATCAATTTTCAAGTGGGCAGTTGCCAGTTTGCACACTCTGTTTTAATGTTGTAATTATAATACTTCAGGTGCCAGTGAAATGATCTTCATATAACCCTTGTCTCTCAACTCACGAGCCACTGGGCCGAAAATACGGGTACCCCTTGGTTCATCAGATGCATTCAGTAATACCACGGCATTGTCATCGAAACGGATATACGATCCGTCTTTCCGACGCAATTTGTTGGTAGTACGAACGATCACGGCTTTGCTCACCGTACCTTTTTTGATACCACCGGCAGGCATTGCATCTTTTACGGTAACAACGATCTTATCACCGATTTTTGCATAGTCCTGACCGCTATTACCCAGTACACGGATACAAAGCACTTGTTTGGCACCGCTATTGTCTGCTACATTTAATCTACTTTCTTGCTGAATCATCTTAATTGATATTTGTTGTTTGTTGCCTGCTATTGGTGTGACCTATTAAACTGCCATTCCCAAACCTAGACTGAAAACTGTACACTTATTATTTAACTTTTTCTACCACTTCTACCAGTCTCCAACGCTTGGTTTTGCTCATCGGGCGACTCTCCATGATCTTCACTGTATCACCGATGCTGCACTCATTTTTTTCATCATGGGCGTGGAACTTGGTCGTCTTTTTCAAGAACTTACCATACAAAGGATGTTTTACTTTCCTTTCTACATTCACCGTTATGGTTTTATCCATCTTGTTGCTGGATACCACACCTAATTTCGTTTTCCTTAAATTTCTTTCGGCCATTGTTAATGATTTTAGCTTTCGCTTTTATTCAAACTTTTTTTCTGATCCTTATTGGGGAACAAGAATTAAAATCCTAATTGTACTTTTTTTAATGCGGTTTTCAACCTGGCAATATCCCTTCTCAGTGCACGGATGCTTTGTGGATTCTCCAGCGGAGAAATAGCATGAGCAAAAGAAAGTTTCTTGATGCGCAATTCGTCTTCTGCGATCCTTGCTTTAAGGTCCGCCTCATTCAATCCGTTCAGGCTTTTTACAAAATCTATTTTCTTAGACATTTTTATTCGTTTTATTAACCTGCGTACAGGCCTATTCGATAATCAGTGTTATGCTTCGTAATCGTGACGAACCACAAATTTTGTCAGGATCGGCAATTTTTGTGCAGCCAGTGCAAATGCTTCTTTCGCTACTTGTTCGCTTACCCCATCAGCTTCAAACAAGATCCTTCCGGGTTGTACAATAGCAGCCCATCCTTCTGGGTTACCTTTACCTTTACCCATCCTTACCTCTGCAGGCTTAGCGGTGATCGGCTTGTCGGGGAATATCCTGATCCACACATTTCCTTCACGCTTCATATGACGGGTCATGGCCTGACGGGCACTTTCGATCTGGCGATTGGTTAACCAAACACTATCCAGTGCTTTTAAACCAAATGCACCAAATGCTAAAGTAGCACCACGCTTGGTATCCCCCTTCATTCTGCCTTTTTGCGTCTTCCTGTGTTTAGTTCTTTTCGGTTGTAACATCGTAATTCAATTTGCTATTTTGAGTATTTACTGTTCAGGTGATCTTTTAAAAAGCATCCCGGAATCAGCAGCATTCTATTTCAATATTTTTAAACGGGCAATCCTAGTTCCTTCTTCCACCGCCGCCACCGCCGCGATTTCCACCACCACCACCACGGTTTCCACCACCGCCGCCGCCACGCCTATCGTCTCTGCGATCATCCCTTCTATCAAATCCACCCTGGCGCTCTCCTACTTCTTTTCCACCACCTGCAACCACATTCGGGTTCAGGTCGCGCTTACCCAATACTTCACCTTTACAGATCCATACCTTGATACCGATCTTTCCATAAACGGTAAGGGCAAAAACGTTTGCATAATCAATATCCATACGCAGGGTATGCAATGGGGTACGACCCTGTTTGATTTCTTCGCTACGAGCGATCTCCGCTCCACCTAATCTTCCACCTACTTTTACTTTAATTCCTTCAGCACCCATACGCAGGGCAGAAGCGATCGCCATCTTGATGGCTCTTTTATAGTTGATCCTGTTCTCTAATTGACGAGCAATGGTATCAGCTACAATATTGGCATCCAATTCAGGACGACGGATCTCCAGGATATTGATCTGCACATCATCTTTACCACATAATTTCTTCAACTCTTCCTTGATCCTGTCTACCTCTCCACCGCCTTTACCAATGATGATTCCGGGCTTAGAAGTGTGAATGGTCACGATCAGTTTATTCAGGGTACGCTCGATCACAATCTTTGCAATACCGCCTTTGTTGATACGTGCATTCAGGTAATTCCTGATCTTGTTGTCTTCGACAAGCTTTTTAGGATATTCAGTTTTGCTGGCGAACCAGTTACTGTCCCAACCACGGATGATTCCCAACCTTGCGCCTATCGGATTTGTTTTCTGACCCATATTATTGGTTAATACTTTTGATGATTAATTTTTAGTTGCTTTTGTATCTACAATTACCGTTACATGGTTACTGCGTTTGCGAACCCTGTATCCACGGCCTTGTGGTGCCGGACGCATACGCTTAATTACCCGGGCTCCGTCAACCATGATCGTTTTAACGATCAGGGTATTTTCATCACCCCCTTCATTCTTTTGCTTCCAGTTGCTGATGGCAGAAACTACCAGTTTGCGTAAAGGAACTGCAGGATGCTTTGGATTATGTTCCAAAACAGCCAATGCCTTTTCAACCTCCATTCCACGGATCAGGTCTACCAGTAAACGCATTTTACGTGGTGAAGTGGGATAATTATTCAATTTTGCTACTGCTTCCATATTACTAAGTTTCGGGTTCCGGTTTCGGGTTCCAAATGGGTGATCTTACCTACTCTGGAACGCGCAACGCGCAACTTATTTTTTATACAATTTTCTTACTTGAGTGTCCTCTGAAATTTCTGGTGGGTGCAAATTCACCCAGTTTATGTCCTACCATGAATTCGGTCACATACACCGGAATAAATTTATTCCCATTGTGTACCGCAAATGTTTGTCCTACGAAATCAGGAGTGATCGTGCTCCTGCGACTCCAGGTTTTGATCACACCCTTTTTACTTTTTCCTGCAATGATTGCAGAAACTTTCGCATCAAGCTTAGCTTCTACATAAGGACCTTTTTTTAACGAACGAGCCATGTTTTTTTAATTTGCCAATGTGCTGTTTGAACGCGCACATCTTATTTTTTAATTTTGTTTATTTATCTCGCTTGCGTGAGACCATTTTAACAATCCACTATTTATTCGGCAGTTTCTTACCATTCCTTCTGGTGATGATCATTTTATCAGATCCTTTACCGCGTGTACGAGTGATCTCTCCTTTTGCATACTTACCCTTGCGACTGCGTGGATGTCCACCAGATGCCCTTCCTTCACCACCACCCATCGGGTGATCTACCGGGTTCATGGCTACCGCCCTTGTTCTTGGACGAATACCTTTCCAACGGTTACGACCTGCCTTACCCATGCTTTCCAGGTTGTGATCGCTATTGCTTACCACACCTACTGTTGCATAACATTTGATCAGTACTTTCCTCAACTCACCACTTGGCATTTTCAGGATCGCGTATTTTTCTTCTTTATTGGTTAACTGGGCTGAGGTTCCGGCGCTGCGCACCAGGATTCCACCATGACCAGGTTGCATTTCTAAGTTGTGTACGTTAGTACCCAATGGCATGTTCTTCAACATCAGGGCATTCCCTAATTCTGGAACAGCATCATCTCCACTGATAACGGTTTGGCCTACCTGCAATCCCTGAGGAGCGAGGATATAACGTTTTTCACCATCGGCATAAGACAATAAGGCGATAAATGCGGTACGGTTTGGATCGTATTCGATGGTTTTTACAGTAGCAGGAATATTCTTCTTGTTACGGGTAAAATCCACTACACGATACATGGTTTTGTTTCCACCACCCATATAACGCATGGAACGCCTTCCCTGCACGTTACGACCGGCAGTATTCTTTTGCTTTTCCAGCAATGATTTTTCCGGAATATTGGTCGTGATCTCTTCGTATGCATTACCAATCCTCCAGCGAGTACCTGCGGTTGTGGGTTTGTATTTTCTAAGTGCCATTGTTTACTTTTTATTTGTCAAAACTTTGCGGTGCTGACCACCATTCATTAGTTAATAATTATACAGTGCCGTACAGATCAATTGAATCTCCTTTGGCTACTGTTACGATCGCTTTCTTCTTAGAAGGCTTGCGGCCAACAATGAATCCGGCTTTGGTATACTTCGCTTTTGCTTTTGAAGGCACTACGATAGTATTTACATTCTCAACCTGTACACCATAAAAACTTTCTACGGCTTTTTTGATCTCCAGCTTATTCGCCTTCTTATCCACTACAAAAGAGTAGCGGTTCATTTTTTCTGTTTGTTTATTTGCTTTCTCAGACAGAATCGGCTTTATTAATACATCAGACAGTTTCATGCTGTTTCAATTTTTTATTTATCAATTATGCCTCGGCAATATCATCACTGAATATCTTGGCTGCACTTTCAGTCAACACCAATACATTCGCATTTAAAATATCATAAGTATTCAGATCGCTTAATAAAGTACCACTCACTGTTGGAACATTGCGCAAGCTCAGGTACAGGTTATCATTGTATTCCGGAATCACTACCAGTGTTTTCTTACCGCTAATGTTCAGGTTCTTCATGATGCTGGTAAATGCAGATGTTTTTGGCGTATCCATGTTCACATCTTCTAACACCATGATCGCATTTTCCTTGGCTTTATAGGCCAGTGCACTCATCTTAGCCAGATCTTTCACTTTACGATTCAGTTTGATATCGTATTTGTGCGGTTTTGGGCCGAAGATGGTACCACCACCCTTGTACAAAGGGTTACGGAGATTACCTTTACGTGCTCCACCGGTTCCTTTTTGCTTATGCAATTTCTTAGACGAACCATGTACTTCCATACGGGTTTTCACCTTATGCGTACCCTGGCGCTGTGCACCCTGAAATTGTTTAACAGCCAGATAGATCACATGATCATTGGGTTCAATCCCGAAAATCTCTTCCGGTAATTCAACCGTTCTGCCGGTTTTCTTTCCTTCTTTATTTAATACATCTACTTGCATCGTACTTATTTTTATAAGGCCAGCGGCCCTGTTGCTTATTTTTGAATTAAAACAATAGAACCGTTATGGCCGGGAACCGAACCACTAATTAATATGTAATTTTTTTCGGGGAAAATCTTTACAACGGTAAGTCCTTTCATGGTAACGCGATCCTGACCCATACGGCCACCCATTCGCATACCTTTAAATACACGGCTCGCATCGGAAGAGTTACCGATTGAACCCGGAGCACGCTGACGATCATGCTGACCATGCGATTGCTGACCCACACCGGCAAATCCGTGGCGCTTTACAACACCCTGGAATCCTTTACCCTTGGTGGTACCCACAACTTCAACACTATCACCTTCGGTAAAAATGTCGACTGTGAATGTTTCACCAACATTCTTGTCTAGTTCGCTATCGCGTATTTCCTGAACGAATTTTTTAGGAGAGGTTTGAGCTTTGGCGAAGTGATTCACTTCGGCTTTGATGGCGTGTTTTTCTTTTTTATCACCGAATGCTATTTGGAGAGCATTGTAACCATCGGTTTCTACAGTTTTCTTCTGTGTTACTACGCAGGGACCGGCTTCAATAATGGTAACAGCAGTTTGTTTGCCTGTTGTATCGAAGATACTGGTCATGCCAATTTTTTTTCCAATAATACTTTTCATTGTATCTTGTTTTTATCCAGCGCTCCCGCAATCGGGGAGATGGATGTTCAATATTTTTTTGTTTTTAAGAGCTTACCCGCTGCTTTTACCCACCCCGGAAATGACTGGGAGGTAAAGTTCATCAGGCCTTGATCTCAACATCCACACCACTTGGCAAATCCAATTTGCTCAAAGCATCTACCGTACGGCTGCTGCTGGTGTAAATGTCTAATAAACGCTTGTGCGTACAGAGTTGGAACTGCTCACGTGCCTTTTTATTGGCATGCGGTGAACGCAGTACTGTGAAAATTTTCTTATGCGTAGGCAAAGGAATTGGTCCTGTTACCACGGCGCCGGTACTGCGAACAGTTTTTACAATCTTTTCGGCTGACTTATCAACCAGGTTGTGGTCGTAAGACTGTAATTTGATTCTGATTCTCTGTGACATATAAAAAGAACTTTAGATTACCGTTTTTTAATTTGGAGTGCAAAGGTAAGGGGATAAAATGTAATGACAAAAGAAAGGCTAAAGTTTTTTTGAAACCTCAGCTCCTTTCTCCAAAATAAAAAACAGCCCCCAAAAGGCTGTAGATCATGGCTGGAAGCTGAAAAACGAGCTAAACCAGCTGTATACCGGAAATTTTCCGACAATTATTCGCCTTGTTCAACCTGCCCGCCGCTGCTCTCAGACCTATCCAACGCAGCGCCCCCATGGTATTTGATACTACCCCCACTACTGGCCCTGGCCTTTAGGGTAACACTGGCATGCACATTTGCCGAACCCCCACTACTCACCGATACCGTGGCATTTTCGCTCAACAATTTACCCGATTTCAACTCAGCACCGCTACCTACCTGTGCCGTGTAATCCTTTGTTCTTCCCCTTAATTCTATCGTTGAACCACTGCCCAACTCAACATCTGTTTCGGGCGCATCAATGGAAAAGCTAATGCTACTCCCGGAAGAAGCCTTAAAACTCATCTTAGCATCTGATCGCAATTCCCCGGTTCCCTTTACATCAGAACCCGCATTGGCCACCACTGAATTAATAACCGGAGAAATGATCATAACCCGCAGATGCACATCTCCGAAACTATGAAGATGCTTGATCCGGATCTTCAATACCCCTCCCTGCACAACAGTTTCAATATATTTTAAAATATTATCATCCGACTCAACGACCACTTCCGAAACAGGCCCGTTCTTTAAGGTCACCTCAAATCCACCTTCAACCACAATTCCATCAAAATTTCCGGTAACCCTTTTTTCTGTTACAATATTCCCGCTGCCGGTGGTATACTTACAAGCAGTTAGGCTGATCATGGCAATCAGCATCATGGCGATTGTTTTCATGACTGTAAATTTTAATACAAATATAAATTTTATGACGCGAATTGGAAACTTGCGAAACCATAACATGCAAGTTATTATTTAACTTTACGCCCTATGACGGAAAAAATACTCATCCTCGATTTTGGATCCCAATACACCCAGCTCATTGCCCGGGCTGTAAGAGAAGCCAATGTATATTGCGAAATCATCCCCTTCCACCAATCCTTTACCTTCGACAGTAACCTCAAAGGGGTCATTTTAGGCGGTTCTCCTTTTTCAGTGAATGACCCAAATGCCCCGCAGATAGATATTGAAGCGATGGTAAAACAAGTACCTGTACTGGGCATCTGCTACGGTGCTCAACTTACTGCCAAAAGTTTTGGCGGCAGGGTCGACAAAAGCGAAAAAAGAGAATACGGTCGCGCCAGTTTTGAAATTATAAAAGAAGATACTTTATTACAACAGATCCCCAGCCCTTCGCAGGTATGGATGAGTCATGCCGATACCATCATCCAACTGCCAAACGAATTTGAATGCCTGGGCACTACCGAAAGTATTCCGGTAGCAGCTTTTAAAAAAACCAATACAACCGGTGGATTCGATCTTTATGGACTCCAATTTCACCCCGAAGTATACCATTCAACTGAAGGCAAGACCATCATAAAAAATTTCCTGGTCAATATTTGTCACTGCACACAAAACTGGACTGCAGCGCATTTTATCACCGATACGGTTGCTGCTCTGAAAGCACAGATCGGCGATAAAAAAGTGATCATGGGACTGAGTGGCGGTGTAGACAGCACCGTAGCCGCTACCCTTATCCATAAAGCCATTGGAAAAAATCTATTTGGCATTTTTGTTGATAATGGTGTACTTAGAAAAAACGAATTTCAACAGGTACTGGACACCTATGCCATACTGGGATTGAATGTAACCGGCATAGATGCACGGGAACATTTTTATACCAAACTGGCCGGCAAAACAGATCCCGAAGAAAAAAGAAAGATCATTGGCAGAAGTTTCATTGAAATTTTTGACCAGGAATCACATAAGATCGAAGGTGTTGAAATGCTGGGACAAGGAACCATCTACCCCGATGTGATCGAATCGGTATCGGTACATGGACCATCGGCTACCATTAAATCGCATCACAATGTGGGCGGACTTCCGGATACCATGAAATTACAACTGGTAGAACCGCTGCGTACGCTTTTTAAAGATGAGGTGCGCCGGGTAGGACTTGAATTAGGCATTCCCCATGATATGCTTTTCAGGCATCCGTTCCCGGGACCAGGTTTGGCCATTAGGATTTTAGGTGAGGTAACAGAAGAAAAAGTGATGCTGTTGCAAGAAGCCGATGATATTTATATAAAGGCACTTAAAAAACATAATCTTTATGCCAGCATCTGGCAGGCAGGTGCTATATTATTACCGGTAAAAAGCGTAGGCGTAATGGGAGATGAAAGAACTTATGAATTTACCTTAGCACTAAGAGCCGTAACCTCAGTTGATGGTATGACGGCCGACTGGGCTCATTTACCCTATGAATGCCTGGCAGAAATATCCAATGAGATCATCAATAATGTAAGAGGGATCAATCGTGTGGTGTATGATATCAGCAGCAAACCACCGGCTACCATTGAATGGGAATAAGAAGAGTCAATGAATTACAGATCTGAAACCCTTATGCAGATAACAAAAAGAATATGACCGTAACAGTAAAACATACCCTTATCACCGCACTGATCTTTCTAGCAGTTGTTACAGCCAATACTGCAAGCGCACAGAATGCATCAGGAAATACAATCCCCCACTATAAAATAGGTATTTTTGCTCCCCTCTATCTTGATTCAATTTTTAGCAATAATAATTTCAGATACAGCAAAGGCATTCCCAGATTTATCATTCCAGCGGCAGACTTTGTACAAGGTGCGATGGTAGCACTCGATTCGATGCCCCACCCTGATGCGCAAATTGATGTAATCGTGTACGATTCGAAATCTTATAACACAGGCCTTCCCACCCTGATCAAGAACAAAAAACTTGATAGCCTTAATTTAATGATCGGTAATGTAAAGGATGCCGAATACAAACAACTGGCTGATTTTGCCTTGCTGAAAAAGATCCCATTCATTTCTGCTACCTATCCCAATGACGGGGGCATTACACAAAACCCTTATCTCGTTATCGTTAATTCAACCTTGAAAGCGCATTGTGAAGCCATTTACAGCTATATCCTGCAAAATCACGGAACCGATAAGCTCATATTATGTCGTCAACCCGGTATTCAGGAAGATATGGTAGCCTCCTTTTTTAAACAGTCAAATGATCAAGATGGCCAACCCCTGCTGCAGATCGAAACGCTCAATTTTGATAGCGCGCATGGAGAAATATTTTTGAAAACAAAACTCGACAGCAATCGACAAACGCTGATCATTGGGGCAAGTTTGGATGAGAATTTTGCCACAAAACTGGTGGCTGCCTGCTCAAATCTTAATAGCACCTACCCCATCATGTTAGTAGGCATGCCTAATTGGGATGGATTCACAGGACTCCAGAAAAAAAATGACAAGAATGAATTTTCCGTGTATTTCACCTCGCCGTACTTTAACGATAAAACGGATGATTACAGCAAGATGGTCCTGAACTTGTATGCAAAAAAATATAAAGGAAAGCCAAGCGATATGGCTTTTAAAGGATTTGAAATGACCTGGCTTTTTTCTCAAATGCTCATGCAGTATCCCAATAACCTATTGGCGCACCTCAATGATAAACCCATTAAGATTTTTAATGATTATAATTTCAGACCGGTATGGTTGAAAAAACAAAATACGGTGACCGACTATATTGAAAACAAGCACCTCTATTTCATTAAAATAGCCAATGGCACCAAGACCAAGGTTTGGTGATAGGGCCCCCTATTTCCATAATGCAAAACGGTAAGCGGAAATTATTTAGTCAGGTGCTTTCTCTGTAAGCTATACAGGAATACAAATAACAAGGGAATACCGATATTGGTAACAATACTCATGGCACCGGTGAACGAAGCGGTTCCCATAATGATCAAGCCACCTACAATAGGTGCTAACTCTCCGGCAGTATACAACCAGAATCCGTCTTTTCTTCTTTTACGCATCCACAGGGCACCTACAAAGCAAAGCGCAATGGATACCAGCCCGATGATCATCAGTGGGACCAAATTTTGCTTGGCCAATTCAATCGCCAAACGCCCCTTCTCCATATCGGCTAATTCCTTTTCCGAAAATTCTTTACCAGAACTCGCGGCTTTATCCATCAAGCCCTGCAGAAAATTATAGAACGCGGGTAAGAACGCAGTGATCAGTCCGAAAATAGCGCAACTGATAAACGTTAAAATGGTCAACACATTCAACCCGGTTGGCAATTTATCATCGATCGCCATATCCGATTGCTGAAGATCATTGGGGGTATTCATCTGGTCCATATGCGTAATTTTTTATACAATGTAATCTGTTTGTTTTTGATTTCAAAACATTATTCAAATTATTCGGCAGCAATTTCAGGAGGATTATTTCTTTTTTCGCAGGGTAAGGTAGTCGAGGAAGTATACCATTTTAACAGTGAGTTCATTACTGTGTGGGCTATTGATCACTTTGCCCAAATTATTGAAATACCCGGTGCTTGAATAGGGATCAACATAGGCATTTCCGCCCAAAGCGTTTTTCCAGGCAATGGTTAAACGGCTACCCAGCAAAAAATCCCAGGTATAAAAAAGATCGAGATTGAACGTATTGAAGTTTACATCTTTGCCCGGAATAAAATTCACTTCACTCCAATACCCATCATTTTTCAGGTTATAAAATTCTCTATTTTTTACCCAGGTCCAATAATGCCGCATACGCACATTCAAATTCATCCTTGCATTAAAATTATACTGCCCTGATAATATGGTGGTATTTGTCTTAATGTTACGATGGGCTATGATCGGGGACCCATCTGGATTATTCATGAACGACCATCCCCAATTTCCTTTTTCACCAACAAATTCTGAGCTGCCCGATAACTGGAATTTGTTGCTGAAGCGATACCGCAGTCCGAGCGTATTTTCCCAATAAGCATCATGTGCAATGCTCCCTTTTGCGCCGCCCAGTTTCCAATTGAAAAATGTTTTCTTGCGACTGTCGGAACTTCCTGAAGCGGCAAGATAGACATAGGGAGTATGGTTGAGGAAATAGCCGTTATACGACCCCGAATTCACAAAATAATTCCTTGTCCATTGTGGAACGATATTGGCTGAAAAAGTTATATCCCAGAAATTTCTAAACAAATAAAATGCAGAAGCATCCAATTCAGTATTTGTCCAAAGAAATGGCTTATACAAATATTTACTGGTGAGGTTTAGTTTGTAGATATGATTCAGAAAATAATGCGTTGGCTTTAATTTATTATAGCTGACTGCGGCACTGTAATAAAATGAATTATTATTCTGTAAAAAGCCCAGGTCATTGGGATTATAGGAATCACTGATCAGTCCAACCGATCCATTGTACTGAATCAACCCACTCACTTTTCCAAATCCGGTTACGGTATAAAACCCGTTTTGATGAATTTGCTTACCCCAGATGCTGCTGTATTTTCCGGTGAAAGAAAAATTGTGCAGATTTTTTTTATCAAAAAGCGAAACATCAAGACTACTCACGTTGGCATTTCGGCTATTCCCTTTACGCAATACATTGGTGTTGGTAAATCCAATGGATGAGCGATGTTTCAATGCCTGGTCTAGTACAAGAATATTATAGTTGGTGAGGGGATCGGTTAAAATGCTGGTGTCGATCCCTGTACCAAGATTGGTTACCCTAGCATACATAGGAACAGTAATTGCATTGAATATTCCGATACCGAGTTTCCCTTTTGTACGGCCCGAAAATTTTGTAGCATTATATAATCGGGTAATGCCGGGGTTCTTGTCAATTTTATAAAGCGGATCGTGGCCGTATTTATTCAATACACCTGAAGCCCCGCCTGGAGCGGCACCTACTCTTCGCGAATAAAACAATCCCGCTTTATTAAATAACTCTGTGCCTTCGGTAAAAAAAGGTCGATAGTCATCAAACTTTACTTCAAATGGTGAAAGGTTGAGATACACATTATCACTTTGCACCTGGGCAAAATCAGGGATGAGTGTCATGTCTAATGTAAAACTTTCATTGATCCCATACTTTACATCCATTCCTCCGCTTTTCAGGTATTCCGTTACATTCCCCTTTTGGGTAGGAGAAACCCTGAAACCACCTGATAGATAAGGTAGGAATGACAAGCGCAAAGGCGGCGTTATATTTTTCAATCCGACCCAATCACCCCACTGATTGATATCTCCATTGATATTAGGATTGACCGGGCTCCAGATACTATTCTCATTTTCTTTGCGGATGAACCGGGCAAAATTAATGCCCCAGTCTTGCAGGTTTTTCTTAGAGAACCTTATTGCACTGAATGGGATTTTTATTTCAACCACCCATCCGTCATTTTTTATACTCGTCTTGCTTTCCCACACAGCGTCCCATGATGCATCAAATACAGTTCCAGAGCCATTGGCGCCATTTTGCGATTCCTTCGCATCGCCCTGGGTACCGGCAGCGGTTACACGAAATACAAATGCATTTTGCCGGTCGTGATACGTATCAAAACCCACCAGAAAATAATCGGCATTCTGCATGGATACTATATCCCTTGCGGTGATCTGCCTGCGTATATCATCCGGATTTTCGTACAGATAAGCTCCGATGTACACGGCCGAATTATCATACGCAATTTTAACCTGTGTTTTATGGGTGGAAGCCTTACCAAAGACCGGACTAGAAGTGATGAAATCGCCGGTTGATGCTATCGATTGCCAAGCGGCATCATTGAGGTCGCCGTCAATTTTTATCGACTGGGTTATTTTAACTGCAGGGATATGTCGTACCTGAGCAGGAGCGACAAATATAAATAAGCACGGCAGCACAATCAATATCAGGCGTAAACGTATATGCATCGGATAACGGGATAAAGATAAATGAATATCCCTTACCTGAATTGATTGCCCAATAAAAAAATGACAATTGATTGCTATTATTTAATACCCCTGCGATCCATTTCCTTTCTGATGAAGCTGAGTTCCTTTCCGGTTTGCCCTGATACTGAACTGTTTTCCTGAGCCCTACGCATCAAATAAGGGATCACATCCTGAAGGGGACCAAACGGCAAATATTTACTTACAGAATATCCTGCTTTGGCAAGATTGAAGGTGATATTATCACTCATTCCGTATAACTGCGATAAATGAACATGCGGGTGATGATTGGGCAAACCTTTTTTTGCCATCAACTCAGTAGTGCACATATTGCTATATTCATTATGAGAAGCAACTACTACGGATATACGATCAATATGTTCGATACAATATTCAACGCATTCATTAAAATCTTTATCACAGGAAACTTTATCAGGTTGTATGGGAGAAGGATAATTCATCGCCACTGCACGTTCCCTTTCTTTTTCCATATAAGCGCCACGCACCAGTTTAGTACCCAGAAAGAAATTTCTTTCCAGTGCTGCTTCATAAGAATCCTTTAAAAACTGCAGCCGGTCGTGCCGATACAATTGAAGTGTATTGTACACAACAGGTTTTTGTTTATTGAATACATCCATCATCAGCATGGTCAGTGCATCTATCGGTTCCTGTATCCAGGAATCTTCTGCATCGAATAGTACGCCTACGTTATGAGCGGCGCCGGCTTCACAAACTTCTTGCATACGCAACCTGATCTTATGGAATTCTTCCCGTTCTTCTATGGTCAAAGTATCCAACGCCGACATATATCTTTTCATTAAAGATCCCGGTACCGCTTTCATGGCCAAATCTATTTTTTCCAATAAAGCAAAGCGTGCAAAGCCGGTAACTTTAACGCTCATGAATGGAATATTTTTTTGCGTGGAAGCGTACGCGATCACTTTTTTAAATTCATCACGGGCATGTTCAAAATTGGCTTCACCTTCTTTTCCTTCTACCCCATAATCAAGGATCACCTGCACATCATAGGTTTCCAGTTTATCTACCACTTTCGCGGTTTGTTCCAGTGTTTCACCGCCCACAAACTGAGGAAAGATGGTATTATGGATCACCATTCGGGTAAAGGGGATATGCCATTTGATGGCCACTGGTGTTACTTGTAATCCCAGTTTTACGAGCCAGGCTTTTCCCATGGCATTAAAAAGAAAATGGGCTTTACTTAATTCTTTATTAGATTTTGCGGCAAATGCGCAGGCGGTATCCTCGAAGGAAAGTGCGGTTGGTTCATTCATAAAAAAGCAATTCGTTACGCAAATTTCCATCAAGGAAAATGAACCACCAAATAAATCAGGAAATAAGGTTAAATGAACGATCGTATCTTTGCAAAAAAAACATGGATAAGAAAGCTACAGAATCACTGGTAGTGATGACCGAGATCGTACTTCCGAATGACACGAATACTTTTGGAAACCTGATGGGTGGAAGGTTGATGTACTGGATGGATATTGCTGCTGCACTGGCTGCCATGAAACACTCCGGATCGCCTGTAGTAACTGCTTCAGTAGATAATATTTCTTTCGAAAACCCGATCAAGATCGGTAATGTGGTGCATATTGAGGCCAAGGTAACCCGTTCATTTTCCAGTAGCATGGAAATACATATGTATGTGTGGGGCGAAGACCCGTTACAACAATACAAATACAAAAGCAATGAGGCCTACTATACTTTCGTAGCCCTTGACCCCAATGGCAAGCCGAGACCTGTTAATACCTTGGTTCCGGAATCGGAAGATGAGAAAAAATTATTTGAGAGTGCGCTTCGCAGAAGACAATTGAGATTGATCCTGGGCGGAAAAATGAAACCCGAAGATGCAGCAGAGCTCAGGGCACTTTTTGCATGATCTTCCAATAATTAAGGGCGATCTGTTTTTACCTGACCGATAGCGAACATAATCTGTTCCATAAGTTTTTCGGAGGATTCGTCATAATCGATCTGCAGGGGCGGATGAAAAGTTACGCTGAGTAAACTTCCTTTCTTTTTCATCCGCAATCCTTTTTTATCGAATGCTTTTGAGAACCCGTCAATGATCACCGGCACAACAACCGGCCGGCTGAGTTTGATGATGAGTGCTGTTCCTTTTCTTCCGGGGGCAAATGCCGTAGTAGTACCTTGCGGAAAAGTGATCACCCAGTTTTTTTCAAGTGCGCGCGTGATCTTTCTGGTATCACCGGGATCCAAACCCCTTCGTTGTTCATTGCCCTCTTTTTTCCAGGTACGCTTAACCGTTATAGCCCCTGCTAACGTAAATAATTTACTCAGCCAATTGCTTTTCATGGTTTCTTCCGCAGCCACGTAATTCACACGGATAAAGGGCCACAGCAAATAATAAGGGATGCCGAGTTTATTTTTTTTTCGCCATTTCCAGGCACAGAAAATATGCAGAAAGGTGATCACGTCGGCAAAATATGTTTGATGATTACTGACGAACAAAACATTTTGCTTAGGCAGTTTGTTGAGTTGCTCCATACCATTTATCCGTAAGGTATTGAACAGGTTTAGCCCCGGATAAGAAATACATCCAATCACCGCATACACTAAGCCTTTCACAAATCCCGACGCCTTGAATTTCGACCACAATCGTTTCATGCATTTTTTTTAAACAGCCGATTGCAAATTAAATAAACTTCAGCAATGGATGTCATAATAAGAATAACAAGTTAATGCGTAAAATGAAATGAAGGATGAACGAAGTTGATATCTTTGCCGCATGAAACTGAATACGGTTATATTTGATATGGACGGATTGCTTATTGATTCAGAACCGCTTTGGAAAGAAGCAGCGAATACTGTTTTTAAAAAATTCGGCATTACGCTCAGTCATGAGCAATATGCCAGCACTACCGGACTAAGAACAACAGAATTTGTACAACGATGGTTGCAACATTTTAATATTCCACTGACACACGAAGAAGAAACATCAGCAGCCATTGTAGAAGAAGTGATGAAACTGGTGAAGCAAAAAGGGAAGCCGATGCCGGGGGTAGATTATATTTTTGAATTTTTTAAAGCTCAAGGATTTAATATCGGACTAGCTACCTCATCCGGACTGAACCTGGTTGATATTGTAGTAAGCCAATTGGGTATCGGACACTATCTTCAAGCCATTACTTCAGCAGAATTTATTGCTCACGGTAAGCCACACCCGCAGGTTTACCTGGATTGCGCCAGCGCGTTAACCGTTTCCCCTGCTCAATGTGTTTGTTTCGAAGATTCTTTTAATGGTATGATCGCTGCAAAAGCAGCCGGTATGAAATGTGTAGTGGTACCCAGTGCAGCAGAAAACCAGGCGGTCAAATGGCATGCTGCCGACTTGAAGATCTCTTCCCTTATGAATTTCAATAATTTGCTATTACTCGGAATACAGTATTAAGTAAAATCAATATGTGTTCATGGAGATTTCCTTCCCTCCTGAGATACAAGCTGTTATCAAAGCGCTGCCGAAGCTGGCCTCTGTCCAAAAATTGCTACAAAAAAAATTAATTTTAAGTTAAAATTATTATCTTTAGCGCAAGATTGAATGCATTGTTATGCTTATATAGCAATGCATTGCTTTCTTAACATGTAAGCAACATGTTTGTAAACCAACTAAAACTTTTTTTTATGCACAAAAAAACTACTTTAAAAGACTTTAAGGTGTTCTTGCTCAAAACGGTTCTACCGATCCTGTTTTTGGGCATGTCTTTCCAGGTCGCGGTAGCTCAAGAGCTACGAACGACCAATGGGAAAAAGGGTCAGGCGATCTCCCGGCCCACCCAAACAGATGCTTCTGCCAACAAGGCAATTGTATCTCAGCAAACAGGTACAGCCACTAATTTAAGGGCTGCCGGTGTTGCTGCACGTACCGCTTCTACAAGAGGTACTGGTTCAACTGCTGCTGCTGTAGGAACTCCTACAGATGTAGCAACGATCAATCAGGCTTATGCCGCTAAACTGGCACTCAACCCTCATATGGTTGTGAACAGCCAGATCAGCACCCCAACTCCAAACCTGGTTGGCGATGTATGTACCTTTACCGGTTCATTAGCATCTACTGATCTTCAGTTGACTGCCGGTCGTTTTTTCCGTGATGGCGTTCCTGCTGTTTGCGGATCTAGCAAGGCTTGCGGCGGTGCTTTCGGTACCGGTCCGTATTATTATGACACCATCAGGGTGTACAACAACTCTTGTGCGCCACAGTGTGCTACTGTTACTTATGTAGCAGACGGAGCAGCTGGTGATGTATTTGGTGTGGCTTATCTGGGCAGTTTCAACCCGGCTAACCTTTGTACCAACTTTCTCGCTGACGGCGGATCAAGTTCATTAGCGGGTGGTGCAAGTGTAACATTCGGTTTCACATTGGCTGCCGGTCAATCAGCTTTACTGGTCATCAATGGTGCTCAGGTAGCTACTGCATGCGATCATTACACAGTAACTGTTACTGGTGTAAATTGCGCACCTCCTCCTCCATGTAATGCTCCTACATCAGCTGTGCTGAGCCAGGTTCAAATACCAGGTGCTGCAGTTCAGTTGTTCAATCAGAATTTTGATGGTGCTATTCCTCCTGCAGGATGGCCTGTTCAGAATTTAAGTACCCCATTAGGCGCTACTGGTTGGTTCCAGAACCCAACTCCATTCCCTCCACATGCTGGAGCAGGATATGCTGCTGCTAATTTTAATAATACATCAGGTGTTGGTACCATCAGTAACTGGATGTTCGCGCCAAATGTCAACCTGAAAAATGGTGATGTGTTCACTTTCTGGACACGTACTACTACAGGAACATTCCCAGACAGGTTACAAGTTAGAATGAGTACAAATGGTGCCAGCGTTAACGTTGGTGCTACTGAAAGCACCGTTGGTGATTTCACTACTCTTTTATTAGATATCAATCCTACTTTAAATGGAACTGGTTATCCAACTGCATGGACTCAATATACCCTTACCATGTCTGGTTTACCAGCTGCTGGTATTTCTGGTCGTATTGCCTTCCGTTATTATGTAACTGGTGGTGGTCCTGCTGGTGCTAATTCTGATTTCATCGGTATTGACGATGCGATCTATACAACCACTGCAACAGTTGATCCAACTACTTGTACCGGTTCTACTGCCAATCTGAAAGTGATTGTTGGTGGTGGTACTCCAGGTGTAACGTATGATGTTGTCATTCATCCTTCAGTGGGTGCCAATATTGTTGCCAATGATTATACCAGCGGTAATAATATTCCTGTAACTCCAGGTGTTACTACTACTTATAATTTGGTTTCAGTATATATCCACAACACTTGCTGCTTAGGCACAGGTTATACTGGTACTCCTACCATTACTGTATCTCCAACTGTTGTTGCTCCTATTACAGTTTCTGCAAGTCCAAGCGGCCCGCTTTGCGCAGGCAGCCCAACTTTGTTAACTGTTATCGGTGCTCCATCAACTGGAACAGCCAATGGAACAACAGGCGCAATCAGTGTTGTTATTCCTGATTCAAATCCTATAGGTGCAATTGTACCAGTAACCATCGGAGGTATTCCGGGTGGTGCAACAGGTACCAGTGCAAGCGTAATTTTCAATATTACGCATACCTGGGATTCAGATCTTAACTTATTCCTGCAATCTCCAAATGCACAGGTGTTAAACCTGGTTAGTGCTAGAGGCGGTTCTGGTGATAATTTCACCAATACAGTTATCAGCTCTACATCAGCTACATCACTGGGAACAGGTGCTGCTCCGTTTACAGGCACATTTGCTCCTGATGGTAACTTAGCTGCTGCTGCTCCAACTGGTGTTACTGTTACAGCTAACACTTTTACTCCGCTCATTAATACCACAAGCCTTAATGGCACATGGAACTTTATGGGTAGGGATAATGCTGGTGGAGATGTTGGAACCATCCTTAATGTAGGTATTACCGTTAACTATTCTATTCCTGCTGGTCCTCCAGTTGGATTTACATATTTATGGACTCCTGCTTCTGGTTTGAGCTCAACTACAACCAGTCCTGTTGCTGCTTCCCCAATGACCACTACCACATACACTGTTATGGGTACTGCTCCAAGTGGATGTCAAACAACTGGCAATATCACCATCACTGTTTATCAGTTACCAGCTGTTACTACACAACCAAGCAATATTACGGTTTGTACTAATGGTAATGCTACTTTCACTGTAGCTGCAACTGGCCAAGGTATCAGCTACCAATGGCAGGAAAGCACCAATGCTGGTGTTACCTATACCAACATCACTAATGGTGGTATTTATTCAGGCGCTACTACTTCTTCATTAACACTTACCGGTGCTCCATTCACCATGAATGGTTATCGTTACCGTTGTGTGATCAGTGGTACTTGTGCTCCTGCTGCCAATTCAAATGGCGCGATCCTTACATTGAATGCATTGCCTAATGTGGCAGTTACTCCAACTTCAGGTTGTGGTGGCGTTGCAGGTGTAAGTGGTCTATTATTGTCTACCGGCTCTCTGGCACCTCCGGTTCCTGGAACTGCTACCTTTAACTCAGGCGCCATTAGTGTGGCTATTCCTGAAGGTAACTTCCCGAATCCTCCTGCCACTGCAGCAACTAATACTATTGCTGTATCGGGTATCCCAGGTACTGCAACCGTTACTGGTATCAGCATCAAATCAAATATCACCCACGCTTATGTTGGTGATGTGATCATGGTACTGAAAGCGCCAAACGGTCAGATCTTTAACCTCGATGCTTTGTTGAATAAAACAAATAATCCTGGTGCTAATTTTGTAAACAATGTGATTAGCTCTACCGGTGTTACTACCCTTAATTTGGGTACAGCACCTTTCACAGGTACATTTAAAGCGGATGCTGTAGGTGCTACATTTACTGCATTTGGTTTCACATTGGCGGGCGGCCCAGTTGGGTACGCACCAACCACTACTACTTGGAGCAGCTTATACTCAACTCCAAACGGAAACTGGACATTGGCTGCTTATGATGCAGGTGCTCCTGATTTAGGTAACCTGACTTCATGGGAAATCAAGATCGACTATACCACTCCGGGTGGTTCTGGATCTCCATTAACGTTCACATGGGCTCCGGCTGCTGGCTTGTATACCAATGCAACCACTACCAATGCTTATGTAGCAGGTACACAAACACCAAGTGTGTATGCAGCTCCAACTGCATTCACTGTTTATACAGTAACAGGTACAGACGGAACAACAGGTTGTAGCAATACAGCTGTTGCCCTGGTTAACTATACACCACCGGCTCCAGCAGTAACTCCTAATCCAGTTGCTATGTGTTTAGGTGATGCAGCTGTTCGTCTTACGAGCTCTTCATCTTCTAGCACAACAATTTCAGTAAATTCTGGTACGATCAGCGTAGTCGTTCCTGATGCTAACCCAGCAGGTGCTGTAAGCAATCTTAGCGTTGCTGGCGTTCCTGCAACTGGTACTGTTTCAGCAATTAAAGTAACCTGGAACATGGCCCATACTTGGGACGGTGATATGGTGTTTGCTTTGAAAGCTCCAAACGGACAGATCCTGAACCTTGACTATTTACTATCTTCTACAGGTGGTACAGGTGCAACCGTTGGATTTGTAAACACTGCAGTAAGCTCAACTGGAACAGCGTCTTTAGGCTCTGGTTCTGGTACTTATACCGGTACATTTAAAGCTGACGCTGTGATCACATCAGGCTTAGCTGGTGCAGGTGGACCAACAGGTTATACACCAACTACCAGCTCATGGGCTCCATTATTTGCTACTGGTGCTGCCGCTAACGGTACGTACACTTTAGCAATGAAAGATGGTTTTGGTGGCGATCAGGGAACACTGACCTCATGGCAGATTGATGTTACTTACTTTGTAGGTGTACCTTCAACTGCTGCAACTTGGTCACCTGTAGGTGGATTATTTACTGATCCACTTGCCACTGTTGCTTACACTGGTACTCCAAGAGATACCGTGTATGCAAGGCCAACACCGGCTGGTACTTATACTTATAACGTAACCGTTAATAGTTTACCACCAACACCGGCTGTTCCATCATCTCCAATGGCGGGTGGAAATGGTAATAATATGGTACTGTTTAATGTTGCCAATAATAATGGTATACAATACACAATGACCAGTATTTCAACCAATGCCTTTGCTTCAGGTGTGGCTACAGCGGTAAATATTTACCGTAAAACTTCACCAATTGCAGGTAATCCAGGTGCCATCAATGCCGGCAATGGCTGGAACCTGATGGGTACTGCAAGTAATGTTACAGTTACAGGAAATACACTTAATAATGTATTGTCTGGATTGAACATTCCTGTTCCTGCAGGTGCTACTTATGGTATTGCACTTGAATTTACAGGTGCTGCTACCTTCCCTGCTTATACTAATGGTACAGGTGTTGTTCAAACCTACACAAGCAATGGTTGTTCAATCATTACTGATGGCAATATTGGTTGGGGCGGTCCAGTAGCTCCTGGTCCTCCAGCAAATAACCCACGTAACTTCAATGGTTCAGTTACCATGGTTGCGAGTGTAGCAGCTTGTACTTCTCCAGCTAGGTCTGTAGTTGTTACAGTTAATACTCCGATCAGCATCACCACACAACCTACCAATGCGGTTGTATGTACTGACAAATCAACTTCATTCACTGTTGTTGCAGCCGGTACTACTCCAACCTACCAATGGCAGTTAAGTACTGATGCCGGTACAACATTCACAAACGTAAGCAACGGTGGTGTTTACAGTGGCGCAACAACTGCAACACTGACCATCACTGCTCCTCCAGTGTCTTATAATGGCAATATCTATCGTTGTATGGTTTCAGGTGCGGCTCCTTGTCCTCCTGTACCATCAGCCAACAGGGTGTTAACGGTTAATCCGTTACCAACGATAATTATCTCAGCTTCTCCTTATCAGAATCTGTTGCCAACATTGAGCACTACTTTGTTCTCAACTTCATCACCAGCTGCTGCTAACTATACCTGGTTAAGGAATGGTTTTGCGGTATCCGGTGCAACTGCCAGCTCATTGCTGATCAGGGTTGACGGACAAGGAAGTTACAGGTTGAGAGTTGTTGACGTGAATGGTTGTATTAACCTTTCTAACACATTGGTGATCGCTGATTCTACTTCAGGTAGAGTGTTCATCTCTCCAAACCCAACTTCAGGACAATTTGTAGTTCGGTACAACCCAGCTCATAATATCGTAACACCAAATGGTGTGAACATATTTGATGCAATGGGCAAACGTGTACTGACTCAGAAATTCACCCTGGGTATACCTTTCGCTCCAATGGCGATCGATCTGAGCAATCAGGCAACCGGCGTTTATTGGGTTGAAGTAGTAGACCTGGATGGTAATCGTCTTGCTGTAGGAAGAGTAGAAGTAATCAGATAGATTCACTAGCTCTTTAATAATAAAAAAGTCCCCCGGTTTCCGGGGGGCTTTTTTTATTCCCAATTGTATTGGCCAGGCATTATTGTTTGGCCGGTTTGCCACTTATTCAGCAATCAGTTCATTTGTAATTACTTACAGCAGTTTATTGGGCGTTTCAATGCGATCACCCCTCATTTAAAAAAAGGCCATTACCCCCTCCAAAATCCCCTGTCTTTTCATACCTTTGCCCTCCCGTTAAAAAACCGGGATTATATTATGTCATTTTATTTTAAAAAACAACTAAACGCAGATGCACAGGAAGGATCAGCCGCTGAGGCCGCTGAAACTGCTGCGATAACAAATGTGCCTGTAGAAACGGCTGCTCCGGTAGCCAACATTGAAATCATAGCTCCAGTTGCAGAAACTGTAGCCACCGCTCATGACGATTTCGACTGGAGTGTAGACAAACGTAATGTTACCAGCTACACCGCAGAAGAAAAAACAAAGTATGATTCAGTTTACGACAACACTTTCAAACAGATTAATGATGGTGAGATGATCCAGGCAACTGTAGAATCACTGACCAAAACTGATGCTGTTGTGAACATCGGTTTTAAGAGCGACGGACTTATTTCTCTGAATGAATTCAGGGATATCCCCGGCGGTGTTAAAGTAGGTGATGTGATTGAAGTAATGGTGGTAGAAAAAGAAGACAGGGAAGGAAATCTTCACCTGAGCCGCAAAAGCGCCCGCACTACCCGTGCCTGGGAAAGAATTGTGGAAGTACATAAAACCGGCGAAATCGTTACAGGTTTGGTTACCAGCAAAACAAAAGGTGGCTTGATCGTAGATGTATTCGGAATGGAAACATTCTTACCAGGTTCTCAGATCGACGTTAAACCGGTTACGGATTACGATCAGTTTGTAGGAAAAACAATGGAATTCAAAGTGGTTAAGATCAACGAAGCCATCAAGAATGCTGTGGTATCTCACAAAGCACTTATCGAAAGCGATATTGAAGCACAACGTGCAGAGATCATGGGCAAACTGGAAAAAGGTCAGGTACTGGAAGGAACCATCAAAAACATCACAGATTTTGGAGCATTCCTGGATCTGGGTGGACTCGATGGTTTGTTATACATCACCGATATTTCATGGGGACGTATCAACCATCCAACTGAAGTATTGAAGATGGATCAGAAACTGAATGTGGTGGTGTTGGATTTTGACGATGATAAAAAACGTATCAGTCTTGGTTTGAAACAACTGACCCCTCATCCATGGGATACCCTAACAGAAAGCCTGAAAGAAGGTGAGATCGTGAAAGGTAAAGTAGTGAATATCGAAGACTATGGCGCATTCCTGGAAATCATGCCAGGTGTTGAAGGATTGGTACACGTAAGTGAAATTACCTGGGCCAATACTCCTATCAATGCAAAAGAATTCTTCAAACTGGGCGATGAGTACGAAGCAAAAGTGGTTACCCTTGATAAGGAAACCCGCAAAATGAGTCTGTCTATCAAACAAATGACTGAAGATCCATGGAGCACCATCGAAACCAAATTCCCTGAAGGAAGCAAACATACCGGTGTGGTTAAGAACATCACTCCATACGGTGTATTTGTTGAACTGAGTACCGGCATTGGTGGAATGATCCACATCAGCGACCTGAGTTGGCTGAAACGCTTCAATAACCCTAACGAATACACGAAAGTGGGTAAAGAAATTGAAGTCGTGATCATGAATATCGATAAGGACGGACGTAAACTTCAGTTGGGTCATAAACAAATTGAAGAAGATCCATGGAACACATTGGAAACTACTTTCCCTGTGGGAAGTATCCATGATGGAACAGTGGTGAAAAAGGATGATAAAGGTGCTGTGGTACAATTGCCATACGGACTGGAAGGATTTGCTCCAGCTCGTCACCTGCAAAAAGAAGATGGTAAAGTAATCGGCGCGGAAGAAGTAGCTAAATTCATGGTTATTGAATTTGACCGCAACGACAAACGCATCGTGATCAGCCATTCTCGTTTATGGGAGCAGGTAATTGAAGAAGAAAAGCAAGCCGTGATGAAAGAGAAAAAAGTAGAATCAGAGATCACCAAAAAAGCTGTAAAGAATTTACAGAGTAAGGTAGAGAAATCTACTTTGGGTGACCTGGGTGTACTTGCCAATCTGAAAGCCAAGATGGAAAATGATGCTGCCGACGCAGCCGCTGAAGAAAAGAAAGGAGAATAACAAACGCTATTCTTAATACAAAATCCCATCTGTTTCAGATGGGATTTTTTTATTCTTGTACTCTTGTGATGTATATTTTTTGAGCTTATCCAGGATCGAATTATTCCAGGATCTTAACTTCCGTTCTCCTGTTTTGAGCCCTCCCCTCGGCTGTATTATTTGATGCCACGGGAACCGTCATACCATATCCTTTTGCGGTAACCCTTGAAGGATCGATACCCTTGGTGAGTAAATAAGCCCTTACGGTATTGGCACGGGCTGTAGACAATACTAAATTACTGGCTGCTGAGCCTACATTATCAGTATGTCCACCCAATTCTATCCTTTCATCATCCTTCCGCTGCATATACGACACCAATTCATCCAGCACGGTATAAGATTCAGGTTTAAGATCGGCCTTGCCGGTTTCGAAATTACAATCGGTAAGCACAAAACTTTTCGCCGGCATATATTGAATATCTATATCGAAGGGATCTTTATAATAGGCATTGCCTTTTAGTGCCGGAATATCGAGCACATTATAACTACTTGAATCCTTGAAGCCCAATACGAATATTTCATAGCTGTCTCCCGCCGGAAGCCGGATGGAAAATTTTCCGAGGGAATCCGTAAGGCCCTCATATTCCTTAGCACTTGCCTTACTCTTAAATACCACGATCTCATTACTCAGGAGATTTTTCTTGAAATCAGTCATAGCAACATTTACCGGAGCATCTTTTGGAATGGCTGCATTTTGAACTGTACCCGCCTGGCTGAAACCAGCAAAGGGCATCAGCAAGCTGAAAAATATTGGAAAGAGATTTCTTTTCATGATCAAACAATTTTGTTGAGATATTTAAAGATAATTACTACAAAGAACTTTTTATTTTTTCAATTATTGTGCCATCTAATCCCTATTTTTTGTTAACAGAAAGCCAATGCCTTAGCAACGTTGTTGAAGCTGGGGCACCATTGATGATTTCCAACTCATGAAATCACCCGCCAGGATATGCTTTCGGGCTTCCCCTACCAGCCAGAGGTAGAAAGCAAGGTTATGTACGCTGGCAATGGTTAGTCCCAGGTATTCCTTTGATTTCATCAGGTGCCGCAGATAGGCTTTACTATAATAATTGCTCACAGCACAGTCGATCCCGTCATCGATCACAGAAAAATCCATTTCCCATTTCTTATTATCGATATTGATCACCCCTTTAGTAGTAAATAACATGGCATTGCGGCCATTGCGGGTAGGCATCACACAGTCGAACATATCCACTCCCAGTGCAATACTTTCCAGGATATTCCAGGGCGTTCCAACACCCATCAGGTAGCGTGGTTTAAGCACCGGTAATTCCTCACAACATAAGGCTGTGAATTCGTACATCATTTCTGTGGGCTCCCCAACACTTAGTCCGCCAATAGCATTACCCGCAGCATTTTTAGACGCCACAAAATCAGCAGATGCTTTACGCAGGTCTTTATACGTACTGCCTTGTACAATTGGAAAAAGATTTTGGGTATAGCCATACAAATCGGGTGTTGCTTCCAGTTGTTTAAAACAACGATCAAGCCAGCGATGTGTTAACTCCATGCTTTTTTTAGCATAGTCATATTCGCTGGGATAAGGAGGGCATTCGTCAAAGGCCATGATGATATCGCCTCCAATGACCCGCTGAATATCCATTACTTTTTCAGGAGAAAAAAGATGGGTACTTCCGTCAATATGGCTTTGAAAAATCGCTCCTTCCTCTGTAAGTTTTCGGTTATTGGCCAAAGAAAAAACCTGATAGCCTCCGCTATCCGTCAAAATGGGCCGATCCCAGCCATTGAATTTATGTAATCCCCCGGCGGCCTGCAACACTTCCAATCCGGGCCGCAGATAAAGATGATAGGTATTGCCCAGGATGATCTGTGCATTAATGTCTTCTTTCAGTTGCTGCTGTGTTACGGCTTTAACACTACCCGCTGTTCCTACAGGCATAAAGATGGGAGTAAGGATCTCACCATGATCGGTACTGATCCTCCCTGCCCTGGCCTTGCTTAAGCCATCGGTTTGCTGAAGTTCAAATTGCAGTGTTGCCATAATGGTTGTTAGATATTGATCCTGAAATTTCTTTACATATAAATTCCAATTACTGCTATTTTTGCCAAATGAATTTGACCCTTATTTGGCAATGGTTATTTTACAGCTTTTGCCTGATTACCCTGATACAGATTTTTTATTATTTGTTCTTTTTCCTGCGACTGGCGTTCTATTCCTCCAAACACAGGTCCAATTCGCAAACCCACCCCGTATCAGTGATCATCTGTGCTAGAGATGAGGCTGCAAATTTAGCGAAAAATCTTCCGGGTGCACTGGTTCAGCAATATAGTACCACACACGAGGTAATTGTGGTAGACGATAACTCATTTGATGACAGCAAATACCTGTTGGAAGAATTCCGGAAAGAATTCAAACAATTGCATGTGGTGGAGTTGAAACAGGAGGCTAAATTGATCCCCGGCAAAAAATTTCCCCTGAGCATTGGCATTAAAACCGCCAAATATGAGATCGTATTGCTCACCGATGCCGATTGTGTGCCGGCCACAGAACATTGGATAGAAAAGATGCAGGAAACCTATGACGAACAAACAGAAATTGTATTGGGGTATGGAGCCTACCATAAAAAAAGAGGGTTGCTCAACAAGCTGATCCGTTGGGAAACCTTTCATACAGCCTTGCAATACCTCTCTTATGCCCTTGCACATATTCCTTACATGGGGGTAGGCAGAAACCTGAGTTATAAAAAAGAAATATTCTATCGGCATAAGGGATTTAGTGCGCATAATAATATTCCCAGTGGAGATGATGACCTCTTCATCAATATGGCAGCCACGCGCAAGAACACCAGAATCAATATAGATCCCGAT
>Ga0194055_10000408_pt1 | contig 34235 bp, 25 predicted proteins | sample SepL449m_MetaG_FD_155482 | JGI IMG/M metagenome (GOLD analysis project Ga0194055, IMG submission 155482) | Anoxic zone freshwater microbial communities from boreal shield lake in IISD Experimental Lakes Area, Ontario, Canada - Sep2016-L442-9m | ecosystem: Environmental > Aquatic > Freshwater >... | reverse complement strand
TGGCCGCCATGAGCTCTGCGGTTCATGCGACGGCAGCGGGGCAAAGAAAGGCACAAAACCCCAGGCCTGCGACTACTGCGCAGGCCGCGGCCAAGTCATTCAGTCGGCTGGGGTTTTTCGTCTGCAAACAACCTGCCCGGCCTGCCGAGGCGCTGGCAAAGTGATCCGCGAGCGTTGCCCTGCCTGCGGTGGCGAAGGACTGACGGAGGAGCATGTGGAACGCAATGTGGCGATTCCTGCTGGTGTTGATCGGGACGTGCGGGTGCGTTTGGCGGGCGAGGGAGAACCTGGTGCCGGGGGCGGAACACCTGGCGATTGCTACTGCGTGATCGAAATTCAAGACCATCCGTTTCTGACGCGCGAAGGCCGCGATCTGCATTGCGAGGTGCCTATCACATTTAGCCAAGCGGCCTTAGGCGCTACTGTCGACGTGCCCACGCTGGACGGAGCGAAGCCACTGCAGATTGCCCGAGGCACTCAGGGAGGGGATGTGATTCGTGTCCGCAGCCTCGGTATGCCTGAGGTGCGGGGTCGCGGCATCGGTGACTTATTGGTGCATGTGCATGTTGAGGTGCCGCGGAGTCTTTCAGCCAGATCCGAAGAACTTCTGCGCGAACTCGCTGCCGAGGATCAAAAGGCAGTCAGTCCTAAGAGAACAAGTTTTTTTGAGCGGCTAGCCGAATACTTTCAGGTCAGTGAGCAACCCAGCGGAACAAAGGAGAGTTCATCATGAATCGAGAAGACCAGCACCAGAGCACGACCGTCGATCATTCCAACCAGAACCAAGTGCCAGAGGATCGTGAAGCCCAGACTGTGCCCTTATCCGAGCAGCCAGCACGGGCACTTGAGCAGCAACTCCTCGACACAGCGGACCAATTACTCCGATCGCAGGCCGAGCTGGAAAACTTTCGCAAGCGTTCTCGCCGCGAATATGAGGAGGCCATCCGCTATCGAGAAATGGATCTCCTACGCGATTTGATGCCGGTGCTCGACAATGTCTTGCGGGCCGTCGATGCCGCCGCAAAAGCGACGGACATTGAGAGTCTACGATCTGGATTTCAGATGACGGCCCAGCACATTGAAAAAGTCCTTGAATCGCACGGCTGTAAGGCGATTGAAACCGAAGGCAAGCTGTTCGATCCCAACGTGCACGACGCAATCTGCCAGCAAGTTGTGGCCGATGTCGCCGAGGGTACGATCGTAGGGTCGGCCAGTCGGGGTTATCGGCTTCACGACCGCGTGGTCAGACCAGCGCAAGTAATCGTTGCCAAGCCGGAATAACACCAGTTGTAGCCCTCAAGCCATAGTGCCATACCCCTCGAGGCTTTCAGGAGACCACCGATGCCCACCTATGATTACGTCTGCGATGCTTGCGGTCATGCGTATGAACTGTTTCAGTCCATGACCGACAGCGTCAAAAAAACGTGCCCCACCTGTGGTAAAAAAAAGCTCCGACGACTGATCGGAGCAGGGGGGGCGATCATGTTTAAGGGTTCTGGCTTTTATAAAACAGACTACCGCAGCGAGTCGTATAAAAAAGGCGCAGCTGCCGAGTCGAGTGCCGCCTCTGGGGGCAAGTCGGAAACCGGAAAGGCTAAGCCCGACGGCAATTCGTCGCAGGGAAGCGGCAAGACTGACGGGGGCGGTTCCAAGTCGTCAGAGTAGCCGCGCCGGCACTCTGCCTGGCTGGAGTGATACAACGGCGTTTGAACGAGATCCTAACACGAGCTTACTGTAGAGCGGGAAAGTTGTTGTCATGCCACTCTGTCCGGTTTGCAATGCATTGATCAATCTCACGACGACGACAACCATTCCATTTTGTAGCGCCCGCTGTCGATTGATCGACTTGGGTCGCTGGCTCGACGAAGGCTACAGCGTTCCAGAAACACGCCGGTCGGATGAAGGTGACTTAGAAGAATCTGAAGAAATAGGCTGATCGTTCAGGCCTCGGCTCATCTGGTAGGAATAGGCCGGTGCGGACTGGCTTCCAAAAGCGGTTGCGTGGGGGTCTTCAGACGCATTTCTGCTCTTCGGGGTGGTACTTCGTTGGGTTGCCGTGTACTCTTTTGCCGGCGTTCGCAACCTATGCACCCTTACGAGAGGCTTCCATGTCGAGTGCCAATAGCCCCAGCGATTCGGGCCGCATCATCCACGAAATACAGTGGAGTGAAGCTCTGCCGTGGTGGATTCTTTTTCGCGCTGCTGGCACCGCTTTTGCGCCGACGGTCCTTTTGCTTGCGATGGTCGGATCCCTGGCATTATGGGCTGGCTGGTCGCTGGTCGATCGCATGCAACTGGCTCCAGCGACTTTGGCGGCCGATGCCATCATCAGTGCTGATGTCGCTAGCGTTCAGCAGACTGAACTCGTCATACCGACTGCTGCCGGAGATCTTGCTGGAACGACTTGGAACCTGCTGGGTTTTTCCCCAGACCGTTCAGACCGAGTGACTATTTTCAGCTGGCTCCCCCGAGCGGCAGCAGGAGTCGTGCGGTTGGTGGTTCTTCCATTCAACCCCACAGCGACACTGCCGCAGATCGGGGACGCGTGTGCCCGTATTGGGTGGTTTGTGCTTGTCTGGTCAATCTTTGGCACGGCAATCACTCGCCATGTCGCGCTTAAGCTTATTGGAGAAGACGCACCCGGACTGGTGGGCTCGATTTGGTACGGCACAAGCAAGTGGCTGGCATCTTTCAACTCCGTTGCTTTTGTGCTGCTGGGTATCGTTGCGATGGCGGTTCCGGGAGCTATTTTGGGGCTTTGCATGCGGACTGATATTGGCCTCGCTGTGGCTGGGGCATTCTGGCCGTTGGTGCTGGGCGGAGCGGTGGTGCTGGCTATCTTAGCTGTTGGCGTAGTGGCTGGTTGGCCGCTGATGGTTGCGGCTGTCGGGGTGGAGCGAGGGGATAGCTTCCAAGCCATCTCAACGGCTTTTTCCTATCTCTACCAGCGACCTCTGCACTATGCGTTTTATGGTTTTGTGGCAATGATTGTGCTGCTACCAGCACTATTTGTGGCGGAACTTTTTGCCGACGCTATCACGATGCTAGCCTTCTGGGCAGCGAGTTTGGGAATGGGCCGCGACCGCGCGGTCGTCGTGATGAATGGCCTCAGCAGCGGGCTCCCCGATGCAAGTGAAACGGCACAATGGGGCGTAAACGCTTTACTGTTTTGGACCCGTGGCGTCGGGTCTATTTTAGGTTCTTTTGGCTGGGGCTACTTCTGGGCAATTGCCACAGCGACCTACCTGCTTTTGCGACAGGATGTCGACGGCACCGAACTCGATGAAGTGGTCTTGGACGAACCATCTGGCGAATCGGCCTAGAACACTACTCTAGCGGCACCAACGCTTCACGAGCGAGGAGAACGACCCGAGAAGCTCTCCTCGACTCACCGTATCAAAAGCACCAGCCGATTTTGAATCCTCCAATCGCTGCTTGGCCACATGCGGCCCGAAGGCAATCAGCTTTGGATGTTTTCCTGATTGTTCGGCGAGCGCTCGTTGCATCTCGATAATTGTCAAACAGCGAGCCACGATCACAGCCGGATCACCCGGCACAGCACCGGTGTCTAGAAGGATCAGATCAAAAGGACCGCCGTGAGGCATGTTGTCAAGATTGCGGAGGGTTTCCACCCGTCCGGCAAAGTCTTTTGCCAGCCCGGCAATGCGGCTGGTTGAGAGCAAATCGGGCGATATTAAGAGAATCTGTAACGGGTTATCCATCGATTGATTCCTGCCCGATCATTGATTCTTCTACCCAATCGCGGGGCTCACAATGAGCCCTCGCTGTCCTGCCTGGGATTCTACAGAAAAATCCGACATTCAGCCGAACAGACTCGTTTACACCGCCTCTGGCCCACGCACCTCGCGGTAAATTTGCACAGCTTCTTCGATCGGGAGCACCCAAAGCCTGATGGATTCGCGGAGGTGGTCTAGCATCTGCACTTCTTCAATCGCCTCGACCGCAGCAGCCAAAAAGTCGTCATTGACAGCAATCTCAATCACGGCCTGCTGGGACACCCCAACAAGAGACGAATCGTAGCTGTGGCCGTCACAAATTGTGAACCGAGTGACATGAACGCTGACAAGCGCTTGTCGAACAGCATCTACTTGCGCAGGGTCTACAACGGCAATGATGAAACGCATCGATTCTTTTCAGCACCCGTTTGAGATGGCCTTTAGCCCCTGAGCCATGCGGATCGGCCGAGTGTTTTTCCTACGGCCGCGGCAATTGCAAGCTGGCATCCAAGACCTTGCGAATCCGCATCTGCATCTCACCGAGATGGGCACGGGAGTAATCATCGAGCTTGATATCAGGCTTGGCTAGGAGCGTAGCGATCCGGGTATCAAGCAATCGCAACTGACTCGCTGCAATCGCCTGTGCATCTGCGGCCGATGGGTTAGAACTCATGGCGAGTGTTCCCAATCGCGATGCATACGACCGCTGCAGGCCCCGCCGCAGACTAGAAATTGCTGGCTTGCGAAGTGTGTAGTCGGCGACTCCGATAAGATCGACCTCTGAGAGAATTGCTTTTGTCAGTCGGTCAAGCAGTTCGGCGGTTGTAAAGGCATCCTGGTCGGCGGGTACTTTAAGCTCACTGTCGTGAATGCGGGCCAGCGTGAGTGGGTCGAGTAGTTTCCCCAATACTCGGTCTTGCCACAATAAAATTGTTTCATGGACCGGATAATCTTCCCGATCGACTTCTCGCGATCCCCAGTGCAGCCATTGAGTCGCGACGAGCTGGTTGTAGAGTTCCGGGGGAAATGAAAATGGCTGATCGCTAAACATCTGCGTCTCAAGCAGCGTCAGTGCATCGCGTTGCTTCTGAGCCTCGACCACACGAAACGGTGCGACAGCATTTGCATCTCCCTTGTGGCTTCGCGATGTGTAAAGACCGCCAATCAGTCGAGCGGCCATGTACATGGCCTGACCGTGCGATGCGAGCAACACCCCAAACGACTGCCGGACTCGCTGATAGCCCTTATCTTTGGCAGTCATACGCTCAGCAATCAAGGGCATGACTTGGGCTACCAGTTCGGCGCGGCTACGAGCGAACTCGAGCGGGTCGTTGCCCAGATCAAAACGATTGGAAAGCGGGTCGGGATCACCAAACTCGGTGTCCTCGTCAGTGGCATAGGCCAGATCAGCTTCGCCGCTGCGGGCAGCTATTTTCTCTAATTCTGCTAACTCGGCCTCTGGACTGCCACCGGGCAGTTGTTTGTAGCCGTACTCAATTGCCCACAGATCATAGGGGCCGATTTTAGCCGTGTAGTAGTCGCCTTGGGTTTTTCCCTTGGCCACGATATTGACCGGGATGTAGTCCATCACGCTGGTGCTGGACCCGGATTGGGACGTCTTTGACACATCGTTGATATCGGCAAGAGACTTCCGGATGCTGCCCTTGAAGTTGTGCCGCAGACCGAGCGTGTGACCCACTTCGTGCATCGCCACGAGCTTGAGTCCTTGCTGAACGAGCTTCTCTTTTTGCTCCTGTGACAGTGGGCCCTCGCCATTTGCAGCTAAGGCCGTGGCGGCAAGCGCCGTCTCTCGCGCATGGCCATCAAAGAGCGAGCAACCGCTGCAGCAATGGCCGACTGTTGCACGCAACAGCCCACCATTGTGCGGTGCGACCGACGAACCGCCAGTCAGCATCGCCACCGAAAGCGGCGTAAATGTTTCATATTCGGTTCGCCAGAACTGTAAAAAATCGCCGTCAAAAATGATGTCTGCATCGAGAATCTGGCCCGTGCGGGGATTGACCCGCGACGGACCCATCGCAAATCCAGCACCAGCTGTGATCCAGCGAAATGTGTTGTAGTTAACATCTTCTGGATCCCACTCTGTGATGTCGGGTTGCTGTCGCACCTCGATGGCACTGGCAAAACCCGCCTTGGCAAAAGCCTCGTTCCAAGCCTCGATACCTTCCCGAATAGCCTGTCGGTATTGGAAAGGAACGGTTTTTTCCACCCAAAAAACAATCGGTTTTTTAGGGGGTGAGAGCTGGGCTGAGCCGTCGGCCTTTTCCAGGTTCCAGCGATTGATGTAGCGGACGAAGCGGTCTTCGTCCACTCTTTGCGAAAAATCTTTGAGGGCTGTAACAAAATAGCCCACTCGGGCGTCAGCCAAGCGAGGTTTATAACCATTTTGTGGCAGCAGGCTGATCGAGTAATGAACGTTGATCGTCACGCCCCGGCTGTCGGCAACGGTATCGATATTGATCGCACCACTCGAACCATAGGTGGCCGCCACTTCTAGCTCAATGTTGTCTGGAAATGCTTTGACACGTGCCCAGCTGGAACGATCGCGGGCAAAAGAAAAGCCGGGGAGTGTCGAGGAAATTTGTGGCAGGTCGTTAAAAAAAATAGCCGTTAAATCGATGACATGGGCGCCCGACGGGGCCACGGTGACAATCGGCACGCTGAACAGCACGCTGTCTGTGTAAGCCAGATCAACCGCTTTTTCCTCCGGGGTTCCCTTATCTGCAAAGAAGCGGACATTCTTACGAACCACCTGAATGTTGTCGTCGACTTTTCGAAACTGCCAGATCCAGTCGTCACCGTCGTTCCAGCTCATACCGCCCAGCACCGAGCGTTCACCGATTCCACGCGCAATCGATATCAGTACGAAGAGTTCCTTGCCCAGCAGCGAGTCTGCCACTTCCGCATAGACTTTGTCGTCCTTGCGATGGAGTGGAATCAAACCGTTTAGTCGCGTTGCATCTTTTAGAAGCACAGCAAATGCCGGCTTGTTGCTCTTGGGTTCGCTGGGGGGTGCGGCATCCTTGTTGACCGTGGGAGAAGTGGGCGTAGAGGGTGGCGGCGTGACGGGCGGCGTATCGGCCGGCGGTGCTTTGGTCTGGCTGTCTTGCGGTAGGCCAATAGATGGGGTACCACAAAGAGTCAGGGCTGCGAACCCTAGAACAATGGCTGCTTTGCGAAAAATAATGGTGCCAATGATTCTTGATTTCATGTCATAAAACTCCGCTCAACGGGTGGACAAACTCGTACGACGTGGTCGGCACAAAAGGCTACCCCTCAAGGCTACCATCGACCGCTGTCGATGGCGAATTGCATTTCTTAGCGTATTTATTCAGACGGGCAGCCGTCTAAGACCTACGGATCCGACTGCAATGCCACCAGCACGCCGGCTAGCCGTTCAAGCAGGCAATCGATGCGCTCGAGCACAGCGTGGCTGTTGGGAAACGTGCGATCCTCTTGGAGCGTCCAGCGAAACCAGTTGTCGAGGCCAATGACAACGCCCGTACAATACAGCGTTGAGATCAGGCTTCTTTCTTCTCTGCAAAGCGGTCGTACAGTATGGTAGGCAGCGATCGCTGCTTGCCATGCGACCACAAGCGGAACTTGCATATCGCCTGACGGTGACTGCCAACTCCCCAATAACCGTGCGAGATCGGTGGCAGGCGTATCGATGCCAGCCGCGTGAAAATCGATGATCGCCGACGGTGAGTGGGTGGGGCTCGGCGACGTGGCAAACAGCATGTGATCGCTCCATAGATCTCGGAGCACCGGCGTCAGCGGCACGGGGCACGGCTCTCTCTTGATCATTTGTTCCAGTGCCTGCCGACCATCAAAGGCGGCGAAAATTGCAATCGCGGCGTCCATTCGTTCGATAAGAGGCCAGCGATCAGCCCCAGGCGTTTTCCCGTGCCGAGGGCCCATTCCTTGCTGCTTGTGCCAGATTGCATCACGCCGCTGTTGCCAGGGATTATGGAGCAATTGGACTGCTTGATTGGACCGCTGCGCTTCGTTAGGCGAGAGGCCCATGCGGGGCCCCGGGGCGAGCCGAGCGGCAGCAAGATGCAAGGTTGCCAGAGTTTCTAACGCTGCGGTGGCCTGCGTTAGCGATGGCTGGCGAAGCGGATTTCCCGGCATAAAACGCACCAACTCCCAGCGGGTCCCGCTGGGGTCAATCACAATCGTCTCGGCTGCGTTCGTGCGGATCACTTCTGGCACCTGCCAGACCCCATGGGATCGCAGATGGATCATCAAGCCGTGAACCCACTGTGCATGGGCCGTGGATGTTTCACGCGTAAAGTTTTTTAGAACAAATTGATCGGGTTGAGCTGCGACCCAAGCGGCATTCCCCAAAGCGTCTGAACTTGAAACGAGGAACACACGTGATCCGCTCATGCCAGCGGAGGCGAGGGGCGACACCGCAAATGGCTGCCTGCCTAACCACGCACGGCAGATGCTCTGGTAAGCGGTCATACATTTTCTAGGCGGAGAGTTGAATAAAAATGATGTGGCGGGCTCGACGAAACAAAGTTTACTCGACCCGTCTATTGTCTCAGGAAGATTCCAGCCTTCCCTTGAGGGATCAATGTCGCTGCGGAGGTATGGAAGTTCTATCATCGCATGAAATTGAAGTTTCTAGGCTCTGCACTATAGAATCTCAAGGAGTGTTTTTAGAATCTTCGCGAGCGTTTTTATTTTATTCTCATGGCCTACCGATTATTTTTTCTATGCCTGACTGCATTGGCCCTGGCGGGTTTTGTGCCGCGAGCGGTTTGCGTCGTAACGGCGATAGCCGAGGAACCAACTGGATTTGATCCACTGGCTGGGATTACGGCGGGGCTGGGCAGTCCAGTTCGAATCACAGCCTCCATTGAACGGAGTGACGGGGCTCAAGGAAATGGGCAAGACCCTAAGGCTCAATCCGATGTGCTAACGATTACCGCTACGCTCGAAGACGGTTGGCACCTCTACTCGCTTGGTCAAAAACCGGGCGGCCCGATGGCGACGCGGATCGTTGTTGCCGCAGATTCTGCTGCCCGGCCCGCTGGCGTCTTTTCTGCCACGCCGCCTCCAACCAAACATACTGTGGAAGATGTCCCAAGCTGGAAGGGTCTGGTCGTTGAGGAGCACGCCGGCACCGTCACATGGCGGGCAAATCTGGTTTCAAATCCATCCAGCCCCGCGGCCCGGGTGCATGGCAGCGTGACTTTGCAACTTTGCCGCGACAACGCCTGCACGCCCCCAGAGACGATTCCCTTTAGCGTGTCTTTATCCACACGAACTCAAAGCGACGAGTCGCGGCCGGACGTTCCAACCGCACCGGACTCTTTATCGGCGGCAGTGACCCACACGCCTGAGCGTGGCCACCTGCAAATTGAAGCGGCATTTGGCCCACCTCGTGGCAAGGCTGGCGAATATCGGTGGCCACTGACTGTCAAACTGTTGCCTCAGGAGGGTTGGCATCTCTACGCTCCACAGTCGAGCGACGTAAGCACTGTGGGGCAAGGGAAACCTACGATTGTTTCGCTCTCAAGGAGTGAGTCGGTTCTCACTACCAACCTGCGAGTGACAACGACAAACGCCGCTCTCAAACCCGAATTGGTACACGCCGGTGCCGTCGATGGGCCAATCATTTTTGAGCTGATACTGGAGCCCGTTCAACCATCATCGGCAGGCGTTCAGGCCGACGCGCCTCCTTCGATAGACGTTCTTGTCGGATTTCAGACCTGCACGGAGGCGACTTGCGATCTGCCGTGGGCTGTGCGGCTCAAGGCCCAACTTCCCCGGAGTATAGGCCCCGCCGAGGGCAGCCTCGTTTTTTCCACTGCGCGGTATGCCGAGGTGGCACAGGCTCCCACGGCGATTGATTCCGCGGCGGATGGTGAAACTTTGCAGGGTGGACTCAGTGGTAGTCAGATGACCTCAGCCAAGCCGCTGTCTCAGCGGCAGCCATTGCCGCTTTCGTTACCACTGGCCCTTTTGATGGGGTTGGCTGGTGGCCTGATCTTAAATCTCATGCCCTGCGTCCTGCCTGTGCTAGGCCTCAAACTCATGTCGTTTGCCCAGCAGTCGGGTCGCGCAAGGCAGGAGATTTTGATCCTCAATCTTTGGTATTGTGCCGGCCTTTATGCTGTCTTTTTCGTACTGGCGACTGCGAGCGTTGCGGCAAATCTCGGCCTCGCTGGCAACAACCTCGCCTGGGGAGAGCAGTTTGCCTCGGCCACGTTCAACATTGTCATGTGCGGGATCGTGTTTGCTTTTGCGCTGTCTTTCTTAGGCACATGGGAATTGCCGATTCCCGGTTTTATCGGTGAGCGAGCCGGGCAGGTGCAGTCGCAGGAGGGAGCCGCTGGTTCATTTTTAAAAGGCGTTTTGAGCACAGTCTTGGCCACGCCTTGCAGCGGACCCTATTTAGGTCCGGTCTTTGGATTCACGCTCACGCAAACGACCGCTGTGACCTACGCTGTTTTTGCGGCTATAGCAACCGGCATGTCGTTGCCGTATCTGCTTGTTGGCGCATTTCCGAGCCTCGTCAAATTCCTGCCCAAGCCCGGCGCCTGGATGGAGACACTCAAAGAATTTCTCGGCTTTGTCATGCTCGGGACGGTTGTCTATCTGTTTACCTTTCTAGGGGATCAACGCGTCGTTCCCACTTTTTCCATGCTGATCGGCATCTGGGCTGCCTGCTGGTGGGTCGGAAGAGCGCAGCAATCAGGCGGCGGCTCAATCGGCTATGGCCGCTGGCTGCAGGCGGCTGGAATTGTGACGATGATCGCATACCTGTCGTTTTTATTTTTAGGACCGGTAGCTTCAATAATTGAATGGGAGAAACCTTTTTCCCGCAGACGACTCTTAGAACTTCGTCAACGCGGCGATACCGTGATGGTTGATTTCTCTGCCGATTGGTGCCCAACGTGTAAATTTAATCTTGCCACAGCAATTGAAACCAACCGTGTCAAGGAGGCCATTAGAGTTAATCAAATCGTGCCGATGCTGGCTGATTGGACTGACGGTTCACCTGAGATCAAATCGATGCTTGAGAGTTTGGAGAGCAAATCGATTCCTGTTTTAGCTTTTTTCCCCGCCACGCAGCCCGGCCAACGTTTGGCCGCGCCGATTGTGCTGCGGGACTTAATCACTGAGTCTCAAGTGCTCGCTGCCATCCGCGAGGCCGGGCCCTCGCAGTCAAAGCCCCTTCCGTAAACGACTGCGCGAGCGTTAGCCATATTTTTTTGCCTGCAGATCCGAATTGCTGGTGGAAAATGAATCGTTAGACGAGCACCACGCGGTCTTGCTCAGCTGCGGCGGCCTGCACAGCACCCAGCCGCCAGTTTTCAAATCCCAGATCAGCCAGTTGGCTCTGAATGCTCTCGGCAAAGTGGGGCGCCACCACAAGCACCATACCGATACCCATGTTAAAAACCCGTTCCATTTCGGCTTGCTCGATTCGGCCCAAGCTCTGCACCCAAGGAAAAACGGCGGGGATCTGCCATGCCCCGCGACTGAGCACCACCTGCAGGTGCGGCGGCACGATCCGGGCCACATTTTCCACGAGCCCACCGCCCGTGATGTGGGCGATACCATGGACAACTTGCTTGACGCGATAGTGTTTTAAAACTGCTTTGAGAGGTCGCGCATAAAGCCGCGTGGGCGTGAGCAAGATATCGGCGACCCTGGCGTTCCCAAGGGCTGCCACAGAATCATGAATCGCGAGGCCGCCAATCTCGAAGACAGCTTTCCGCACCAAGCTATAGCCATTGGAGTGGAGGCCGCTTGAAGCAATGCCAATGACGATGTCGTCGCCTTGGATCTGCCGGCCATCAATGAGTTTTTTACGATCAACAACTCCCACACAAAATCCTGCGAGGTCGTAATCTTCGCCCTGATACATCTCCGGCAGGATCGCCGTCTCTCCACCCACCAGCGCACATTCACATTCGACGCAGGCATCGGCAATGCCCCTGACGATCTGTTCCAGCAGGTCTGGATCGTCGTGCGAGAGTGCCACGTAATCAAGGAAGAAAAGCGGCTCCGCGCCCATGCAGAGGCTGTCGTTGACGCACATTGCCACTAAGTCAATACCGACGGTGTGATGAATGCCGGCGGCCACTGCAACTTTGAGTTTGGTGCCCACGCCATCGGTGCAGGAGACCAACAGTGGGTCTTGGTAGCTGCGACTGAAAAGCCCCTTGAAGTCGAGTTGGAAGAGTGCGGCAAAGCCTCCTTCGGGACTCATCACCCGGGGGCATTGCGTGCGGCGCATGTGCGCCGGCAACCGCGACATTCCCTCGCGGTAAAGTTCCAGATTAACTCCAGCGCTCGAATAGGTGGCTCCAAGCACTCGTGCGTCCTTCAGGCGAATTGCATTGCAGGTGGGGACCAGAAAAATGCTATCATCGCAGGGTCATGCCACCTCGCAAGTCCAAAGCCGCCGCCCAGCGTGTGCACGCAGAATTAGCACTGCCGCCACTGCAGTTTTGCCATCCGCTGCCCTACGGGAGCTTGTTGCGCGAGGGTCTTGCAGGCGGCAAAAGTGGGGTCAATGGCCAACGCGGAGTGCAGTTTGTGGTCTACAGCCGATCGGCCACAGCGATGCGAGTCCTGCTCTATAACCATGCCGATGATCCAGAGCCTGCAGAAGTGATTTCGCTGGATCCCAGCAAAGATCGCTGGGGAGATATCTGGAGTATCCTGGTGCCGGGGTTGGGACACGGACAGCTCTACCACTTTCAGGCCGACGGCCCCTTTGATCCGGATCGCGGCCAGCGATTTGATGGTCAGGCTCAACTGATCGATCCCTACTCCCGCGCTCTATCTGGCCGATTCCTACCAGGCACTGACGGTCTTGTGCGGCCGCCTAAGAGCGTTGTCATCGATGACTCCTTCGACTGGCAGGGCGACCGTCATCTACGGCGTGGGCTGGCTGACACGGTGATTTATGAAATGCATGTGAGGGGCTTTACGCAAAGTCCGTCGAGCGGCGTTGCCAATCCTGGCACCTATCTGGGCGTGATTGAAAAAATCCCCTATCTCAAATCGCTGGGCGTGACGGCTGTTGAATTGATGCCACTGCATGACTTTCCAACCGAATCGCTGGCGGGCGTCAAGGAGGAGCGGAGCAATTACTGGGGCTATGATCCGCTGGCCTTTTTCTCTCCCCATCGCGGCTACGCAGCGGGCAAAGAGCCTGGCTGTCAGGTCCGCGAGTTTAAGGAAATGGTACGGGCTCTGCACGCCGCTGGAATCGAGGTGATTCTCGATGTGGTCTTTAACCACACGGCCGAAGGCAATCAATTGGGATCGACCTTGTCGTTCAAGGGCCTAGAAAATCAAGTCTATTACATGCTCAGCGACGGCGGCCGCTACTACCGCAATTACACCGGCTGCGGCAATACGATCAATGGAAACCATCCGATCGTTCGGGAGCTGATTTTTCTCTGCCTGCGGCACTGGGTGCACAACTATCACATCGACGGCTTTCGATTTGATTTAGCCAGTATCCTCAGCCGCGATCGCAATGGCGATATTCTCCCCAATCCACCCATCGTGGAAGTGATCACAGAGGATCCGCTGCTGGCCGATACGAAGATCATCGCTGAGGCTTGGGATGCGGCAGGCGCGTATCAGGTTGGCTCGTTTGCCAGCTTGCGCTGGGCTGAGTGGAACGGCCGCTACCGCGATGATGTCAGACGATACTGGCGGGGCGACCACGCGCAGACCGGTCACTTTGCCACCCGACTGGCTGGTTCGAGCGATCTCTACGGCGAACATGGCCGGCAGCCCTTTCACAGCATTAATTTTATCACCTCGCACGACGGCTTTACGCTCAACGATCTGGTCACCTACCGCGACAAGCACAACGAGGCCAACGGCGAAGGCAATCGCGACGGCGACAACAATAACTACTCTGAGAACTACGGCATCGAGGGTCCGTGTACATGCGATGACATCGAGACCGACAGAAAAAAGCAGATTCGTAACATGCTCGCAACGCTCCTGCTGAGCCAAGGGGTGCCGATGCTGCTTTCGGGAGACGAGTGCCGCCGCACGCAGCAGGGCAATAACAATGCTTATTGTCAGGACAACGCAATTTCATGGTTTGACTGGAACCTGATCGAAACAAATGCCGATCTGGTTCGGTTTGTGCAGGAGCTTATACGGTTTCGACTGGGCAACCCCACACTCAGGCGCCGATCGTTCCTAGAGGGTACGACGAGTGTGGATGGCGAGTTACCCGACGTCGAATGGTTTTCAGCCGATGGCACACCCGCTGATTGGACCTCCGTCGACGCGAGTCTAGCCTGCTTTTTCTCATCCCCAACACCAGCGGAACTCTCCGTAAAAGACGACATCGCCGTAGGGGGCATTGAGGGTACCGCCCGTCATTGTCTTATTTTTACGCACGCCGGATCAGAGCCGAGGCTATTTCACTTTCCCCAGAGTGCAGTCATCCATATTTTGCCGTGGCGAGTTTTTATTGAAACCCACAAGCCCTCGCCGGGTGATATTTACGCTGATGCCTTAGGGCCCAGCGTCGATGTGACGCAGCCGATTGAATTGCCGCCACGCTGCCTTGTTTGTTATGTAGCAAAGCCTGTCACCCTTCCCGGCAATCGTATTGGATGATTCCCCGGAGGATTGGTATTCTGTGGGCAGGTTTTGAATCCAAACGCCGCGTACCGCTATTACTTGGGAGAAGTTGAATGCTCAAAGCTTTTTTATCTGCTTACCGTTGCACTCCGATCTACGCCCGATCGTTCGCCGCAGTGGGCTGCTTGGTCTTGGCCTGCTGCTTTGTGATGGGCTGCTCGCCCGCGGCAAAGCCACCCGCCAAGCCCGATGACCACGCGGATCATGACCATACAGACGACCACGATCATCCCAAAACACTGGCGGCAGGAATCACGAGTTTAGAAACGCTCTGTGGCGATGTGAAAGCGGCGATGGCCGAAAAGGATGTAAAGAAAGCCGATCCCGTACTGCACGAGATCGGTCATCTGCTCGAGGATATTCAGAGCCTTCTCAAGGCTGCCAAACTGCCTCAAGAAGTCAATGATTCAGCGAACTCAGCGATCGACGAAATCTTCGAGTGCTTTGACAAGATCGACATCACGCTGCATGAGTCCAAAGATGCCAAAGAGAGTGGTGTCGCTACCTACGATGAAATGGCAGATCGCATCGCCGCAGCTCTTGCCACACTCAAGAAGGCCTCACCATGACGTTGAGGAGTATTGTTGTGAGACCGTTTGCCGCTGGCTGCCTCTCAGCCATTATTCTTTTGACATCGTTGGCGAATCCGTCATTAAGAGCGGCCGAGGCTCTTGATCCGGTTTCGATTCGTAAACAGTTTGTTCTGGCACAAGAACCGGTTGGGGCAATCTCACTGGCGACCGCGAAAGTGAAGTGCAGTAAGGCAGAAGCAGCCAATCCGGCCATCGGTGTGCCCATCGTGATCGCTGGCCGGATTGGGGCGCGGGGTATCGAGCCATTTTTGGATAAAAAAGCCTCGTTTGTTTTGATTGAGATTCCGGCCGACGACCATGCAGCCAAGCCAGGGCATAAAGATGACGATTGTCCGTTCTGTAAAAAGCGAAATGCCAATTCGCCGATGGCGGCAGTGCAATTTCTAGACAAGAACGGCAGCGTTGTGCCCATCGATGCTCGTACGCTGTTTGGATTGGCAAAGGGACGCGATGTCGTCGTCAGCGGCAAAGGTGTGTTTGACCCAAAACTGGCCATTCCAATTATTCAACTCACGGCCGACGGTATTTTTCTCCGCCCATAAGAGTGGCGAGTCTTTTTCTTCTTCACTCGCAAGCACAGTCATGAGAGCCATACACAATAAGTGGGTTGATCGCGGGATCGTCCTCGCCGCAGGGCTCGTGCTCCTCGTGGCTGGAGGGGCTGACTTCGGCTGGAATCAATGGCGCGGGCCAACCCGCGACGGGATTGTGGGTGCTGAGCCCTGGCCGGATGGGCTTGATCAATCCCGCGTTACACGGCTCTGGCGGGTCGAACTGGGGCCAGGGTATTCCGGGCCGATCGTCGTGGGTGATGCGGTTTATGTAACTGAGACCCGCGATAAAAAAACAGAGTACGTTCGAGCGCTCAACCGTTCTACAGGCATGGAGATCTGGCAGGCGGGCTGGGAAGGTTCGCTGAGCGTCCCGTTTTTTGCCGCTTCCAATGGATCATGGATTCGCTCAACGCCGGCTTTTGATGAGGGCCGACTTTTTGTGGCGGGGATGCGTGATGTGCTCGTATGCCTTGATGCACAGTCGGGCAAGGAACTTTGGAAGGTTGACTTTATGGAGGCATTTAAAAGCCCGTTACCGGCTTTTGGATTTGTCTCAAGTCCACTTGTTCTAGGGGAGGCTGTGTATGTTCAGGCCGCCGGAGGATTCGTCAAACTCGAAAAGGCAACAGGCACTATCGTTTGGCGTGTGCTCGACGACGGTGGTGGGATGTCGGGCAGCGCTTTTTCCTCCCCGTACAGCACAACGCTTGCTGGTATTTCACAGGTTCTCGTGCAAACTCGCGAAGCGTTAGCGGGCGTCGATCCCGTCAATGGAACGGTGCTCTGGAAGACTCCGATCGAGGCGTTTCGCGGCATGAATATTGTCACGCCAACGGTCATTGATGGGCAGATTTTTACGACCAGCTACGGCGGCGGATCGTTTTTGCTGGCCTTTGACCCAAACGCCGCTGAGAAACCCGTCACCAATGTTTGGCGCAATAAAATCCAGGGGTATATGTCGAGCCCGATCATTGTTGCGAACCATGCGTATGTCCATCTTCGTAACCAGCGATTTGCCTGTCTCGACCTGACCACTGGTAAGGAGGCGTGGATCACGACCCCGTTTGGTCGTTACTGGAGCATGGTTCGGCAGGGGGATCGGATTCTGGCCCTCGATGAGACCGGGGATTTGCGGCTGCTCCAGGCAAGCCCAGAAAAATATCAACTGTTGGGCGAGGCCAAGGTCGCCGAAAAGGAAAGCTGGGCCCATGTGGCGGTCGTGGGCAGCGAGATTTTTGTGCGGGACCTCCAGGGAATCACAGCGTGGCGATGGAAGTAGGCAGGATCGATCCGGCCAGATCTTTATCCGACTCAAGGCTACCGTACAACCCGCGCGTTGCCTCCGGCAATCTGCTTTTCGACTTCCTTGCGAGTTGCCATCGAGGTGTCGCCCGGTGTTGTTGAGGCCAGTGCCCCGTGAGCGGCACCGTATTCGACCGCCAGCTGTGGGTCGTTGAACTCTAAGAATCCAAAGATCAGACCACTGGCAAAGCTATCGCCACCGCCAACGCGATCCAGAATCTCAAGCGCACGGTAGTCTCGACTATCGAAAAAAGCACCCTCATGCCAGAGAATAGCGGACCAGTCATTTTTTGTGGCCGAGATTACGTGGCGTAGCGTTGTGGCCGCCACCTGGAAATTTGGAAAGTCCTTAACGGCTGTCTCAATCATCGCCTTAAAAGCACCGGTCTGGATCGCACTGTTGGCGTGCGTAACGCCCTTGACCTCAAACCCAAGGGAGGCTGTGAAGTCCTCCTCGTTGCCGATCATCACATCGACATGCTGGGCAATCTCACGATTGATCTCGCGGGCCTTGGACAGTCCGCCGATGCTCTTCCAGAGACTCGGCCGGTAATTTAAGTCGTACGAAACAACTGTGCCGTGACGATGGGCAGCCTTAACTGCTTCAACCGTCAGCAGGGCGGTTGTTTCTGAAAGGGCTGCAAAGATGCCGCCCGTGTGAAACCATCGCACGCCCAGCGTGCCAAAAAGATAATCCCAATCAATGTCGCCGGGTCGGAGTTGGCTGGCGGCTGTATGGCCTCTGTCTGGCACGCCTACCGCTCCGCGAATGCCAAATCCTCGCTCGGTAAAGTTGAGCCCGTTGCGAACGCTACGACCGATTCCGTCATCGTCTCGCCACGTAATAAAATCGGTGCAGACCCCACCCTGCTCAATACAATCCTCGATCAAGTGGCCGATCTCGTTATCGACAAAGGCTGTGACGACCGCCGTCTTGAGTCCAAAACACTTTTTCAGACCGCGGGCGACGTTGTATTCGCCCCCACCCTCCCATGCCGCAAAAGACCGCGACGTGCGGATTCGTCCCTCACCCGGATCGAGCCGTAGCATCACTTCGCCGAGCGAGACTTCGTCGAAGGCACATGCCTGTCTGGGTTTGATGCTGAGGGACATATGAGCTCCTAAGGGCCTCGGTTAGTTCGCAATGATCAGCGAGGCCAGATCAAATGGCACCATCCCTGCTTCGTGTGCGATGTCATTGAGTGCTTCGACTTCGGCTGTTGAAAAGAGCAGTCCGCCACAAGCATCGCTGCGAGCGGCGGCCTCGGCCTCCAATTGGCCAGGTAGCATACACTGGCTATTTCCGTGGCCCAGAATATCCGCCACAACGGCTTGGACATTCTGGCTTTGACTGCGGCCCTTCGCAAATGCCCCACCGCTCATTGCCTCAGGGTGAATCACCTGAAAGAAAAAGACGCAGCCCTGTTTTTCATCTGCCACCGGAGCGCGACTGCGGAGCGTTGGCAGCGAGCCGCCTATAAAACCAGCGACAAGCTCATTGATCAAAGACAATCCGTAGCCCTTGTGATCGCCAAACGGTAACAGCGAGACCGCCTGGCTAGGGTCTGTGGTCGGCCGGCCATTCTTGTCTACCGCAGCGTTGGGCGGAAGCTGTTTGCCCTCCCGCTTGAGTTGTTGCACGCGGCCCATTGCGATCACCGATGTGGCCCAGTCGATCACAATCGGAAAGCCAACGGCCTCGGTTGTGGGAAAGCCCCATGAATGGGGATTGGTGCCGAGCGTGGGAAAGGCCCCCTTAAAGGGTACCACTTCCGCCAGCGAGGCCGTACAGTTGGTGTAAGCGATGTAGCCTTTTTGCGCCGCCTCCATCACATAGCCTCCGCCCCATAAATAATGAAACGCGTTGTCGACGGCAACAGTGCCGCTGCCATACGTATCGGCCAGTCTCATGCACGTTTCGATTGCCTCCCACGCCACAGCCTGGCCAAGTTTTTTGTGTGCATCCCAGGATTCTAAAGCCGCAAAACGGCTGGGCACTTTTTGAATCGTGGCTTTGGGCAAACAGCCACCGGCTCGTGAACCAAACAGCTCATCAAGGTGAAGGGCTTTGATGGCGTTATGGGTGCGAATCCCGTGACGGGTGGCCGCAGTGGCGAGCTTGGCCGCCTGTACTGATTCGGACGCATCAAAGCCGCGATGCAGATACGCCTCTCGGATGAGTAACTCATGGGCGGCAACCGGCACAACATGAAAAATTTCAGCCATGGCTACTCGATGAACCTCCTATCGCGGCAATGACATTCATCACTGGAACCTGCTGATTGATCTGGGCTATGGGTTCTTCGCCATGCATCGCCCGAATCAGATTCGTGACAGCTGCGAGCGCCTGTCGCTGCACGCTCTCGGCTGTGCGGGAGCCTATGTGAGGCGTGACGATGCAGTTTGGTAGATGCGTGAGTGGGTGGTCTGTGCGCGGCGGCTCCTCGTCGAGCACATCGGTGCCGTAACCTACCACCACACCCGACCGCAATGCCTCGGCGATATCTGCTGTATTGACGATTTCGCCTCGTGCACAATTGAGAATGATGACACCCGGCTTCATCATCGCCATCGAGGACGTGCAAATGAGATTGCGTGTTTCGGGAGTCAGATTGGTGTGCAGCGAAATATAGTCCGAGACACGCAGGCAGTCTTGCAGCGTGCTTGCCCGGACGACGCCGTGGGCGGCTGCAAACGTCTCGTCCCAGTGAAGGTCAAAGCCAATCACATTCATTCCAAAAGCGCGACTGCGAATACTCACCTCTTTTCCAATCCGGCCCATGCCAATGACGCCAATTGTTTTGTTGAGCAATTCACGTCCAGTTTTGCGTTGCCAGCCGCCAGTCCGAGTGGAGTCTGTATGGAAGTAAAAATTCTTTTCGAGTGCCAAAAGAAGCAAAAACACATGCTCCGCGACAGTGGTGTGATTGACTCCCGGCGTAAAAAGCAGCGGGATTCCAAACGCTGTACAACTCTGCACATCAATTTTATCGACGCCGATTCCATATTTACTCAGCACCTTGAGCCGGGGACTCGCCTTTTCTAAAACAGCCCGCGTGATCACGTCGTCGCCGCAGATATAGCCGTCGATGTCTCCGACCGCCGCGAGCGTGTCGGCCTCACTGAGCGGGCCGCGGGCCGTAACGATTTCCCAACCGGTGTCAGCCAAGAGTTTGTGGTGGTCGCCAGGGGTATCCTGAAACGAAGTTGTCGTGAGTAGAATGCGGGGCGTCATCGAGGCAAGTTCCACGAAAAGAGTTTTCCTTACACTACCGCAGCTAACTTGAATTCACAATTGAAACAACTTTAGTCGGTCGCCCCGAGTTCGTTGACACCTGTTTCACTGACAAACGCCTTGAGGAGCACTGCCACTTCACCGTCACATTTCCAGAGGTGACAAAAACGTCTGTTAATCGAACCGGCTCCGCTGGTACCAGTTCGATGAAGCCAGTAGCACTCGTCGGGCCCGAGGGGAAACTGCGTATATTCACTCCATCGTTTCGTAGGTACCGTGGTCTTGATCCAGGTCCAATGGTTGATGTGCCAGCGGTAGTGCGGATCTGGGTTCCGCCTCAACCAGAGTCGATAGTCTGCCTCCCGCACACAGATCAGTCTGTCCCGCAGGCTCTCGATAAACGAATCCTTCTGAGCCAATATCTCTCGTGCGGCCTCAAGGCCTGACGGCGAGGTTGTGATCACAATTCCAGGAACAGTCTGCTCCGCAGAAGACTCTGCGTTTTGCTGGAGCAGTGGCCCCAGATCAGTGTTTAGCCAGGCGAGAAGCCCGGTGGCCAGGATTCGCTTTTCAGCAGCGAATTGTTTCGTCGACACCGTAGAAAGACGCAATTGAGCCCGCCTGCCACGCTCTCGCAGTCCGTCGAGCCATTCCCTTTGAGAGTCAGGCATCCTTGATCTCACCGCTACAGACAAAAAGTGCCGTTCACAGCTAGTACCACCGCGAGTCGCGGCGGACGAATCTACCACTAAAGGCCAACATTGCTATCGGACCCCTAGCGGAGATCGTCCGCCGCATCACTGGCGTGCGGGGGAGTCTTACCGACCCATTTTCTCACGGAGCCATTCGTTCTTGCGTCGCTCTAGCTCAATGAGCTTGGCAACTGGGCCCTTACGATTCGTTTGGACAGTCGATCTGGCTGTGCGACTCTGATCGGCTGATGCGGTGACACCAATGAGCATGCTCGCCACAAAGGCGATTGTGAAGATGATGCGGACCATGGGCGGGCTCCTGCTCGTAAAAATGTGTGGGTGGACTGGATTACTTCATTGACGACACAGTGCCGTCGTTCAAGAAATCGGTTCGCCCAATAACAAGAATCAAGCGAGAGCTTGGCTGGCGGCGCAAAACAGATAAACCACATCAGCAGGAGGGCCGGAATGTCAGGCACGCCCGCTACAACCGCACTTCGGTCCGTACCCGACGCACCTTCAGAAAGAGCCTCGTGGTGCCGCGACAAGCACTAGCGTCTTCTCATACTCATCGTGAATGTGGCTTGTGAGGGACGGCTGCCGTCAGTGGATCATCAGGCCATGAATGCTTTGGATACCGGCGACGGAGTTCTTTTTTAACGTCTGGATAGGTGTTCTGCCAGAAGCTCGCCAGATCGGATGTGACCTGCTGCGGTCGATGATTGGGCCCAAGTAAATGGAGAAGTACGGCAAACCGTCCGCAAGCAATGCGAGGCGTCGCGATCACACCAAAAAGTTCTTGGATGCGTACGGCTAAAACTGGGGGCTGACCTGGCTCCAGATACTGCAGGAGGTGCCGCTTACCATTGGGGAGTTCTAGCTCAGCGGGAGCCCATTGATTGACTTCTGCCAGACGGTCAAAACCGACCGCTGCTTGAAACCGCGAAAGCCAGTCGGCGCTAGAAATGTCGTCCAGGCGACGGATTCCGGAACACATTTCCGGTACCATTTCGGCCAGATAGGTTGAATCAAATGATGGTAAACCCAATTGGGGTGCGGCGGCTGCCAGCCAACGAATCCTCTGCGCAAATCGGCCTGCCGTGCTCTCAGGGGCTGGTAGCACGCGATCCAAGTGCGAACTGGCCTCGCGAGCCAGCACGAGGGCAGCGGCCTTGGTGTCTTGAATCGCTATTGGTGTTTCATCAATGACCAGATCAATCCAGTACGTGCGAAGACGGGCCTCCACCTGCCGACGCGACGGATGGTAAAGCAATTCCTCAACGCTGCGGAGATTCATTTCCCGCAAAGGTTCCTGCACAAGCCAAGCGGCGTCCACTGCAGACGCTTGTCTGACACGTGCTTCACCCGAGTGATCATCGATGTCGATGGCCAGAAAAAACGGCTCCTGACGGACGCGTGAGTTTGTATCCATACGGACCCCACGGCCCCCCACCATTGTGCCGCGATCCTGTGCGCCCGGCCGCAATCGCGTGAGTCGATCAGGGAATGCTTCTAGCAGCGCTTGCATCAGCGAAGTGGCTGGATCCACAGCTCTGGGGGCCAAAGGCGTGTCTACAAGTCGGTAGAGTTGCTCAGCGATTCGCAGCACGTTCCGGGCCCCGCCCGGGTGCATCTCAAGGCCACCATCTGCCAAAGGCGACTCCAGATAAAACCCCTGTAAGGCACAGACGCGATCGACAATATCGGATCGGGACCGCACGGCGACTCGATCCCTGGGCCCACTGCGAGAATGGTCTATCGATCGAAATGGGTCTCGTTCTGAAAGCAGTGCTGCTGCAATCGACGCCTCTCTCAGCACGCCATGCTGGGCCCCGGCTAAAAGAAGTCGTGCCAGACGCGGGTGGGCCGGAAGATGTGAGAGCAAAAGGCCAAGCGGCGTGATGCGGTCTGGCTCGCCCGCCTTTTCGCCGTGAAGACTTTGAACAACTGTCGAGTCGACAGCATCGCGATGTTGGATGGCCCCGAGGTGCCTTAGCAACTGCCTCGCATTTTGAATGGCCTCCAGCGGCGGCGGATCAAGCCAGAGAAAATCAGTTGCTTCCCCCAGCGTGAGCAGATACAAAAGTGGACCCGCAAGATCGCCGCGCAGCGCTTCGGGGTTTTGGGCACTAGCGCGAAGGTGGTGCGACGACTCACTCCAGAGCCGCCAGCATATGCCCGGCCCGGTGCGGCCTGCTCGGCCCGCCCGCTGATTGGCTGAAGCCTGTGAAATCTGGATCAGCTCCAGTCGCTCAAGCCCCGTCGCACTGCTCACTTGCATCTGACGGGCAAGACCCGAGTCGATCACAGCGGTCACGCCAGGAATTGTCAGCGATGTTTCAGCCACATTGGTAGAAAGAATTATTTTTCGCTGGCCACAATCCGCCAGCACGCTCTCTTGTCGCTCTGGCGGCAGGTCGCCAAACAGGGTCAAAAGAGAGTGCCCGTGTCGCTGTGCCAGCGACTGAAGTGCCTGTTCACACTTCATAATCTCACCGACCCCTGGCAGAAAGACCAGCAGGTGTCCGTCTGTGATCTTAAGGGCTTCAGCCACGCTGGCCGCCACACTCTCAACAAGATCCGGCCGCGCGGTACGGCTTTGGTAGCGAATGGAAACGGGGAAAATCCGTTCCTCGGTGGCTACAATTTTACAGCCCAACATCTTTGCGACTGGTTCAGCGGCTAGCGTTGCACTCATGACGATCACCCGCAGATCGGGTCGAACCGTTTGGCGAATCCGTACAAGCAGGCCAAGAACGAGGTCCATTTCGAGTGTCCGTTCGTGAAACTCATCGAGGACGACCGCGCCGATCCCCTCGAGGGCAATATCACTCAGCAGCCTACGGAGCATGATGCCGTTGGTTTCAACAACCAGTCGTGTGTCGCGACTGACGCAGGCATCAAATCGCACTTGATAGCCCACCTCGCCCCCAAGCGGCACATCTCGCAGCCGAGCGATCTGCTGGGCTACCGCCCGAGCTGCCAGTCGACGTGGCTGCATCAACACAACTTTTAAGCCCTTGGGGAGATCGTCTAGCACCGCCGCCGGCACAAGCATCGTTTTTCCCGATCCGGGGGGTGCGGTGACGACGACAGCGCCGCTGCGAGACGCAGCGAGAATGTCTGCCAATACATCGGCCACCGGCAGATCAGAAAGCAGAAAGGGAGGCATGGGTCACGTGATCGATACTGTGAGAGTCGGCCTGCTGGCTACCACGTTTTTGCGTTATACACTTCGGGTGAACGCACAGATCGCCCGTCGCGATCTCATCAACGAGTCAGGCGTATAGCTCTGTCTAGCCCAGCACGTCAGCAATAACTTCCTCTGAAACAAAAATGGGTAGGGCTGGTTCGCAGGTCACGGCGATAGCAATTGCATCGGAGGGACGCGCGTCTATTTCAATCAACTCGCCATCCTTGAGAACCCGGACCGTAGCAAAGTAGGTGTGTTCTTTGAGTTCACTGATCACGACATCCTGAAACTCGCCGCCGAGGATCTCAACGGCAGATACGAGCAGGTCGTGTGTCAGCGGGCGGGGCGATTGATGATTCTTAACGCGTCGATCAATACTGGTGGCTTCAAACAGACCGATCAGGATGGGAAATGTGCGATCCCCCTCGACTTCCTTAAGATAGACAACCTGCTGGTCGTTGACTTCGCTGATAATGATCCGCGAAAGTTCCATTTGCACGCTCATAAAAATACTCCAGCAACTGTTTCACGAAGCAGGTTTGGGTGTGCCCAGTATCCTACACCAAAGTCCTGTTGCAACCGAGCGGGTCAGTAGCGCCAGAGACAGGAACCCGCATGGCGGGGCACCGAGGGGTTTGTGCCACAATCCCCTAGAGAGCTTTTCGGGAGAGCAAGTCGCTGAGGGCCAAGACTCCCTTCGCTAGAGTCGCTTCATACTCAGCAAGTTGCTGGCGTTCTTTTTCCACGACCGCCTGAGGTGCTCTGGCGGCGAACTTCTCGTCGCTGAGTTTAGCCTGCTTGGCCTTGATAAACCCTGACAGTTTTTCATTTTCCTTTTGTATCCGGGCAATCTCGGTGCCGACATCAACGAAATCTGCCAGATCAACAAACACCTCGCACTCACCCGTCACTCCACTGCTCGCCCCTGGAAAACCCTGTACGGTCGATCCCATGGCATGGATTTCGACCGCCGCCATCGACTCAATCGCCGCTCGCATCGGTTCTAGTAGTTTAATCGTTTTTTGGGAACTGCAGACGGCCACTTTGAGCGTGGTTCGCGGCGGCACATTCTGTCGAGAGCGAATTTCGCGGATCGCCGCGACGACACCCAGGAACGTACCGAACTGCGTCTCAGTCCGCTCATCAATCCACGCTGCGTCTGGTTCTGGCCAACGGGCGATCATGATTGATTCAGCCAAGCCTGTGCCGCTGTCCCACGGCATACACCGCTGGCCAACCGCTTCGCCCAGATGCTGCCAGAGTTCTTCTGTCACAAATGGCATCATCGGATGGAGCAGTCTGAGAATTGTGTCGAGGCCCAGTAGCAGCATTGTACGAGCCCGGTCGCGGAGGAGCGGATCGGCTAGCCGCGATTTGCACAGCTCTACATACGCGCTGCAAAACTGATCCCACACAAAGGCATAGAGAACTCGCGATGCTTCGGCAAACCGGTAGTCGTCGATGGCCGCTGTCACATCTCGCGTCACACTCGCCAGCCGGCTAGCCAACCAACGGTCTTCCAGAGGCGCTTCGCGCATATCGAGAGGGCCACCGGCAAAGCCGTCCATATTCATCAGAACAAACCGTGTGGCGTTCCAAATCTTATTGGCAAAATTTCTTCCCGACTCGAACCTCTCGCTGACGGCTGGCCCACGGAGGAGGGCCAGATCGCTGTCGCTTGATGCCCACTGCGTGCGAAAGAATTGCTTGCACTTTGCGCATTCAATTTTTGGGAGCATCCGATTGGCGAGCGTTTGTTCAATCCGCACTCCACAGGAAGGACAGATAAACTCGACAGGCATGCGCACATCCTGCGTCTCAGTGGCCATGCCCACCATGCCAAACCGAAGGGCGTCAGCGCCCAAGCTATCGATCACATCAAGCGGATCGACGCCATTGCCCTTGCTCTTACTCATCGTTTCGCCGTACCGATCCAAAATCTTGGGATGGATCGCCACATCGTAAAACGGCAGCTCACCGGTATCAAAAATTCCCATAATCACCATGCGTGCCACCCACAATGTGATGATGTCGCGGCTGGTCACAAGCGTTGTCGTGGGATAGAAGCAGTCGAGTTCTGCCGACGCTTGCGGCCAACCGAGCGTTGAATGCGGCCACAGTGCCGAGGAAAACCAGGTGTCGAGCACATCAGGATCACGCACCAGCGGATGTCCACTGATACTCTCTACACCAATTGATTCATCTGATGTGCAGAGAAACCATCCACACGGGCTGCCTGTGGCGGACCGGCCGTCCGGCTGGCCCTCAGCCCCTGACTCGCTGTCGGGCTGCCAAGAAACAGTGCTGCGACCGGCAAAGGCCCGCACCAGATCGTCTTCTGCTACGCCCGTGACATGCCAGATGGGAATCCGATGGCCCCACCACAGTTGCCGACTGACGGGCCAGTCGCGTTTTTCGCTGAGCCAGTCAAGGTAGCTTTTGGCGTAACGCTCCGGCCGAATTCGTACGCGGCCGCTGGTCACAGCGTCCAGGGCGGGCTGGGCTATTTCCGCCATGCGAATAAACCACTGATCGGCCAGATAGGGCTCGATCGGAGTTTTAGAACGGTCTGAGTGGGCCAGATCAATGATCCGATCTTCAGTGAGTTCAAGGTAACCGAGACCCTCTAGGTCAGCCACGACTTTTGCGCGGGCCTTCATGACCGTCTGGCCGGCATACGGGCCAGCCTCCGGCGAGAGCGTGCCGTCGGGATTTAAAATATTGATCATCGGTAGCTTTTGCCGCAGGCCGACTTCATAGTCATTGGCGTCGTGGGCGGGCGTGATCTTGACGCATCCAGATCCCATCTCCGGCCGGGCCCATTCGTCAGCCACAAGCGGAATCGCCCGATCCACCAGCGGGACACGCACCTGCCGTCCATCTTTTGCCATGGCAGCTAGTTGGATGAGCGCGGGTAAAAGTTGTTGGCGCCGCGAGATCACTTCCTCAATCGCGGCATCAATTTCAGGATGCTCTTTCGGCGGTGCGGCAACGCGTTTGTCGCGCAGTATTTTTTCTGCCAGATCGAGGGCGACCGCGGGTGCTGGATGGACGGCGACAGCGGTATCGCCGAGCAGGGTCTCCGGGCGGGTCGTGGCGACTGTGACGCTCAACGGTTCACCGGGTTTTGGGTCGAGTACCTCGTAACGGATGTGCCAGAAGTGTCCCTTGACGGTTTCGTGAAAGACCTCGTCATCACTGACGGCTGTCTGTAAAAAAGTGTCCCAGTTGACGAGGCGTTTCCCGCGTCGCACGAGCCCTTTTTGAAAGAGCTTGAAAAAGGCCGCACGCACCGCACAAGCGCAGCGAATGTCAAGCGTGAATCGAACCCGATCCCAGTCACAACTGGCGCCCAAGTCGCGCAGTTGACCAAGGATGCGCGTCTCGTACTGCTCTTTCCACGCCCAGATTCGCTCGACTAATTTCTCGCGACCAAGATCGTGGCGAGAGAGTTTGTCTTCCTCTAAGAGCCTGCGTTCCACAACGGCCTGTGTGGCAATGCCGGCGTGATCGGTGCCAGGCATCCAGAGTGTCAGATAGCCTTGCATCCGCCGCGTTCGCACGAGCATATCTTGCAGGGTGTTATTGAGGGCATGCCCTAGGTGAAGAGCGCCTGTCACATTGGGTGGCGGAATGACGATGGAAAAAACTCGTCGGCCGGCCTCTGGCTCGGCGTGCCAGTAACGACCGGCGTCCCACAGCACACGGCAGCGAACTTGCGCGGCACGGTGATCGTATTGCTTTGGCAGTTCGTGCATAAACTCACGTGAGAGAGAAGCGCTGGCAAACAGTCGCTCTTAAGCTCGGCGAAGCCACCACCCGGTGGCAGCAAATGTGGCGCCGCTGGAGAGAAGATTGATGCCAACAAAAACCCCGAGCAATATGCCGGCTTCGGCAGGCTTGGTTGAGAGCAAAAGCACGCCCAAGACGCCGGTGAACAAGCCGTCAAAAAGAAGCCAGCCCCAAGGAAACTTCGAGCCGATTGAAACGGCTGCAGCCAACTTGGCAACCGACTCAAACAGAAGCACAATGCCCAGGAAAACCACCATCGCCTCAATGCCGGCTTTGGGCAAAACAAGCATGCCTGTGCCTGCCACGATCGAAAGTGCCCCGCAGATAAGCGCGATCCAAAATCCCTGCCATGTAAATGTGCCGGCGGCCATCGCGAGTTGAGCAACTCCTGCTGCTATCAGCGTCATGCCGCAAAAAACATCGATAACCGTCGATGCAGCCCAAGGCGCAGCCAGTGCAAGGCCACCCAAAACGGCAAGTACACCGCCAAGCACAAGACTCCACTGCGAGATCCGGCTAAAAAGTTGCTGCTGGTCCAGTTCACTGCTTTCCATGGGAAGGTTTCTCAAAAGTTTTACTGTAGGCGGTCTGGAGTTTATCTGGACGTGTATCTGGCTTGTCTCGCACGACAACGCGAGTCGAGAGTGTAGGCAGTCAGCCACACGCCGTGCAAATGCAGAACAGTGCGCAGGCTATTCGAGAAGGAGCTACGGCCACTTGTTGTGGCAAGCGTGCCTGCGCGGTCGTTGACTCGACTTAGGTTTCTTTCACTGTTCGCAGCGGGAAAGGTAGTAGTGAAATGAATCCGCCAGCGCGAGCCAACTGGCCTCGATGACATTTTCGCTGACCCCGACAGTGCCCCAGACAGCGTGGCCATCGGTGCTCTCGATCGAGACTCGCACCTTAGCTCTTGTGCCTTCCTGTGCATTGATGACGCGAACCTTATAGTCAAGCAGGTACATTTGTGAGAGGGCAGGGTAGGCGGTCTCCAAAGCCTTGCGCAGGGCGGCATCGAGGGCATTGACTGGGCCATCTCCCTCGGCCACTTCGTGACGCTGTGATCCAGCCACGAGTAATTTCACCATGGCCTCAGTGCGAACCCCATCACCGGGTGAGAGCGTCTGGTTTGAGCCGCTACCACTGTTTGTTTCTGCGAGTTGCGTGGCGAGCGTGGTTCGACTTTCCACGCTGACGGTGTAGCTGAGCTTTTCAAAGCAGGGGCTGTATGTGCCGGCGCAGCGTTCGACGAGCAGATCGAAGCTGGCACCCGCCGCCTCAAACTGCCAGCCCTCGTTTTCAAGGCGACAGACCTCAGCCAGAACGCTGTCGAGAACTGTGCGATTCTTTTTTAAATCTGGATGGGTGACGAGGGCAGCGATATTAGACCGACCGGAAAGCTCGCTCACCAAAATACGCCGAGCGTTGCCGACCGCTTCCGGAGGGATGTGCTCATACGATTCTGTGGCCTTGGCCACTGCGTGGACATGCATGCCCCCCTTGTGTGCAAAAGCACTTGCACCCACAAAAGGCTGGCCCGGCCGATACGACATGTTGGCTGTCTCGTAGACAAAGCGAGAGAGTTCGGTAAGGTGCTTGGTGCCGGAGCGCCCTAGCACTTCATACCCGGCCCGCTTGATGGCGAGATTGGCGATGACCGAGATCAGATCGGCATTCCCACAGCGTTCGCCGATGCCGTTGATCGTTCCCTGCACCTGCTTTGCCCCGGCTGCCACAGCAGCCAGCGAATTGGCGATTGCCACGTCGCAATCGTTGTGGCAGTGAATTCCAACAGGAACTTCAAGCGATGCAGCAGCCATGCAAGCGATCGCCTCGCGAACCATTCGAGCCACATCCTCGGGCAGTGTGCCGCCATTAGTGTCGCACAGAATGATGCGAGAGGCCCCGGACCTAGCAGCCGCGAGGATCGTCTCTCGCGAGTAGTCCGGATCAAGATTCCAGCCGTCAAAGAAATGTTCGGCATCGTAAAAGACCTGCCGACCAGCAGCCGTAAGGTGGGCGACGGTGTCAGAAATCATGGCCAGATTTTCATCGCGAGAGACTCCCAGAACCTCGGTTACATGAAAGGCCGATGTCTTACCGACGATTGTGATAACGCTTGTGCCAGCATCGAGCAGGGCCTGCATGCCGGGGTCTGCGGCTGCGGTCATGCCGCGACGGCGAGTCATACCGAAGGCAACGACAACCGAGTGTGTCAGCGAAAGCTGGCCTGCTCGAGCAAAATACTCCGCGTCCTTTGGATTAGAGAGCGGGTAACCGCCCTCAATAAAGTCGACACCGGCGGCGTCTAAACGCTTTGTGATGGCGAGTTTGTCTTCTAAGGAAAAGTTGACGCCCTCGCCTTGCGAGCCATCGCGAAGGGTCGTGTCGTAGATTTCAATCGTCCGCACGGATCAGTTTCTCGTTGTAAAAGAGGCCTCTCAACAGGGCCCAGCCTCTGACTTCCGACACGAGCCCGAGTTTAGCAGTTGGCTCGATGGGATTAAAGCGTCTCAGAGGCGGCTGACAGCCTTCCGCTTCCTATTCGCTTTGACCGTTGACGAAATCCTCATCGTCAGCAGATTCTTCATCGATTTCGCTTTGCCCGTCGAGATCGTCCGCATCGTCGTTCTCTTCACCAGAATCGTGAGTCTGGGTGACGGCATGTGCGGCAGCCACAGCGTGAGGCTGGATTTTTAATCGCCGCGGTGCGGGGTCTGGGGCAGGCACGGTGGTGCCATTGCGGAGGGCCCACTGCTCCATTGTGAGAATCACTTCGCGGGCCTGCGAGCCGGCATATTGGCCGACGATTCCGTCCTCGGCCATGAAATCAATGAGCCGGGCACCACGGCCGTACCCAACTCCCAGAGCCCGCTGCAGCAGGGAGACGCTGCCACGGCCTTCGCGGATCACCACTTCAACCGCAGCTTCGTAGAGGTCATCCCGCAGCTTCGGTAAAACGCCGACCACACCATCGCCAGACGGAGCCGGCTGGAGGTTGATGAGTTCCTGAGCGTACTGCGGATCACTGGTGCCAATCGCATTCATCACGCGGCCAATCTCTTCATCGCTGACATATGTGCCTTGACCACGAAGAATCGTGCTGGTGCCTGGAGATAGAAAGAGCATGTCCCCGTTGCCCAGCAGTCGGTCGGCCCCGCACTCGTCAAGCACAACGCGACTATCGACGCGACTGGCCACCTGAAAGGCAATTCTGGCTGGTAGGTTGCTCTTAATCAGACCCGTGATGACATCGACGGTCGGCTTCTGTGTGGCTAGAACTAGATGGATTCCGACGGCCCGGCTCTTTTGAGCCAGACGGATAATATGGGCCTCGATCTCCTTGCCGGCGGTCATCATCATGTCGGCAATCTCATCGGCAATCACGACGATATACGGCATCGTCGTCGGCACAGCCGCTCTGGCTTCCTCCCCCTCGGGATTCATCCGGCGCAAAATCTCGTCGCGCCCGAGCTGGTTGTACTGCGAGAGGTGTCGCACGCCAACGCTTGCCAGCAGCGTATATCGCTCCTCCATCTTCTCAACGGCCCAGGCCAAAATGGCTTCGGCTTTCTTCATGTCGGTGACGACCGGATGCATCAAATGGGGCAGCGACTTGTAGGGCGTAAGCTCGACCATTTTGGGATCGATCATCAGCATCCGCACTTCATCAGGCCGTCGCGACATCAGCATCGAGACAATAATCGAGTTTAAGCACACGCTCTTGCCGGTTCCGGTTCGGCCAGCAATTAAGAGGTGCGGCAGCGTAGCCATGTCGACCACCATCGGATTGCCGGCGACGTCCTTGCCCAGGTAAATCGGGATCTTCATCGTGCGAGTCTTGGACTGCGTCTCCTCGATCACCTCACGCAGAGTCACCATCTGTCGGTCGGTGTTGGGGACCTCGATGCCGACTGAATTTTTACCTGGAATCGGGGCCACGATGCGGACACTGGGAACCCGCAGGGCGATGGCCAAGTCGTCGGCGAGGTTGGATATCTTGGCCAACCGCAGGCCCGCCTCCAGCTCAATCTCATACTGGGAGATCACTGGGCCTGTTTCAATTTCAACCACGCGCACCTTGAAACCAAAGTCGGCAAATGTCTTTTCCAGAATGCGGGCGCGTTCACGGACTTCCTGTTCCTGAGATTCAAGCTGCAGTTGCTCGGCTGGTAGGAGTAATTCAATCGACGGAAGTTTATAGTCGAGAGGGGCGTCGGCCGGAGCGTTCAACGCGTCCCTATTGTGCTGGCGATTGTTCCGCGATCGAATCGGTACGATCGCAGACGACTCCCCCGAAGGACCTTCTTCACTCGATGGATCAGATTCAAGGGCCAGATCGTTACTGCTCAGACGCTCAAGACCATCCGCGATGTCACTTCTAATTGGCTTTATGCTTTGGGAATCCGGCACTCGTTTTTCACGGCGACGCATGCGGATCGTCGGTTCGGTCTGGGCAACGGTTTCGAAATCACTGGTGCTGTCTTCATCGCTCTTTTGAGACGGGTCATCCATATTACCCTCGGCGTTTGAGCCGCTCTGGAGACGCTCATTCTTGAGGCCTGGAAAGGCGTCGAGTATGTCGGCAGATCGATCTCTGCTCTTGTGGCCCAGCCGGGAGAGATAGCCTGCAATGCCTGCAACGGCAGAGCCACATGCCGTCAGGCAGCGCACCATCATTGCCACTCCGACAAACAAGCCCGTCATCATTTGAATAAAGAGAGTGTCGCAGGCCAGAAAGAGTCCTGCCATAGTCACACCTAAGACAACAATCGCGGCTCCCGCGCGGGCAAAATAGGCCTCGGCAAAGAGTCGCCCTGTGGCACCGGTGTAGCCTCCGGGCCCCCAAATCGGTCGACCGACCCAGTCGGGTAGAAACATTGCCAACAGCGTACAGATGCCGACTGTCGCCACCACCGCGCCACTCGTGCGTAGCGGTAGGTCAGACATTACGCGGCGATTGAGCAAGAGTAAATCCAATCCCGCGATCAGTACGACAACAAACCACGCCCCCAAGCCAAAAATCTCGTAGAGGCTCGATGCCACCGCAGACCCAAAAACTCCACAGGCATTTGTGGCCCAAGCGTGTGGCGGAAACATGCGGGCTAGTGGCGGATCAGCTGGATCAAATGTAGCCAGCGCGGCAATCACAAAGGCCGACGCCGCCAACAAAGCGAGCGCCGTGAGATCACGCACCCGATCGCGGGTTGCTAACGCTGCGTTGGGCAGAGGGGCAAGCGGTGTAGCGATCGCCGAACTGCCGCCGACGATTCGACCGACAACAGGCGAAACAGAACGGCTTACAGAGGAATTCATACGATCGACGAAGGCCATGGCTGGATCCTTTCCACACTAACTCTACAGGCCAAAACCAGCGCCGGTGGCCCTTCGTGGAGATGATCGGGCAACACATCGTGCCGATTGTGCCGAGGGCACCGACTGCGAAGACCCTAGAGGATCAATTTCTAGGGAATGACTGCATGAGGATGCCAGTTTTAAATCATGAGTAAAGCGTCAGCCCTGCCGTAGCACGACCAGCGCCCATGATCGAGCGCCGATCGACTATTCCAAGAAGCTATCAGCAAAGCCCTTCAATAAGACAGCTTCCCGACAGACGCAGTAAAAATGGTAACGAAAGCCACTGACTCCCTAGCGTCGGCCTTAAAAATTGGGGGTCCTCAGCAGAATCTGTGGGTAAAAACGGGCCTAGCATGAGCCTCTTCCCAGGGTCTGCGATCGCAGCGTGGGCCGTCCGCAGTGGCTGGGCGAGGCAAGGAGTTGGCTGTGAGACGGCGAGGATCTTCTAAAGAGATCTGCCGGCAGCGCGCCGCTTGCGACGACTTGATACGGCTTGCCGTTTTGCGGCGGCAGGGGGCATGCGGCGGCGTTCCGCCGCCTGGAAGCACCGCCCTTCGGGCGGGCCATGAGAGAGAAGAGCATCCTGCGGCGCTTTTCGGTAGAAGATGCGGTTGCTTAGTCAGCCCCTTTGCCGGAGCCACCGCAGGATGCACCTCAAGAGTATTCTCAATCGCGCCCTAGCCGCTCAAGTCCTTCGTCTACAAGGAGCAGCGATTCGTGGAAGTCGCAGGGGAACAGCCCTTCCTGGAAGTAGACATCGAGCCGCGGGCCAATGGCCGGCCGATCTGCTCGGGCTGCGGCGAGAAGCGGCCCGGCTATGACACGCTTGCAGCCAGACGGTTTGAGTTCGTGCCGCTGTGGCACATGGCGGTGTTCTTCGTGTACGCGATGCGGCGGGTGGATTGCCCGACCTGCGGGGTTGTCGTCGAGCAGGTGCCGTGGGCCGAGGGTAAGGGGACATGTGGAAGCCGTACCTCAACGTGATCGCATCATGCGGAACATAAACGTGGCGATCGACGAGGTGCGGCGGCAGGAGGTCGCCCAACTGCGCCGGGACGGCTACGAGCCCGCTCTCACCAGTTCCCGCTGGTGCCTGCTCAAGCGGCCCGAGAAC
>Ga0194055_10000405_pt1 | contig 34415 bp, 31 predicted proteins | sample SepL449m_MetaG_FD_155482 | JGI IMG/M metagenome (GOLD analysis project Ga0194055, IMG submission 155482) | Anoxic zone freshwater microbial communities from boreal shield lake in IISD Experimental Lakes Area, Ontario, Canada - Sep2016-L442-9m | ecosystem: Environmental > Aquatic > Freshwater >... | reverse complement strand
ACTCCCCAGTCTTTGATTAGACCTGCGCCATCGCTGCTAGCGCATCTTGCAGAGTAAAGGCTTGCGCGTACAAAGCCTTGCCTACGATGGAGCCTTCGACCCCCAGCGGCACTAATTCCGCAATGGCTTGCAAGTCGGCCAAGCTCGACACTCCCCCGCTAGCGATAACGGGCTTGTTGGTTCGTTCACAGACTTGGCGCAGCAGATCAAGGTTTGGGCCTTGCAACGTTCCGTCCTTGGTCACATCAGTGACGACATAGCGCGAACAACCATCGGATTCCAAGCGATCCAAGACTTCCCACAGGTCGCCACCTTCTTGGGTCCACCCGCGAGCGGCCAAGGTTGTTCCACGCACGTCCAAACCCACGGCAATGCGGTCGCCAAATTCCGCGATAGCTTCACGGCACCACTGTGGATTTTCTAGAGCAGCAGTGCCTAAGTTCACCCGGGCACATCCAGTGGCTAAAGCCGCCCGCAACGACTCGTCGTCACGAATACCACCGCTGAGCTCAACCTTGACGTCAAGTCGACCGGTGATGTCGGCCAAAAGGTCGCGATTTGAGCCACGGCCAAAGGCAGCGTCAAGGTCCACCAGGTGAATCCACTCGGCGCCCGCTGACTGCCACTCCATAGCCGCATCGAGGGGATCGCCGTACGAGGTTGCGGAACCGGCCTCACCCTGTACCAAGCGCACGGCAGCGCCATCGGCCACGTCAACAGCGGGCAACAAAATCAGGTGGGACATTGTGCTCAATTCATCAAGAGTGGGCGGTAACAAGGACTACAGCGTACGCAACCAGTTGGTCAACAAGGCAATGCCGGCATCACCAGACTTTTCGGGGTGGAACTGAGTCGCAGTAAGCGGACCGTTCTCCACCGCGGCGACAAAGCGCTCCCCGTGCTCCGACCACGTCACTAATGGTTCAGCGGTTCGGCCATCAGTGTGCAACGTCCACGATCGAGCGGCATAGGAGTGCACGAAATAGAAACGCTGGTCAGCGATGCCGTCAAAAAGCTGCGAATCGGCCGGGGCATCAACGGTGTTCCACCCCATGTGAGGCAACACATCAGCGTGCAACTGGTCAACCACTCCAGGCCATTCGGTCAGACCCTCGGTGTCCACATCATGTTCGACACCGTGATCAAACATGATTTGCATTCCGACACATATGCCCAACACCGGGCGACCACCAGCCAACCGCCGACCGATCAACTCGCCACCCTTGACTGCGCGCAGCCCATCCATCACTGCCGCAAAAGCGCCGACACCTGGGACAACCAGACCATCGGCAGCCAAGACCGTGTCGCGGTCTGCGGTAACGGTTACGACTGCACCAGCGCGCTCTAAGGCGCGTTGAGCTGAGTGCAGGTTTCCCGAACCGTAATCAAGAACTGCGACCGAGGGACTCATCAACAGGTCACAAAGCACCCTTGGTGCTAGGAATTCCCTGCACCCGTGGGTCAAGGGCCAACGCATCACGCAAGGCACGCGCAACGGCCTTAAATTGCGCCTCAACAACGTGGTGCGCATTGCGCCCCTCGAGGACACGTACGTGCAAAGCGATGTGAGCATTCGCCACGAACGATTCCCAGATGTGCTTGGTCATCGCAGTGTCATAGGTGCCACCGATGAGTTCAACAATGACGGGCTCTTGGTGCACTAAGTACGGACGGCCCGACAAGTCAACTGCGACCTGGACCAAGGTTTCATCCAGCGGCACCAGCGAATCACCGAACCGACGAATTCCACTCTTGTCACCGAGCGCGGTACGAAATGCTTCCCCCAAAGCAATCGAGGTGTCTTCGACGGTGTGGTGAATGTCGACTTCGACATCGCCTTGCGTCTTGATGGTCAAGTCCAAGAGACCGTGGCGAGCTAGCTGCTCAAGCATGTGGTCGTAAAACGGCACACCCGTAGAGATGTCGGCTTGTCCAGTGCCGTCGAGTTCAATCTCGACAACCACCATGGATTCCTTCGTGCCACGTTCAACGCGAGCGGAACGACTCATACGGGGACAACCTCCTCAAGGGCTTTTCTAAAGGCCATCATCTCTGATGCTGTGCCAATACTGACGCGCAACCAGCCTGTCGGACCTGTTTGGCGGATCAACACCCCACGATCAAGCAGGCCTTGCCAGACCCAATCCGGGTCAGCAAAGCGCCCGAACAGGATGAAATTGGCATCACTGACCGCCACCTCATGCCCACGGCCCTGGAGCCAGGTGAACAGTTGGTCGCGCTCATCGCGGAGTCGGTCGACCCCAGCCAGCAACTCTTCAGCGTGCTCAAGAGCGGCCACAGCAGCGGCCTGAGTAATCGCCGAGACGTGATACGGCAAGCGCACCAACTGGACCGCGTCAACAACAGCTGGGGAGGCGACCAAGTAGCCCACCCGACCACCGGCAAAAGCAAAAGCCTTGCTCATGGTGCGCGTCACGACGAGCCGAGGAAACGTGTCCAACAGTGTCAATGCCGACGGCGTACCGGTTCGACGAAACTCGGCGTAAGCCTCATCAACGATCACCATGCCCGAAAAGTTAGAGCACACGGTCTCGATGACGTCCAGGCTCAACGCGGTTCCGGTGGGGTTGTTCGGCGAAGCCAACAAGATAATGTCGGGCTGTTCGTTTTCTATCGCGGCCAAGGCGATCTCAGCCGTTACTTCAAAATCATGGGTGCGATCAACGGTGACGTACTGTGTGAATGTGTCTCGGCAATAATCCGGGTACATTGAATACGTCGGGGAGAACCCCAATGCCTTGCGACCCGGACCGCCAAAGGCCTGCATCAACTGCAGCATGACTTCGTTGGAACCATTTGCTGGCCAAATCGCACCAGCGGCAAACGAGGCCCCTTCGCGATTGGCGAGGTACCTGGCTAGAGCCGAGCGCAATCCCACACAATCGCGATCTGGATAGCGGTTCACACCTTGCGCCGCACGACGTACCGCTTGTGCGATCGCCTCAACAACGGCCCCAGATGGTGCATAGGGGTTCTCATTGACATTGAGCAGCACGGGAACATCGATCTGTGGAGCGCCGTAGGCACTGCGGCCCCGAAGATCGTCGCGAATAGGAAGTTCGGACATGGCCTCAGTCATCTGTGCCGCTGGGAATGCGAACTCGAACCGCAGCGACATGGGCGTGCAGGTCTTCAGCACCACCAAGCGCGTCGATGAGCGGTGCGACTTCGGCCAATGCCTCACGCGTGTAGTTGACCACGTGCATGCTGCGCAAGAACGACTGCACCGACAGTCCACCTGTGTGCCTGGCGGATCCACCGGTTGGCAGCACGTGATTAGACCCAGCCAAGTAGTCCCCCAGACTTACTGGCGCCCACGGGCCGACAAAAATTGCACCAGCATTTCGTACTCTGGCCGCGCGCTCGACGGCATCAACAGTGATGACTTCAAGGTGTTCCGCAGCCCACGCATCGACCACGTCAAGTCCTTGATCCAAGTCATTGACCAACGCGTACGCCGATTGATTGCGTAGGGCGGTTTCGACTCGGGCGCGGTGCACTGTGGTCGTGAGCTGGTGCGCGACTTCACGGTCGACTGCATCCATCAGTTCGGTTGAATCCGTGACGAGCAAGCACGAAGCATTCTCATCGTGTTCGGCTTGAGCAATGAGGTCTGCTGCCACGAAGGCCGGATCTGCCGAAGAGTCAGCCAGGATGCCGATCTCTGTTGGTCCTGCTTCCGAATCAATACCAATGGTTCCGCGCACAACCCGCTTGGCGGCGGCCACATACACATTGCCCGGACCTGTGACCAAGTCAACCGGCGCACACTCCGAGGTGCCATAAGCAAACATGCCAACGGCTTGCGCGCCACCGACGGCGTACACCTCAGTGACGCCAAGCAAAGCGCAGGCTGCCAAGACCGCGGGGTGCGGCAAACCTATAAACGCTGGGTCCGCGGCCACTCGCTGTGGGGGTGAGGCAATGGCCAATGACTCCACACCTGCCACCAAGGCCGGAATAACGTTCATGACGACGGAACTGGGGTAGGCCACCAGCCCGCCGGGGACATACAGCCCCACCCGCTGAACGGGTACCCACTTCTCCATGACTTCAGCACCAGCACTCACACGAATGACTGCATCGGTTCGTCGTTGTGCTTCATGCACCAACCGTGCACGGCGGGCCGCTTCTTCAACAGCTAGCCGCACCTGCGGATCCATTGCGGCCAGCGCTGCATCCAGTGCAGCCTGTGGCACGCGAGTGGTGGCCAGGTTAACCCCATCGAAGCGAGCGGTGGCTTCAATGACAGCATCCAAACCTCGTTCGCGAATGTCGTCCAACAGCGGCGTCACAATCGAGACCGCACTACTGATATCCACAGCCGCCCTCGGAAGCACCAGGGCGTACTGGCTACGGGAGTTGGCACCATAGGAACGAAGGTCAATGCGTGAAATCACAGGGCTCAGTCTATTGACGTCCCGTTCAATGGGTGATTCGCGGCGAGTCGTTCTAGGGTGGTGTCGTGACTACATTGCACCGGATCCCACTCTTCCCGTTGGGATCCCCACTACTGCCCCAAGCAGCAATGCCGTTGCACATCTTTGAGACCCGCTATCGCCAGCTCATCCACGACTTAGGCAGTTTGCCTGCGGACCAACAGCGATTTGGCGTGATCGCGATTCGGCAGGGCCGTGAAGTCGGCACCGATCACCTCAATGCGCTGTACGACATCGGCTGCATCGCGGATGTCCGTGCCATCCAGCCGTACGCAGACGGCCGATTCGACATCGTCACCATGGGAACTGAACGCTTCATCCTCCGCGACATCTTTGACGAGAAGTCGTACTTCACCGCCGATGTCGAATTCTTGCCAGATGAGCTCGGGGCAAATCCAGACGCGATGTCAATCCGCGTGCGGCAACACTTCGAGCGATACCGCGAAATTGTCCAGATGGAAGACGGGCAAGACGTGCTCTCCCCCGATCCCACCTCGCTATCGTGGGAAGTGGCCGCAGGCATGTTGCTTGACCTTGATGAACGCCAGCGCATTTTGGCCTCGGAAGACACGACATCTCGGTTGATCCTTGAGCGACAACTCCTGCACCGAGAATTGGGGCTTCTAGCCCACATTCCCTCGCTGCCGGCTTTTGATCCGCGTCAGTTGCCGATTTCGTCCAACTGAGCGATCTGCGTGTGGGCTGACTCCGCGGAACTTTCGGTCTCGAGGGTCCATAACTGCGTAAAGAAGCAATACCCCACCGAAAATATGGGCCAGACCAACAACCACCCTGTTGCTCCCAACGACAGGGGCACCTCTACATAGCTACCAGCGCTGACCTGTGGTCGCGATGGTGCGGAAAATGCGTAGCCAGTGAGGACCGCGAGCGCGGAGCCAGCCAGCCCACCCAACGTCAAGCCAGCCAGCGCGAGCCCATCAGGTCCCGTCCATCGTCGGCGCACCAAAAGCGCCACCACCACACCGACCACCGCAGTCAGGATCGCGAAGTAAGCATCCGCGGTGATGTATCCAGCCGGTTGGGTTTCGCGGGGATAGATCGCCACTTGTACGACCACGCCGGGAACTACCGGCGATATGGCCCACCAGAGCAAACCCACCACTGGCCCTAAGCAAGCGATACCCAATACCAGCCAGATCACGGGAGAGCCAGACCTGGCGCTTGGTTGGCTCACCCCAGACACCCAGGACCAAGAAGGGCCTTCAGGTCCGCATACAAAGCTGGTGTTCCGGTCACCCTAAAGCCACCCTGTAGTTCGAAGACTTTGGTGTTTTCGTCCTTGTCTCCGGTCAAGTGCATCATGACTGCGGTTTGACCCGGATGCGTTGCCAAGACACGCTTGAGTGCGTCAATAACCGCGGGAACCGCTCGCGAGTTGGGCAACTTAATGACGACCGGGCCGATTGACCCACCGATGGCTAAATCGGGCATTGAGACATCAAGACCGGTGAAGCGCGGCTCATCGTCATCGCGTTGAACGCGCACCTTCACTAGCAACACTCGGTCGGGCGTAAGTTGCAGTGCGATGGGTTCGTACGTCTTATTGAAGAAATTGATCTCGACTGACGATTCGAGGTCTTCGATCGTGACCACAGCCCAGCGTGCTCCCTTTTTTGTCACCTTCGGAGTCACAGTGGTGATCAATCCGCCGATGGTGACCACCGCCCCATCGGGTTGATCGTTGAGCAAGGTCAAAACCGAACAGTCAGAAGCGCGAGCCAGGGCATGCTCAACACCCTTGAGGGGGTGATCGGACACATACAGACCCAACATCGCTCGCTCATGGCCCAGCAGCGTGCTCTTGTCCCACTCATCGGCAGGAATCTGCAATTCGAGCCCGCCGACGCTGGAACCGGTACTTGATTCGGCATCATCGAACAAACCAAATTGCCCGATGGCCTCGGCCCGCTTGGTCTCGACCGCTGCATCAACGGCCTCAATGTGAACGATCAACAAGCCTCGACGCGTGTGGTCAAGCGAATCAAAGGCTCCAGCCTTGATGAGCGATTCGACTACGCGCTTGTTGCACGCCTTGTCATCAATCTTGCGCAAGAAATCAGGGAAGTCAGCAAACCGACCCTTGGATCGACGCGACTTGATGATGGATTCCACTACCCCTTCGCCCACATTGCGAATGGCCGACAAACCAAAGCGAATGTCTTCGCCTCGTGGAGTGAAATCCGAGTCTGAGTCGTTGACGTCCGGTGGCAAGACCTTGATGCCCATGCGCCGACACTCAGCCAAGTACACCGACATCTTGCCGCCAGCGCCAAGGTCATCCTTGACCGAAGTGAGTAACGCTGCCATGTATTCGGCTGGGTAATTGGCCTTGAGAAACGCAGTCCAGTAGGAAACGAGGCCATACCCGGCAGTGTGAGCTTTGTTGAACGCATAGTCAGAGAACGGAACCAAGATCGCCCACAAAGTGTCAATCGCATCTTGGCTGTAGCCGCGTTCGAGCATGCCCTTGGCGAAGGGCTCGAATTCCTTATCAAGGATTTCCTTTTTCTTCTTACCCATGGCTCGGCGCAACAGGTCGGCTTGTCCCAGGGAGTAACCGGCCAGCACCTGAGCGATGGACATGACCTGCTCTTGGTAAACGATGACGCCATAGGTTTCGTCGAGAATCGGAGCCAGCACTTCGGCCAACTCGGGATGGATCGATCCGATCGGCTTGCGTTCGTTTTTACGGTCCGCGTAGTCGTTATGAGCGTTCGCACCCATCGGACCGGGTCGATACAGGGCCAGCACGGCTGAAATGTCCTTGAAGTTGTCCGGCAACATCGACCGCAAGAGAGCGCGCATCGGTCCACCATCGAGCTGGAAGACGCCCAACGTCTCGCCCTTGGATAGCAGGTCATAGGTGACCCGATCGTCCAGCGTGAGGTCTTCGAGCACGATGACTTCATCGCGGTTATTGCGAATGTGCGCCAGAGCGTCTTCAAGAATCGTGAGGTTGCGCAGCCCGAGGAAGTCCATCTTCAACAGACCCAAAGACTCACACGCGCCCATGTCGAACTGCGTGACCACAGAGCCGTCATCGCGCTTCCACACGGGAATGACATCGAGAAGAGGCTCGCGGCTCAAGATGACGCCAGCGGCGTGCACGCCCGGTTGACGCTTCAAGCCTTCTAATCCCTTGGCGGTTTCTACCACCTCACGAACGTCGGGGTCGTCCTCGTACAGGGCACGAAATTCAGATGCTTCGCTGTAGCGATCATCACTGCGATCAAACATTCCAGCTAAGGAGATGTCCTTACCCATGACAGCAGGTGGCATGGTCTTTGAAATCTTGTCGCCTAAGGCGGGCGGGAATCCCATCACGCGAGCCGAGTCGCGCACTGCAGCCTTGGCCTTAATCGAGCTATACGTGACGATTTGCGCCACACGATCCTCGCCATACTTTTGCGTGGCATAGCGGATCATGTCGCCACGACGGCGATCGTCAAAGTCAATGTCGATGTCGGGCATGGACACGCGCTCAGGATTCAAGAACCGCTCAAACACCAGGCCGTGAAGAATGGGGTCTAGCTCGGTGATTCCCATAGCCCAGGCGATCACCGCTCCGGCAGCCGATCCTCGACCTGGCCCCACGCGAATGCCATTGGCCTTGGCGTAGTCGATGAGGTCAGCCACCACGAGGAAATATCCCGGGTAACCCATCTTCAAGATCACGCCGGTTTCGTACTCGGCCTGCTTGCGGTGAGTGTCTGGAACACCCTGCGGGAAGCGCTTGTTCAAGCCACGCTCAACCTCTTGGATCAGCCACGATTCCTCGGTGTGACCTTCGGGCACTGGAAAGACCGGCATGAGGTTGGCATCTTCGTTGAATTCGATGTCGCACCGCTCGGCAATAAGCAAGGTGTTGTCGCACGCTTCAGGCAATTCCGACCACACTGCGCGCATTTCATCGGAGGACTTCAAGTAGAAATCCTGAGCATCAAACCGGAAGCGCTTTTCATCTGACTTCAAGGCGCGCGTTCCGATACACAGCAACACATCGTGGGTGTCACTGTCGGACTTCTCGACGTAGTGCAAGTCGTTGGTGGCCAGCAAAGGAATCTGCAACGACCGCGCGATGCGCAGCAAATCTTCACGGTGGCGACGTTCGATCCCGAGTCCGTGATCCATCAGTTCGCAGTAAAAGTTGTCCGCGCCAAAGATGTCGCGCAGGTCGCCGGCCACAGCAAGGGCTTGGTCGTAGTTTCCGGCCTGGAGCCAGCGATTGACCTCACCGCTGGGGCAACCGGTCGTCCCGATGATCCCCTTGGCATAGGTCTCGAGCAATTCACGGTCAAACCGCGGTTTGTAGTAATACCCCTCAAGACTGGCCAAGCTCGACAACCGAAACAGGTTGTGCAACCCCTCGGTCGACTGAGCAAGCAGTGTCATGTGGGTGTAGTTCTGGCGTCCCTTGCCCGCTGTTGGGTCTTCGCCTTGCTCTTCGTAGCCACCACCGAAGTCAAATGCCCGGCGCTCACGCCTGCCCTGGGGTGCGTAGTAACCCTCTAGGCCGATGATGGGCTTAATGCCGGCCGACTTGGCTCGCTTGTAAAAATCGTAAGCGCCGAACAAGTTGCCATGGTCGGTCATAGCAATGGCTGGCATCTCGAGCTCAGCTGCCTTGGCGACTAAGTCTTTAACGCGAGCGGCTCCATCGAGCATGGAGTACTCGGTATGCACATGAAGGTGCACAAACGAGTCGCTCACGTGATTCCCTCCGGCTATTCCGCAACGTTCTCGCTCACCACAACGCGTGAGCATCAAACACAGGTCTTACGTACTTACGCACATGTGCACTTAGGTGTCAGTCCGGGGGAAGTCAGACGGGTAAGAGGATCACTTTAGTCCCTGACAGCGACAGTGCCGTGCTTTATGCGTTCTGGCCGTGGTGTCGCCGGCCGGGCGCCTCAGACCCCTGGAGTCAACAGCTGGTTGGACTGGCAGATCAGCCGGCCGCACGAAGGCGATTAAGCGCCTCTTGCAAATCCGCCGGAGGTTCACTACTTACCGACACTGGAAGCCCCGTTCGCGGGTGAGCGAAGCTCAAACGTGCTGCGTGCAACCACTGCCGTTCCAGGCCCAGGCGAGCAGACAACGTCGGGTCTGCGCCATACGTCAAGTCACCAACGCACGGATGGCGAACGGCCGACATGTGGACTCGGATTTGATGCGTGCGTCCGGTTTCGAGGTGAACCTCGACCAGACTCGCGTGCGGGAAGGCTTCGAGCGTGGCGTAATGCGTGATGCTCGGCTTGCCGCCGGCAACCACCGCCCAGCGATAGTCCGCCGCGGGATGGCGATCGATGGGTGCATCGATGGTTCCGCTGCTGGGGTCAGGGTGGCCTTGGACGACGGCCAGATAAATCTTCTCCACGGTGCGTTCTTTGAAAGCGCGCTTGAGTTCGGTGTACGCGAGCTCACTTTTGGCCACTGCCATGAGCCCGCTGGTCCCCACATCAAGGCGGTGGACAATGCCCTGGCGCTCGGCCGCCCCACTCGTGGAAATTCGATATCCGGCCGCGGCCAAACCCCCGACCACTGTGGTGCCCGTCCAGCCAGGACTGGGGTGGGCTGCCACTCCCACTGGCTTGTCGACTATCACCACATCCTCATCGTCATAGACGATGGTCAAACCAGGTACCGGCTCAGCGGTCTCCCGGTCAAAGGTCGATTGCACCTGATCGGCCAAGGTGACCTCAAGCCATGCACCTGCCACCAGGCGATCACTCTTCCCCACGCTTTTGCCATCAAGTAACACATCCCCCGCAACAGCGAGTTCAGCAGCTTTGGTTCGCGAAATCCCTAAGAGCCGCGAAAGCCCAGCATCAACGCGCTCGTTATCGAGCCCATCAGGCACCGGCAGGGATCGTGAACTCACAGGTCTGAGTATGGCGGTTGGTCTGCGGGGAGTTCGTCACCCGGTGACGAGGCACCTGAAACCGGTTCACTCATGGCGACACCTCGCACTGCCAAAACAGCAATAGACACAGCAGCCAAGGTCAACGCCGCGTCGGCCAGATTAAATACCGAGAAATACTTCACATCAACAAAATCGACCACGGCTCCGCGGCCCACTCCTGGGGATCGCGTCAGGCGATCAATGAGATTGCCCACTGCACCACCAAGCAATGCCCCTAAAGCCACAGCCCATGCGCGTGAGGTCAGCGTGCGGGCTTGTTTGACCACCACCACCGCAACAGCGACAGCGACCAGCGAAAAGACGATGGTGGCCGACGCCCCTAAACCAAAGGCGGCACCGGCATTGCGTATCACCGTGAGTTGAATCCACTGCCCCACCACGGCAATGGCGGGCTGACCTTCACGAAAGGTGACGGCCGCCCACTTGGCGCCTTGGTCCACGACAAGGACGAGCCCTGCAACTCCCAGCACTAACGGGAGTAAGCCTGACTTGCCAGACTGACTCAGCGTCGTTCCTCACGCTGCTTACACGGCATGCACAACGTCGCGTAAGGACGGAACTTCAGTCGTTCCTTGCCAATGGGATTGCTACAGATCCCGCACTTTCCGTATGACTTCTTGGCAATACGCTCAAGGGCGTTTTCTACTTGCTCGAGAAGATCACGAGCATTGTTGGCTAGTGCCATCTCGTGTTCACGCTCAAACGTTTTGGTCCCAGCATCGGCTTGGTCATCGCCAGCGCCATCACCGGAATCAGCAATCAATTCGGCAATTTCTTCTTGTTGTTGCGCGATTTCAATGGAAAGTCTCTTGGCCTCGCGCTGGAGTTCGGCCTTAACTTCCTTCATTTCCGCGGCAGTCCATGGCGCTTCATTCGCTCCCACGACATACACAGCAGGTGCGGGTCGTTCGGCAGCCGGGTTGAGCGGCACGAGCTTCTTGGGCTTCTTGCGCGACTTAGGCTTGAGTCCAGTAGGTGCTTGCTTGGCCCAGGCCTTGAGTTCAACGACAGGTGGCGGAGCAGCAACCTTCTTTGTTGATGCCGTCTTGGCCGCAACATCCTTGGCGGTCGGAGTTGATGGTGCGGCTTTAGGCGCAGCAGCCTTCTTCGCTGGTGCCGCCTTCACGACCGCCTTCTTGACCGGAGCTTTCTTCAGGGCCGCCTTCTTGACCGGAGCTTTCTTCACGGGCGCCTTCTTCACGGGCGCCTTCTTGACCGCAGCCTTCTTCAGGGCCGCCTTCTTGACCGGAGCCTTCTTCGCGGGAGACTTCTTGACCGGAGCCTTCTTGACCGGAGCCTTCTTCGCGGGAGCCTTCTTCGCGGGTGCTTTCTTGGCAGGCGCCTTCTTCGCTGGTGCCTTCTTGGCCTTGCCCTGCGTAGCCATGCGTTCCCCTCAGCTGACGCCGACTGCCCGCTAGGCAGCCGGTCGGTGTAGTTGCGGAAGGATAGGTGTTAGGGGCGACAAGAGCAAGAGTCAGGGTCACTACGGGAGCGTCGCGGGGCTAGACTGAGCCTCAGATAGCGCAGCGCTGATGAGGACCCTTGGCCACAAGGCATCACCTCTGAGCTGCCGGAAGAACGCCGATGCACCGCATCGCCGCCAGTAGACCCGGCTGCTATCGCCTCGAAAGAGGGTCAGGACCTGGTTCTTGACCAAGGAGGGTGGTACCGCGGAGTCCTAGCACCAGCTAGGAACTTCGTCCCTTCGGTTCGCTCGCTGTTTTGAACGACCGAAAGGCTCACCATGTACCGCGCCGTACCCCCACATGTTGACTTGCCCGCCCTTGAACACGGGGTTCTCGAGATGTGGCAACGCGAACGCATTTTTGAGCGAAGCCTGGAACAAACAGCGGACGGTCCGCGCTGGATCTTTTACGAAGGTCCCCCCACCGCCAACGGTATGCCCGGTACCCACCACGTTGAAGCGCGCGTTTTCAAGGACGTCTTTCCTCGTTACCGAACGATGAAGGGCTATCACGTTCCCCGTCGCGCCGGTTGGGACTGTCACGGCCTTCCTGTTGAACTCGCAGTGGAGAAGGAACTCGGATTTAGCGGCAAACAAGACATTGAAAAATACGGCGTCGCCGAATTCAATGCCAAGTGCCGCGAATCGGTTGAACGTCACGTTGATGCGTTTGAAGCCATGACTGCGCGCATGGGCTACTGGGTCGATATGAAGCAGGCCTACCGCACCATGGACGCCACCTACGTGGAAAGTGTGTGGTGGTCTCTCAAAACGATCTTCGATAAGGGCCTGTTGGTCCAAGACCACCGCGTCGCCCCCTACTGTCCGCGCTGTGGCACCGGGTTGAGCGACCACGAATTGGCTCAGGGCTACGAGACCGTGGTTGACCCTTCCGTTTATGTTCGCTTTCCCGTCGCCTCAGGGCCGATCAAGGACGCTCATGGCGATGTGGCGCTTGCGGTGTGGACCACGACCCCGTGGACGCTGGTGTCCAACACCGCAGTCGCAGTCAACCCTGACGTGACCTACGTTGTGGCTCGAACCTCAGGTGGAGAACAGTTGATCATCGCCGAGCAGCTCGTGACTGCGGTCGCAGGTGATGACGCCGTTGAAGTGGGGCGCTACAGCGGCCGAGACCTCGAACACACTGCCTACATTCGTCCCTTCGACTTGGTGGAGATTCCTGATTCGCACTACGTCGTTTTGGCCGACTACGTCACCACCGAAGACGGCACGGGTCTGGTTCACCTGGCCCCTGCCTTTGGTGCCGACGACTTGGCCGCGACCAAGGTGTACAGCCTGCCAGTGGTTAATCCTGTACGTCCTGATGGTCACTTCGAGAGCTCGGTGCCGCTAGTTGGCGATGTGTTCTTTAAGGATGCCGACGAAGCCTTGGTCAATGACCTGCGCGACCGCGGGCTCTTGCTCAAGCATCTGCCATACGAGCACTCCTACCCGCACTGCTGGCGCTGCCACACCCCCTTGGTTTATTACGCGCAAATGTCTTGGTACATCCGCACCACAACAATCAAAGATGACCTGCTGCGCGAGAACGAAAAGACGAACTGGTTTCCGCCCACGATTCAGTGGGGTCGCTACGGCGATTGGTTGCGCAACAACATTGACTATGCGGTGTCACGCTCGCGCTATTGGGGAACTCCCCTTCCCATTTGGATCAATGACGAAGACCCGATGCAGGTGGTCGCGGTGGGTTCATTGGCCGAACTGGGCGCACTCGCGGGCACCGAACTATCCACCTTGGATCCACACCGCCCCTTTGTTGATGACATCACCTTTACCAAGCCAGGTGTCCCTGGCACCTTCCGCCGAGTTCCCGAGGTCATTGACTGTTGGTACGACTCCGGCGCCATGCCGTTTGCTCAATGGGGCGCACCCCATCGCAACAACGAGGAATTTCAGGCCTCCTATCCAGCGGACTTCATCGCCGAAGCCATCGACCAAACGCGTGGTTGGTTTTACACCTTGATGGCGGTCGGAACCTTGGTCTTTGATCAGTCGGCCTACAAGAACGTGGTCTGCCTGGGTCACATCCTTGACGATCAAGGACGCAAAATGAGCAAGCACCTTGGCAACGTCCTCGAACCCATCCCCTTGATGGATGAATACGGGGCGGACGCTGTTCGTTGGTTTATGGCTGCCGGTGGGTCACCATGGCAGGCACGCCGGGTCGGCCACAGCACCATGCAAGAGACCGTTCGCAAGGTATTGCTCACCTACTGGAACACGGTCTCTTTCCAATCCCTGTATGCGCGAACCGCGGGCTGGAGTTACGACGCATCAACAGTCACGCCAGCGGCCGAACGCGATGTCTTGGACCGCTGGGTTTTGTCGCTGGTTAATCGCTTGGCAGCAGATGTTGATGATGCGTTGGAGAACTTTGACACCCAGCGCGCAGGCCGACTGATCGCCGAGTGTGTTGATGCATTGTCTAATTGGTACGTGCGCCGATCACGTCGTCGTTTTTGGGATGGAGATAACGATGCCTTGAGCACCTTGCACGAAGCCTTGCGCATCGTCACGCTGGTCATGGCCCCATTCACCCCGTTCATCACCGAACAGGTCTGGCACGACTTGTTCACCGCTGCCGACCGTGACTCGGTGCACCTGCAGTCCTGGCCAGAGGTAGAGCCCGCTCTGATCAGCGACCAACTCGAAGCCCACATGGACACCGTCCGTCGCGTCGTTGAACTCGGTCGTGCAGCCCGGGCTGAATCGGGAGTCAAGACCCGTCAGCCCCTGGGCCGTGCCCTCGTGGCGGCTCCGGACTGGGCAGCCATGGAACCTGCGCTTCATGAGCAGGTCGCCGCTGAACTCAATGTCGTGGAAGTGACCTCTCTAGACGGCGTCGATGCCGATCTGGTTGATATCAGCGTGAAGGCCAACTTCCGCGAATTGGGCAAGCGCTTTGGCAAGCGCACTCCCACCGTGGCACAAGCCATCGCTGACGCTGATGCCGTGGCATTGACGAGCGCGTTGCGCATTGGCCCGAGCACGATCACCGTCGAAGGAAATGACGAAACCATTTCCCTTGATGATGTGATCATTACCGAGAGCCCACGCGAAGGCTGGGCCGTGGCTAGTGAAGACGGTGCGAGCTGTGCACTTGACCTCACCCTTACTGACGAGCTACTTGCCGCTGGCCGAGTGCGCGAAGCCATTCGCGCCATTCAAGAGGGACGCAAGAACCTCGGTTTTGATGTATCGGATCGCATTGCCCTGGTGTGGTGGTCCGATGATCAAGACACCATTAATGCCATCGAAGGTGGCAAGCAACTTCTGGCTTCTGAAGTATTGGCGACCAGCATCGGTCAAGCCGATGATGCACCCGTCAATGGCACAGCCTGCGTCGAACTCAGCGCTGTCTTTGAAATCATCAAGTCCAGCGTGAACTGATCAACCTTGATCGGCTCTGATCAGTTTTGATCAGTTTTGATCGGGAGCCGGCACTGGAGTTGACGCTGGCGGACTGAACGGCCCAGGCGTTGAAGCCGGTGGGAATGGCGCCGATGCGGGAGGCGGGAAACCTGCTCCCGCGGGAGGACCAGCCGGCGGAGCACTCGCGGGTGAGGCTTGCACTGCTGGAGACGCGGGTGGTGCTGAGCTGGGAGCCGCCGCCGCGGGTCCAGCAAGTGCTGGGGCAGCCACCGGAACGGCCGCAGCAATGGCTTCCGTCGCCGATGCCTCAAGGCCAGCAGCAGGATCGGATCCGCGCGCTTCAAGTTCGCGCAATTGGTTTTCAAAATACCCACGCATACGGGTGCGATATTCGCGCTCGAAGTTGCGCAAGTCTTCGACGCGCGCCTCGAGGGCGGCCCGCTGCAGTTGGGCATCGCGGTCGGTGGTTTGTACCTTGCTTTGCGCGTCTGCCAGAAGCCGGTCGGCCTCAGCGCGCGCCTGGGCGAGCAGTTCATCGGCAGTTCGTTGGGCTAGTTCGAGAACTCGCGCGGCTGCTTCTGCAGGTGCCGAGGTGTTCTGCACCGGAACGGGTGGAGTCGCTGTCTGAGTAACGACAACCGGAACAGCCATGGGGGTCGGCACAGCGCTGGGAACAGGTGACGGGCCACCGGCTGGTGTAGCCGGAGCCGCAGGAGCCGCAGGAGTCGATGCTGTGCGCTGGCGCAGTTCATCATTTTCGCGCAGCAGTCGGGCTAGCTCGGCTTCGATCTCGTCGAGGAAGGCATCTACTTCATCTTCGTCATAGCCTTCGCGCAGGCGAACAGTCGTGAACTGCTTGTTGCGCACTTCTTCTGGAGTCAATGCCATTGGGTCACCTCTGAGCCGTGGGGGAAATTGGCGTCAAGGTTGATAAGCGTAGCCATAGCCCACACCCCTTGCGCAATAGCCTTGTGGATGGAGTTATAGGAAAAGCACCAAACGCCTCAAGATGGCCAGAATCAAGAACAGCACCAAGACGGACAGGTCAAGGGCTACCCCGCCTAGCCGCAAGGGCGGAATGACCCGACGCAGGGCCTTGACGGGTGGGTCAGTGACCCAATAGATCCCCTCAAGCAACACCAACACTATTCCTGACGGGACCCAGGACCGGGCGAACATCCGGACATAGTCAAAAACGATTCGAGCAATCAAAAGCAGGGTAAAAACAAAAAGAACGAACGACAGGAATGCACCCAACCCGCTCACGTGCGCTTCTCCTTGATGGCTAGCCGGTGGCCAGCCCCACGGGGAATAACCATCCAGAACGAGGTACTACGACTGGTTAAAGAATCCACCTTCGGCAACCGCTGCCCGGGCCTGTTCGGTGACATCGACATTGGCCGGCGACAAAAGGAAAACGCGATTAGTGATGCGTTGAATCTGTCCGCGTTGTGCAAAGACCAACCCGGCAGCAAAGTCGACCAAACGCTTGGAGTCTGCTTCGTCCATCTCGGTCAAGTTCATGATGACGGGAGTGCCTTCGCGATACTCCAGCCCAATGCCACGTGCATCGTTATAGGTGCGTGGATGCATCGTGGTGATGCGACCGGAGTCGATCACTGCCGGCGTAGGTCGCGAAACAGGAACGACAGCAGGAGCGGTGTCGTACTGCTGCACCTGTCGAGGCTGTTGTGCAACAACGGCACGCTCGTACTGATCACTAGGAGCTGCATAGTCGTAATCGTTGTATTGCTCGTCGCCCTCTTCAACCAATCCAAGGTAAACGGCCATCTTTCGCATGGCACTTGCCATTGACTTTGCTCCTCTAACTATTAGCTGTTAGCTGTTAAGTGTCTCGACCTAGCGCACCGCGGGATCTACGGCTCTTGAACGCTACCCGACTCAGGCACGGTTGCCGAGGATCGCGCTGCCTATTCGTACGTGTGTCGCGCCGGCCGCGATGGCCGCCTCGAAATCCTGCGTCATCCCAGCGGAGATCCAGGCCGCCTGTGGGAAGTCCGCCTGCAATCGCTGGCTGATGGTCCATAGGTCACCAAACGCGCGGGAAGGCTCTATCCCTAACGGCGCCACCGCCATTACTCCGGCCAAGGACAGGGTCGAACTGCCAGCCACTGCTTCAGCCACGACCGCCAGGTCGGCGATCATGCAGCCACCTCGATCCGGATCCCCATCAAGACTGACCTGAACAAGCGCCTGAATCGGAGTCGGAACCACCACCCGATCAAAAGCCTGGACGAGACCGACCCGATCCACTGAGTGCACCACGTCAGCCCACTGGGTCACAGTCTTGGCCTTATTACTTTGCACTTGACCCACTGCATGCCAACGCAAGCCTTGGTGCGTCATCTGCTCGCGCTTGGGTCCGGCTTCTTGATCCTTGTTTTCGCCCACATCCGTGACACCCAGCTCCTGAAGTATTTCTACATCGGAGACGGGATGTGTCTTCGTGACCACTACAACAGTGACGTCATTGCTTGAGCGGCCTGATTGCTGGCACGCGTGATCGATGCGTTCTCGGGTGGCTTCAAGCCCCAGGCGAAGCTCATCGACTCGATTAGTTCCGGCCATCAACACTCACCACAAACTGCAATCGTTGAACCTGGTCTCCCCCACGCGCCGAATACAACGAGGGGGTTTCCTTCGTGCAACGCATGTCGTGAGCAATCTCGGTGATGCCAAGGACACGCAGTTGATCCGCTACCCCGGCCCCCACATCTGCGGCTGGTTGGCCGGCTTTGGTCTGGGCCAGAGCCGCTCGCGAAACCGCCGCGATCTGGCTTTGAACATCCAAACCCACCTTGTAGCACTGGGAACAGATGCTGGGACCTACCCAGGCCGAGATTGAGCTGAGGCTGGCTCCAGCATTGGTCATCGTTGTCACCGCCGCTGGAATCACCCCAGCAACAAAGCCGCGCCAGCCGGCGTGCACCACAGCAGTGACGGCGCTGTGGCGATCCCACAACACCAAGGGCACGCAGTCCGCGGTGCGAACCAACAAGGTCACCGGTGATTGCGCAGACACGATCGCATCTGCATCCGGAATCTGGATGGAGGTTCCTGGTGCGGACACCTCGTGAACTCCACACCCATGCACCTGATTCATGCGCTGAATCGGAGGCAAGTCAGCAAATAGTGCATCGAGGTCAGGGTCATCCCCTGCGGTGCGATCAACGCAAAAGATCGTGCGCTGGTCTTGGGCGAAAACCTCCCAAGGGCGCACGATCTTTGCTGTGACGTCGTCAGTCAATGTTGGTACTAGGACTTCAGCCAGTCAGGAATGTCCAAGTCATCCTCGAAGTCATCAAAGGCGACAACCTTCTTGGGGGGAACACTGGACGAAGCAGACTCTGAAGCAAAGCCAGGGGCGTCATCGAAAGTCACTGCACCGGGTGTGGCAGCCGGGGCGGTGCGCTCGCGGCGCGTGGATGTGGGCGTCGTACGTGGCAAGGGTCGTCCACCGTCAAAACCGGCGGCAATCACCGTCACGCGCACTTCATCACCGAGCGAGTCATCAATGACCGCACCGAAGATGATGTTGGCGTCGTTGTGAGCGGCTTCCTTGACCAATTCGGCAGCTTCGCGCATCTCGTGCATGCCCAAGTCAGAACCACCCGAGAACGACAGCAAGACGCCACGGGCGCCTTCGATCGAAGCTTCAAGCAGCGGGTTGGAGATCGCTGCCTCAGCGGCTTCGCTCGCGCGGTTTTGGCCACGAGCCGAACCGATACCCATCAAAGCCGAGCCCGCGCCGACCATCACTGACTTCACGTCCGCAAAGTCAAGGTTGATCAGGCCAGGAGTGGTGATCAGGTCGGTAATGCCCTGCACACCAGACAGCAGAACATTGTCTGCTGTCTTGAAGGCATCTACCATCGAGATGTCGCGGTCGCTGATGTGCAACAAACGATCGTTAGGAATGACGATGAGAGTGTCGACCTGCTCACGCAGTTCCTCAACACCGGTCTCGGCATGCACTTGACGACGACGTCCTTCAAAGGTGAACGGACGCGTCACTACACCAACGGTGAGCGCACCCAAGCTGCGTGCGATCGACGCGACGACAGGAGCTCCACCGGTTCCGGTTCCGCCACCTTCACCAGCGGTAACGAACACCATGTCAGCGCCCTTGAGGACTTCTTCAATTTCTTCACGGGCTTCTTCAGCGGCGCGGCGGCCAACCTCGGGGTCAGCACCGGCACCAAGACCCTTGGTGATGTCGCGACCGATGTCGAGCTTGACGTCAGCATCACTCATCAAGAGAGCTTGAGCGTCGGTGTTGATGGCGATGAACTCCACGCCCTTAAGACCGACATCAATCATGCGGTTGATGGCGTTAACGCCACCACCACCAATGCCGACGACCTTGATTAATGCCATGTAATTTTGCGGAGCTGCCACAGCACGCGCCTTCCGTGAAGTCTCGATGCGATTCGAGTGCGTAAATTGGGGACCCTAACCCTCAAGTTAAGGGTCAAAGTTACGTCCTCTCGACGTGCAGGGACTTTAGACGTAAGCATTTGACGACTGCAACCCACCCTGGAAATTAGTCACAAAACTTTCAGGACGTTGAGCTCCTGCCAGATGGATATTCGCTGACCTTCAGGTTCAATCTCAGGATGAGACTTACGCGTGAGCCACGCGTGCGACCAACCGGCAGTTAGGCGATGAACGACAGCCGCATTCTTTGGATCAGCGGCACCTCCGCAGAGCAAGCGACAGGTTACATCGGCCTTGCTTCCCTCCACGTCGCAATGCAGACCAGTTGTTAATTGCACCCCCGCAAAGCCATCGGAAGCCCCGGCCAACCAGTGGGCAATCTGCGCCTGTCGATTGCACCGGCCCGCCGATGCAGCGATGGTGCGCACGGGAATGGACTCGTGCTGCAAAGCAGCTAATGCCGGCGCCATGAGCTCCTCAATTTTTCCGTTTGAGTCAATGAGCAGCACTCCCGTCACGGTCACTGTCTCCTGTAGGAGTTGTGTCGCGGCCACCATGGCCACTGCCCCACCGGCTGAGTGACCAATGACCACCACCGGCAATGCATCTGCGTTCCATGTGGCGAACTCGCGAGCCACTGCCCGCATCAGGTCGCGATCGTTCATCCCACCTCGACGGGCCTTTGACTTCAGATAGGGCCGCACCACTTCAATGTTGTTGTCCACCAGGACACTGACTAGTTCATCGAGCGCGTCGGGTTTGCGACCGAATCCATGAAACAACAGTGCGCGTCCAACCACATCTGATGGGCTATCCACGGTGGTTTGCACATCTGGCAACTCGTGATCGCTTGAATGCGCACTACATCCAAAAGCAATTGTTGATTGCGCGAGTTTCATCAGACCTACTTCTTTGTTGTGGGCAAATCCGGTGTGCGGACGTCGTAGACCGTGGCTTTGCGCCCGAGCAGGGCGGTGAGCACGACAGCCTTGCGATCGGAATCCGCAGCACTTCCCCAGCGAATCGTCGGCCCGGAGGTGGTGGTAATCACGATGTTGTCCTGACTGCGGAACTCGATCCGGGCCAACTTAGCCTTCACTGGAGCAGGCAAAGCTCGAGCCACTGTCAATGCGTCGGCAATTGCGCTTTGGCGAGCCGAAGTATCGGTGCCAAAACGAGGTCGCACGATGATGGATGGCACTGCCTTGCGTGGCTGATTCACTGCGCCAAAGATAAAACCGGTTTGATCCGCCCACCGGACAGCGCCATCAACCGTGACGTTGGCCGCAACCGTGCGCGGGGTGGCCGCAATAACAATGGAGTGTGGCCAGCGGCGCTGGACGGTGACCGAGCTAACTGCGGGTACCTCGCGCTGTACAGATTCGGCCACCTGACTGGTGTTGACTCTCGCCAGCGGAGTCCCCTGGGCAATATCCGCAGCGGCAATCATCAATTCCTGCGTCGGTTGGTCTACACCAACAGCTCGAACACCAGTGACGTCGAATACTCCTGTGAAATTGACAACGACAACCAATCCAACAACGGCAGCCCCAAGAACAACGGCAGCTAGGCGCTTCATAGCGACCCAGCAGCTTCACGTTCTTGTAAACCCGTGAGCACCTCAGGACCAATCAACGTGACATCGCCTGCGCCCAGAGTCATCACCACATCACCCGGGCGAATGCGCTCAACCAGGGCCGGTGCAACCGCGCTCCAGGATCCGATGAATTCGGCAGTGGTCAGACCGTGATCTTGAGCTGACTGGGCCACAGCCGCCCCACCGGCGCCAGGAATGGGATCCTCGCCCGCGGGATAGACCTCCATGACGACCAACTCATCAGCAGCGGCCAAGGCAGCGCCAAATTCATCCATAAAAGCTTGGGTGCGCGAATAGCGGTGGGGCTGAAAGACCACGACCAGGCGTCCGTGCGGCTCGCTAGCCACCACTTCCCGAGCGGCGAGCAAGGTTGCCCTGATTTCAGTCGGGTGGTGGGCGTAATCATCAAAGATACGCACGCCTGCCACTGTCCCCTTGGGTTCGAATCGACGTCGAGTTCCAGTGAATTGCGAGAGACCTTCGATCAACCCTGCTGGCGCACATCCCAAACTCAACCCAGCCGCCAGCGCTGCCGCCGCATTGGCCACGTTGTGCCGACCGGGAATTTGCAATTCCACCCGACCCACCCGCACTCCGTGCCAGATAGCCTCAAAGGCAGCAGTGCGGCCTTGCAATGTGACATCGGTTATGCGCATGTCGCTGTCATCGACTTCGCCGTAGGTGCACACGTTGATGCCCGATGCGCGGGCTCTGTCAATGAGGCGACGGCCGCCAGCATCATCAGCGCACACCACGGCAAATCCACCCGGATCAATGGAATCAAGGAAATCAGAAAAGGCTTGATCAACCTCCTCCAGCGAGCCATAGTGATCGAGGTGATCAAGCTCAATATTGGTAACAATCACCGAGGTGGGATGAAGTAAGAGGAAAGAGCCATCGCTCTCATCTGCTTCGGCAATGAAGAAATCGCCACTGCCCTCATGCGCATTGGCACCGGACTCATTCAATGTTCCGCCGATGGCAAAGGACGGGTCCGCGCCGATGTGTTGAAGGGCAACAGTCAACAGCGATGTCGTCGTGGTCTTACCGTGAGTTCCGGCAACCGCAACGGAAGTCTTGCCTTCCAGGAGCTGGGCTAGGGCCTGGGCTCGCTTAATCACCGGAATGCCCGCGGCTTCCGCAGCAGTGCGTTCAGGGTTGCTTGCCGCAATGGCACTAGAAATAACGACTATGTCAGCACCGGCTACGTGCGCGGGATCATGACCAACAAAGACCTCAATACCAATGGCTCGCAGGGATGTCAGCGCACGACTGTCCTTAGCATCGCTCCCGCTTACTTCAATCCCGCGAGATCGCATGATGCGGGCGATGCCGCTCATTCCTGCGCCGCCAATTCCGATGAAGTGAACTCTCATGATTGCCCATCCCGCGACGAATCACCTGATGTCCGCGCCAACTCAGGCAAGGCCACATCCACAATGAATTGTGCAAACACGCGGTCTGCATCATTTCGCCCTAAGCTCTTTGCCGCTCGACCCATTGACTCCAGTCGCGACAGATCCGACATCAGCGAAACGACCCGCTGTCGAACGACAGTGGCATTGAAGTCGTCATCGTTGATCACCACAGCCGCTCCTGCAGCGGTTAACGACTCAGCGTTCCACTTCTGTTCGCCATTACCAACGGGCAACGGAACCAAGACTGACGGAATCCCCACGGCTGCCACTTCGGCACAGGTCATCGCACCCGAACGCGCCACGACAAGATCGGCCACTGAATAAGCCAAGTCCATCCGGTCGATGTATTCCACGACAGTGACAACTGAGCTATCGGCCTGTGCTCGTGCTTGATCTATCCCACGAATGCCCGCGACCAACACCACCTGGAGTCCGGCCTGACCAAAGGCACCCTGAGCACCCAAGATGGCGCCGGTGATGCGGGCAGCGCCCAGCGATCCGCCAAACGCCAAAATAACCGGGCGATCATCCAGCCCAAAGTGGGCTCGCGCCTGCTCCCGCAACGCTGCCCGATCCAACGAACTAATCGAGGTACGAAGGGGCATCCCCGTCAGTAGCGCGTGCGGCAACTTGGTGCCGGGCAAGCCAGTGGCCACATGTGTGGTTATACGGGCACCGAGCTTGTTGGCATAGCCCGGACGAACATTTGCCTCATGAACAACGACAGGAATATTAGCTTTGCGTGCCGCGAGGTAAGCCGGAACTGACACGTAGCCACCAAAACCGACCACAACATCGATGCTGCGTTTCGCCAGAATTTTCTCGGTTTGTTTCACACACGATCGAAGCCGCGGACCCAAGGTGAGGATGTCGATCGATGGACGGCGCGGAAGTGCCACGCGAGGAATCAGTTCCAAGTCAAACCCGCGCTCTGGGACAAGTCGAGCTTCCAGACCATCTGCTGTACCGAGCATGGTGACTTCACAATCAAATCCCAGAGTCGCCGTCAATTCCTTCAGCGCATCAGCAGTGGAAAGAGCTGGTTCAACATGACCGGCGGTTCCGCCGCCGGCTAGTAAGACATGAAGGGCCGGCACCGACAATCACGACCCTTGTTCAGTAACCGAACGCAAGTCCGGTCGACGTGCTGGTTCGGCGAGCAATCGCCGGATAGGACCAGGGCCGCGAAGGGCAAAGGCAGCAGCAGCTTCGGGTTCTCGGCGCGCAAACGTGAGCAACATCCCGATCACGCACATCGTCGGTATCAGCGCCGAACCGCCATAAGAAACCAGTGGGAGCGGAATTCCCGTGATGGGCAACAGTTGCAACACCGCACCGATATTGACGATTGCTTGGACAGCGATCCATGTCACCGCACCTGCAGCAGCAAGCCGAACAAAGGTGTCCTGCGTGCGCAGAGCAATAACAACGCCAGATACACAAATGGCCGTTAGGAGTGCCAGGACGATCAGGGTGCCGAACAAACCAAATTCCTCACCGATGATGGCAAAGATAAAGTCGGTGTGCGCTTCGGGGAGGTCGCCCCACTTTTCGCGGCTTGCTCCCAGGCCGACTCCCCACCATCCACCGGATGCCAACGCATAGGTGCCGTGGAGTGCTTGCCAGCCAGCCCCAAGAGGATCGGAACTGGGATCGAGCCAACTAGTGAATCGATCGCGCCGATAGCCGTGCGATGCACTTAAGTAAGCGATCCCTGCCAAGCCTGCCGCCACCAAGATTCCCAAGATCCGCATGGGAATTCCAGCGAAGAACATCAGCGCCACGGTGACGGCCATCAGCACCAGCGATGTGCCGAGGTCACCCGAGACAAGGACAAGCAGCAGCATTCCCCCCGCGACCACGGCCATGCGTTGCAATACGTAGGCCCAATCGCGCCCCTCGGCTTCCTTACGCGCCAGCAGACTTGCAGCCCAGACCACTAAGGCAAACTTGGCAAATTCAGACGGCTGGAGGCGAAAGGGCCCGCCAAATTCGATCCAGTTGCGGTTGCCGTTGACCGATACGCCAAGGCCTGGAACAAACAGCGCAAAAAGCAAGGCAAAGGCAACAATGACCATGGCCAGGGCGTAGCGGCGATAAAACGAGACCGGCAAACGCGAAGCTAGCCACATACAAGGAATACCAATCGCCACCCACATGGCCTGGCGCAACCCGATGGCGAAGGACGACCCACTGTCGACATAAGAGGTGACACTGGATGCCGACAACACCATGACCAGGCCGAGCGCAATCAACAAGGTTGCTGCACCCACGATGACGTAATACGGGGTCAAAGGATTGTTGAACACTGCCCATCTCGAGGTGGGCTCATGAGAAACTTCCGGTCGCGAATCCAATGTCATGATTGATTCCTCACGACGATTTCAGCGAAAAGTTGGCCGCGTTCGTGGTAGTCGCGGAAGCGATCCATTGACGCGCACGCAGGCGCGAGGAGAACGGTGGTACCGGCCACGGCATGACGGCGTGCCGCTTCAACGACCGCTTGCATCAAGTTCACTGCACCATTTTCCGCGTCATCAACGTCGATTACAGGCACATCTGGTGCGTGTCGCCTAACTGCTGCCACGACCTGGTCGCGATCTGTTCCAAGGACGATCACGGCACGCAATCGCGATGCAGCACGAGTGACCAATTCGTCAAACTCAGCTCCCTTGGCCAATCCCCCAGCGATCCACACGATGTCGTCGAAAGATGCCAAGGACGCCGCGGCCGCATGTGGGTTGGTGGCCTTTGAATCGTCAACCCAGGTGACCTGATCGATGGTTGCGACCACAGTCATTCGGTGTGGTTGCGGCTTCCAATCACGCAATCCCGCACGAATGGCGCTCGGGTCAACACCTGTCGAGCGCACCAACGCGGAGGCTGTTAACGCGTTAGCAATCGTGTGTGCGGCTTGATCAACAAGATCATCAACAGTTGCAAGTTCGGTGGCTTGTTCGCGGCGAGTGTCCTCAAATGCACGATCCAGAATCAATCCATCAACTACACCAATTTCACCCAAGGCAGGAATGCCCAATGTAGTTCCAACCGCCCGACATCCATCCGCGACATCGGCTTGCTCAATCAGTTGTCGCGTGATCGGTTCCTCGGCGCGGTAAATACAGGCATTCGTCGTGCGCTCAAGAATCCGAGCCTTATCTGCACGGTATTCGGCAAAATCTCCGTGCCAATCAAGATGGTCAGGCGCAACATTGAGCACGGCGGAGGCGAACGGTCGCATCAGGTGTGATCGGTGGAGTTGGAAGGACGACAACTCCAGAGCCAAAACCTCGTAGGGGTCCCGTGCATCGATGGCTTCAACAATGGAACGTCCAACGTTGCCTACTGCGAGAGCGCGTCGACCAGCAGCCACCAACATCGATTCGGCCATGGTCACCGCCGTGGTCTTCCCATTCGTTCCAGTTAAGGCCAGCCAGGTGGGTCCTTGACCTCGTTGCTGCTGCAGGATCCAGGCCACATCCAGCTCACCCAAGACGGGGACTTGCAAAGTCTCAGCGGCCTTCATCACTGGTGCGTCTGGGCGCCAACCCGGCGAGACCACCATGAGGCTGGCTTCAACGACAGCACCCAACTCATCGTCGTCGGCGATAAAGCCTGCGGTCTCAAACTCAGCTTTCAATGCTGACCCGGGGGTTAGTCCCTGATCGACCACATGCACGGTCGCACCTCGGCGAGCCAAGGCGTGAGCTACCGCCTTGCCCGTAATTCCGGCACCAGCCACGACAACGCGCTGAACTGACCAATCGAGGTCAGGCGAGATGGTGAATGCTTGCTCATTCACCCGCGAACCCGCACCCATTCGTAATAAAACAGTGCCAGACCTGTGCCAATGCAGAGTCCCGCGATGATCCAGAACCGAATCACAATGGTGACTTCAGCCCAGCCCAACATCTCAAAGTGATGTTGCAGGGGCGCCATCTTGAAAATCCGTTTACCGGTGAGTTTGAACGAACCCACCTGCAAGATCACCGACATCGTGATGATGACGAAGAGCCCGCCCAGCGCAAGCAACAAGATTTCGGTACGGCTCAAAATGGCGAACCCCGCGATCGCGCCACCGATGGCCAGCGAGCCGGTGTCCCCCATAAAGATTTGTGCCTTCGGGGCGTTCCACCAAAGGAATCCGAAACAGGCTCCCGTAAAACCGGCAGCCAAAATCGCTAAGTCGAGGGGATCTCGAACTTCATAACAACTGCGTCCTGGGCTGAGGGCGCACCCTTGGCCGAACTGCCACACACCAATCAAGGTGTACGCAGCAAACGACATCATCGCCGCACCAATGGCCAAGCCATCAAGACCATCGGTCAAGTTCACCGCGTTGGATGTGGCCACCACCAGGAGCAAGGCCCATAGGACGAAAACTGCTGCCGGCAAGACCAATGGAGTATCGCGAATGAACGACACTGCGCGAGAAGCCGGTGTTAGCCCTCGGTCATCGCTGAAGTTCAAGGAAAGGACACCAAAGACAATGCCAACGACGATCTGGCCACCAAACTTTGTGCTAGCACGTAGACCCATGGAACGACGCTTGAAGATCTTGATGTAGTCGTCAATGAAGCCAACTGCACCTAATCCAACAACGAGGAAGAGAAGAAGTAGGCCAGAGGCTGTGGGTGGAGTGCCACGCACAATATGTGCGACCCCATATCCGGCAAGCACCGCGATGATGACCGCTAGGCCACCCATGGACGGGGTGCCCTTCTTACTCTCGTGATCAGGGAAAAGTAGATCGCCGGATTCACGGATCGCTTGGGAATAGCCTCGACGGTTCAATATCCGCATCAACCAGGGTGTTCCTAGGAGCGAGACTATCAAAGCGATGCCTGCGGAAATCACGATCAGCTTCACCACCTACCACCACCCATGAGGGCTTGTGCGACGACTTCGAGTCCAATGCCGCGTGAGGCCTTGATCAAAACCACATCTCCTGGTTGTACAAGTTCGAGTGCTGTACGAATGGCCAGCGGGGCGTTATCGACTCGGCTAATCACTTCTGGTGACAAACCAGCGGACACGGCACCGCTTTCAATCTGTTCCGCCACTGAACCTACCGCGATTACCCATGCTGGAGCCGCTTTAGCAACGGCAGTTCCTAATTCAACATGTGCTGACCCGGATTGATTTCCCAGTTCGAGCATCTCTCCGACAACGATTCCCAGTCTCCGGTCGTTGGCAATATCTGCTGCGGCAACTAACGCGGCCTGCATCGAGTCTGGATTGGCGTTGTACGCATCATTGATGATCGTTACATCGTTGGCGCCCTGCTCGACTTGCATCCGCCACGGGCTGCGCGGACCTGCATTACTCAGGGCCTCGGCTACAGCTTCCGGGCTGATACCCATCGAGATCGCAGCGGCAGCAACGGCCAAAGCGTTAGACACCTGGTGGCGACCGACGACCTTCAGCCCGACCCGCTCACTCGTCAAGCCAGAAATGCGCAAATCAAATTGCGCGCACCCATCGGTTCCAACGATCACGTTTCTAGCACTTACCAGTGCATCGCCTGAGTCACCAAAGTAGACACAGCGAGCCTTGGTCACAGCCGCCATGGCTCGCACCCGCTCGTCATCGCTATTGAGAACAGCAATTCCATCCGACGGCAATGTCGCAATAACTTCGGATTTTGCTCTCGCCGTGGTTTCGAGGTCGCCAAACTCCCCTAGGTGAGCCGCACCTACGTTCAAAACGATGCCCACCTGTGGCTGCGCAATAGAACACAAAAACGCAAGGTGCCCTACTCCGCGCGACCCCATCTCTAATATGAGAAATTTTGTATTGAGGTTTGCTCGCAAAACGGTCAGCGGAAATCCTAGTTCATTATTGAACGAGCCTGGCGGCGCCACGGTTTCACCCGCGGCTTCCAGAACGCTGGCCAACAAGTCCTTGGTCGACGTCTTTCCAGAAGACCCGGTCAAGCCAATGATGATGCAGGTTGACTGGAGGGCTTGTGCATTGTGCCGAGCTAGTGCCGACACCGCTTCCAACATGTTGCTCACAACAACGTGCGGGCCAGCGACCGGGCGAGTCACTAACGAAAGCACCGCGCCATTACCCATGGCTTGGTCGACGAAGTCATGACCATCGAGGTCTGCACCCTCAAAGGCAACAAACAGGTCACCGGGTGAAAGGTCACGCGAATCAATTCTAGCAATGCCTGTCACCACTAATTCCGGATCGGTCGATTGCCCCAGTTTTCCCTGAGTAATCGCAGCAATCTCAGCAGCGGTTAGTGCGATCACTGCGCACCACCTAAGGCACGGCGCAGGGCTACACGATCGTCAAAGGGGGTAACAACTCCGGCCACTTCCTGGCCGGTTTCATGTCCCTTACCCAAGACGGCCACCAGCCCATCAGGACCGGCCAAGTCGACTGCTTGTTGGATCGCAGCTTGACGATCAGCGACATTGACTAAGGAAGCAGACGCATTGGCACTGGCAGCGCCCATCATGACCGCCGTACGGATGACAGCTGGGTCTTCACTTCGCGGATTGTCGTCGGTGATCACCACAACGTCGGCCCACCGTGCAGCTGCAGCGCCCATGACCGGACGCTTAAGCGCATCACGGTCGCCACCGCACCCAATCACGACGACCAACTTGCGCTGAGTTCCGGTGAGAGAGCGCAATTGCGACAAGACTTGCGCGACCGCATCGGGTGTATGCGCGTAATCAACAAAACCTAAGATGGCATTTCCCTCAACCTGAACGGACTCAAGACGTCCAGGGACACTTGCGAGCGAGGCAATGCCCGTGGCTGCGAGATCCGCACTGACTCCAATACTGATCGCCAGCTGTTCGGCAAGAACAGCATTCAAAACATTCCACGAGCCAGCCATCTGAGTGGAAACCTCAATAGCGGTGGTTGGCGAGGTGAGCGTGGCAGATTGCTGGGCACCCGAACCAACCGTGAATGTCACATCTGCAGCATCAATTGACAGTTCTTGTGCACTAACAATCGTGAGTGGCACCTGGGCCTGGGCGATTAAGGATCGGCTCCACGCCTGCGACTCATCGTTGAGCACCATCACTACGCCATGCCGAGAGTGTGCTGGAGTAAAAGCTAACGCCTTCGCCGCGAGGTACTCCTCCATCGTGTGGTGGAAGTCAAGATGGTCTTGGGACAGATGGGTAAATCCCATGGAATCAAAGGTGATCCCATTGACCCGACCCATGGCCAAGGCATGGCTAGAGACTTCCATCACCACGGCATCGACCCCACGCTCTTTCATCACCGCTAATAGGGCGAACAGGTCCGTCGCCTCAGGAGTGGTGCGGATGCTGGCAACGGATTCGCCATCGATGGTGGTGGTAATCGTTCCGATCAGACCGGTTGTTCGCCCAGCAGCTCGCAATGCCGCATCAAGCAAGTACGCAGTGGTTGTTTTTCCATTCGTGCCGGTGATTCCCACCATGGTCATGGACTCAGCCGGATTGCCATAGATCGTGGATGAGGCTGTGCCAAGGACCTGACGAACGTCGGGAACGACAACACAAGGAAGACCTACTGCATCAGCAACTGCAGCACCGATCTCATCTGTCAGCACCGCGACAGCGCCATTGGCCATCGCCTGCTCAATGAACTCGGATCCGTGAAATCGTGCCCCTGCAAAAGCGACATACACGTCAGCATCGTGAATCGCCCGTGAGTCGTGCGTGATTCCACTGACCTGAACGTCAGCTCCTCGTCTATCTCCCGAGACAGCACGTGCGACTTCTGAGAGCAAGACACCTGACGTGGTGGGACGTAAGGAACTAGCGACCACAGACATAGTGCCCCCTACTTCGCAACGACGAGGTCGGGGGAAGTCGTCATTACCAAGTCAACTTCAAAGCGGGGGACTTGGACCCAGTTGGCGGAATGCGCTGATCCTGAAGTGCAAACGACATCACGCGCTTAAACACCGGTCCACCCAGCATGCCGCCGTAGTGACCGCGCTTGGGTGCTTGCAAAGTCACGGAAACCACCAGTTGTGGGTTATCCGCCGGAGCGAACCCGATAAAGGATGCGGTGTAACCGCGGTAGCAACCACAGGCTGGGTCCACGCGGTTAGCGGTTCCCGTCTTACCTGCGACCCGGTATCCAGGAATGCGGGCCATGGGAGCGGTTCCGCCATCACCTACCACTGATTCGAGCATGTCGGTCACCGTGCGAGCGGTCGCTGGTGACACCACCTCAACGCGACGCGATTGAGCAGCCTCAACAAACGTGCCATCGTTGCCCGTCGTACCGGCAACCAAGCGAGGCTCAACGCGCACACCGCCATTCGCAATCGTGGCGAACACCGATGTGGCTTGAATCGAGTTCAACGACAGTCCCTGGCCAAAGGCAATCGTGGGAAAGGACGTCCCCGACCAGTCCTTCAGGGCAGGCAGCAGTCCGCGACTTTCACCGGGGAAGTTCAACCCGCTGGGCTCAGCAATACCGAACTTCTTCAGGTAGCCGTACAGTGTCTTTGCACCGATCTTTTCGGAAGCTTCAATCGTTCCAAGGTTGCTCGACTTCGCAAGGACCCCGGCAAAGGTCAAGCGCAGTGTGCCGTGCTTGTCATGGTCATGAAAGATGCTTCCGCCACGGTTCAGCACCGGCGGCACCGTGATCTTGGAATTGGCCTTCAGCTTTCCTTCTTCAATCACGGCAGCTGCTGTCATGATCTTGCTGGTCGAACCGGGTTCGTAGATGTCGGTAACCGCACGATTGCCACGAAGGGAAACCTTGCTCGCAGAAGGCTGGTTGGGATTAAAGGTTGGCGCTGTTGCCATCGCCAAAATGTTTCCGGTGCGTGGATCCATCACGACAACGGTTCCGCTTTCGGCACCGGTCTCAGCTACTTTGGCAGCTATGGCTTGCTGCGCCACCCACTGGATGTCGCGGTCAATCGTCAAGCGCACGTCGCTGCCATTGAGCGCCGGAGTGACCTTGTCGGTGCCCGATGGAATTTGGCGACCGCCCGCACCCGTTTCCACTGTCTGCTTACCGGGCGTACCGGACAGAATTGATTGCAACGAAAGTTCTAAGCCACCTAGGCCCGCTCCATCGGCTCCTACGAATCCAATGACATTTGCAGCCACTAACTTTGCCGGATACACCCGAGTGCTGGTGCCCTCTGAGAATAGTCCCGCTATTCCCATTTCCTTAATCTGATCCCACTTCTTTGGGGTGATCCCCTTTGCCACATACACAAATCGTCGTTCGCCACTCAAGCGGGCCCGAACACTCGCCACCGATTTGCCAATCATCGGCGCAAGGAGTTCCGCCGTTGCTTGTGGATTCTTAATCAGCGTCTGGTCAGCAGTGATATTGCGAGATTCAACGGTCGTGGCCAAGGCAATCCCTGTGGCATCAGTGATCGTGCCGCGAACCGCCGGCAACACGTTGGTCACCGATCGCGACTTCGTGGCCGCACCAGCAAAGGTCGGTGCACTCAAGGCCTGAACATAGAAAAGTTTCACAACAAAGGCCAGCAAGATGAGCAAACACACCACGCCGGCCAAACGCAGGCGACGCTTCGGGCTTGCGGGCCTGGGCTGACTCACCGGACGTCGAGAACGCGGCGGGTGTGGCGGTGGCGGCGTGCGGTAACCCTGTGGTCGTTGCCGCGGTGGATGCAAAGTTGTACTCACTGGACACCGCCTGGCTTGGTCACTGGCTTGGTCACTGGCTTGGCTGGCACCACTGGCTTGGTAACAGACTTCACGGGTTTCGGCGCAGGCTTCGGTCCAGCTTTCGCGGCCGTGGGCACTCCCAAAATCTTGCCGTCACTCAGACGCAAGAAAACCGGAGAAGCACTCGGGACCATGCCCAGCCCGCGAGCCCGTTGAGTCAGCGCAATGGGTGATTCCTGTTCCGCAACCTTTTGGATCAGGGCTTGCTCTTCTTGATTGAGCTTCTTCACATCACCGCGAAGGTCATGAATGACGAATGAGTTTTGCGAATTGACTGTGTTTAACAACAAGGATCCCAACAAGCCAACGGTCAATAACCCCGAAAGCAACAACACATACGGCTTACGAGGTGCTTGGCTACGCGGCGCCTGCAAGACGCGCAGGGGCAAACTGAGTTCAGTAGGGCGCTCGTCCACCAAGGGTTGGCGCTGCTGAGGAACGGCGGCTACGCGCGCGGTAGCACTCACGCGGCCACTCGAATCCGCTGAGCAGCACGCAGTCGCGCTGGCGCCGAGCGAGGATTACGCGCAAGCTCCTCATCGCTGGCGGTTTCGACCTTACGAGTCAAGATTTCCAACTCGGGACCATGACCTGGAAGTTCCACAGGCAAGCCCCGCGGTGACGTGCTTTTAGCCCGCTCTGCCATGGAGATCTTGACGATCTGGTCTTCGAGGGATTGGTAGGACATCACCACGATGCGGCCATTGAGCGCCAAGGAATCGATTGCGGCCGGAATGGCTGCTTCCAAAGCATCGAGTTCGCCATTGACTTCAATACGCAGAGCCTGGAACGAACGCTTGGCCGGATGTCCACCGGTACGGCGAGCAGCAGCTGGAATGGATTCGCGCACCACCTCTGCCAGTCGCGCGGTGGAGTTGAAGGGTTCACGTTCACGCTCCCCCACGATGCGATCCGCAATGCGCTTGGCGAATCGTTCGTCACCATACGAACGCAGGATGTGTGCTAAATCGCGCGCGGAATAGGTATTAACAACCTCCGCCGCCGTTAAGGATTGCGTGTTGTCCATTCGCATGTCCAGTCGAGCATCTTGCGAATAGGCGAAACCGCGCTCGGCATCATCGAGTTGCATCGAGGAAACGCCCAGGTCAAACAAGATGCCATTGACGTGTGCAATTCCTAGCTCCGAAAGCACCTGAGGAAGTTGGTCGTAGATCGCATGCACCAAAGTCGTGCGCTGAGCAAACGGCGCCAAGCGCTTGCGGGACAGTTCCACAGCCACTGGATCGCGATCGAGTCCGACCAGGCGCACCTGCGGGAAGCGCTCAAGGATCGCTTCGCTGTGTCCGCCCAAACCCAAGGTGGCGTCAACAGCGACTGCGTCATCGGCCTCAAGGGCTGGGGCCAGAAGTGCCAAGCAACGCTCAAGGAGCACTGGCTCGTGCGTGAATTCACGCACTTGACCCTCACCCATGGCGTTCCCCTAGCTATTCGACCCGAACTCAACTGCCGCAGTGCAACTGAGGTGTAGCTGGTGGTGCTGTCGTGCTCTCCTGTATTCCGGTCCCTACCCGCTTAGTGGGGACCTGGCGCCGGGGAAGGGGCGTCAGGGCAAGCGGGCGGGGGCCGCAACACAGGATTTATGTCGGCGGAAGCACTCCTTCTGAAATGTCAGAGAAGGACGATTCCTTTTCACTTAAGTACGTGTTCCAGGTGTGGAGATCCCAGATTTCCAAGTGCGTGTTGTTGCCGATGACGACCAACTCTTTGGTCAATCCCGCGTAATCGCGCAACTGCGAAGGAACGGTGACTCGACCCTGCTTGTCGGGGATTTCATCCGATGCACCGGAGAAAAGCACACGGTTGTAATCGCGCGCGGACTTTGACGTCACGGGGAGCTTGCTGAGTTCTTCGGTCATCACGGCGAATTGCTCCGCGGGGTAGATATAGAGACATCCTTCTTGACCCTTGGTCAAGACCACGCCAGGAGCGAGAGCTTCACGGAATTTCGCCGGGAGGATCATGCGGCCTTTGTC
>Ga0194055_10000404_pt1 | contig 34424 bp, 28 predicted proteins | sample SepL449m_MetaG_FD_155482 | JGI IMG/M metagenome (GOLD analysis project Ga0194055, IMG submission 155482) | Anoxic zone freshwater microbial communities from boreal shield lake in IISD Experimental Lakes Area, Ontario, Canada - Sep2016-L442-9m | ecosystem: Environmental > Aquatic > Freshwater >... | reverse complement strand
TTCACGGTAAATTCCTTGCCGAGCGGTGAAGCGCTCAGGCGTCATCCCTGGCGGTGGGCGAACGGCGTCCAGAGCGGCCGTCGCTTCTTCAATCAGGAATGGACCGTAATCGCTCCCAAAGAAACCTGCGTTGTGAAACGATTTGAGCTCTTCCTTTTCACCGAGACTGAATCGTTGACCGATGACCGTGAAAGGCGGAATCACGGGGTTGCGGGGCCCCAATTCACGAGCGATCCAGGCTCCCATATGCGGCGCGGCCACAGTCTGGGGCGGGGCGTAGCCAGTGTGCCAATGGTATTGGTGCTTCGTGTGGAGGATCTTTCCAAGATCAGCCACGACATGCGACCGAATGATCGTGCCTCGATCCATCACCTTCCCAATCTCCTCTAGCCCCTCAGAAAAAGAAATTCCATCAAGCGCCGTCGGCTGAGATTCAAAAGTAGAAAGAATCGAGGAAGCCTCGACGCCTTTAAAAAAAGGCGTGCAACGCTTTGGATCAAAGGTTTCCGTGTGCGGCATCCCCCCCGCCATCCAAAGGAGAATCACGCTGTCTGCGGTAGCGGGAGTCTTTTTTGCTACCGCCATGGCCCGCCTTGGCAGAGTCGTCGCAAGGGCCGCCCCAGAGAGTGTTTGGAGAAAGTAGCGTCTATTCATAGGTCAGCGGATAAGTTGAAACTCTGGTTGCAAAAGGAGCGACCAAAGAATGTCGCTGGTCGGTGCCTGAGCGAAAACCAGCTCGCTTGGTCGTGGATCACGGAGAAACGCCGCTCGATAAATCTCGACGATCCGGGCTTGAGGATCAGGAAGACGAAGATTCCAAGCGTGCGCTGCTGTCTCCAAGGCCGTAAAAAAATTCCGCCCATTAGAAAGAGTCAGCGCTTGAAGCAAAGTAGCTTGGCTCGACCTTCCCATGGTTACCTGATCTCGAATCGGGCGACCCAAAGTGGCTTGGAGTAAATCATTCTCCACCATCGATGCTCTCACAAACATCGGAGGGTCAAAGCTCATTCGAAAATCACGGAATCGGCTCCAAAGCGGACTGGGCTCGGAAATGATCGCCGGAAGCCAATCCCGATCATCAAAGTCTAACTTCTCCCAGCCAAGGAGATGAACCTCACTCGTCCGCCAATCAGGATTGCTCAAGACAATCAGCGGTTCGCTTCGACCAGCGATCATCACCGCTAAAGCCAGTCGAACCCCCGCCGATCCCACTGCTTTATTATTCGCCTCGACCGCGATCGTTAATGCCGAAGAACCTGTCAGTAAATCAGTAATGTCGACCTGCTTTGCCACCTCCACACCGTTACCAAACATCACCTCTCTGCCATTGATATAAAGAGCAAGGCCATCAGACGCGTTTGCAACCACCACCGCCCGTTCCACTTTTTCCCCAACTGGAAGCGGGACGACAGTTCGAAAATAGCGCTTTCCCACAGGAAAATCTCTTCCTGGTGCATCGCCCTCTGATCGCCAAATCCATTCGGCACCCTTCGTCAAACGAGCATCTAGACTACTCGGAACCAAGTTACTCTTCAGATAAAGTGGGGTCGCCACTCGGCTAACCCCATCAGCAAATTGCTCGGCACTCAGTCGGCGAACCATCGGTCCACGGAAAACAAACGAGGCCTTTCCCAAGGATTCCTGATCGATAACGGAAATCGCTGGCAAAGCATAAGTTCTCGAAGTCGTGATCAAACGAAGCGTCCGCCGAATACTCCACCCATTTTCAGCCAAGTCCCAAGATAACCAATCAAGCAAATCTCGACTCCACGGCGGGTTATCCATTGCGTCGACCGGCTCAATCAAACCCCGCCCAAAAAGTGAGGCCCAAAGCCGATTGACAATCGTTCTCGCCAGCCGACCATTTTCTTTTTTCGTCAATAAATCAGCGAGGTCTTTCTGTCGCTCCGCCCGCGACTTCGTTGGATCAATCACCCCCAATTCAGACCAAAAAAATTCAGGCCCAGTCTGTTCCCCAGTTGGCTTTTCACAGCGAGCAATCGCCAGTGGCTTGTCCGCAAAAACTGCCGCCAAACCATAGGCATCACGGAGTTTATAGTCCGAAATAAAGGAGTCGTGACAACTCGCACATTTCAAATTCAATCCAAGAAAAACTTGCGACACATTCTGCGCCGCTTGCAACTCTCGCCCTTGTGCGGCACTCACCGAACCTCGCCAAACAATTCCTTTGATAAATCCATCCGAATCCGCCGACGGTGGCGCGATCAACTCCCTGACAAAGTGGTCAAACGGTTTGTCATCCCGTAGCGCCGCGTAAAGCCACTGGCTAATCTGACGACGCCCGCCATCAATATAACCCGTTCCACTAAAGTCGTTACGAAGCGCATCATTCCACATCGTCAACCAATGGGCTGCGTAGTCACTGCGCCGCAGAAGCAGCCCGTCGACGATTCTCTCCCGATCCGTTCCTTGAGCCTGAAACTCTGCCCAAGTCGGAAGCAATCCGAGCAGGTCCAACGACACCCGACGAAAGAAAATCCGCTCGCTTACCCCCTCTGGCCAGCTGATTTTTTTCTCCCGGAAATATCCCGCGACAAATCGATCAACAGGGTTACCAAAATCTTCCGTGGAAGCAGGAAAATCCGGACGACGAGGAGCAATCGACGCCCGCTGAAAAACCACCCCAGCGGTTTCTCCCTCAGGCCACGGAGCTCCGGCCGCCACCCACTTTTGCAAAGTCTGCAAGTCTCGAAGATCAAGCGGCCCGTCTTTTGGAGGCATGGCGTCTTCGTGACCCTTGGGGAGCTTGATCCGGCGCAGGAGCTCCGCCTCCCCCGACTGGCTCGGAACTAAGACTGGACCATCATCACCGCCCTTAGTCGCCCCCACTTTCGTATCCAACCGCAGTCCCCCTTTTTGCTTCTGCTGACCGTGGCATTTTGTGCATGAATGAGCCAGAACCCCCCGAGCCTCCACCGAAAGCTGAATCTCTTCAGGAGAAAAAGCCCACCCTTGAGCGACGACCAACAAGCTGAGCAAAAGTATCCGCATTACGTGAATATAATCAAAGCGAACGCCGTTTCTTTGTCGTCGGATTTCTTCTCAGTCTCCGAACCAAACCTTTTAGCAAATCCCGATCACGGTGATCACGGCCTTCCGAACCTGCGGAGCCCGGCGGTGCTCAAAAAGAAACACTCCCTGCCAAGTTCCCATCTGTACTTGGCCACCAAAAATCGGAATGACCTCACTCGTGCGGGTTAAAATCGTCCGAAGGTGCGCCGGCATATCATCAGGCCCCTCGGAACGGTGAGTGAAAGAATCGTCGTCCTCAGGACAAAGACGCTCAAAGAATCCGTGAAGATCGACACGCGCAGATGAATCGGCATTTTCATAAATGACGAGCGACGCACTCGTATGCTGAACGAAGATTGTCACGGTTCCCGCCTGAACACCGCTCGCTCGAACAATATCCCTAACCGCGTCGGTGATTTCGTAGGTGCCCTGCCCCTGAGTTTTAATCGAAAAGCCAGCGGTGTGGACGATCATCTGTGCATTCAAATCCGAAAAAAAGCCCCAACTTCCTTAGGGAAGTTGGGGCTAAATTCAATGAGTAGAACTCGGAGATTAGGGCTTAGGAGCTTCGGGAGCCGCTGGCGCAACCGCTTTGTCCACCGCAGCCTTAGCCGCGTCTTTGGTCGCGTCAACCGCTTTGTTCGTCGCATCCTTCGAGGCGTCAGCCGCCTTATCAATGGCTGCTCCAGCTGGTGCAGGAGCCTTCTCCTTCACCGCGTCTTTGACCTCGTCAACCTTTGAGCCAACAGCTTCCTTCACTTCGTCGCCTTTTTTCTCAATGGATTCCTTGACTTCGTCGGCTTTTTTCTCGCAACCGGCAAGACCGAGCGATGCAATTGCAAGAAGGGCAAATAGAGATTTCGTTTTCATAATTAAGTAGATTTGGGTTGATGGTTGAAACGACATTTTTTGTCGCGGGCAAACTTTGGCAAGGGATTCTGTGCCTGTCAAATGATTGTCCAGAAAAACTTCTGCCGCTTTTACTTCTTCAAAAGTTGCTCAAGCAGAGAATTCATCCGAGCCAGCATCGTCCGAGGATCATCCATCAACCCCGCAGCAACGAGCGCGTTATCGAAAATCTGCTCCCCGACTTCACCAGCAAGGACCGCGTCCGTGTGACGAATCTTTTCCAGTTGCACAAGCATTGGGTGACTTGGGTTGAGTTCAAGATCCGGTTTGGCGTCGAGGCTTGGCCCACCCTCCCGGTTCATCATCTTCATCACCCGACGCATACTCGAGGTCAGGTGGGCGTCGCTATCCACAACCACCGCAGGACTTCCCGTCAGCCGTTTGGAAACCCGAACTTCATGCACCCGCTCTCCAAGTTTTTCTTTCACGAAAGCCGCCAAATGACCCGCATCCTCGGCGCTCAAGGCGGAGGCAACCTCTTGATCGAGCTTCAAATCGGACTTCTCAGCAGCGACGAGTCGCTTATGATCGAACTCACGGAGGTTCTCCATGACAAACTCATCTTGTGGCGCATAAAGAAAAAGCACCTCAAACTTCTTTTCACGAAAGATCTCAAAGTAAGGACTCGCCTCAGCCGCTTCCCGATTCGGAGCCAATAAATAGTAGATCTCTTTTTGGTCCTCCGGCATTCGACTCACATAGTCGGGCAGGGATGTCGCCTTCCCTTTTTCCACACCAGACGACTCAGCTCGGAGAAGTTTCGCCAGACCGTCACGATGCGTGTAATCGTTAGCCACACCCTCCTTGATGCAGTGGCCGTGCTCAGCAAAAAATCGCTGATATTTGTCGGGATCAAGGCGAGACTCTTCATCAAGCCACTTGATCACCCGCTTCGTTAAAACATCGTTGATTTTTCGCAACAACGCCGAATCCTGCATCGTCTCCCGCGAAATATTCAGCGGCAAATCCTCGCTATCAACTACCCCCTTCAAAAAGCGTAACCACTCGGGAAAAAGCCCTTTCGCTTTCGACTGAATCAAGACCTTCTTGCAGTAAAGATTCACCTCACTCTCACTGCGAGCCATCGTCAATTGCTCGTAGCTTTTTGATGACGTAAAGAGCAGTGCACGAATCGCTAACGGTGCGTCGGCGGAGAAGTGAAGTCGATAATGGGGCGACTCGGTATCGTGGGCCACATAGTGATAAAACTCCGTGTATTCTTCCTCGGTGATCTCGCTCTTGTTCTTCGTCCAGAGAGCCTGAACCGTGTTCAACGCCGTTCCATTTAAGAGGATCGGAAACTGCACAAAGTTCGAGTATAGACGAATGATTTGCTCGACGCGACTAGCGGAGGCAAACTCCTCATCTCGTAAATGAAGAACAACTTTTGTCCCCCTCGCTAAATCTGTTCCCGGCTCGATTTCATACCCCGTGCGCCCGTCGCTCGCCCAAACCCAACCTGTTTCCCCAGGAAGATAGGACCGAGAAAAGACCGTAACTTTTTCAGCAACCATAAAAGCCGCATAAAATCCCACGCCAAATTGCCCGATCAATTGGGCATCCGCTTTGCTCGCCTTGAGCTGTTCGAGAAACGCTTTCGAACCCGAATGCGCGATCGTCCCCAAATTTTCAATCAACTCAGAATGGGTCATTCCAATCCCCGCATCGGTAAACGTAATGGTCTTAGCCTCTTCATCAGTCACCACAGTCAACTCTAGAGGCGTCTCAGGATCCGCAATCTCGTGTCCTGACGTTTGGAGGAATTTCAACTTCTCGCTGGCATCGGCCGCGTTGGAAATCAGTTCGCGGACAAATATCTCTTTGTCAGTATATAGTGAATGGATGACGAGATCGAGAAGTTGGGCGATCTCAGCTTGGAAAGGATGTTTTTCAATCGTGGACATAAGTGAAACACTCTACAAAAGTCTCCCCCTCCCACGCAAGAACCCCCTCGCTCCAAGAACAAATATTTCCCGTTAGACCTCATCCTCTCCAAGAGAGTTCCGCCAAATCCGTCGACCGCACGATCTGAATTTATCGATTGATTGTTTGCCTCCTTGGCCGCTTTGGTTCACCTTCAATTCTCCACTCACCCACAAATCAAACTCCTCACTATTCAACCACATGGGACGCCAATGGCTCCAAGCTAAACGTGAAGTCGCCGGCCTAAAAAAAGGTCAAATGGTCGGCAAACTCGTCAAAGAAATCATGGTCGCCTCAAAGCTCGGCGGCCCTGAACCCGATGGCAACGCCCGCCTGTTTGCTGCCATCGAAAAAGCCCGACGCGCCTCCGTAACCCGAGATGTCATCGAGCGGGCCATCAAGAAAGGAGCGGGCATCGGCGGAGAAAAGCTCCTTCTCGAACACATCGTTTTTGAAGGATACACGCCTCACAAAATCCCCGTGATTGTTGAGGTGATGACCGATAACAATAACCGGACCGCTCCCGAGATGCGCTTACTATTTAAAAAAGGCCAACTCGGCACCCCAGGCTCGAACAAATTCCTTTTCGATCATGTCGGCCTCGCCGAAGCCCACCACCCCGATCCCACGATGGACGTTGAAGGGGCCGCCATCGAGGCAGGAGCCCAAAATGTCGTGCCGTTAACCCATGCGGAAAATGACGACATCCCCGAGGGCGTGACGGGTGCACGCTTTGTTACCGAGCGAACCGACCTCCACACCGCTTCCCAGTGGTTAACCCAAAATGGCTGGACGATCGTCACCAGTGAACTTGGGTATGTCGCAAAAAATTTCCCCGAACTTACCGAGTTGCAACGAAGCGAAGTCGGCGAATTTCTTCATGCGATTGATGACAACGACGATGTCCACCGCGTTTGGGCAGCCCTCATTTAATTGCCGAACTTGGGAAGCGGAAAGACCCACTTATGGTAGAGAAAAAATTTCAACCCAGCCAAAAAAAACTGGGTTGAGATAATGTCCAGATCGAGAGGGAAACGCCCGAGGCTCAATGCGTAATGGGCATCGTGGTGCTTCAGTAGAGTGAGCAACCCCGTTGAAAGTACACTCATCAAAAGCACTGCACCTAAGTAACGCGGAAAAGCATCACGCTTGCGACTTTCTCCGCGAAAATTGATGAAATAATTCCAGAGAAAAAAGAAACTCGCGCTGACTCCGATGCTACAAGCGGAAATCGCCAAAAGAGGAAGCCCCGTGTGCGTTTGTAGCCATTGAAATGGCAAGCGAATCAGCAAGTAATTCACCGCCGCGCCCGCAAAAAACCACAGGAAACGCATCTGGGTTTTTTGACGACGCTTCGGTGGTGCGCATTCACTAATGTCTTTCATTTCCTTTCTCTAAATGAATATCAAGCAAGGCAACAAACAGAAATGGCGATGGCGAAAAATCAGCGGATCATGAAACACCCCCGCCGATGAATTCCCTACGATCCAACAAGCATCAACGGGTCGTCGTCACGGCAGTAGGAGTGATTAGTCCGCTGGGCAACGATACCGAGACGACCAGCCAATCATTGCGGATCGGTCGGGACGGCGTGCACTTGGTTGAACAATTCAACTTGAGTGGCACTCGGGCAAAGACCGCGGGACAAGTCCAACTGCCTCCCAACCTGGAATCGAGTCCCCGCCGAAAACTTCATCCCGCCAGTCAGATGCTCTTGGCTGCAGGAAAGCAATTGGCTCAAGCTGATCCCGACTTTGTTCCCGAACAATTGGTCATCGGTACGACCAGCGGGGGAATGAGTTTCGGCGAAGCCTTTTTTCGCGCGGAGTGGGCAAAAGATCAGACCCCAAATAAGGCACATTGGCTATCGAACTATTTGCCCCAGAAAGCTTTGTCAGATCTTTCAAGCGCTCAAGGCTGGAACGCTCCAGGATTAGTGATCGCCAATGCCTGCGCCTCAGGAACGAACGCGATCGGCCATGCTTTCCGCTTAATCCGAGCGGGCCGCTACACCCGCGTTCTTTGCGGTGGCTACGACGCAATTTCTGAACTGGTATTTGTCGGGTTCGACTCTCTCCAAGCATCAACAAGCGAGCAGATTCGCCCATTCGACAAGCACCGGTCTGGCCTCGTCCTCGGAGAAGGCGCAGCCCTGTTGGCACTCGAGAGCTTGGCGAGTGCGAAAATGCGCAATGCTCCAATTCTTGCCGAAATCACCGGCTATGGAATTTCCACGGACAATCACCATTTGACCCAGCCTCATCCCTCTGGGATCGGGCCACGACTAGCCATGAGGCGAGCTCTCGCCGATGCCACGCTAAATCCAGAACAGATCGACTATATTAACGCCCACGGCACTGGAACTCCGCTAAATGACTCCACCGAGGGCTTAGCGATTGCGGAAATTTTTCAGGACTCCGTTCCTGTGAGCTCCACGAAGTCCATGATGGGCCACGCGTTAGGCGCTGCTGGGGCCATTGAAGCGGTCCTCTCTATTCTCGCCATCCGCGGACAATTTATCCCCCCAAACATCCACTACTCCACTCCCGACCCCGCGTGGACTTTAGACATTGTGGCCAACACTGCTCGAGAAGCAAAAATCCAACGCGTTCTTTCCAATTCCTTTGGGTTTGGAGGCACGAACGCCACGATTATTTTAGAATCCGCATGCACCTCCTAAAGAATAGGAAAACAGATAATTTTGAGCGCGTCATCTTCGCGATCCATCATCAGGAGACAATCTTTTGAATCACCTACAAATCGCTGGTCTATCGTGGGTTACGCCACTCGGCACTGATCTCCACGGGGTCTTCAATCAACTCCGAGCCGGGGCACAGCCCGCTCGAGGAACTCTCAGTCATCCGCAAACCAAGCAGACTTATCCCTTTTTTTTCACACCCCCGAGTGCCGTGGCTCATCTGTCTCGGCATCCTCGACTCCGCCGAGCCAGCATCATCAGCCAAATAGCCGTGGCCGCTGGATTGGCCGCCATCGCCAACGCTGGATTCGATTTAACGCCAGAGACTTCCAGCCGCACCGCCCTTGTTTGTGCAGTTTGCAACGGCGGAGCGATTTATACTCGAAGGTTTTATGAGCAAATCGTCACTCAAGGAGCCGGCTCCGCCAGTCCGCTCCTCTTTCCCGAGACCGTCTATAATGCCCCAGCCAGTCACCTCGCCAACCTTCTAGGAATCGACGGAACTAGTTACACCTTAGTCGGTGATGGGGCCGTGGGACTGGCTGCCTTAGACTTTGCGGGTGACCTCCTCGCGACCGGAGACGCGGATCAAGTGCTCGTCGTGGCGGCCGAGGAAGTCGACTGGATTCTTTGTCAAGCCTACGCGTCTTGGGGATTTGCTCGGTCGCCACTCGCCGAGGGGGCTAGTGCAGTTCTTCTTTCAAGTATGGGACGCTGGAACTTGCAAACCCATCCGGGAGCCCGATTTTCCCAACGCCACCTCGCCAGCAATGCCTTGGCTGAAGTTCTCACCACTTTCGGTCCCGGTGAGGAAATCTTCACTTCCGCAAACGGATCGTTCATCGATCAATCTGAAAACCTCGCCCTTTCCCAAGGCTACTCCACCATCCCCACCTTCTCGATCAAATCATCGCTCGGCGAAGCTTTCGGAGCGAGTTCCCTCATGCAAATCGTCGCCGCCGCCCTCAGCGGCAGACCATCGTTAGTCACAGTAATCGGTGGAAATGATCAAATCGGAGCCGCCCGAGTCACCCCTACTGAGAGTCAATCACTAGAACCAGCTCGCGTCATCCCCAATTAAATCTCTAGAGCAAAGATCACTGAAAACTTGAAAATCCAAACTCGGTGGCGTGATCTTCGCGAGGTTTTGGGGGTTCGAAAAACCGGGAATGACGATCCTCTGATTGCACTCTTCAGTGACGATCAGATTCCCTTAGCCCATCGGCGGCTCCCGCCAACCCCCCAAAGGCGAAGCAAACATTGTGAATGTTCGTTCCAGTGTGGCGCCTAATCCAAGTTTAACTCCCAAGCGTCGGATAATCTGTATAGCCCGCAGGACCAGGAGAATAGAATCGAGACTCGTCTGGCGTGTTCAAATCAGACTTAGTAAGGAACCTCGCAGGCAGGTCAGGATTGGCGAGAAAACTCGTTCCAAATGCGACCGCATCTATCTGACCAGAAGCAATGGCTTCTTCAGCTTCTTCGGCACCATAACCCATGTTGCCAATCAGCACCCCACGGAAAGCCGAGCGCACCACTGCCATCACGTCCCCCGTCTGCACCTGAAAAAAGTCGCCTCGCATCACGTGCAAATAAGCCAAATCGGAGTCATTCAGTTTGGTGGCCAACCAATTCGCCAGAAAAAGCGGATCCGTATCGACCATCCCATTATAGCTATTCAAAGGAGAAATCCGCAAACCAACCCGACCTCCACCCCATACGCTGACCGCCGCATCGACAACTTCGAGCAACAATCGCGCGCGATTTTCGATCGACCCACCATAATGATCCGTCCGCACATTCGAGCCGTCACGGAGAAATTGATCGAGTAGGTAACCATTGGCACCGTGAATTTCCACACCATCGAATCCCGCAATTTGGGCATTCTGGGCGGCCTTCTTGAACCCTTCAATAATCACAGGAATTTCCGCGGTGGCGAGTTCACGCGGAACCACATGGGGTGCCTTACCTTGAGGGGTATGAACCTCCCCTGCGGCGATGGAAACTGCGCTGGGAGCAACGGGTTGCACCCCATCATTGAGGAAAGGATGACAAGCCCGTCCCCCATGCCAGAGCTGCAAAACAATTTGCCCACCTCGATCATGAACCGCATCCGTAACCACTTTCCACCCAGCAATCTGCGGCTCCGAATAAATCCCCGGCTCCGTCCAAAAAGACGAATTACCCGCCATCACCATCGTCGCTTCCGCGATGATCAACCCCGCACTCGCGCGCTGCGCATAATACTCCGCCATCAAGGGAGTCGGATGATGATCAGCGTCCGCCCGACAACGCGTCAGCGGGGCCATGAGAATCCGATTAGGAAGGCGCAGAGCACCAGCTTGGAGCGGAGAAAATAGCAATGGATAAGGCATAAGTTAAAAGGAATCGATGATACGACTCGGCAAGATGGATAGATGCTTAATTTGCAAAAACACCCCCCTAAGAAAGGCACAGGAAAAGAGGCGAAGAAGGATTCCATTTCCATTCAGCGCCAAACCACTGGCGAAAAAATCCGCCAACCCGAGCCGTTATCGGAACTCCCTAGGGCTTTTTCAACTTGGCTTTAGTGACCTCAAGCGCAGCGGTGGCTTTCTCCAGTTCAGGCTTCAGCTCCTGAACCTGTTTATCTGCGGCGATGTATTCGGGCGTTCCAGCAGTCAATTTGCCTCGGACTTCCCGACGCTTCGTCAAATCGAGGTTGATAGCGTCGACCTTCTTCTGGGCCTCGGCGATCTCCGCCACCACCGCTTTATTTTCTGGAGTGGCTACGACTACCGCTGGAGTTACCGCTGGAACGGGCTTCTTCTCTTCCGGCTTAGCGTTGAGCTTCGCAATATCTTCCGCAGTCAGCCCCTTAACGATCAATACTTTGGGCAACGATTTTTGAAGATCCGCAATCCCCGCATCGGTCACCTTGGTTTCAAAAACATAGAGTGACTTCAGGTTGGTTAGTCCTTGGAGAGCTGGTACCCCAGCGTCAGTCACTTGGGTGGAGTAAATATTTAAATAGGTGAGTTGCTTTAACCCCTTGAGGTGCACAAGACCAGCATCGGTCAGCGGAGTTTTTTCAAGGTGAAGAACCCGGAGATTTTTTAAGTCGGCAAGAACGGCGAGGTCCGCATCGGTCAACTGAAGTCCAGCAAGATCAAGTTCCTGAAGGTTAGATACCGACTTAAGCGCGACGAAAATTTTCGGGTCGGGCTTCTCTTTGCCGATTCGGACCAGAGCAGACCGCCAATTGATCCCCGCGGCAATCGGGCGAGCGTCAATTCCTAGTTTCGCCAGCTCAGCGACGGCCTTCGTTTCCGATTCGGTGGGAACGGGACCGGGATCAGGCGCACTATCAGCGGCGAAAGCGGAGGTGCAAAGAACGAAAGCCAGGAGGAACGGATGAATTTTTAGCATAAAAGTGACAGTAAATCTAGTGGACGGAATTTAGTCGAGCAAGGGCAAAACTGATCGGTGAAGAGAGGAAATGATGGCTAATTTTTGGGGAGACTGGCGACTGCTTTTAAAACATCTTCAGCCTGCTTATCGGTCGAGGCACTTGTCTGATTCCACACACACTTTCCGTTGGCGATCAGGAAGGATTGTCGCTTTGAAATCCCGAGGAGCGTCGGAACACCAAAAGCTTTAGCGACGTTCCCAGCGAAATCCGCGATTAAAGTGTGTGGTAACCGGTACTTTTCCGCAAATTGCTTTTGCGCCTCTGGCTTATCTCCACTGACACCAATGACTTGGACGCCACTCTTTTGCAGATCACCCCAACTGTCCCGGATACTGCAAGCCTCCTTTGTGCAACCAGGAGTATCTGCTTTCGGATAGAAATAAACGAGGGTGAGCCCCTTAGCGTAGATATCCTTGAAGTGAACCGTCTGGGCGTCTTGGTTGGGCCCGCTCACTTCCGGCGCGGGATCGCCTACTCCAAGCGGCCCCGCCTGAGCGAAGGCGGCAAATCCCAAAAATGCGAGAAGAGTAGAGAAAGTAGAAGGCTTCATGAACGTATTAAGTGTTTTCAACGCGGAACTTTGGATGAAATAATCTTTGAGGAGAAAATTTTCAACCGATTCGTCGGGAAAACACCCCCATCAACAAATCCCAAGGTTTTAGTTTGCCAAGGAGGTTCCCTTCCATAACTAATCAATGGTTCAGCGTGCCGCAACGACTTCGCGTTCTTAATCGCAAAGTCCACGGCTTTAATCCAATCCAAAACACCCAAACAACTACCATGAGTCACCACGTCCCAACTATCAGCTCCGAAATCGCCGGCCCTCTCGGCGCCATTCACCTTCCTCGCCTCTGGCAAAAAGCCACCCTCGAGGCCGCTGGCAAACTTCACCCCGAATACCCCGGCATCGGGTGCGGGTACGACAGCATGGTCATCGCCGCCCTCGGCCTCGACAAAGAAGCCGTCCGCACCTTCCTATCCACCAAGCCCAGCTACACGCAGTTTGAATCGTGGATCAAGGCCCAACCAGGCGCAACCTTGGACAATGCAAGCATCTACAAAAACAACGTGGCCATCCGCGGCTATATCCACGATGACGCCACCCGTATCGGGATCCTCAACCTCTGTGGTCTTTCCGACGATGGCTCGGTCAATCCTGGCGCAGTAGATCTCAATAACCTTGAAGATTGGTCCATCTTCCACAAGGAAGTCCTCAGCTAAATAGTCCTTCTTCCAGTTTTTGTTGGTGTGCGCTGATTCAACGTCGGCGCACACCACCATCCTAATACCTCCCAGTCCTTAACGCCCCCAGCAAATTGGGGGATTTTTTATTTTTCGTCATTCGCAACCACATCCACCCCTATGAGTCCAATCCCACTTGAAGATACATTTGCCGACATCATTGGCAAAGCAATCCGTGGCCTGAAATTAAGCGAGGCAGAAGTTGCCCAACAATCGGGCCTCAGCACCGAAGCCGTCGCCAGTCTCAGCGGTGGCAATTATGATCGGAATACCGCCCAAACACTGGCATCCACTTTAGGACTGAGTGGAAACGCCCTCGACGCCATGGCTCATCACGCTTGGTTTCCCGAAGCCTCCGCCGTCTCAGGTTTGGTCTGCTTCAATACCCCTTTTGAAGACATGACCGTCAATTCGTACCTCGCCTTTGATCGGGGCAGCCGACAGGCGGTCGCCTTTGATACGGGAGCGGATTGCTCGCCACTCCTAGATTTTCTGCAGGCGGAAAACCTCACCCTTACCTGCATTCTCATCACCCACACGCACACCGATCACATTCTTGAAATCGATCGGCTCAAAGAAAAAACCCAAGCACCCGCTTTCGTTGGCGAACTTGAGCCTTTGGAAGGAGCCGAACCCTTCGCCGTTGGGCGAAAATTCTCTTGTGGAGCCCTCCAAATCAGCACCCGCCTCACTTGGGGGCATTCAGCAGGCGCCATCACCTACGTGATTGAAGGCCTGGAAAAGCCCGTCGCCATCGTCGGCGATGCCCTCTTTGCCAGTTCCATGGGCGGAGGAAAAGTGTCTTATTTGGACGCACTTCGCACGACCCGAAACGAAATTCTTAGTTTGCCAGATTCGACGATTCTCTGCCCCGGCCACGGACCGCTGACCTCCGTCGCCGAGGAACTCGAGCACAACCCATTTTTTGCCAAGTAGTCTTCGTCTAAGAGCCTCCAGCGAAAATCTCCGAAAATCCGCCACCCAATCATGCGGATTTTTTCTTCCAAAGAGAAGTGCGACGGCCTGACTTCTCATTTTGCTAACGCGTCCAGATGCACCAGAAATTGCTATTTTTCGTCTCAGGGCTCGCTCTGATCTTCACCACGAGCGTTCCTCGACTAGAAGGGTCGGAGTTCCCCGACTTCCAACGCGAAATTCGCCCGATTCTTTCCAACGCTTGCTACAAATGCCACGGGCCAGACAAGGCCGAACGCAAGGGCGGAAAGGAAAACAGTGGCGGGCTCCGCTTTGATACGGAGGAAGGCGCACGAACTGCCCTCGACGATGGGGTGGCAATTTTTGCTGGTCATCCAGAAAAAAGCCAAATGGTCACGCGGATCAAAAGTAAAGACGCCGATGAAATAATGCCCCCACCCAAGTCAGGCCGCAAACTGACTACCACGGAGATCGAACTCCTTGAACGATGGATCCTTGGAGGTGGAAAATACACCCAACACTGGTCCTATAAGCGCCCGCTTCGCCCAGCCTTACCCAAAGTCAACGAGCCAACTTGGCCACGAAACCCCCTTGATACGTTTATCCTCGCCGAACTCGAAAAACAGCATCTTCACCCCCAACCAGAAGCCAGCCGACTGATCCTCGCTCGCCGCGTTTCCCTCGATCTTACAGGGCTCCCATCCACGCCCGAAAACGCTGATCTTTTTCTCCAAGACCAGGCCCCAAACGCCTACGAACGGATGGTGGATCGACTCCTCTCTTCCCCTGCTTTTGGAGAACACTGGGCCCGACAGTGGTTGGATCTTGCCCGCTACGCCGACTCTGCTGGCTACGCCGATGATCCCGGTCGGACGATCTGGGGATTTCGCGATTACACCATCCGTGCGCTCAATGCCAACCTCCCATTTGACCAATTCACCCTAGAACAGATTGCTGGGGACCTCCTGCCGAACCCCAATGATGATCAATTGATCGCCACCGCTTTCCATCGCAACACGATGACAAACAATGAAGGCGGAACGAACGACGAAGAATTTCGCAACGCCGCGGTGGTTGATCGAACGAATACCACCATGGCGGTCTGGATGGGCACGAGCTTTGCCTGCGCTCAATGCCACACCCACAAGTATGACCCCATTACCAATCAGGAATACTTTAAGCTTTTCGCCTTTTTGAACAACACCCAGGACGCCGATCGGCGAGATGAATCGCCCCTCTTTAGTTTCGTCAGTGAGGAGCAGAAAGCCCAACGCACCCTCTTCGAAAATGAGCTCACCAAAACTGAGGCCAGACTCCAATCCCCACCCTCCTCCGTTCTTGAAAAAATCGAACAATGGACCCGAGCTTTCCCTCTTAAATTAGACTGGATCTTCCCGCCACCCGATATTGCCGAAGCGGACTCAAAGATCGCGATGAAGATCAATCCAGATCGCTCGATTTTTGTAGAAAATAATCCCGCCACAACTGACACCTATCGCATAGAAATCCCCGTATTGAGGGACGGACAGATCACTGCCCTTCGACTGGAGTCGATCCCCGCCGATGCCCTGCCATCAAAGGGCGCAGGATACGGGGACGGTAATTTTGCAGTGACCAAGATCAGCGCAAAAATCATATCCTCGACCCCCAACACTCCGCCAAAAGACCTCAATTTCGCCGAGGTATTCACGGACTTTTCTCAAGCGGGATGGGATGCCAAACTGGTCCTCTCTCCCACCGCCAGCGGACCTTCAAAAAAGGGATCACCCCAAAAGGGTTGGGCAGTAGGGGGCTCGGTAAATCAACCCCACCAAATGACCATTGTCACTAGCGGCCCGACCTCTCTCGTCGCGGGCTCAAAAGTCGTGGTCACCATCGAGCAAAACTCCTCGCTGAACCAACACACCCTTGGCCATTTTCGCCTCTCCATGACCACCAATCCGCGAGTAGCGGAGTTTCTTCGCGCAACCCCAGAACTACTCGCCGCCCTCGCCAACCCCACTGCCCAACGACCCTACCTGCGCGAATTTTACACACGCGAAGTCGACCCAGAAATGAAGGCGGATTCTCTCAAGGCGGCCGGACTACGAAAGCAAATTGCTAGTCTTCCAAAAGTCACCGTGCCCATTCAGCGAGAACTCCTTGTCGGTCAACAACGCAAGACCCGCGTTCAACTTCGTGGAAACTATCTCGCTCTTGCGGAAGAGGTTAGTCCTGGCGTTCCAGAAGTATTTCATTCACTGCCCCAAGGAGTGCCACCCAATCGCCTGGCCCTCGCCCAGTGGCTGGTCGATCCCGCCAATCCACTCACCGCACGAGTCACCGCCAACCGCTTTTGGGAGGCCATTTTTGGCACAGGAATCGTCCGCACCAGTGAGGAATTTGGCGCCCAAGGCGACCTTCCTTCCCACCCTGAATTACTCGATTGGCTCGCCACCGAACTCGTGGGCAATCAATGGAATATCAAGCAGTTCCTCCGCTTACTCGTGACCTCCGCAACCTACCGTCAATCGTCAAAAGTGACGCCTCCACTGCTCGCGGCCGATCCTGATAATCGACTGCTCGCCCGCGGACCACGCTTCCGACTTAGCGCAGAAATGGTTCGTGATCAAGCTCTTGCAGTGAGCGGATTGCTCTCTCCTAAGATGTATGGACCGCCCGTTCGTCCACCGCGTCCCAATATGGGCCTATCCGCCGCTTTCGGGGGCGGACTCGATTGGCAGAGCAGCACTGGCGAGGACGCTCATCGACGGGCACTTTACACCGAGTGGCGAAGAACCTCGCCCTACGCCTCAATGACCACCTTTGACGCCCCCAGTCGAGAGGTCTGCACTCTTCGACGCAACCAATCAAACACCCCACTCCAAGCATTGGTCACCCTCAACGATCCCGTGTATCTCGAAGCGGCGCAAGCCTTAGCGCGGCGGATCATCTCCACGCCATCGACCACCAGCGACCGCGTTACCCAAGGCTTTCGCCTCTGCCTAACCCGCCACCCAACCGCTCGGGAAATTCAACGCATCACCACCCTCTACGATCAAGCGCTCGCCGCCTTCAAACTCGCACCAGATAAAGCAAAATCCTTCGCCACCACTCCCATTGGCAACGCTCCTCCAGGCGCCGATTTGCCAGAACTCGCTGCCTGGACCAGTGTCGCCAGTCTGCTCCTCAACCTTGACGAAACTTTGATGAAACCTTGATGAAACCAGAGATCGATCTCCTCCAAGCTCAAACCAGGCGGGCTTTTCTCCGGAGCTCCGGACAATTTAGCCTCGGGGCAATTGCTGCTCAATCCCTTCTCCACGGCGAATCATCCGCCAATGTCCCCGCACTGAATCCCCTTGCCGCTCACCCGCCACACTTCCCCGCCAAAGCCAAGCGAGTGGTCTATCTCCATATGTCAGGCGGGCCTCCTCACCTCGATATTTTTGATTACAAACCCGAACTCGTTCAACGCAACGGACAAGTCGCCCCCGACCAATTTGTCAAAGGCAAGACTTTCGCCTTTACCACCGGTGCCCCCAAACTCATGGGCACGCCACGCCAGTTTGCCCAGTATGGGAAAGGGGGAATTTGGATGTCCGACGCCGTGCCTCATTTTCACGGAATTGCTGACGACATCTGCGTGGTTAAATCGATGTTCACGGATCAATTTAACCACACCCCCGCCGAGCTTTTGCTCTTCACAGGATCAGCCAGGCAAGGACGACCATCGATGGGCTCCTGGGCAACTTACGGACTGGGATCGGAGAATGAAAACCTTCCCGGGTTCGTCGCCCTCATTAGTAGTGGCGTCCAGCCTAGTGGTGGACAAAGTCTCTGGGGTACGGGCTTTCTTCCCTCGGTTTTTCAAGGCGTACAATGCCGATCAAAAGGCGATCCCGTCCTCTATGTGAGCGACCCAGCGGGCATGGACCGGACGCTTCGTCGCCAAACTCTCGATGCCCTCCGAGACCTCAATGAGGAACAATCGCAAGAGCTCGGCCACCCAGAAACCGCCACTCGCATTGCCCAATACGAACTGGCTTTTCGGATGCAAACCAGCGTGCCAGATGTCATGGATATCACCCGCGAACCCGCCCAAGTTCTCGCCGACTACGGCGCCAAGCCCGGCGAGGCCAGTTTTGCCAATAACTGCCTGCTCGCCCGACGACTCTTGGAACAAGGCGTGCGCTTTGTTCAGCTTTTTGATTGGGGTTGGGACTTTCACGGCACCAACAAGGGCGAAGATATTCGCGATGGTCTGACCGCAAAAATGCGGGCCACCGATAAGCCCGTCGCCGCACTCATTCACGATCTGAAACAGCGAGGACTCCTCGAAGACACCCTCGTGGTTTGGGGTGGCGAGTTTGGACGAACTCCGTTTCGCGAAGGAAGAACCAGCAACGGAGGAGTCCTCGGACGCGACCACTTTCCCGATGCCTTCTCTCTATTTCTCGCTGGTGGCGGCATCCAAGGCGGACTCAGCTACGGACAAACCGATGAACTCGGCTTTTCCGTCGCCGAAAATAAGGTCCATGTCCACGACCTCCAAGCGACCATCATGCATCTCCTCGGTTTCAATCACGAAAAACTCACTTACCGCTTCCAAGGCCGCGACTATCGTCTGACCGATGTCCACGGGCACGTCGTAAAGGGAATCCTCGCTTAACTCCCCAAAAAAGTCGGCCGACCACCGACAAAAACTCGTTGACGATCACCCTCCTCAACGCATAGGCTCCACACCCTCTCAAAAAACCAAAATATTTCCTAAAAACACCTGCCAGTGTGAGTTTCCTGTCGAATAAAGTTACTTTTTCGGCGGACCGCGCTGGCTCTTTTCATCTATGGCTGAAGAACTTTCTTACGTGATTGTCACTCCCTACTCCATTCGCAAATCGCGAACGGGTGGGATTCTCGCACGTCTGATCTCCCGAACTGGATTGGAAATCGTCGCCGCTCGAATGTTTGCTCCCAGCGCAGAATTGGTCGAAAAATACGCGGCAGGAATCGTCAATGACTCCGAACCCCGACATCGCGCCACCCAAGAACTGATTCGCCAATATGTTCTCGATCAATTTGGTCCACGTCCTGATGGCACCAAACCCCGCGTCCTCTTACTCGTTTTCAAAGGAGAAAACGCCGTCCACTCATTGCGCGCAACCGTCGGGCATATCGTCAACGAACGGACCAGCGGAGAAACCATTCGGGATACTTACGGCGACTACCACGAAGACGCCACTGGAAGAGTCACCTACTTCGAACCCGCAGTCCTCGCCCCACCCAACGAAGCCAGCGCGACTGCTGATCTAAAACTCTGGGCCGCTTACTCCGACTCCGACGGCGGGCTCCTCGATCATGCCATAGCCTACCCAGTTGGCTCTGCCGTAGAAAAAACCCTCGTACTGATTAAGCCCGACAATTTTCGCTTTCCCAATGGTCGCCCCGGAGGCGTGATTGACCTTTTTTCGCGAACCGGTCTTTACATCATCGCTTGCAAAGTCCATCGGATGAGTATCGCCCAAGCCGAAACTTTCTATGGTCCCGTCCTCGAAGTCCTCCAAGACAAACTCCGGGGTCGCACCGGCGAAATCGCCCGCACCGTCCTAGAAAAAGAACTGTCTCTCACCCTAAGCGACGATGTCCAATCCCAACTTGGCGACCTCCTCGGCCCCATTCACGGTCGCGATAGCTGGGAGCAAATCGTCAAATTTATGGCAGGCCTCAGACCGAGCGACTGCCCAGCAGACCGTCGTGAGGAACCAGGGACAGAGAAATGCATCGCCCTTTGTTACCAAGGAGTCGACGCCGTCCGAAAAATTCGCGAGGTTTTAGGACCGACCGATCCCTTAAAAGCCCCTCCTGGAACCATCCGCAGAGAATTTGGGGCCACCATCATGGTCAACGCCGCCCACGCCTCCGACTCCGCAGAAAACGCCTCCCGCGAAATGGAAATTGTCCAAATCAACGAGAATAACTTTAAGCCCCTCATCACCGCCTGGTTCGGTAAGTAGCCGAACCTTATTTTAATCCAAAAAAACAACCACCAAAAGACCATGGAACTCTCCCACCGCGCGACCATCCTCACCCCCTCATTAACTTTGACCATCGACTCCAAAGCCAAGGCAATGAAGGCCGAAGGCCTCGATGTCTGTAGCTTTGCCGCAGGTGAACCTGACTTCGATACGCCCGAACACATCAAAGCGGCGGCGCAAGCGGCGCTCGAAATGGGCATCACCAAGTACACTCCCAGCTCTGGAACCGCCGAACTCCGCCAAGCCATCGCCGACAAATTTCTCGCCGACAATCAGTTAAGCTACAAACCAAGCCAAATCATTGTCAGCAACGGCGCCAAACACTCCTGCTACAATGCCATTCTCGCCACCTGCCAAGCGGGCGACGAAGTAATCATCCCCGCTCCTTACTGGCTGAGCTATCCCGAGATGGTCCGCCTCGCGGGCGCCGAACCCGTTTTCGTTCAAACCACCGAAGCCAACGGCTGGAAAATGACCGCCGAACAATTTCAAGATGCCATGACCCCCCGCACCAAAATGGTCATCATCAATTCACCAGGAAATCCCACCGGCGCCGTTTACACCCGAGAAGAATTGCAGAGCATTGTCGATGTCGCCGCCGACGAAGAAATCCTCATTCTGTCCGATGAAATTTATGAGAAACTGACCTACGATGGCGCAGAACACGTCAGTGTCGCCTCCCTTCCAGGGGCCGCCAATCTCACCATCACCGTCAATGGCTTTTCTAAAGCCTACTCCATGACGGGATGGCGGCTCGGCTACATCGGTGCTCCAGAACCCATTGCCAAAGCAATCGACGCCATCCAGAGCCACAGCACTTCCAACGCTTGTTCCTTTTCCCAAAAAGGTGGCTTCGCCGCTCTCAAGGGCGATCAAAAAGCCGTTGCTGAAATGCGCGACGAATTCGAGATGCGCCGGAACTACATGCTCAGCCGCCTCGAAAGCATCGCAAAAATTAGCGTGGTCAAGCCTCAAGGCGCCTTCTATGTCTTGGTCAATGTCAGCAAACTCGGCCTGAGCTCAGCAAATTTCGCCGAACGCCTCCTCAGCAAGCACCAAGTAGCCGTCATTCCCGGCATCGCTTTTGGCAATGACTCCACAATCCGGCTGAGTTACGCGACCAGCCTTGATGTCATCAAAAAGGGACTAGATCGAATCGAGGAGTTCTGCAAAACCCTCTAAGTCGCCACCTAGTTCCCCCCCATTAACTCGAAACTCCTCACTGCCCCATTAGCTTGGTCGGTAGATTGCTTTACTTTGCTTCGGCTTGAAGGACCCGAAGTCTTTCCCTCATTGTGGCAAGCTCCCTCGCATGGAGAGCATCAGGAGCCAGACTCCTCTCTTCAAAAGGATCCGCATTCAAGTCAAATAGCTCTTCAAAATCAAATTGCGGCCAAAGGAGATACTTCATTTCCTTGCGCACCAGAGCTAGTGACGAAGGAATAAAGTCCCGGTTGACGATTGTAGAATGCTCGTAAAAAAACTCCGTCCGCCACTTCGGTTGCGGATTCGCCAAATAGAGCGGCGCAAAATCCCGACCCTGCATCGTCCCCGGTGCTGGCACCCCAGCCGCGGCCAGGATGGTCGGAGCCACGTCGACATTTAAAACAAAGTGGTCATCCACCCTCCCTCGCTGGCCGACCGGCAAGCGCGGATCGCGAACGATCAATGGCACGCGGATGCTTTCCTGATACGGATACCACTTGTCCGCGAGCCCGTGGTCGCCGTGAAAGTAGCCGTTATCACCAGTGAAAATCACCAGCGTATGATCAAGCACCCCCTGCTTACGCAGTTCCTCAAGCACTTTCCCACAGGCGGCATCCACTTCCGTACAAAGCCGATAATACGATTTCATCATGCTCTGATACTTTTCCGGCGTATCAAAGCGAAGACGCCATCGAGCCCGCCCCTCGTTTTTTTCATTCCCAATAAAGTACGGTAACCGATGAAAATACTCGTCGCTGGCCGTCTTCGGTACCGGCACGGTTACCCCTTGATAAAGCGACTCGCTCTCCGGTTGATAGAGATACTGCTTGGGATTCGAGTCCTCCGCGTGCGGGGCAAAAAAAGCCACCGTCAGGCAAAATGGGCGATCCACAGGACGACCACGCAAAAAATCGAGGGCATCGCGCTGATTCTTCTGCGTCACATGAATCGATGACCCATCCGGTTCCTTCATAAAATGCCGACCGCTATAGGCACTTCCAACATCAAATTGCTCCTGAGGAAATTTCCCATTGTGCCACTTTCCTACATGACCCACCCAGTAACCATTCGCCCGAAGTAAACCAGGATAGGTCTCCGCCCAAGGCGTTTTAAACATCGCAAAACCTAAGTTGCCATGCCGCGACATCCATTGACCGGTCATCAATGAAGCCCGACTCACCCCACAAATGGCTGTAGTCACGCATGCTTGCGTAAACCGAGTGCTCTCCGAAGCAAACTGATCAAGATTCGGCGTCTTCACCACCGGGTTTCCAGCACATCCCAAAGTGTCGAAACGCCAATCGTCAGCATGAAGAATCAGGATATTCATCGGTCGCTCGTTCTCTGCGGATACGGAAAAATGCCCGATGAAACAAAAAATAAAAGCGACGGAAAATGGGCGAAAGTTCATATGTTTGGTGACTGATTGAGTTCTGGTACTTTGCAAAGAAAGCTCTCCGCTGTTCTCAGTGCTCCCGCTAACCTCTCCGAAAAAAACTTCTTCACCAATGAAATATCCCGCGTCGATTCTCTGCCTCGCCATTCTGTCCATTCCATTGCACGGAACCCAAAACCCTCCACAACTCCACGGGAAAGAAGCTCTCGCTAAATACGCCAACTCTTTCAGCCAGAATGACGCAGAACTGGTATCCACCACCATCACCAACGCCAACGCCACTCAGTGGATGGAGGAAAACATTCCCCGCTTCCAATGCCCAGACCAAGAACTCGAAGAGATTTACTACTTCCGCTGGTGGACTTATCGGAAACATCTCAGTTCCACCCCCGACGGATTTATTGTTACCGAATTTTTGCCAAAAGTCCCTTGGTCTTCCAAACACAACTCCATCTCTTGCGCCGCAGGCCATCACTTTTACGAGGGCCGATGGATTCGCGACCCGCGCTACCTTGACGACTACGCCCTCTTTTGGTTTCGACGCGGTGGACTTCCTCGCCAATACAGCTTCTGGGCCGCCGACGCACTCTGGGCTCGTTATTTGGTCGACGGTCGATCCGAACCTCTCCTCGAGATCCTTCCCGAACTCCGAAGCAACTTCGCCGCTTGGGAAAAGTCCAATCGCGATCCCAACGGACTCTTCTGGCAGGTGGACGATCGCGACGGGATGGAGGTATCCATCGGCGGAAGTGGCTATCGCGCAACCATCAATAGCTACATGTTCGGCGAGGCAATCGCTTTAGAAAAAATTTCCGAGCTCGCAGGAAAATCGAGCGACGCCCTCCTCTATCGGGAAAAAGCCGCCCAAATTAAGCAGCTTGTTGAATCACGCCTCTGGGATGCTGATGCCCGCTTTTTCAAGGTTCTCCCCCGAGGCGAAAAGACCAACCTCGTTCAGGTCCGCGAACTCCACGGGTTCACCCCATGGTATTTTCATCTCCCCTCGCCAAAATTCGCGGACGCTTGGAAACAGCTCGTCGACCCGCAGGGATTCCAGGCCCCATTCGGTCTGACCACCGCTGAACAGCGACACCCTAAGTTTGCTCTTGCTTACACAGGCCACGAATGCCAATGGAACGGCCCCGCTTGGCCCTATTCCACCGCCGTGACCCTCACCGCCATGGCCAATCTCCTCAACAACACCACCCAGGAACCCCAGACCTTCGTCACGAAAGCGGACTACTTTTCCACACTCAAAACCTACGCCACGAGTCACCACTTGAAGCGAGCCGATGGTCAAGTCGTTCCTTGGATCGACGAAAACTTAAATCCGCTGACTGGCGATTGGATTTCCCGAACTCGGCTCAAATCTTGGAAAAATGGAACTTGGGACGCCCAAAAAGGGGGCACCGAACGAGGCAAAGATTACAACCACTCCACATTTTGTGACTTGATCATCACAGGCCTTGTCGGTCTCCGACCGAGGAGTGACGCCATCGTGGAGGTCAACCCGTTGATTCCTAACGGGTGGGACTACTTTAGCCTCGAAAATATCCCTTATCGCGGACATACCCTCGCCATCTATTACGACCGAACCGGCAAACGATATGGAATCGGTACTGGCTTGCGAGTTTTTGCCAACAACCAAGAACTTGTTCACAGTGAACGCTTAGAAAGAATTACCGCAACGCTTCCCACCAAAGGACCAAGCCAAGGAACACCCTAAATCAGATTCAGGGGACTGAACGTCACCGCGAATGTCTCTCCCAAATCAACGGGAGACTTCGCGTTTACGAAAACCACTCCGTATGGAAAAACTCGCCCGCAGGACGATCGGTCCGCTCGTAGGTATGCGCTCCAAAGTAATCCCGCTGAGCCTGCAGAAGGTTCGCCGGGAGCCGAGCAGAACGATAGCTGTCAAAGTAGCTTAAAGCGGCGCTAAATCCGGGAACGGCCACGCCAAACTCAATCGCAGTTTGCACGGCGATCCGCCAGTTGGCCTGCGTCCGCTGAAGAATCTCCGCAAAAAAGGGATCAAGGAGAAGATTCTTCAACCCAGGATTCTGCCGATAAGCTGAGGTAATATGATTGAGAAAGCGTGCTCGAATGATGCAACCCCCACGCCAAATCGAAGCAATGTCTTCAAAGTTCAAGTTCCACTGATACTGCTCGCTGGCTCGCCCAAGTTGAGCCATCCCTTGCGCATAACTAATAATTTTCGAGGCATAAAGCGCATCCCGAACTGCCCCAATCAGGGCCACCCGATCGCCAGTAAAAGGCGCAGGACTTGGTCCCTTCAGCACCGTACTCGCCACCACTCGCTCGTCCTTCATCGAAGAAAGAATGCGCGCTTCAACCGCACTCCCGATCACCGAGAGCGGCACGCCCATCTCACAGGCGTGACCCACTGTCCACTTCCCTGTGCCTTTCTGCCCCGCTTTATCCAAAATTAAGTCAACGATCGGTTGCCCAGTTTCAGGGTCTTTTTTCGTAAAAATCTTCGCCGTAATCTCAATCAGGAAGCTATCCAACTCACCCTTGTTCCACTCGCTAAAAATCGCGTGAAACTCCTCGGCCGTCGGATTCAGGGCCGCCTTCAAAATCGCGTACGCCTCGCAGATCAACTGCATATCCCCGTACTCAATCCCGTTATGAGCCATTTTCACATAATGCCCAGCCCCATCAGGCCCCATGTAACGGCAACATGGCTCGCCCTCCGCCACCGCCGCAATCTTCGTGTAAATCGGGGCCAAGGATTTCCACCCCTCGGCCGACCCGCCAGGCATGATCGATGGACCTTTCAATGCTCCCTCCTCACCACCGCTCACCCCCACCCCAAAAAAGTGAATCCCTTTTTCTTTCAGGGCTTTCTCACGACGCTGCGTATCGGTCCACAACGAGTTTCCACCATCAATAATCACATCTCCAGCCTCAAGAAGTGGAATGAGTTGCGCAATCACCGCATCGACCGGCGCTCCAGCTTTAACCATAATCTGCGCTCGGCGAGGACGCTTCAATGCCCCCACAAAAGCCTCAAGACTCTTCGCAAAAATGAAGTTTTTCCCTTGCCCACGCCCCGCTTCAAATGCCTCGGTCACGCTGGTCGTCCGATTGAAGACCGCAACGTGAAATCCTCGGCTCTCCATATTCAAAACAAGGTTTTCCCCCATCACCGCGAGGCCGATTAGTCCGATATCACAAGTACTCATAAGTTCTAAATTCAGTAAGGTTGATTGCTCCCAATTAAAAGACTGCTTTTTAGGTAAAATCCTCATTTTGTCGATGATTTAATCGGTCTTTCGTGGACTCCTCCGCGCGGCTCCTCTAAATGACTACGTTTCGCATGAATCTACCAAATCAACTGACCACCGCACGATTCTTCCTCACTGGGATTTTTGTGGTCGCCCTTTCGACTAATTGGCCCTTTCATGTTACCGTCGGTCTGATCGTTTTTGTGATCGCCGGCGTCACTGATTACCTAGATGGATCCATCGCCCGAAGTCGAAATCTCGTCACGGATTTCGGCAAGTTGATGGATCCGCTCGCCGATAAGATCATGGTCGCCGCCGCCTTCATCTGCCTCGTTCCTCTTCAGGCCATCCCCCCATGGGTGGCGATTCTGGTCATCGCTCGGGAATTTCTCATCACTGGACTACGCCTCCTCGCCGCCGGTAAAGGCACCATCCTCCCTTCAGAACGCCTCGGAAAACACAAGACCGCTTGGCAAATTATCACCGTAATCTTTTTCCTTCTCTTACTCTCCCTTCAAGAATGGCAAGGCGCAGGCATCATTTCCTCCACTCTTCTCGACCCAATAGCGTTCCTCTTGCCTTACGGAGGCAGAGTGATCATCGCCGTCACCCTCGGCCTCACCGTTACCTCTGGTTTTCGATACCTCTGGAAGCATCGATCTCTGATCGATAGCGCCTAACTTACAAAGTACAAAGATTCAATTTCCTCCCATCACTCAGGAACATTCACTTGGTCACCAGGCAAAAGTTTCGGGTCGTTCGCGGGATTCTTGGTGATTTCTTTATAGTTATAAGTGCCAAAAACCTTCCCATCACGAATCACCGTGATCCCCTTCGGCTTCGCAAAATCCCCAAGCCCTTGGCAGTTCCCAATCGCTGAAGCTAAAGTAATATCCGCCGTCCACGGAAGCCGCTGCGGGGCTCGGACGGCGCCACTGATCGATACAAATCGCGCCACTTGCCCCACACTAATAATCACCGTCGGTTTCGTGAAGATTTTTTCGGCGATGTACTTAGCTTGAATCATATCCTCCACCTGCGTGGAGCTCATCCCTGAAACCTTCATTTTTCCAATCAATGGGACGTTCACAATCCCATCAGGCCCCACGGTGTACTGAAGATTTGCGATGTCTTGAATGACATCCATTGGTACCCCCGTTAGACGCATGTCAAAGGTATCCCCAGCACGAATTGTCGCCGTCGGAACAATTGACGTCGAGGCACCCACCGCCGGGGCAACCACAGCCACCGGCACGCGGGTCGCCACCGGAATCGGTTTCCCCGCGCAAAACGAGGTAGAAGTGACCCCAAGAAGGACAAGAATAGGAATGATCTGACGCATAAAAATGAGTTTGATTAATAGTCTTCGCGAGACGTCGGGCGGGGTCTGGCGAGTTGCGGCGTTGCCGTTTCAATCTGGGGAGTCGCAGGGCGACGAACCCCATAATACTCGTTGTAGCTGTTGTAGTAGGAATAGCCGTCGTCGTGCTTCGAATCGACATTGTTTAACACCACCCCAATGAGGCGCCCACCCACTCCGAGCACCGCTTGCTTAACCCGCTGAAGCATCGCTCTGGGAAAGCGACGATGCTGGACAACCATGATGGTTATATCCACCTCACTGGCCAAAACAGATCCATCGCTGACCCCAAGAATCGGTGGGGAATCAAAGAAAACCAAGTCGTATTGTTGCTTGAGCTTAGCGATCAAGTCGGTCATCCGTTGCGAGTTGAGAATTCCCACCGAATCACCAGGAAGCTCCCCAGCAGGAATGAAAGAAAGGTTGTCAATTTTCGTCGTCTTCACGATCTCGTCGATCTCCATTCGACCAAGAAGATAGTCGGTCAACCCAACCTCATTGCTCACCCCAAAAAGTAAGTGCTGCGTGGCTCGGCGTAAATCCGCATCCACAACCAACACATTGTAGCCCCCCTTGGCACAAGTAAACGCAAGGTTATTGATCGTCGTCGACTTTCCTTCGCCTGGGCCACCACTAATCAGCGTAAAGGTGTTCGCATCCCGGTGCGGCTTATTAAATTCTACATTCGCCCGCAGAATCCGATAGGCTTCCGCGTCGGGAGAATCCCCCACGGACTTCATCAATACGGTAATATCTTTCGGAATCACCGCCAACACCGGGATCTGCAGGAACCGCTCGACATCGTCGAGCGTCTTCACACTCGTATCAAGGTATTCAATGAAGAAGGCCAACCCAATTCCCACACTTAGACCAATCACCGCAGCGATGATCATAAAGACAGGAACATTCGGCTTGGCTGGCGAGATCGAAGCCTCCGCTTTTTCCCAGACCTTCGCTGGATCCATTTCGATCCCACGCTTCATCCGCTCCGCCTTCAAATTGATTTCCGCACTTTCCAAAATTTTTCGCTCTTGAATATAGCGATTTTTTGCATCGATATACTCTTTCATCTTCGTCTTCTCATCGATGTCCGCCTTGCGCGACATCTCCGCACGCGCAGTGATGTCTTCCAGTTTTTTTGCTTCCAACGCATAGGTATTAGCAAATCCACTCAACTGCCCTGCCAGCGCCGTTTGCAACTGATTCCGATACACCCCCAACTGTCCGCGCAAGGAAGCGACTCTTGGATGGTTCTCGCCAACTCCAGAACTTTGCAGGCGCTTCTCTTCCACACTCAAATCACCAATCGCTAAGGTCGCCTTGGTTACCGATGAATCATCCATCCCCATCGAGTGAAGCGCTTGCGCCAATTCCTCAGGCTTGAGTTTCTGCACCAAGTCCAACTGCAACTTAATCGTGCTCACCCGACTCGTTTGCTCATTCAGTTGCTTTTCATCAAAGTCTAAAACCCCGATCTTTCGGCCAAGTGCGGAGTTCTCCCTATCGGGATCAGGATCACTAATTCCACCCTGCGTCCGAAGTGTCGCCGCTTCACCACTCGCCGCCACCACCGCCGCCCGTTGCTTCGCCACTTCCTCTGTCAACTGCTCCAAACCTCGATCCACACCCTTCTGCAAGTCCGCACGACGCCTCTCCACATAGACCACCCCAATGGTGTTCGCAATGTTTGCCGCCCGCGTCGCATCCGTATCATAAACTCCAATGTCAATGAGCCCTGTCATCCGCACCTCCTGAAGCTGCATCGAACGCCGCAATCGCATGTAAACCTGCTGAATCGGAAGCCGTTGCCCAGCAGGTGAAAATTCCTTCACCAACTCCAAACGATCAATCACCGGATAAAGGATTTCCGTGGTTTGGAGAATCTGAAACTGCGTCGCCACAAACTGCGGGTCATATGCGCGCGTCGTCGCTCCACCGAAAGTACTCACCGGCCCAGAGTTGTCCTGCTTCACCTCCATCCGCACACGCGACAAAAATTGCCGGGGAAGAAAATAGGTCGTCACCCCAGCCGTGACCATCACCAAGAAGAAAGTCAGCAAAATCAAACCAACTCGGAGCTTAATGACCCGCCAGTAATCCAAAAAGTGCAGTTTAGACTCGTTATTTTCAGTCATAGGAAAAGGAGTTACTTATTAGGGTGTGCTGCGTGGTTGTCTGCTAAACTAAATTTCAATCGGGAGACGCAAGAGAGCAAGTTGGAGACCAATTCTTCTGTTCCGTTCAAAAATCGTACTCGCCACCGAAGAAAATTCGATTCCGGTAATAATCATTCGCCTCCAAAGTCCCAAATCCCGTCACGTAACTGTAGTTGGCGTTCAACGTCCAGTGTCGACTCAACGTATACTCAAAACCAAACGCCGCATCCACGGTGTTTTGAATGTTCGCAGGGTTGGCCGCTGAAGTGGCGTCGTTCACTATCGTCGTCGTATTCTGTCGGACCACATTAGTCCCAATCGTCCCACGCAGACGGGGCGAAAAAGATTGCACCAGACTCAGCCCCGCTCGAAGACTCACCAAGTTGCTCTCGGCGTCTTGGGGCGCCTCCTGTCCATAGCGACCGTTTAAGCGGAGCACTGTCGCCTTCGCCAGTTGATAGGTCATCGTCGCTTCCCCATAAGGAGAAGTCGCATCCGTATTACTATTCACAAATGTCCTTTGCTCCACCCCCAATCGCAGAGTCCCCGAAAAACGCCGACTCATCGCCCACTCCCCACCGACCAAGCCAAAGACGGAATGTGCATCTCGATTCGACGTCGTCGGATAGGCAATCGTGCTGTATCGTACCTCGGTCAGGAGGGTCAGATGCGGCGAAAAAAGGTAACGCACTTCTGCCCCTAAAATAAATTCGCGATTGTCACTAAACTGTTGCGTGGTCTGCTCGTACTTCAACGCGTTATAGCTCAAACTACCCACAGTGCTAATCCGAGGCGAAAACCGATAGGTCATGTCCACCTTGGCATTCGTGGTCAAAAATGAGCCCGCCTGCAATGTTGACGTGTTGACTTGAGACAAATTCGGCTGGTCTTGATAGCTCGAATTAACCGACGCCGTAAACTGCAACCGCGAATTCAAACGACGCAAGTACATCAGCGCCAATGATCCAGTAGGGTCAATGTCATTCCCAGGTCGATCCCAATAAACATCCGCTCCAGCACGAATATCAAAAGTGAAGAGCGTCTTCCGAGAGGCAAACTGCACATCAAATCCCACATTCTGCCGGTTCACAAAACTTCCAATCCGCTGCTGCCCGGGCTTCCCAGGAATCACCACTTTCTCCGTGGTCGGTGCAGTTCCAGGCACCACCACCGTCACCGGTAACCCATTCGAATCAACCCCGTCTTCAGTATGCCCAGGCGTCCCAGGCTTGGTCACCACCGTTACCACAGTGTCAGGCGTTCCAGGCGAGTTGGTCGGCGTTTGAAGAACGTTATCATCATAACCAAAAGACACCGACCCCGTATAACGAAACTTCGGCCGGGCAAGCCGACCTTCCCCAGCCGTAAACTGCTGACTCGGCTTTCCATAACCCGCAGGAATCACGTAAGTTGGCTCGGATACGTTGCTCGGCTTCGTCCCATCCGATCCATTGCCAAAGTTGGTCGCTGGCCCAGGTGCCACACTCCCAGTTCCCGGGATGATCCTCGGTCCCCCGCTCGGCACGGTTCCCTCCGATTGGCTCCCCGGCAAAGCTCCGGGGATCGTCGCCCCCGGTAATCCAGTTCCCCCAGCGGGAATCCCCCCAGCTCCAGAGGACGCCGGTGACGTCGGCGCCCCAAAATTAGAACTCGCCCCCGGAGGCGACGAAGCACTCCCCGACGCCGCCCCACTCCCCGACGCCGCCCCTCCAGAAGCGGCACCTGCTTCTTGCCCATTTGTGCTCTCTAAAAAGCAACAGGCCACAACAAATAAAACGCACCCGCGGTTGAAGGAAATCATGAATGGAAGTCAGTGGACAATGGGTGGCGATTTCAGGGTCTAAATGAGAAGTAAAGATGGATTAGCCCCAGCGATAGGCTCGACGCAACAAATAATTTTGGTTCTCTAATCCAAAAAGACCAGCTTTCGAAGTCAACATCACCCGAATCAATCCTTTTCTACCCCTTCAACCCCTCACCACCCCCCATTCCCAAAATGCCGCCAGCTGATCAAAACTCTCCACTCCATCACAAAAAACCAAAAGGCCCGACCTTGCGGTCGGGCCTCGGTTATTTAGAAACGCAGTCGACGACTAAGCTCCCGCAGCCACGCTGTCGGCTTTGCCATGCTCGCTCACCACCTTAACGCTCTTTCCCACCAACCCAGCAGCGGCGTCGGCGCCAGCGGTTGTCGGAGTCAAGGTAATCGTCGTGGCTTTGCCATCTTTAGCTTCCACAACCAGCGCCTTGGTTGCTGGATCGAAGGACTTGAGCGTCCCTTCACTGGTAACTTTCTTGCCGCAGGCGGCAAACGCACTGCTCATGCTGAGGATGACCATGCTGGTCAGAACGAGGAACTTTTTCATAGGATGGATGGTTATATTTTTGAGTTGCTCAGCGCGATTAGTTAACGCCAAGTAACTCAACCATTCAGTTCACCCCTCCACTCCGCAAGGAAAAAATTTCACTAACGCAACCATCCGATGTTTTCTCGATTCCCTTTTCTTCTCACCATCCTCTTCGCCGTCGCTTGCTCTTCTGCCAACGCTCACCCCATTCCCGATATCTCCGTCTGCGGATCCTTCACCAGCCAAGGCTCCGCTACCATCTACGTCGAGGTCGACCCCCGATGCGTCGCCTCCGACCCGCCCACTGCCCCTTACCTCACCGAAGAAATTTTCCAAACTTTGCCCGCCCCCCGACAAGCCGAAATCCGCGCCCAAATCGCCGATCTCCTCCAAAAAAGTCTCGAGTTTTTTCTCGAACCCATCGGCCGCATTCAACCCGAATTCACTTTTAATTTCACCCAGCCAACCCGCGTCCCTCTCACCAAAGACGCCCCACGCGTGGTCCTCACCGGGCAGTGGTCCACCACCATTCCTGCCGGCGTCACTGGATGGAAAATTCGCGCCCTCCCCACTGCCCCACTCGCCGTGGTCTTCACCAATCTCCTCAACAATCAGCCCCAAACAAAATACGCCGTTCTCTTTCCAAACGAAACCAGCTTCACCCTCGACCTCACCCACCTCGCCACCACCACCATCCCCCCATCATCCATCCCCGCCTCCACCCCTTGGCAGGACCGCTGGCAAACCTTCCTCAGTCTCTTTAAACAAGGCTTTGTCCATGTCATCCCCAAAGGCTTCGATCACATCCTCTTTGTCCTCGGCCTCTTCCTCCTCAGCCGAAATTGGCGACCACTCCTCCTCCAAGTCACGGTCTTCACTCTCGCTCACTCCACCACCCTCGCCCTCGCCGCCACTGGCCACTTAAAAATCAGTTCCTCGATCGTCGAACCGATCATCGCTCTCAGCATTGCCGCCGTTGCCATCGAAAACCTTTTCCACTCTCGCCCAACCACTTGGCGTCTCATCCTCGTGTTCTTTTTCGGCCTCATCCACGGCCTCGGCTTCGCCAGCGCTCTCCAAGATCTGCAACTCCCCACCGCTTCCCTCGCCACCGGTCTTCTCGGATTTAATCTCGGCGTCGAGGCCGCCCAAATCACCGTCATCGCCACCGCCTTCCTTGTCACTTTTCCGATCCAAAATCCCCTCTCCTACCGACGCTGGATTGTCGTCCCTGGTTCTCTCCTCATCGCTTCCGCAGGCCTTTACTGGGCCGCTCAACGGACTTTTTTCTAACGGGGTGATGGAGCCGCCTCGCCTGCCTTTTCTCCCAAAGAAATCTCAATCTCCGCACTGAAAATATACTCAGGATCTCCCCGCTCACTCAGCGTCCGCGCCAGCGTTCCCATCGTCCGCAAGACCCGACCCTCAAAAACCACTTTGTCCCCCACACGAATATTCACTGGTCGGTCCATGTCCAACATCGCATCACTCAAACGCACCGAAAATTCTTTCACCTCGCTGACCGTCATCACCAAATTCTGCCCACTCCGCTCCGCTCGAATCTCCTGCCCAACCCGCGCCCCCGCCAGCGGAACCGCTAACCAGTAAAAGGACGAATGCATCACCCCATCTTGCCGCCAAACAATCCGCTCGGGTCGAGGATCCCGCCGGCACTTTTCCATCCAAGGAATCGCCAACCGATCCTCCAAATCCATCCAATGCCCCTTCCCCTCATGGATCTTCGTCAAATGCCGATATCCTCCCTTCCCATCCTCCACCTCCAAGGCATCCAGTTTCTTCCCCCACTCCGCTCCCACTTTGTTCCGCCGATACGCCCCGTCATTTCCTCCCACCTGAATCACAAACGGTAGGTTCCGCAAATTAACCGGCGACGCCGAATTCGGATGCCCCGCCATCATCGCCGCCGCCGCCCATCGATCCGCCATTCGGGGCCCCAACTGATACACCCCATCTCCACCCGCCGAATACCCCATCAAATACACTCGGTTCGGATTCACCCCCTCCAAAACAATCAGGTCCGCAATCAGTCGGTCAAAAAGTCCGTCCACCTCCGCTTCATGCCAGAGCTTCCACGAATTACTCGGTGCCCGCGGTGCCACATACAATCCTTCACTAGGACGATACGCCTGCCCAAGCTGAATCTGATTCCGCCACTGCCCATCATTGATTTCCACCGGCGCACCACCCCCACCATGCATAGAAATAAACAGACTCCGCCCCCCTTCAGGAATCACCGCCTTTTCTCCAAATCGTAGGATCTCAAACTTCATCTCGTGATCCCCAATCCTGATCGTTTTTTCCTCCATCTCCGCCTTCCGCGTCTCCCGAATCATTCCAGCGTAGTCATTCCACAACAACCTCTTCGCCTCCTCAGCCCCTTCCTTCGTTAAACCCACCCGCGCAAATTCCATCGTCCCAATATCCGGACGCGCCCCACGCTCTTTCCCCAACCACTCTCGCAAACCCACCAACGCCCCAGC
>Ga0194055_10000402_pt1 | contig 34495 bp, 32 predicted proteins | sample SepL449m_MetaG_FD_155482 | JGI IMG/M metagenome (GOLD analysis project Ga0194055, IMG submission 155482) | Anoxic zone freshwater microbial communities from boreal shield lake in IISD Experimental Lakes Area, Ontario, Canada - Sep2016-L442-9m | ecosystem: Environmental > Aquatic > Freshwater >... | reverse complement strand
ATGATGATCGCATGAGCACCCACGATGTCCCCGGGATCGTCCTCGCCGTTGGTGGTGGACTCGCGGCCGTGCGCACCGAAACGGGCGAGGAGCGCATCGCGAAGTTTGCGGGACGTCTCGAAGAACGGCCTGTAGCGGGTGATCGTGTGCGGCTCTTTATGGAGGCCGAGGAGGGTGCTCGGATCGACGTGATCGAACCGCGCACCACCGAGTTGCGCCGACAGCAACGCATGCGCTCCGAGGGCGAGCGGGCAATGAAGGAGCAGGTGCTCGCCGCCAACGCAGAGTGCGTGTTGATCGTCGCCTCGGTCACCGACCCACCTCTACGGCGTGGGCTGATCGACCGCATTTTGGTTGCAGCGTGGCGTGGTGGGATGGAGCCGTTACTGGCAATCACGAAAGAGGATCTGGCGGACCGCGCCGACGAATCGCCGGAGGCCGTGCTTGCGGACTATGCGGCGATTGGTGTGCCCGGCGTGCTGATCGACGTGCGTACCGATGCGGGTGCCGATGCCGTCCGCGAGCTGATCGGTGGGCGCACGGCAGCGGTGATTGGGCACTCCGGTGTCGGCAAGTCAACGTTGGTCAATGCCCTCACGGGTGGCACGCTCACCATCGGCGCGATCCACGAGTTGTCGGGACGTGGTCGACACACCACGACGACAGCGACCTGGCTTGACGTACCGGGTGGGGGAGGACTGATCGATCTGCCCGGTATCCGAAGTTTCTCGCTGGCGGGTATTACACCCCACGATCTCGCCGATGCTTTTGGTGACATTGCCGAGAGCGCGACGAAGTGTCGCTTTAGCGACTGTCGTCACGTGGGCGAGGACGGCTGTGCGGTCGAGAGTACCGTCGAGCCGGCACGGCTCGCGAGCTATCGCAAACTGCTGGAGGAACTCGCGCGGGGCTAGTCGGCGCTGCTAGATCTTGCCGATTGCCTTCTTGAGGCGATCGAGCTCACGCGATTTCGCCGCCAGCTCCTCAAGCTGAGCCTCGAGTGCCGAGACGTGCTTGTGGAGGGCATCGATCGCCGTGCGGGCATCGTGGGCCAAGCGCTCGGCCTGAGCGCCGCCGGCCTTCCGCGCCGCGCGCGTGGTGGTGCGAGCCGATTGGCGAACGCCACCACCGTCGGGCTGTCGCTTGGCGATGCGGTAATACGTGGTGGTGACCGTGGCCGCGGAGCGCCCGGTCTCGCGGGCAACCTGGGCGAACGCCTCAGTCTTGTTCATGCCGCGGTCGATCAGACGTCGGACCTGAGCGTACGTTTCCGGGCCAATCGAGCCGCGAGCGGATGGTTGCGAGGAATCAGGGCGAGAATCAGACATAACAAAATATTGTCATATCTTACAAGTCGTCGTGGCATACAAATAGCACTGTCAAATACAACAAAAACGTTACTGCTGTTGACGATAACGTCCGTTATTTGACTTATAAAAATGTAAGCCAGTGGTAGGGATTGCGTGCAGCGCCGTACGACGTCGGTCACAATACGAGCATGCAACGCCTTCTTCGAGCCGTCCCGTTCCTCGCCCTGATTGTCCTAACGCTGGCGCTTGCCGCCTGTGGGGGCAGCTCGCTGGCCAGCGATCCCGGCAAAGTGCTGAAGGAGGCGAAGTTGCCACCCGCTGGCCCGAACGCCTCGACGCTGAAAGCGACGTATACGCCCGCGGCGGGAGCGACCGATGGTGGTGGTACGACGACGCAGGACAGCGGCCCACTTGGTCAGCTTGGTGGACTGCTCGGTGGTCCGATTACGATCGAGGCAACCACGCAGGGCGACGCAGCGACCGGTGTGACTGCTGACGCCAAAATCACCGCCGGCCCGATTGACCTACCGATCACCGCCCGCGCCAACAAGGACAACGCTTGGCTCCAGCTCAATGGCCAGTGGTACGAGCTCGGTTCGCCACTCGGAATCGATTTCGCGTCCTTTGGCGGTCTCGTGGGCTCGTTGCCATCGGTCATCAAGGATCCGAAAGCTACGGCCGCCGAAGATGTCGACGGTGTCGCGTGTGACCGCATCAGCGGCACGATTGACCCAAAGGCAGTGGGCACGGGTTCGCTGAGTGATCAGCTGAAGGGCCTCCCAATTGATCTGACCGCGTTGACTGCGGGCAACGCCGAGGTCAGCGTCTGGGTTGCGCAAGACACGCACGTGATTCGTCGCATCCAGATCAATACGGGTGGCTCGGGCGATGCTGCTGCCGGTGCTCTGATGGTTGATCTGACGGTTGTGCCGGCCGACGCGGTCGTGGTGCAGGCTCCGACCGGTGCCAAGCCAATCTCGGATCTCTTGACGACGTTAATGGGTGGGAGTGGCGGCCTGGGTGGTCTTCTCGGCGGTGGCCTCGGTGGACTTGACCTTGGCAAGCTAGGTGGCGCGCTCTCCGGAGCCACTGCGTGAGCGAGACCATCGTCGCCTGCGTGCAGATGCATGCGGATCGACCACTCGCCGACAACATCGCCGTCGCGGAGCGCTTGGTCGCTAAGGCGGCAGCGCGTGGAGCCGAGGTCATCTCGTTGCCGGAGCGCTGGAACGGCACGGGCTCCGATGATGTGATGGTGGCCGCGGCCGAGGCGCTTGAGGGCGAGTCCGCACAGGCGATGTCGGCGTGGGCGAGGCAGCACGGCGTCTGGCTGCATGGCGGATCGATTGGTGAGAACACCGAGCCTGGAGTGCGCGCGAGCAATACCACGCTTGTCTTTGACCCAAATGGCAACCAGGTCTCGACGTATCGCAAGATCCATATGTTCGACATCGATGTGGAGGGCGCCGAGGCGCGTGAGTCGGCTGCCAACAAGCCGGGCGATCAACTCGTACTAAGTGAGATCGCCGGCTGGCCGGTCGGGCTGACGATCTGTTACGACCTGCGCTTTCCCGAGCAGTACCGCGAGCTTGCGCTGGCAGGTGCCGAGGCCTTCATGGTGCCGGCGGGATTTACGATGGCGACCGGACGCGACCATTGGGAGGTGTTGTTACGTGCGCGCGCGATCGAGAACGCCGCCTACGTCATTGCCGCCAACCAGCATGGCTTCTGGGCGGGCAGTGCACGGTACGCGCGGTCGATGATCATCGACCCGTGGGGTGTCGTGCTTGCCAATGCGGGCGATGGCGAGGCAATCTGCGTGGCCGCAATCGACCGCAAACGTGTGGCCGAAGTGCGTCGACTCATTCCGATCTTTAGCGCCCGCCGGCCCGAGGCCTACCGCTTCGCGGAGTAGATCCGGCGCAATGGTGTCCTCCTAGGAACGCGAGCGGACGCCGCTCGCGCTTAGAGGTTGCCGAATGCCGTCAGGACCGCGCGCGCCATCTTGACGCCTAGCTCGTACTGATCGATCCGCAGGTGCTCGTCGGGGGCATGAATACGGTCGTTGGGTAGAGCACAGCCGCTCAGGATGGTCGGCACACCCTGCTTGGCGAGAGCCGAGACGAGTGGAATCGCGCCGCCGGAGCGGACGATCGCGCAGGGCATACCCGTTGCCTGCTCGAACGCCTCACGGGCAAGGCGGATCGCCGGCAACTCGGGATCGAAGGTGGCACCATCGGCCATGCCGCGAACGGCGAACTCGAGCGTTGCGCCAGCCGGGGCACGCTCGTGCAGGAGGTCCTGGACTGCCTGCCAAACCTGCTTGCAGTCTTGGCCGCCGACCAGACGGAACGAGATTGCGGCGGTTGCCTCGCTCGGCACGATCGTGCGGTTCTGGCCGGCATCGCGACAGGTGATTGCGTTGACGTCAAAGGTCGGCATCGCCGTCGTGCGACGGTAGTAGTCGACCAAGGCCTCAGGGTTGGCGGCATTGATGCCAGCAATGGCGAGCTCGCCGGCTGGATCGGGCAGGGTTGTCCAGGCCTCTTCCTCGATCGGCGAGGCGGGCGCAACACCAACCATCAGCGATTCGTGGAGGCGCCCATCCGGGCCAGCCGAGAGGTCGGCAATCAGACGACTGAGCACGTGGGCCGCATTGAGTGCTGCGCCGCCATAGAGGCCGGAGTGAGCATCGCGATCTCCCGTGCGGACGCTGATCGTGGCGGTGATGACGCCGCGGACACCGGCTTCGATCGCGACGTGGCCCGGCTCGACGAAGCCCGCGTCAAAGACGAGCGCTGCGTCGTACTGGCCGGCTGGCTGCTGCTCGATCCAGTCGATCACCGAATGGCCGCCGATCTCCTCTTCGCCATCGAGCACGATCGTTAGGTTGACCGGCAAGGAACCCTCCTCTGCCAGGCCGGCTGCGCCGGCGAGCAGCGAATGAAAGTTGCCCTTGTCGTCGCTGGCGCCGCGCGCGTAGAGCGCACCGTCTCGGATCGTGGGCTCGAACGGAGGTGTCGTCCAATCTGCCAGCGGGGCAACGGTCTGGACGTCGTAATGGCCGTACAACAAGACGTGGGGGCCACTGCCCGTCGAGGAGGGGAGCTGACCAACGACGAGGGGGTTGACCTGCGTGGGGAGCACCCCGGCGGTACCACCAGCGGCAACGATCCGATCGCAGACCCAGTGAGCGGCTGCAGCGAGGTCCTCGGCCGTGCCATCGCCTGACGAGATCGAGGGAATGCGAAGGTAATCGGAGAGCTCGGCGATCAACTGATCGGTGGTGCGGGCCATGCGTTGACTCCCGTTGGGCAGTATGGACGTAGGCTTCGACGGCCGCTCTGGCGCGCCAAACCTATGGACGAAGAGAACACTACTCCGCAACCGACCCCGCCGCCGGAGGCGATCGCTGGTCTTGAGGCCATTACAGCCGCGTTCGCCGAGACAGATGGCGTCGAACAGGTCGCCAATCGGCTCGGTTCTACCTCGCCTGTGGCGGCGCGCTGTGCCGAGGCGATCCTGCCACTCGTCGTCGCAGCGTTGCATCAGTGGCGACGCGAGACGGATCGTGCTGCACTGTCAATCGTCGTGGCAGACGATGATCGTGCGCGTGAATTGGCCGATGCGATTGCCGCCTTCGCGCCAACTGCTGCCGTCGCCTTTTTGCCGCACCGCGGCGTCGACTGGGGCTCGGGCCTTGATCCCTCGCCGCATCTCGTCGGTGAGCGCGCCCATGCCCTCGCGGTCCTGACCGAAGGTGGCATCGTTGCGGTCTCCGCCGAGGCACTCGTCGAGAAGTTGCCCGGTCGCGCAACGCGTCCACAGGGCTTCACGATTCGTCGTGGCGACACGCATGATCGGGACGTCCTCGTCGGTCGACTCGTGACGATGGGCTACGAGCGTGTTGACGGTGCAGTCGACGAGCGCGGGCAAGTCTCCGTTCGTGGCGACGTCGTTGACATCTTTCCCACGACGGGCCGCGAGCCGGCTCGCGTCGAGCTCTACGGCGACGAGATCGAGCGGCTCTCATCGTTCTCGACACTCACGCAGCGGTCGTTGGGCGTGCTCGAGGCGATCACGGTCCACCCGGCTGTCGACGGCGATGCGGGCGACGTGCCCGAACGATTGGGCGACGAAGGGCCGCATCTCCCCGAAGGTCTCGTCGCGTTGGCGCCCGAGCTCCTCGCCGCTGGCCCGCTCGTGCTCTGGGATGCACCCGAGATTTTGGCCGCGGGCCGCGAACGTATCGAGGAGATCCTTGGCACTGCGCGTCGTGCGTACCTGACGCACGAGGCGCTCGCCGAGACCCTCGAGAGCGCTCATCGGCTCGACATGCTGCCGAGCGGGCAGGCCGTGGTCTTTGAAGGGCATCCACCAGCGTTGGCCGCCCGTGGCCTTGCCGAGATCGAGCGCGCCCTGCAAGGTCTCGTCCGGCGTGACCTGCGTGTGGTGCTCTCGTTCGCGCACACGGGCGACGCGGATCGTGCGGTACGTCAACTCAAGCGTGTCGATGTCGAGTGGTTAGAGGAGGGCGAGGAATTACCTGAGGCCGCCGGCGTCTACGCCGTCACGTCGTCCCTGCGACGCGGCATGGTTGCCTCAACCGCACGGATCGCGGTGATCGCCGGTGGTGGCCTGTTCCGGTCGCGGCGTACTGCGCCAACCCGCGGGAGTCGCGCAATTTCATCGTTCGGCGATCTGCGTCCCGGCGACGTCGTCGTCCACGAAGACCACGGCGTTGGGCGTTTCGAGCGCTTCGAGACACGCACCGTAGGCGGCGTCACTCGCGACTACCTCGATCTCGCGTTCCGGGGTGAAGACCGGCTCTACCTGCCCCACGAGCAGATCAGCAAGCTGACGCGTTACGTCGGTGCCGATGGGCGCGAGCCAGCGCTCTCCAAGCTTGGTGGCAAGTCGTGGCTGCAGCTCAAGACGCGTGCGCGCACGGCCGTGCGCGAGATGGCCGGTGAGCTACTGGTCCTGTATGCGCAGCGCCAGGCCGTGCCAGGCGTCGCGCACAGCGAACCGGGCGAGCTCCTGCAACGCGTCGAGGAGGGCTTCCCCTACAGCGAGACCGACGACCAGGCTCGCGCGATTGAAGAGGTGATGGACGATCTCTCGCAGGATCGCCCGATGGATCGCCTGATCTGCGGCGACGTTGGCTTTGGTAAGACCGAGGTCGCGCTGCGTGCCGCGGTGCGCGTGATCGAATCGGGCAAACAGGTGTTGATGCTTGCGCCGACCACGATTCTCGCGCAGCAGCATGGCGCGACGTTCCGCAACCGTCTGCTCGACCTGCCGATTCGGATCGAGGTCGTCTCGCGCATGCGTAGCGCCAAGGAGGCCAAGGCTGCGGTCGAGGCCTTCCGTGCGGGCGAGGTCGACCTGTTGCTTGGCACCCACCGTGTGCTCTCGCGCGACGTCGTTCCGGCCGACCTTGGGCTCGTCATCGTCGATGAGGAGCAGCGTTTTGGTGTGGCGCAGAAGGAGCTGTTGCGGCAGATGCGCACCGAGGTCGATGTGCTCGCGCTGTCGGCGACGCCAATTCCACGCACGCTGCACATGTCGCTCGCAGGACTGCGCGATATTTCGGTCATCGCGACGCCACCACGTGGACGTCGTCCGATTCACACACACGTTGGTGAGTACGACGACGAGCAGGTTGCAGGCTCGCTGCGACGTGAGATCGAGCGGGGCGGACAGGCCTTTTATCTCCACAACCGCGTCGAGACGATCGAGGAGGCGACCGCGCACCTTCGCCAGCTGTGCCCCGAACTGCGCTTTGGGATTGGCCATGGCCAGATGTCGGAGCGCGAACTGGAAGAGGCCATGGCGTCGTTCCTCCGAGGCGACCAAGACGTGCTGGTCGCGACCACGATCATCGAGTCCGGACTCGACATTCCGACGGCCAATACGCTGATTGTCGAGCGGGCCGATCTGCTGGGTCTCTCCCAGCTGTACCAGATCCGTGGCCGCGTTGGCCGGTCCGATGTGACTGCCCATGCCTATCTGCTGTACCCCGATGCGACCGAGTTGAGCGAAGAGGCGCGAGCCCGACTCGCGGCGCTCGCCGACTACACCGAGCTCGGTTCGGGCTTTCGTGTCGCCATGCGCGATCTCGAGTTGCGCGGGGCCGGCAATCTGCTCGGCGACGAGCAGTCGGGCCACGTCGCAGCGATCGGTTTCGAGCTGTACTGCGATCTGTTGGCCGAGGCCGTGGCTGATCTGCAGGGTGTCGCACCCGAGTCGCTCGCTGCGGGTCCTCGGATAGATGTCGCCCTCGATGCGTACGTGCCAGCCGATTACGTAGGTCTTGAGGCGGTCAAGATGGATGTCCACCGTCGCATCGCGCTCGCCACCGAGATCGATCAGTTGCGCGACTTAGAACTCGAACTTGCCGACCGCTTTGGCCCTGTGCCGGAGCCGGTGGCAAACCTGATTGGGATGCAAGAGCTTCGCCTGGCCGTTGCACCACTCGGCGCTGTCGCGATTCAGGTGCGTAAAGACGGCGTGCAAATTCGCGGCGCACGCATCACATTGGACGAAGTGCGTGCCTTGCGAGAACAGTTCCCGGACCTGCGTGCAGTCACCACCAAAGACGATATTGGGCTACCACCGCGGGAATCCGGCACACTCCTTGAGCGGGCTGGCGAACTAGCCGATGCTATGATCGGGCTGCGTTCGGAAGCGCCCATCGGGGCATAGTTTCCCAGTCGCGTTTGTTCGAACCTATCTTCTGGAGCCAATCCTCGTATGCGTAAAGTTACACCGCTCGTCATTTTGCTCGCCTCGCTTGCACTCTTCGTAGCGGCCTGTGGTGGCTCCGATTCGGGCTCTGGCTCGAACGAAAAGCCGACGGTCGCCTCCGGCAGCGTTGCGGCAGTCGCAACGCAGCAGATCACGCAGGCCCAGTTCGATTCGCTCTACGCCTCCGCTGTCAAGCAGGGCGTTGCCAACGGGCAAAAGGCACCGAAGAAGGGCTCCGCCGAGGAGACTACGCTCAAGCAGCAGGTCATGCAGAGCCTCGTCCAGAACGCTGAGATTTCGCAGGAGGCCACGGCCAAGAAGATCAAAGTCGATCCGAAAAAGGTCGACTCCGACCTCGCGGCATTCAAGCTGCAGTGCTGCCAGAACAAGCCCGCCAAGTACCAGGCCTATCTCAAGGCGCAGGGACTCACGGAGGCAGAGTTGACGGCACAGTTCGAACTGCGTCAGCAGGCTCAGGGCCTCTATGACAACGTCACCAAGAGTGTGACTGTCACGGCCGAAGAGGCGCAGAAGCAATACGACAAGGACAAGAAAACGAAGTACACGACTGCGCAGTCGCGCAAGGTTGCGCACATCCTGATTGACGTCCCGCCCAAGGGTAAGGCGACGGATGCCGATTGCGTCAAGGCCGCTGAGGTACTCAAGGAAGTGCAGGCCAATCCGAAGGACTGGAACGCTCTGGTCAAGAAGTACTCGGCCGATCCTGGTTCCAAGGACACGGGTGGCGTGTACACCATCACTGACGATCAAAACTGGGATGCCGACTTCCGTAAGGGAGCCTTTGGCCTCGCCAATACGGGCGACATCACCGATCCGCCGGTCAAGTCGCAGTTTGGGTGCCACATCATCAAGGCGCTCGGTCCGATCACGCCCGCTACGGTCAAAGCGTTCAACGACGTCAAGCAGCAGATCATCGACGAGATGACGCAGGCCAAGAAGAACGAGGTCGCAACGAAGTGGTTCGAGGGCGTGCAGAAGTCGTACGAGAGCAAGACGGCCTTTGCCAAGGGCTACTCGATGCCGCCGGCACAGACCACCTCGACGGCAACGACCACGGGCTAACGCATGACAGCTCGGCGCGTTGTCGCACTGGGCGGGGGAGACCCGTCTGGTGTGCCCGCGTTGGGTCTCGAGGAACTCGTCCGTGCGGGTGTCGCTGACATCCGTGCGACGGGTGACCTTGCCGATTGGCTTGCCGAGCGTGGTGTCCGGCACGATCCGTCTGCCGAGCTGATCGCGGCCGACGACCTGGCTGCGTGGCGGCTCGTGCGCGACGACGCAGCGCTTGAGAGCCTGCCTGTCGGTGAAGCGTTAGCGGCACGCGCTACCGCGATGGCGCTTGGTGGCTTGTGGGAGATCACCGTGCGGCTTCGTAGCGAGTGCCCGTGGGATCGCGAGCAGACGCCCGCGACGATCGTGCAACACACGATTGAGGAGGCCTACGAGCTGGCTGATGTCGCGCTCTCCGGGCCGCCTGGACCGAAGCTCGTGGACGAGCTTGGCGACCTGCTGTTTCAGTCCTTCATCCTCTCGTTGATGACGCGCGAGGTTGGCGCGGGGGATCTCTCCGACGTCGCTCAGGGGATCTCCGACAAATTGATCCGGCGTCACCCGCACGTGTTCGGCGAGACGACGGTCGAGACCAGTGCTGACGTGCTCGAGCGCTGGGAGGGCATCAAGCGTGAGCAGGAGGGACGTGAGGGCATCTTCCACGACATTCCCGACTCGTTGACCACGATGCTGGTGGCACTCAAGACACAGAAGCGCGCCGCCGCGATTGGCTTCGACTGGGTCGAGTGGACGGGTGCGGAGGAGGCGGTGCGGGCCGAGCTGGCCGAGCTCGTCGAGGCACTCGCCGAGCACCCGGTTGCGGGGCCAGAACCCGATCCGGCTGTGCGAGCCGAGGCTGGCGACATCCTGTTCGCCGCGATCAACCTCTTACGCCTCGTCAAGGTCGACCCGGAAACGGCGTTGCGTGGCGCCACCAAGCGCTTTCGACTGCGTGTTGAGGAGGCGGAGAGGATCGCTGCGGAGAAGGGTTTCGAGTTCGCAGCGCTGCCCGTTGATGACCAAGAGCGGTACTATCGCGCCGCGAAGACTCGCCTAGCCCGTCAGGCACCCGACGAAGGAACAGCATGAGCGCAATTACCTCGGTTCACGGACGACAGATCCTCGATTCGCGGGGCAACCCGACGGTTGAGGTCGACGTAGTGCTCGAGGATGGCGCTCGCGGCCATGCCGCTGTGCCATCTGGCGCCTCGACCGGCCAATGGGAGGCAGTCGAGCTCCGCGATGGTGGCTCGGCATGGGGCGGCAAGGGTGTCACCCACGCGGTAGGACACGTCAACGGCGAGATTGCCGATTGCCTGCGCGGCATGGATGCCACCGATCAACGCGTGCTCGACACCGCATTGATCGAACTCGACGGCACGCCCGCCAAAGGTCGTCTTGGTGCCAACGCGATTTTGGGTGCATCACTCGCAGCCGCACACGCAGCGGCGGCCAGCGCTGGCGTCGAGTTATACGAATGGGTCGGCGGCGCTGACGCCAACGTGCTGCCCGTGCCGATGATGAACGTCATCAACGGTGGCATGCACGCGGATAACGCACTCGATCTGCAGGAATTCATGATCATGCCGGTGGGGGCAAAGAGTTTCAGTGAGGGTCTGCAGATGGGCGTCGAGACGTTTCATGCCCTGCGCGCCGACGTCAAGAAGCGTGGGCTCTCGACGGCCGTTGGTGACGAGGGCGGTGTGGCTCCCGATCTGTCCTCGAACGAAGAGGCGCTGCGTCTGATCATGGGTGCGATCGAGAGCGCGGGCTACCGTCCGGGCGACGACATCGCGATTGCGCTCGACCCGGCGATGACCGAGCTGTACGACGTCGAGGCAGGCCTCTACCGCTTGCCGAGCGATGGTCGCAATCTCGACTCCGAGGGGATGGTCGCCTTCTGGGCCGACCTCGCCGACCGCTATCCGATCGTCTCGATCGAGGACGGTTGCTCGGAAGACGATTGGGATGGGTGGGCGCTGTTGACGAAGACACTCGGCGATCGCGTCCAGCTGGTGGGCGACGACCTCTTCGTCACGAACCCCGAGCGGCTACGGATGGGGATCGAACGCGGCGCTGGTAATGCGCTGCTGGTCAAGGTCAACCAAATCGGTACGTTGTCGGAAACGCTTGATGCAATTGCCGTCGCTGGTTCGGCTGGCATGCGGTCCGTCATGTCGCATCGCTCGGGTGAGACCGAAGACGTCACGATTGCCGATCTTGCGGTAGCCGCTTCGACAGGTCAGATCAAGACGGGCGCACCATCGCGCTCGGATCGCGTCGCCAAGTACAACCGCCTTTTGCGTATCGAGGAACTCCTCGGCGCGAGGGCAACGTACCGTGGGCGCGCTGCATTCGCTCAAACGCACTGATCTCAAGTCTGTAACAACGTGCGCGGGGCTACCGTGCATGGCAGGAAAGAGCTTTGAGGCGGTCGTACAGTCAGGCACAGCGCCAGTCTCCTGATTCGCGCTCGTCTCCTGATGGCAACTCGCACGCCTACGAGCTACACCCGCCACCGGCAGCAGGCTGCCGTACGCCGTCGACGGATCGTGTTGCTGATCGTGTTGGCCGTCGTGCTGTGCGTGGTTGGGGTGGCGCTCGCCTATCCGCACCTAAAGACGACGGAGGCGACACCAGCCATGGTGGGGGCGAAGCCCACCACGGCCGCCGCCACGCCTGCCAAGCCCGCGAAGGCACAGGCCACAGTCGATGATGCGGCCGCCGCCGCCTCGAATACCACGACGACACCTGCCGTCACGCCCGCCGCCACAGATGGTACTAACGGTCTGCCACCGATGCCGGCTACTGAATGGCCCGACTCCAAACCCACGCCGCAGGCACAGGCTGCGATCGACCTCGCACTTTCTCATGGCCGACCTCCGCAATTTTTGATCTCGTCCTTCGACGGCGCGGCCGATATCGACATGTATCGCCTCTGGCTGCCACTCGCGCAGAAGCTCGGCGCGCGCTTCACCTTCTTCGTCAGTGGCATTTACATGCTGCTTCCGCAGTACGGCACGACGTACAAGCCACCACACAAGGCTGCTGGCTACTCGGCGCTTGGCGGCTATTCGGAATTGGCAGGCTCAAAGGGTGCGGTTCAGAACCTCCGCGACAACTGGGCTGCCTTCAACGTGGCACGCATGATGGGCAACGAGATCGGGACGCACTACGTCTCGCACATCTGCGAGGACTCGAACACCTGGACTACGGCCGATTGGGTGAGCGAGGCGTCGCAGTGGGAGAGCCTGATGTTGAACGCCAGCTCGATCAACCATCTGGCAACTCCGATCACGCCGCTCGTGACGAAGGCCGACTTCCATGGTGGCCGCACACCCTGCCTGAACGGTGACAAGACGGCACTGTATGCCGCGTCGAAGCAGATGGGTTGGGAGTACGACGCCAGCCAGGAGGGCATCCTCGGTCAGTGGCCGCAACGACAGCAGGGCATCTGGAACTTCCCGCTGCCGTCGATTCATCGGTTCGGCTCGAAGTACGCCACGCTGGCGATGGACTACAACTTCTACTTCAATCACGGCAAGGTCACGGATCCGGGCATGCAGAAGACGCTCGAGAACTGGACCTACCAGAGCTACATCGGTGCCCTCAATCAGATGTACCACTCCAATCGTGCACCTCTGATTCTCGGCTCGCACTTCGCAACGTGGAATGGCGGCGCCTACAACCACGCGCTGATCCGAACGCTCAACAAGGCCTGCACGACACCTGAGGTCGCGTGTGTCGACTTCATCACCCTCGCCCGCTGGCTCGACCAGCAGTCGCCGGCCCAGCTGGCGAAGTGGAACGCGGGCAACTTCAAGCAGTCCTAACGCAACCGTTCGCGTTTGCGTACGAGGCGGACATCACATCCGCGCGGTTGTGATGTCCGCATGTGGAGCAGCGGCAACTGCTGAGGGGACACCACAAACCCCGGTTTGTCATGTCCCCTCAACCCCAGCGAAGATCCCACGAGGCGGACATCACAACCGCGCGGATGTGGTGACCGTCTAGCGGTTGCCGACGGAGAACGGAGTCTCGCCGGGGAAGATGTAGCCGCGTCGGCGCGCCTCGCGGACCAGCATCTCGCGGGTACCAAGGGCATCGCGCTCCTTGACGGCACGATCCTTGATGACGCGGGCGCTGTCGAGCTGCTGACGCGCGGTCGTCAATTCGGACTGTGCAGCACGGTAGGCGCGGATTGGCTGCACGAACAACACAGCCAGCAGCGCCACGACTCCGATGATGATCAACTTCCGCACGCTGACCGATTCGCCGTGCGTGCGGAGGCTCCTCCCGCGTACGCTGTGCCCGTGCTTGACGAGACAGACATGGTGCGACTGGAGCAACAGCTGGGACGAACGCCCTACCCACCGCTGCGTGTGGCCTGTCGTTGTGTGGCCGGCTGGCCGGTTGTGGTCGAACAGCCGCCTGTCACGCCAGACGGTACGCCATTCCCGACGGCCTACTGGCTCTCGTGTCCAGGCCTCGTCCATGCCGTCGGTGTCCTGGAGGGGGAGGGTGGAGTTAAGGCGCTTGAAGAGCGTCTTGCCAACGACCCCGAACTTGCGGTCGGCTTCGATGAGGCGATGGAACGACACCGGCAGTTGCGTCCTCAATTCGGCCTTGGCATCGGCGGCGTGCGGTCGGAGCGGGGCGTCAAGTGCCTCCATGCTCACGTGGCGTTCGCCTTGGCGGCGCCACCGTACGCGATTGGTGAGGTGCTGCTGGCCGAGGCTGGTGGCCTGCCGACCCGTTGCTGCATGGAGCAGCCGCAGTGAATCCGAATCCCAAGACCGAGGTGGCGATTCAGGCCTGGGGCGAGGCTCCGGGTACGGCTCGGCGGGTGCGTGCGGGCCTCGACGTGCGGGGACTCGGAGCCTTTGAGCGGGCCTACTCGGCCGTCTACAGCGAACTCGTTCGCCGAGTGGGGCAGTCGTACTCTCTTGATCAACTTGCCGACGCGTGGCGCGAGGCAGACCGCTGGGCACCAGACGTCGCCCTCGATGCAGCAAGTCCCACGCCGCCGCCACGCTCGACACCATTGCTGGTCGATCTCGCCTGCGCCCGCCTGCAGCGCAGTGCACGCGACGCCCGCAAGTAGTACACCTCTGCGTTGCGCAAGCTGGGGCCACTCGCTTGGCACCGAGGACATGACAAGTGCGCACTTGTCGTGTCCTCCTTGGAGCGCGGCCGCATGGCTGATTGCGCTGTCGAGGCGCGAATGGCGACCGATTAGGCGGTTGCTGGCTCCGACTCGTCGGCGGCCACAGGTTGATCGTCGTCCGTGGGCTCATCGTCGGTCTCAGGCGGTACGGCGGCAAGCGTGATGCCGTCGGCAGTCACGGTGATAACGCCGTTCGTCAACTCGAGCCAGTGCTCGCGAAAGACGTTGAGTTCGAGCACAGCCGCATCGATGTGGATCGTCACGCCCTGATCATCGCGTGCAAGCGTGGCGGCGATTGTGTCGACCCTAGAACGGCCGCGGCCACGTCCACCGCGACGGCCACGACGGCGGCGCTTGGCGGGGGCTTCGCCGTCATCAGAGGAGGCGTCGGCGCTTGGCTCATCCTCGCCGGACTCAACGGGTGCGGATTCGTCAACAACAGCCTTCGGGGTTCGCGTGCGGGGCGTTGTGGCAGTACTGGCGCGCGCGCGACGCGGCTTCGGTGCTGCAGGTGCAGCGGCGGCCTCATCCGGACGCAACAGTCCCTGCTGGCGACGGAAGGCCGAAACCTCGGCTGGTGTCGTGTCCAACTGGTGCGCAATCCAGATATCGGTCACACCCTCAGCGACCCACGTGCGGATCTGATTGAGCTGCGGTTTGAGCGACGAGTTACGACGAGCCATCCCGGCAGGGTATACCGCCCGCCGGTTTGACTCGTCAGGCCCCGAACGCGGAGCGCAACGTCTGCAGCGATAAATAGGCGAAGGCCGCAGCGATGCCGAGCAGAACGACGACGATCAAAAAGAAGCGGAAACGGGCGTGGCGGCGCTCCGAGTCGCGCACCGCAGTGGCCTCACGCTCGGCTTTGGCGAGTGCGAGCTCTGTCTGGAGTTGGACTTCCAGCTCGCGGTCAGCGGCATCAGGACTGAGTGGAGGTTGCGACACATGCATACGGTAGCGATCAGGCTCACAACCGGCAGTGGTGAAGGAAAACGTGGGATAGAGTTGAAACCGTTGATTTGTATGCACTGGCGCCAATTTTTCTCATTCATCACTGTGCTCGCTCTGCTCGCTCTTGGCGCGACCGTTGCCTCCGCTCAAGACACGACGACGACAGCACCTGTGCCGACACCCGGTATTGCCGTCCCAGGCTCGTTTGTGGCTGGGGTCGATATTTCTGGCATGGATGCAGCGACTGCGCTGACGACCGTTAACACGGCGTTCGCACAGCCAGTTGTGATTAGGATTGATACGAGGGTGTTTAAGGTGACGATTGGTCAGGTCGGCGCGGTGTATGGCACTCAGGCTGCCGTGACCGACGCTGTTGCTCGCACCGCTGGTGGCAATACGCCTGTGACGACCACGTACAGCGAGACGAAGCTGAAGGACCAAGTCAAGCGTATTTTGCGCCTCGCGAGCGACAAGGGTAGTACCTCAGCGTGGGTGGTTCGCGCCAAGCCGATAATCAAGCTCGGCAAAGCCGGTTCGGCCCCTGACGGCAAGCTGGTTGAGAGCCAGATCCGCATGGCGATCAACCAACCACAGTTGCGTGCCCAGCAGGCAGTGATTCCACTGGTGAAGGTCAACACGTTGGCCACGCTGGAACAGCTTGGCTACGTCATCACGGTCTCAAAGCGGGATCGCGTCTTGCGGTTGTACGCCCCTGTCAACGCCAAGTCCACGATCGTGCAGACGTTCAAGGTCGCGGTCGGCGCACCCGAATCCCCGACACCATCGGGCAAATTTACGATCGTCACCATGCAGAAGGATCCGTGGTGGTATCCGCCGGCCGGCTGGTCGAAGGACTCGAAGCCGATTCCACCTGGCCCAAGCAACCCGCTGGGCACGCGTTGGATGGGTCTCGACCGTGACGACATTGGTCTTCATGGCACACCCGATGCGGGCTCGATTGGGGGCTATGCCTCGCACGGTTGTGTGCGTATGCTGATCGCGTCGGCGGAGAAGCTCTACAGCTTTGTTGATGTGGGCACACCCGTCGTCATCTTCTAGCGCGCCGGGTCGCGCGTAGACTGCATCGCTGTGAAGCGTGTTGTTGCACTGGTCGTCGCAGTCGTGTTGCTTGGCCTTGGCGTTGTGCTGGCCCGTGCCGTGATGCACACGTCGGGTGCACGGGCATTCCCGTCCGAGGTTGCCTCGGGCACCAAACCAGCTGCGCCCGACTTTACCCTTCCGCTGCTCACAGGTGGCGAACTCGCACTCGCCTCGTTGCGTGGCAAGGTTGTCGTCGTCAATTTCTGGGCCTCGTGGTGTAACCCCTGCAAGGATGAGGCGCCGATTCTGCAAGATCTCTGGGTCACCGACGGACAGCCGCAAGGCATCGCCTTCGTCGGTGTCGATACGCAGGACCTCAGTGATGACGCCCGTGCGTTTGCAAAGACCTACGGCCTCACCTACCCGCTGGTGCACGATGACGGTGGCGATGTCGCTCGAGATTGGGGCGTCAGCGCGTTTCCCGAGACGTTTGTCCTTGATGCGCAGGGGCGGGCTGTCGCCTGGTTCCCGGGTGAGGTCACCGCTGCTGGCCTGCGCGAGGCGATTGCCAAAGCACAGGCTTCAACATGATCCGTCGTCTCCTCATCCTGCTCGCCGTCCTGCTGGTGCTCGTACCGATCGCCTCGGCAGCGCAGCCACAGTTTTCGATGTCCGACATCGAGAGCGAGCTGATGTGCCCAACGTGTCAGAGCCGGCTCGATCTCTCGCATAGTCCTGCAGCCGATCGCATCCGCGCCTTCGTCGAGAAGAAGCGCATGGAGGGGTGGACAAAGCAGCAGGTTGAGGACGCACTCGTGGCGGATTTCGGCCCCTCGGTGCTGGCCGCGCCGCCAGCATCTGGCATCGGGCTCGTTGCCTGGGTCGCTCCGATTGCGCTCGTCGCCGGTGGTCTCGTAGTAGCCGTAGCACTCGTGTTCGTCTGGCGCCGCCGACGGAGCACCCGTCGCACGCAGACGCCGGCCGACACCGCGCTTGATGCGCGGGTCGACACGGCGTTGCGCGAGTTTGACGACGGTAGCTAGTTTTGCGAGGGGTATACCCCCATAATCGCGACGAGGTACGGCAACGCGAGGAAGGGAGGGAGGGTTGAGAACGGAACTCCGCTGCCTGTTGGTGCTGTCGTGGCATTCGTCGTGCCGGCAGTGCCACTGGCCGCGGGATTGGAACCCGGTCCTGCCGTACCTCCGAGAGATACCTCGTGCGCGTGGGGTGGCAGGTTGAGAATCGTCAAGGTCTCCGACTCCTGGCCTCCCGTCTGACCCCAAACACGATTCGTCAATCCATTTCCCTGGCCCATACCCATCGGCATGCGGCTGCGCAAATCGGGAAGCCCGAAGCTCTGACCATAACTTCCGCCGAAGGTCGAGTGAAGAATTGATCCCAGCGCCGTGTTCTGCGACCACGGAATGAGTGACCCGTCGGCTACGGCAAAGCCCACGTTGGCGTAACTGTATCCAGCAAGGTCAACGGATCCCAGGTACGGCTCAGAGCTAGGCATGTGCACTCCTATGGTAGGCGCGGTGGATGATTGCTTCGAAGCGGCGGTGGCCGCCAGTGCTCATGACGGGCACGACAAAGAGGTCGAATGACTTGTTGCCGATGCTCACCTTGTGCGTTCCCTGCGGAATGTCAGTGCCCTTCGGGCCCTTGAGGTTGACACGGAAGGCGTCGCGCCACAGTGGCGATCCAGCCTTGGCTTCAGCAGCAACGCCAAGCGGTTCAATGTTGTCGATGTCAAGCGTGACGGGACCGTCAGCGAGACGGATCGTCATCCGTCCGCCCGGCGCATTTTCGAAGCGGTTGCGGTTGTGGTGCGGATGCGCCGGCAAGGGTGTGTGCACCGGCGGATGGATCGACGGCACGGTCGTGCTTGGCGACTGTGCGGCTGCCGCGGTTCCTGCGGCACCGAGCACGCCCGCACCGATGGCGACGCCAGCCGCACCAGTGAGGAATCCCCGACGCGATTGTGCGTCGGGCTGGTCTGGTTTAGACACGAATTTCTCCAATCAGATTCGAAAATGACTGTGCGCAGCGTACACCGGCAGCCGGAGCAGTGGTGTGACGCACCGCACGGATCACGGATCACTCTGAGGTATGCTGCCAACGCGCAAATCGACGCGGAGGATCTTGTGACGTACGTCATCGCCGAGCCATGTATTGACACGAAAGACCGGTCCTGTGTGGACGTCTGCCCTGTTGATTGCATCCACGAAACTGATCGCATGTTGGTGATCGATCCCGAGGAGTGCATCGACTGCGGTGCCTGTGAGCCCGAGTGCCCGGTCGAGGCCATCTTCCCCGAGGACGCGGTCCCGGTGAAGTGGGAGCCATTCGTCAAGATCAATTACGCCTACTCCGATGGCATGGAGAGCGTCAACAAGTTGGTGGCAGAGCGCATCGAGGCGTCGCCGCCCGAGCAGACCTCGTAAGGGTTTGCCCTTCGGGCGCGACGAATCGCCGTGGCCCTTGAACTGATCATCGGTCCGGCCCACGCCGGCAAGATCGCGGCGCTCTACGAGCGCTACCTCGCCGAACTCGCTGCTGGGCGCACGGCCGCGCTGGTCGTGCCCGATCAGACAGCCAAGACGGTGACAGAACGAGAACTCCTGTCGCGGGAGACCGGCGTGGTGGGGGCGGATGTTGTGACGTTCGACACGCTGTTCGAGCGAATCGCTCGAGCGACCGGCGATCGGCGACCAGTGCTTCACGGTGCTGCGCGACAGGTACTGCTGCGGCGAGCATTGCCCGAGGCAACCTCGGCACTTGCTGCCCGCTTCGATCGACTCGGTTCGGCCTTGCTGGGGCCCGACGACGTACGCGCGGCGGGGGATGTTGCGCTGGCAGAGAGTTACGCAACGTGGTGGGCCGCGCTCGACGCGGCGCAGCGTGTGGATCGCGCGCGGCTGCGGATCGAGGTAATCGCCGCAGTGCGGCGCGATGTATCCGCCTGGCCCGCCGGCGAAGCGCTGTTTGCTCAGGGCTTCGACGACCTCAGTCTGGCGCAAGAGACGTTGTTGACGTTGATCGCCCAGCGGTCACGGGCCGTCGTCAGTCTGCCGTACGAGGCGGGTCGTAGTCCGTTCGTCGTGTTGAAGCCCGTCGTGGGTCGGTTGGCCGATTTGGCGGGCAGTGACGGCATCGTCGAGTTGGCTCCAGGCTCGTTTGATCGCGATTCGGGTCTCGCGGCGCTGGAACGACGGCTCGGAGAGGCAGAGCCCGACCGCAGCGCTGCAGCGCCCGACCTGACTGGCATTGCGACGGCTGAGGTCGAGGGCGAGCGTGGCGAGGCCGAGGTCGTAGTCGGTTGTGTCGCAGAGGCCTTGCGTGAGGGTGTCTCGGGGCAACGCATTGCGATCATTGGCCCGCGGGGCGCAGCCGATCGCACGCGGCTGGTGCGCCAACTGCGCGAGGCAGGCATTGAGGCCGTTGGTAAGGAACAGCTCGCGCTCGTCAAGACACCGTTTGGGAGGGCACTCGTAGCACTGCTCGGCCTGGCCTGGGCGCCAGAGCCAACCGATACCGACCGGCTGACGTGGCTGCGTTCGCCGTGGAGTGGAGCGCCAGCGCATCTTGTTGAGCGCAGCGAGCGGCCGATGCGGCGCTCACTAGACACGCTGGAGAACGCGATCGAGAAGGCGGGCGAACCGCTCCTGCGCGCCCTCGCACTGCCACCGGGTTCGCGTGGGGGAGAGTCGGCGGCAGGTGAGGTTGCCGCCGCGGTGCGGGGCATGGTGCAGCGCGCCCACGGCGATCGCGCCCCCGTTGCTACGACGACGGTGCGCGAAGACGTGGCCGTGGCCGCCGGCGTGTTGTCGTACCTGCAGACGTTGGAACTGATTGAGCCCGCGCCGTCTCGCTCTGAGGTGCGAGACCTCCTCGCCGAGTTGACCGTCTCGATGCGGCAGACCCGCGCCGACGCGATTTGCATCCTTGACCCTCGCGATGCGCGCACGATCGACGTCGATGTGGCGATCGTGCTGGGCCTCGAAGAACCCATGTTTGGTGTTGGGACGTCAGCTGCACAGGATCCGCTGGTCGAGGCTCCCGACCAGAGCGATGTCGCACGCCACCTCGTGTACAGCGCTGTCACGCGTCCGCGGCGGAGGCTTGTTTTAGTTCGTCGCGTCTCCGATGACGAAGGCAGCCCGTTGGCAGCGACAGCAATTTGGGAAGACCTGATGACCGCCGCTGGCGACCCGCCGCCGACCTACCGTCGCCGTTTCTCCGACGCCGTCTTGCCGCTTGCGGAGGCGCCAACCGTGCGCGAGCGCGCCCGCAGCATCGCCCATCTCGCGGCCACCGATCGACCTGAGGCTCTGCGCCTGGCGGGCGTGGCGGGCGTCAGTGGTGCGATCCGCCGCGCTGTCGCCGCGCCGCGTCGCAACACGCGCCTCGTCGATCCACGCGTCGTCGATGTGCTGCGTGCGCGGGAGATGTTTGGTGTGACCGAGATCGACCGCTTTGGTGATTGCTCGCAGATCTGGTTTATCGAGCGTCGTCTCAGGCCAAGCGTGATCGATCAGTCGATCGACAATCGCCTGCGCGTGGGCACGCTCGCGCATACGGTGCTCGGCCGCTTCTACAAAGAGGTACCGGCGCTCCTGCAGACGACGGTGATTGGCCCCGACGATGCCGACCGCGCGATGGTCGAAATGGTGCGGATCGTCGATGAGGAAATGGTCAAACTCCAGCCGGTTGTGGCGGGGGATCCGCTCACGCTCGAGCTGCTCGGCTGGGGCCTTCGTCGCGATCTTGCACGGCTGATCCAGCAGGCGGCACGCAATGCAGCACCGCTGGTGCCAACAGAGTTTGAGGTTGCCTTCGGTGGGCGTGGTGCGCAGCCTGGCCGCAAAGAGGGGCTCAACGTCGGCCCCGCGCACGTGTCGGGCAAGATCGATCGGATCGATGCAGACCCCGCGTTTACCGCCCGGGCGATGGTCGTCGACTACAAGACCAGCACGATCAGCACCGGCGCCGAGATCATCCGCGACGGAAAACTGCAGATTCCGCTTTATCTCCTTGCGCTCCGCGAGGTACTCGGCCGCGAGCCGGTCGGTGGTCTGCTGGTCTCGATTCGCAAGGGCCACGTGCGCGGCATTGTTGATGTCGATGAGCTCGACGTCTTGCCAGCCAACACTGCTCGGGCGGATCGCCTCAGTCACGACGACTTTGAGTCTGCGCTCGAGGCTGCCCGCAGCGAGGCCGCAGCGCGGGTACTGCGGATTCGTGATGGCGACGTACGCCACGATCCGCAGAAGAGCGAGCTCTGTACGCGGTTCTGCGACTACCGTGGCATCTGTCGGGTGGCACTATGACCGCGCGCCGCGCTCGTCACGAGCTTTCGCCGTCGCAACTTGCTGCTGTAGAGGCACCGGGCGGTGTCTTCGTCGATGCGGGAGCCGGGTCGGGCAAGACCACCGTCCTCGTCGAGCGCTACGTGCGCTCGGTGACGGAGCGCAACCACTTGCCCGCACAGGTGCTCGCCGTCACCTTCACGACACGGGCCGCGGGTGAGATGCGCGAACGCATTCGTGGCCGCCTTCGCTTTGAGGGGCGTGACGATCTGATCCCACTCGTCGAGAGTGGGTGGATCGGCACGATTCATGGCGCCTGTCGCCGGATTCTGGCGGAGTTTTCGGAGCAGGCTGGGCTGACGAGTGGTTTGCGCGTCGCCGATCAGGTCGAGACCGTGTTGCTTCGCGATGCGGCCTTCGAGCGTGCGCTGGCGTCGATGCTTCACGAGCTGGGCGACCCTGGCCTGCAACTTGTCGCGTTGTACGGTCGTGAGGATCTCCGCGAGATCGCCGTCGCATTGCTCGACGGCGCACGGACGCGTGGTCGTGCAGTCACAGCCCCCAGCGCGACATCGACGGCTGACGACCTCGAGGCTGCGATCGCCGAGCTCATCCCGGCGACCACCGAGGTCTCGACGGCTGGCACGGATTCGGATCAGGCTGTCAAACGTCGCCAAGCGGCGCTCGATCTGCTCGATGTGCTCTCGCGGAGTCCCGAGCCGATCGAATTGGCAGATCTCAAGACCTATACGCTCGGCGACGCCGCCTATAAAGCGCTGATCGCAGAGGTCGAGTTGCAGGCACGCGATGTGCTGGTCAGCGAGTTTCAGGCTCCGCTCCAGGTCTTGCTCGACCTGTTTGCGGACGCCTACACCGAGGCAAAAACCGAAGTCGGTGCCGTCGACAACGATGACCTTCAGCTCTACGTCCGCCAGTTGCTCGAGACCCATGCTGATGTGCGCGCCACGCTGCAGGAACGCTTTCGCGAGATCATGGTCGACGAATTTCAGGACACCGACAGTCTGCAGAATGCGATTATCAGCTTGCTGCGGGCACCGGGCACGCCACTGCTCGCGGTCGGCGACGAGCAGCAGGCGATCTACGGCTTTCGTGGTGCCGAGGTTGAGGTCTTCCGGGCCGAACGGGCGACGGCGACAGAGGATCAGTCGATCGAAGTGGTGTCGCTGCACGAGAATCGACGCTCGACGCCGCCGGTGATCGCGGCCATCAACGCCATCTTTTCGCGCGAGGATCGTTTTACCCACCGTCCGTTGACACCGATCCGGACGGTCGAAGGTACCCCGTTAGGTCTGCCGGTCGAAGTGCTGATTGGCGTTGGTGACGATGTCAACGGCGGCCGTGCGATTGAGGCGACACTCGTGGCTCGCCGTCTGCGCGAATTGGTCGATGCGGGCGTCTGCCAGCCAGGCGAGATTGCCGTGGTCTTCCGTGCCGGCTCGCGCGCGCCTATGTACGAGGCTGCCTTGCGGGCCGAGGGACTGCCGACCGTATCGTCGACTGGGCGCGGCTTCTTGCAACGGCAGCCCGTTGGTGATGTCTTGGCCATGCTGCGCGTGCTGTGGAACCGCTACGACGACCTCGCACTTCTGACCTGCCTCGCCTCGCCGATGGCGGGCGTCTCCAACGATGGGCTTGCCCTGATGCGAGACGCGGTGGAGTGGGAGTTTGCCGACGCGCTCGACAACCTCGCGGCGATTGGTCTGAAAGACGACGACCTCGCGCGTGCCGTCACGCTCCGCGATGCGATTGCGCGATTGCGGAGTGAGGTCGGACGGCTCAGCCTTGGCGATCTTGTCGCGGCGATTATCTCCGAAACGCGGTACGACCTCGCGATGCTGGCGATGAAAGACGGCGCTGAACGCATGGCCAATCTCGAGAAGTTGCGACGCGTCGCCCGTGCCTACGACGATGCGCGTGGCAGTGACATCCCCGGCTTCGTGCGGGCGGTTGAGTCGAAGCGCCTCGATGGCGAACTAAAGACAGAGGGCGTGATTGCCTCCGAGGACGACGAGGCGATTCGGCTGCTCAGCGTGCACCAGGCGAAGGGATTGGAATTTCCCGTCGTGGTCTTTGCCGACACCGCGTCGGGTGCGCCGCGAGAGGATCGCTTGGCCTTGGTATCGCCGGCGGGAACCGCAGCGGCGAAGGTTCCGGCCTCGACGAATGGGCGATGCGTCACGCGTGGTTTGGCAACGGCATTTGAGGAAGACCGCGCGGCGAGTGAGCGCGAGTCGCATCGCATTGCGTACGTTGCCTGTACCCGAGCTCGTGATCACCTGATTATCTCCGGTGCCCGCGGACCAACGCTGTCGAACGGCACAACGCTCTCTTGGCTGTTGGGCCTGATCGATGATGACGCGGCTCTTGGTGCGCGGGTGCTCGAGCTCGATGAGGCCCAAGTGGGCATTCTGGTCAGCGACGTTTCGGTCGCCCCTGATCTTCCGCCGGTAATCCGCGACGACACGGTCGAGTACGTGCTCGATGACGGTGGGGCACAGTTGGCCTTCGACGTCGATGCCGTGGGCACGATGAATGGTGAGACAGGCAGCGAGTTGCCGTCGCTGCGTGCGCTTGGTCAGGCAGATGCGTGGGTCGTGCCGTCCCTCTCGTACTCGACACTCGATCTGTTCGAACGCTGTGGCTATCGCTTCCACGCTCAACGCATGCTGGGTCTGCCAACCGTGCAGGCGGGTGGTACTGCGCCGATTGGAAAGGCAGTCCACGAGGCGATTGAGTTGGGGGCAGAGAGCGATGCGGGCGCGCTCCTGCTCGAAATCGAACCTGCGGCCACGGCCACGGAGCAGGCCGAGGCGCGGGCAGCCGTTGAGCGCTGGCACCGCTCGCCCCTGCAGGCCCGCTTTGCTGCGCTCGCGGACGTCCGCCATGAGCAGCCGTTCTTGCTTCAACTTGGCGACGCCACCGTCACAGGTGCCTTCGATCTGACTGCGCGCGACGGTGATTGCCTGGTCATCGGCGACATCAAGGTGGGTGGGCTCAAGGGCGAGACTCCCGCCGACCGTCGCGATCATGGGTACACGATTCAAGAAGAGTTGTATGCGCTGGCCGGGCTCGAAGCGGGCTACACCACGGTCGAGGTCGCTTACCAGTGGATTGGCGACGACGAGGCGGCCTCTCAATTGGCCACGCGCATCTTTGAGGCGACCCAGCGAGACCAGTTACGCGCGGGGCTCGAGGCTCGTGTGCAGGCGGCTCTGACAGGCCCCTGGCGTCCGACGCCGTCGAAATTGCTGTGCGAGAGCTGCCCGGCGTTGGGCCTGCTCTGTGCCGGCACCGATTTGCCGGGGCAGCATGCCTAGAGTCACCCGCACCAGCGAACCCTCCGCGCGGGCGCGAGCAATCGTGCGGCGCCTACGAGCGGAGTATCCCGACGCCAAGTGCTCGCTGACGTTCCGCACGCCGTGGGAATTACTCGTCGCGACGATTCTCTCCGCGCAATGCACGGACGATCGCGTCAATCTCGTCACGCCGCCGCTGTTCGAGCGTTTTCCGACGCCCGAGACCTTCGCGGGCGCGGATCAGAGCGATGTGGAAGACGCGATCCACTCGACGGGTTTCTTTCGCAACAAGGCCAAGTCGTTGATTGGCGCAGCGCGCTGCATCTTGCACGAGCACGGGGGTGAGGTTCCGCGAACGATGCGCGAGCTCAAAGCGGTGCCCGGTGCGGGTCGCAAGACCGCCAACGTCGTCCTCGGCAATGCCTACGGCTTGGCCGAGGGCATTGCGGTCGACACGCATGCCTCGCGCCTATCGCTCCGACTGGGGTTGACCGACACGGTCGAGCCCGTCAAAGCAGAGCGCGAACTGATGCAGATCGTGCCGCGCAAGGAATGGACCGACTGGACGCACCTGTTGATCGCCCATGGCCGGGCGGTCTGTACCTCGCGCAAGGCGTACTGTGATCGGTGCGTCTTGTTCGATCTCTGTCCCACAGGGATGCAGGAGCTGCGGCAAACTGCGCGCCCCTCGCGCGCCCGCGTCGGCTGAGGCCGTGGCAGGATCGGGGCATGGACCGCCTCGACATCGAGCTCTACGCCGAACGCCTTGCCCGCCACGTCGAACGCACCGCTGACGAGTTGGCGGACGCCCGTCTGCGTGAGGCCTGGTGGGAACTCGAGGCGGCTGCCCGCCAGTCGCTTTCGGTGCGCGATGCCGAGCGTCTCGAGGCGCTCGGTCTCCTACTGACGCCAACGACCGCCAGCACGATCATGCGCAGCGTGGGTGAGCGCGTTGACGATCTCGCAGCGATCCACCGCCTGCAGGCGATCGTCGAGCGGCAGCGGGTGGAGGCGCGTCAGCTTCAGACGGGCGTGACTGCGACGAGTAGTCCACCGTCGGCGTCATAAGCCGGGAATAGGTCGCAGATCACCGGCTTGTCGATGCCTGCACCATGGTGCAGCGTCGCGTGCTTATCGAGCTGTCGCACGCCCCACTCGAGGGCTGTGCCCACGGGGTCGTCGCCGTCGGCGAACGTCAGCGCCAGTGCCGTGCGTACGTCTTCGCCGATGAGGGTCGGCTCCAACCGGCCGGTCACCTCAAAGAGTCCCTTGCCGGTCGCGATCACGCGCGCATCGCTGTCACAGACAGCAAAGCCAGCACCGGGGCGGGGGAAGTAGTCCTCAAGCAGTTGGAACACAAAGCCGAAGCCACACTCGTGGCAGCCGCGCGCCTGATGCGACAGGCCTTCGCGTCCGTCCTCGTCGAAGGAGCGGTTTTGGCAATTGGGGCAGATGAAATACGGCACGGCGCGCGGGTCGGGCTAGGCCTGTTCGGCGAGCCAGCGCTCGGCGTCGAGTGCAGCCATGCAGCCATTACCGGCCGCTGTGACTGCCTGTCGGTAGACGTGGTCGGCGACGTCGCCAGCGGCGAAGACCCCGGGCACGCGCGTGGCGGTCGAGCCAGGCTGCTGGACGAGGTAGCCGTTGCTATCCATGTCGAGCATGCCCTGGAAGAGTGTGGTGGTCGGGTCGTGACCAATCGCAACGAACAGCCCGGTGCAGGAAATCTCTTTGGTCGCAGTGCCGTCGGTCTCGCGGAGCAAGAGGCCACTGACGGCGTTTTCGCCAAGCACCTCTTCGACGACATAGCCGAGCTCCCAGTCGATCTTCTCGTTGGCACGAGCGCGCTCCTGCATGACCTTCGAGGCGCGCAACTCCTCGCGGCGGTGCACGATCGTCACCTTGGAGGCGAACTTCGTCAGAAAGGTTGCCTCCTCCATCGCGGAGTCGCCACCCCCGACAATCACGACGTGTTGCTCGCGGAAGAACGCGCCATCGCAGACGGCGCAGTACGAGACGCCGCGGCCTTGGAGACGCACCTCGGAGTCGAGTCCGATCTGGCGTGCGGTTGCTCCGGTCGCGACGACGACAGTGCGTGTGCGCACAACGTCGGAGCCAATCTGCAGCTCGTGGGGCTTCGACATCGGATCATCCGAGAAACGCACCTCGGTGACATCCTCGGTGCGCATCACGGCACCGAAACGCTCGGCCTGCGCGCGCATCTGCTGCATCAACTCAGGGCCCATGATGCCCTCTTGGAAGCCAGGGAAGTTATCGACCTCGGAGGTGATCATCAGCTGGCCGCCAGCGGCGTAGCCCTCGATCACGACGGGCGAGAGATCACCACGCGCGGCGTATAGGGCAGCCGTGTAGCCAGCCGGTCCGCCGCCGATGATTGCGAGCTCATGAATTCCGTCGTCTGCCATGCCGAGTCCTCTGCTTGAACGTGTGGTCGTACCAGATCAAACGCCGCTGAGTGCGGCGTCATTCCTATTGTTCCGCATCGGGCGGCGTGGGCGCTGCGCCGACTGGCTCGACCCAAACGGGGCGAGAACGGAGGTACTCCGTGGTCGCAGCGCCTACGACGCTGTGACGTAGGGGATCGAGACGGGTTCGCCGTTCGTAAAGAGCGAGGCGACGTAGATGACGACCTCGGTCGCGCCCATCACCTGCACCTGATGCGCGGTGCCGGCAGGCTCAATCACCGAGTAGCCAGCCTTGACGTCGTAGGTCTGGCCCGGCTTGATCGTCCGGATAAACTCGGGCTTGGTGCCGAGCGCATTGGGCTTGAGGACCTTGACGGGCTTGCCCTTGATCACGGTGTAGCGCAGGACGCCGGTCGTGATCGCAGCGATCTGCGTGCCCGCGTGCGTGTGGGCCGCAAGTGGCGTGTTGCCCGGGATCGTCACGCGCTGGAGATAGAGCGTGCGGCCATCACCACCCTGTGGGTTGGTGCTCTGTGCGAGCACTTCGCGGACGGGGGTGCCGGAGCGCATGATCGCGGCGGTCGCACTCGCGCCACCGACGATGCCGACGAGCAGCACCGCGAGGAGTGCGAGCGTGCGGCGGGTGATTAGGTGATGCATGGAGTCCTCTCCGGTGGCTACTGCGGCGATAGGTTATCGGATTGCCGTGGGCTGCTCGTCCCAGCTGAGAATGACTAGGTCGTCGCCGACGACCTGGATCCGAGCGATCAGCAGGTGGGGATCCTCGGCTACGGCAAGCGTGGCGAGCCGTTGATCCGGCGCCAGCGCGGGGGCAGGAGGCTCGAGGCTGCGTCGTGTTGCCGTCACCCCATCGGCGGCAACCGGCTCGCCACCGGGGTCGGCAAAGAGGGCAACGTGGACGATCACGTCGTACAGGTGGGCGCCGTCGGCCGTCTCGAAGCGCTCCGTTAGGACAGCAAGAGGTACGCCACCTGTCACGACGAGCTCCGTCTCCTCGAGCACCTCGCGGCGCGCGGCCTCAAGGGAATCTTCGCCTGGCTCGATCCGTCCGCCCGGGAGCGCCCAGAAGCCGAGCGAGGGCTGCGTCCCGCGCTCGATCCAGACGACGCTACCGGTACCACGAATCACGGCGAGAGCGATCTCTAACGGCGGCATGGCACGGACGGTAGCGGCTGGGTGGCCGGCCGTACCACCGAAGGCGTCCGGTCGGGTCGCCGACTGCGCTGGTAGGTTGAGTTGTCCGGCATGCCTCGCTATCAGAAAGAACTCGGTCGGTCCTCGCCGCTTAAAGCCGTGCTACCCGGGTTTCGCTCGCGCGACGGGCAGTTGCGCCTAGCCGAGCAGGTTGGCGGCACGATCGAGCGGGGTGGTGTGCTGGTGGCCGAGGCGGCAACTGGCATTGGCAAAAGCCTTGCGTACCTCGTACCGGCCGCCATGAGTGGGCAGCGCGTCGTCATTTCGACGGCTACGAAGGCCCTGCAGGGCCAGCTGTTGACCGAGGATTTGCCGCTTGCCCGCACCGCGACGGGAATGCAGATCACGGCAGCGGTCGTGAAGGGCCGCAGCAATTACGTCTGTCGCGTCCAGCGTGCCTTCGCGCACCAGCGCGTGCCCGAGGAGTACAGCGGTCAGCTTGGGCGTCTTGAGGATTGGCTCGTGCGTACACGTGAGGGCGATCGCGACGAGCTTCCGTTTGTGCCAAGCGAGGTTGTCTGGCGCGAACTCTCCGTTGGTCCCGACCGTTGTCGTGGTGCACGCTGTGCCGAGCGCGACGGCTGCTACGCCGAGCTCGCCCGCGAGCGTGCCACGGGGTGCGAGATCGTGCTCGTCAACCACTCGCTCTACCTCGCCGACCTCGCGTTGCGTTCGGCCCGCGGCGGCGAGCCGGTAATCCTGCCCGAGCACGACGTCTTGATCATCGATGAGGCCCATACCTTTGAGCAGATTGCGGCCGAGTCGCTTGGCGCCCGTGTCTCTGCACCTGCGCTGTCGCGTTTTGCGCGTGATATCGACACGGCCTGCACGGCGGCGATCAAGTTGCCGCCGACCGCCGAACTAGCGCTGCTACAGATGCACGGTGATCGCCTCTTCAACGCCCTGCCCGAGGGGCGCCGCGTGCGCCTCGACGAGACGCGTCTGCGGCTGTTGCCACTCGATGCTGCCGATGCCATGCGCGATGCACTCGGACGTATTGCCGAGCGCATTCGCGACTTCTCGGACGAGACCGAGGCCTTGGCGCGTCAGGCCGAACGCCAGGCGCTAGCGCTGGAGGCGATTCTCTCGCCGGACCACGAGGAGACGGTCGTCTGGTCGGAGCGCGACACGCGTGGCGGAGTGGAGTTGCGTGCGGCCCCAACGGCCGTGGGGCCGCTGCTCCGCGAGCACCTGTGGGACAAACTGCACGCTGCGGTGTTGGTCAGTGCAACCCTGGCCGACGGCGATGGCATGACGGGTATCTGTCGCCGGCTTGGCGCGGATGCAGCGACCACACACGTGGAGGATTCGCCGTTCGATATCGAGTCGAACGCGCGTCTCTACGTGCCGGACGACATCGTCGGTGGTGGCAAGGCAGATGCCGTGGTCGTCGCCGATCGGATTGGCGAACTGATCGAGGCGGCGGGCGGACGGGCACTCGTGTTGTTTCCGTCGATCAGTCGTCTCCAGCGTGCCCACGACCTGCTGCGCGATCGTCTTACCATGCCGGTGCTCTGCCAGGGCGAGGCCTCGCGCGATGTGCTGTTGGACCGGTTTCGCGAAGACGAGACGTCCGTCCTGTTCGCGTCGATGACGTTTTGGCAGGGCGTCGATATCCCCGGCCGCTCGCTCGAACTGGTGATTCTCGAGAGCCTGCCCTTTGCCGTCCCCGACGACCCCTTGATCGCCGCCAAGTCCGAACGCGCCGAACGCGATGGAGGCAACGGCTTCCGCGACGTCCAACTGCCACACGCAGCTCTCCTGCTCAAGCAGGGCTTCGGGCGCCTGCTGCGCTCGGAATCGGATCGCGGCGTGGTGGCCGTCCTCGACGCCCGGCTCGTCACTAAGGGCTACGGGAGCTTCCTCCGGGGCAGCCTGCCAAACGTCCCCGTAATTGGCTCAGTCGACGAGGTACGGACGTTCCTCGCCCGCGAGGCCGTCTGAAGTACCCCGAGCGGGACTCGAACCCGCATGCCTTTCGGCAGTCGATTTTAAGTCGACAGCGTCTGACCAATTCCGCCATCGGGGCCTCACGAGGATAGAGCAGCAGGTGGGCTGCGACGGCGGTTGGTGCGATATGTCACCTATCTCCACGCTTGCCCGCCAATCCGTGCACGAACTCCTCCAAGACCAACTGCCCGCCTATTGCGCTGGGTCGTTGCCGCGGGATTGGGACGCGTTTGTAGAGTCGGAACTGCTTTGCTCGCCGTCGCTGCTCGCCGAGGCGATGGAGTTGATGCACGTCAACGAGCACCTGCTCGAGGTGCGCCGCACGCTCGACGCAACCGTCTAGCTCTACGAGGCGAGGCCCAGGACGAGGCCGTGCAGGATGTCGCGCTCAGAGGCAACGTAGCCATCGGCGTAGAGCGCATCGAGTGCGGCCAGCAACACGATTGAGCCACCCACGATCAACGCGGCTCGACCCGATTCGATCGCCGGGTAGAGCGAGTGGCGCTCGGCGGCTGTCAGGGGTGCGAGCTTCGCGATCCAGGTTGCGACGACGTCACGATCGACGCGATGTCCATGGATCCGCTCGGCGTCGTAGCCCGGCAGCTTGAGGTCGAGCGCGGCGAGCGTGGTGGCCGTGCCCGCCACCGCAATCGGCTCACCGACCACCGTCTTGGCCAGGTCGGGTGGGAGGTGGCGGTCGAGCAGGAGGTCGATCTCTTGGCGCGCGATCGTCATCTGCTCGGGGCCGACTCGATCCTCGCTGAGCCAACGCTCTGTGGCGCGTACGCAGCCTGCCTGCAGCGAGACGGCGCCGAGCACGTGGGTGCCCTGGCCGACCACGATCTCGGTTGAGCCGCCGCCGACGTCGATCACTGCCGTCGGCTCGGTCGTCAGTTGGGCCGAGGTGACACCGCGGAAGGTTGCCCGGGCCTCCTCATCGCCCGACAACACACGGGCCGCGATACCCAGATCGCGTGCGAGGGAGGCCATGAACGCCTCGCCGTTGTTGCTGTCGCGCACGGCACTCGTCGCGCTCGCGAAGATGACGTCCGCATTCATGGCCCGCGCCCGCTCGACGTAGTCGGTCACGACCTTGCGCGTCCGTCCCATCGAGGTCTCGGCAAGACGGTGGTCTCGATCGACGTGCGCACCAAGGCGGGTGATCGTCATCAGACGCTCGAGCTCGACGATTTCGCCACCCGCGACGTCTGCGATCAGCAGCCGCGTCGAGTTTGTCCCCATGTCGATCACCGCTGCCCGCATGCGCGAAAGCGTACGCGCCACGACGGGCGGAGGTTCCGACTGGCATGGTGGGCGATATATTCGAGGCATGGCCGAGATCACGCGATTGGCACCATCGGCCACTAAGCCAGTCGTGCGCGTCCATCTCGATGGCAGTTTTTGGGCGACGCTGCCCGTCGGCCTCGTCGCGGATGAGCACCTGCGCATCGGGGAAGACCTGACGGACGCACGCCGTGCCTCACTTGAGCAGCGGGCGCAGACCGAGCAGGCCTTCGCGTATGCGGTGCGCTCGCTCGATTTTCGGATGGCCTCTCGCGCCAAAATGGGCGAGCGTCTGACCCGCAAGGGCTATGCACCGTCGGTGATCACCCAGACGCTCGAGCGCTGCGATGCGCTCGGCATCCTCAACGACGATGCCCTGGCGCGGGGGCGCGCACGACGGTTGATGGAGGAGGGGCAGGCTCCCTATTCGGCACGCCAGCGGTTGCGCAAGCAGGGCTTTGCTCCCGAGGTGGTGGAGGGGGCGCTCGACGAGGCGTACGTCAACTTCGATGCCGAGGCGGTCGCGCGGCGATTGCTCGAGTCGCGTCCAAGCACGACGAAGACGCGCCAACGCGCATATGCCTTCCTTGCGCGCCGTGGTTTTGGTCCCGACGTGATTGGGAGGGTGACGGCCGAGCTCGCACCCGCTGCGACGAAAACAGCCGCAGCGCGCGGCGCCCTCGACGTCGCTGCTCTGGAGAAACAGGTTCGCCGTCGCTACCCAACGGCCGGCAGCGATGCGGGTGCCGGGCGGCGTGCCTATGCCTACTGCGTGCGCCACGGTGCCACCTCAGTACAAACGCAGCAGCTCCTGCAGCGTCTCCGAGACGGCTAAACCGAATGGGGTAGAACCTGTGAAGTGGTGCCTCAAATCGTGATCAGCGCTAGAGTTGCCGTCACGACGCGGGGTGGAGCAGTCTGGTAGCTCGTCGGGCTCATAACCCGAAGGTCGCAGGTTCGAATCCTGCCCCCGCTACTCCTGCCCGGCCTCGTAGGCCCGGGCAGCGTCGAGCATCGCGGCAGTCATGCCCTGCTTTGGTACCTCGGGCTGGTGGTAGAAGCTGTGGCTCTGCGAGAGGCCCGTGACGAGCAGCATGTGGGCGATTGCGTAGCTGAGCGGACCAGGGTTGATGACGGGCACGGGCAGGTTCTCCGTCAGAAAGCCGTGCGCCTGATGCATCGTCGTCGAGCCGAGGCAGATCACGTCGGCACCGTCCTCGATGCAGCGTTGGGCCTCAGCGAGCAAGAGCGGAAAGACGACCTCTTCTTTGCCGCCCAGCAGGTTCTTCAGGTCGGGCCGCATGTTGATCGACCGAATCGAGGCACAGTGCGCATCGAGTCCTGCGTCGTGGACGCCCTTCTGGTAGATCGGAATCCAGCCGTCCCACTGCGTTAGCACCGAGAACCGCTGGCCGAGCATCAGCGCCGTCAGGTACGAGGCGCGCCCAGGGCCAATCACCGGAATGTCGAGCAACGAACGCAAGGCATTGACGCCCGAGTCGCTCATCGTGTCGCTGCAGACCGCATCGTAGCCACGCTCCTGAGCCGACATGCCGACCTCGTAGAGCGCGAGGTCCGCGAGCATCGAATCGTGGAAGCTATCGAGCAGTGCAGCGCCTGCCTTGACCGGCTCGAAATCGAACTGGATATCTGGGCCTAGGTCGATTGCGGAGGCCTGCAGACGCCGATTGGCCACGCCCTCATCGTCGAGGGGGAACGGCACGATCACGAGTACGCGCTTAGGCATCTCAACCTCCGGGTAGTGCTGGACCCGATAACCCTACTCGCAGAGGGTCGTCTCAGTCGGTCGCTGCGGCACGCTGGCGCTGCATCAGGCTGCACCAGTCCCCGTTGGCGCCACCCATCGCATCCACTTCGTCGAGCAGTTCGGCGACCAGCGCCGTGACGGGGAGTTCGAAGCCCTGACGGTCGGCCTCGTCGAGGACGAGTGAGACGTCTTTGCGCATCAGGGTGGTCGAGAAGCCGAAATCGAATTCGCCGGCGATCATCGACTCGGCGCGGTTCTCCATCATCCACGACGTCGACGAGCCCGTCAGCATCACCTCGAGCACCTTGCGCGGGTCGAGCCCGGACTGTTCGGCAAAGGTAAGACCCTCGGCGAGTGCTTGACCGACGCCGAGCACGCAGATCTGGTTGGCCATCTTCGTCAGCTGTCCCGCGCCCGGGCCGCCAATCAGGTTGGCACGGGCTGCGTAGGCAGCGACGACTTGGCTGGCCGTCTCCCATGCCGCGGCGTCGCCGCCGGCCATCACGGCCAACTTGCCGTTCTCGGCACCGACTGTGCCGCCCGAGACGGGTGCATCGATGAACGAGCAGCCAGAGGCGGTTGCCTCGGCGGCGAGCTCGCGTGCGATCTCGGCGGAGGTGGTGGAGTGGTCGATCCAAATTGCACCCGAAGCGAGACTGCCTTGTGCGGCGTCCCAGATGCTCCGCAGTTGCGGGTCGGCCGGGACGGACGAGCAGACGACGTTGCAGTCGGCTACGGCCTCAGCGATCGAGGCGGCAGCGGTGCCACTAAATTCGGTAGCCCACCGCTGTGCTGCGTCGGCGTCGATATCGAAAACGGACAACTCGTGGCCGGCGGCGGCGAGGTGGCCGGCGAGGTGCCAGCCCATGCGGCCGAGGCCAATGAAGGCGATTCTCATGCGGGGACGCCTGGCTTGCCGCGGTCTTCGAG
>Ga0194055_10000401_pt1 | contig 34529 bp, 34 predicted proteins | sample SepL449m_MetaG_FD_155482 | JGI IMG/M metagenome (GOLD analysis project Ga0194055, IMG submission 155482) | Anoxic zone freshwater microbial communities from boreal shield lake in IISD Experimental Lakes Area, Ontario, Canada - Sep2016-L442-9m | ecosystem: Environmental > Aquatic > Freshwater >... | reverse complement strand
GTCGAAGTCCACGTACTCCAAGGTGAGCGGGAGATGGCGATGTACAACAAGACCCTGGGCAAGTTCCAGTTGGTCGACCTACCCCCCGCCCCGCGCGGCGTGCCCCAGATCGAGGTCACCTTCGACATCGACGCCAACGGCATCGTCCACGTCTCGGCCAAGGACCGAGCTACCGGTAAGGAGCAGTCGATGACCATCACCGGTCAGTCGTCGCTGGCCAAGGACGACATCGAGCGCATGGTGCAAGATGCCGAGGCTCACGCCGAGGACGACCGCAAGCGCAAGGAAGAAGCCGAGGTACGCAACAACGCAGATTCGCTCGTCTACCAGACCGAGAAGCTCCTGAAAGACCAAGGGGAGAAGTTCGAGGGTGACGAGAAGGAGAAGGTGGAGTCTGCATTGACCACTCTCAAGGAGGCGTTGGCCGGCAACGACGTGGAGGTCATCAAGACTTCGACCGAGACGCTGCTGACGGCCAGCCAGTCGTTCAGCCAGCGTCTCTACGAAGAGGCGGCCAAGGAGAGCGAGTCGGCGCCCGGTGGCGAGGTACAGGCCGATGATGCCAACGACGACGAAGTGGTCGACGCCGAGATCGTCGACGAAAAGGACTGATCGTCGATGACCACCGAAGACATGCCGCCCACCAGCGGTGACGGCGCAGGGGAGGAGGCCGGATCGGCCGCCTCCCCTGATGCCGAAGAGATCGTGGAAGCCGAAGTCGTTGACGACCCGACCGGTGCAGCCGACGAGGTGGTGGAGGCCGAAGCGGCCGAGATCGACCCCTTCGAGGCGGCACTGGCCGAGCGCGACGAGTATCTCGACTCGCTGCGGCGGCTGCAGGCTGAGTTCGAGAACTACAAGAAGCGGGTCATGAAGCAGCAGGCCGATCAGGCTGTCCGGGCGGCGGCCTCCCTGGTCGACAAGCTGCTGCCCGTGCTCGACGCCCTCGACTTGGCCACAGACCACGTCGGGGACAACGAGTCGGACGAGGCCAGAGCGCTGGTGGCCGCTTCGGGACTGCTCCAGGGCATCCTTGCTAAGGAGGGTCTCGAGCGGATCTACCCGGTCGGCCAGGAGTTCGACCCCAACGCCCATGAGGCCGTCGGGCAGCTGCCAGCACCCGAGGACGCGGAGCCGACGGAGTCCGGCGAGCCGCTCGTGGCTCAGGTCATGCGGGCCGGTTACCGGTGGCACGGCACCGTCGTCCGCCCGGCCATGGTCATGGTCCAAGGCTGACGTCAGGGCTCAGGTCAGGGCTCAGGTCAGGGCTGACGAACGACAGGAAACTCCCACCACACTCACCACACCCACCACACTCACCAAACCCGTCACACTCACCACACCAGGGACACCAGGGACAGCACCAGAAGAGGACAGAGAAGAGACACGGTGGCGCCGCAACGCGAATGGTTCGAGAAGGACTACTACAAGACCCTCGGTGTGGCGAGCACGGCCACAGCCAAGGAGATCACCAGCGCCTACCGCAAGTTGGCCAAGAAGCACCACCCAGACACCAACCCGGGGAGTGACGAGACCTTCAAAGAGATCTCGGCCGCCTACGACGTCCTCGGAGATGCCGACAAGCGCAAGGAGTACGACGAGGTCCGGACCCTGGGTCCGACATCAGGTGGCTTCGGAGGCGGCGGCTTCGGTGGCGGCGGGTTCCCCGGTGGCGGCGGGGGCTACCGGACAGAGGATATGGGCGACATCGGGGACCTGTTCGGCGGGCTGTTCGGCCGGGGACGCCGGGGTGGCCAGCAGGCCGGACCCCAGCGGGGCACCGACGTCGAGACCGAACTCCATCTGACCTTCGAAGATGCCATCCGCGGGGTGACCACCTCGGTCAACCTGACCACGGACGCGCGTTGTCACACGTGCTCGGGCTCGGGATCGGCACCCGGCACCCGTCCCGATCCGTGTGGACGGTGCGGCGGGACCGGCTCCCTCCAGGACAACCAGGGACTCTTCTCCCTCAGTCAGATCTGCCCGCAGTGCAGCGGCCGAGGCACCATGGTCACCCACCCGTGCGGCACCTGTGCTGGCGCTGGCGTCGAGCATCGGAACCGGTCGGTGAAGGTCCGCCTGCCCGCCGGGGTGGAAGATGGCCAGCGCATCCGGGTCAAGGGCCGCGGGGCAGCAGGTCGCAGCGGCGGCCCGGCCGGTGACCTCTATGTCATCGCTCGGGTCGGCAGGCACCACATCTTCGGTCGCCGAGGCCGCAACCTGACCCTCACGGTCCCGGTGGGATTTGCCGAGGCCGTCCTGGGCACCATCCTCACCGTGCCCACCCTCGACGACAAGGTCACTCTGCGGATCCCGGCCGGGACCCCGTCGGGCCGGACCTTCCGGGTCAAGGGCCAAGGCGTCCCCGGTGGCAAGAAGTCGTCGGCCGGTGACCTGATGGTCACCATGGAGGTGGCAGTGCCAGTCGAGTTGACCGATGAGCAGCGAGCGGCCGTCGAAGTGCTGGCCCAGGTGATCGAGCCGCCCGCACGGGACGGACTGGTGGTGTGAGATGAACGACGAGAGCCGGGCCCGAGCCGTCTACGTGATCTCGGTGGCCGCCGAGTTGGCCGGGGTGCATCCCCAGACATTGCGGGTCTACGAGCGCAAGGGACTGCTCGACCCCACTCGCACCCAGGGCGGCAGCCGCCGGTTTTCGGAGTGGGATCTCGACCGGCTCCGCCAGATCCAGGCCCTCACCAATGAGGGCCTCAACTTGGAGGGCGTTCGTCGGGTGCTCGAGCTCCAGGCCGAAGTGGTCCGCCTGCGAGCCGAGGTCGAGGCCACCCGCCAGAGCGCCCGCGAGGCAGTGGCCATCACCCATCGCCAGTACCGCCGGGACCTGGTGCCGCTTTCGCAGCTCCCTGTCCCCACCCGCACCACACGTAGGCCACCACATGGCAACGGAGGAGCACGATGACCCTCAATCCCGAACGGTGGACGCTCAAGACCCAAGAGGCGCTGGCCGCCGCCATGGAAGGCGCCCGTCAGGCCAGCCATGCCGAGGTCAGCCCCGAGCACGTGCTGGCCGCTGTCCTGGACCAGGCCGACGGGATCGCTGGCCCCATCCTGACCCGAGTGGGGGTCGAGCCGACGGTGGTGCGCAGCCGCATCGCCGACGAGTTGGCCCGTCTGCCCCAGGCCTTCGGCGGTGCCGAGCCGACACTGGACCGCAACCTGCGAGATGCCCTCGAAGATGGCGACCGCCAGCGGATCGACATGGGTGACGAGTACCTGTCCGTCGAGCATCTGTTGCTGGCCATGTCGGACCGCCTGGGTGTCAAGCGTGACGCGCTACTGCAGGCGTTGCGCGACGTGCGAGGCAGCCACCGGGTCACTTCGCAGAATCCCGAGGAGACCTTCCAGGCCCTCGAGAAGTACGGCCGGGACCTGACTACATTGGCCCGCCAGGGGAAGATGGACCCGGTCATTGGACGCGACGAAGAGGTCCGCCGGGTCATCCAGGTCCTGTCGCGCCGGACCAAGAACAACCCCGTCCTGATCGGCGAGCCCGGCGTCGGCAAGACGGCCATAGTCGAAGGACTGGCTCAGCGCATTGTCGAGGGCGACGTTCCTGAAGGACTCAAGGGCAAGCGGGTCATCAGCCTCGACATGGGCTCGATGGTGGCCGGGGCCAAGTACCGCGGCGAGTTCGAGGAACGACTGAAGGCCATATTGAAGGAGATCGCCGACGCCGAGGGCCAGGTGATCACCTTCATCGACGAACTGCACACCATCGTGGGAGCGGGTGCGGCCGAAGGGGCCATGGATGCCGGAAACATGATCAAGCCGATGCTGGCCAGAGGCGAGCTGCGCATGATCGGTGCCACCACGCTTGACGAGTACCGCAAGTACATCGAAAAAGACGCCGCCCTCGAGCGCCGGTTTCAGCAGGTCTTCGTACCTCCGCCATCGGTGCAGGACACCATCGCCATCCTGCGGGGCCTGAAGGAGCGCTACGAGGTCCACCATGGGGTGCGCATCCAGGACGCCGCGCTGGTGGCAGCGGCCGTCCTGTCCGACCGGTATGTGACCGGGCGCTTCCTACCCGACAAGGCCATCGACCTGATGGACGAAGCGGCCAGCCGGCTGCGTATCGAGATCGACTCGATGCCCACCGAGCTCGACGTGGTCACTCGCCGGCTCCGTCAGCTGGAGATCGAGCGGATGGCCCTGGCTAAGGAGACCGACTCGGCCTCGGCCGACCGCTTAGCCCGGTTGGACGAGGAGATGGCCAATCTGTCCGAGGAGTCGACGGCCATGACCGCCCACTGGCAGTCGGAAAAAGAGGCCATCACCACTATTCAGTCCCTCAAGGGCCAGCTCGAGCAGAAGCGCAGCGATGCCGAGCGGTTGGGCCGCGAGGGCAACCTGGCCGAGTCCTCCGAGATCACCTACGGCGTGGTTCCCGACCTCGAGCGCCAGATCGAACAGGCCACGGTGCTGCTCAACGAGCTCCAGAAGACCCAGCGCTTCTTGAAAGAAGAGGTGGATGCCGAAGATGTGGCCGAGGTGGTCAGCCGGGCCACGGGGGTGCCGGTCAGCCGGCTCCTCGAAGGTGAAGTGGAGAAGCTGGTCCGGATGGAGGACGCGCTCCATGCCCGGGTGATCGGCCAGGACGAGGCCGTCTCTGCCGTCTCCAACGCCATACGGCGCAGCCGAGCTGGGCTGTCGGATCCCGACCGCCCCATTGGGTCGTTCCTGTTCATGGGACCCACCGGCGTGGGGAAGACCGAGTTGGCCCGAGCGTTGGCCGACTTCTTGTTCGATGACGCCAAGGCCATGATCCGCATCGACATGAGCGAGTACATGGAGCGCCACTCGGTGGCGCGCCTCGTCGGGGCTCCTCCTGGCTACATCGGCTACGAAGAGGGTGGCCAGCTGACCGAGGCCATCCGGCGTAGGCCCTATGCCGTGGTGCTGCTCGACGAGTTGGAGAAGGCCCATCCCGACGTGTTCAACACCCTGCTCCAGGTGCTGGAGGACGGTCGGCTGACCGACGGCCAAGGACGCACGGTGGACTTCACCAACACAGTGCTGATCATGACGTCCAACATCCCCGGCGAGCCGATCGAGCACTTCAAGCCGGAGTTCGTGAACCGGATCGATGAGATCGTCCGCTTCCACGCCCTGTCCGAGGCCGACCTCAACCGCATCGTTACCATCCAACTGCAGGGCCTGCGCGGACGCCTGGCCGAGCGCCGGCTCGAACTCACAGTCACCCCGGCCGCTGAGACCCTCTTGGCCCACAACGGATTTGATCCCGACTTCGGAGCTCGTCCGCTGCGGCGGGTGATCCAGCGCCAGGTGGAGGACCCGCTGGCCCTGGCCCTGCTCGAAGGCCGCTACCCCGAAGGATCGACGGTCACCGTCGACGAGCAGGACGGGGCCGTCGTACTGGTGTGACCGGGTCGCACGAGTCGCACTGCTGTTGTCAGCCCCGGAAGGTGGCGGCCGACCCGGCTGAGCTGACCAGTGCGCAGAACGTGGTGCTGGCACAGCTGATTTCAGCGGCCGATAGCATCCCGTCGTGCAGCACAGGGACGGCGGGCTCCCAGACACCCGAGTGCCATGTGACTACAGAACCGTCGGACCGAGCCACCATGCAGATCGAGGCGCTCGGGCACGACACGGAGTAGGTCAGGGCCCCGGCATCAGACAGAGGAAGGGCCGCTTTCCAACTGGACCCGTCGAACACGAGGGCATGACCGGTCAGGTCGGCAGCCATGCAGAAGGTCGGGGTCGGACAAGAGACGGAGTGGAGCAGCGACTGGCCCGGCGAGGCCTGGCGAGCCCATGCCCGGCCGTTGTAGGTGGCGATGTTTCCCGTGGCGGATACCACCACACAGAACTGAGGAGTGGCGCACGAGATGTTCTGGACCGGCTTGGCTGCGGTGCCCTGATCGACCACGGCATCGTGGCCCCAGCTAGTGCCGTCCCACACGCTGACCACCCCGGCGGTGTTGACCGAGACGCAGAAGGTCGAGGACACGCACGACACTTGGTACTGCCCACCGGTGGGTCCACTGGGGGCCGGTCCGACAGCCACGGGTGCTGACCAGGTGTGGCCGTCGAAGGTCACCGCCTCCTGACTCGAGAGCGCCACGCAGAACGTGGGCGAGGAGCAGGACACCGAGTTGAATGCCCCGTCAGGTGTGGCGCTAGCCGGCGCCGACCAGGTGGTGCCATTCCACTCGAGGGCGTTGCCGCCACCGTCGACGGCCGCACAGAACGTCGACGTCGGGCACGAGGCCCCGTAGATGGCGGTGGCGGCCTGTCCCGAAGGCTCAGGGTGGACAGCCGCGGACCAGGTGCCAGTGACCACGTTGGTGGTCGGGGTCGAACCCCCACAGGCGACCAGGGTGAGCACGAGAGCGAGCGCGGCGACAACTCCAGCCACCACGCGGGCTGGGTGGCGTTGGAGCAGCTGTCCTCGTCCTCGATAGGTCATGGCGTGTGCCTCGATCGTTGTGCTCCCCCTTGGAATCCGGGGTGGTCGCCGGAGGTGGGTCAACCGGGCAGGTCGTTCACCGCTCTCATCAAAGAAATCGGCAGGTACGAGGTGAATCTGTAGGTCCCTTGCGTCTGGCCGCTGGTACCCGAGGAGCGAGGACGATCTAGTGCTGTCCGAGGTCAGGCTGGTTCCTGGGTCCAGAAGCGTGGGGTCAGGAAGCAAGGTCCTGGGCAAGGTGCACACAATAAGACACTTGATATGTACACTTTGACTATGGACGTCGGAATCCGCCAACTGAGGAGCCACCTGAGCGACTACCTCGATGAGGTGAAGGCGGGACACGAGGTGGTGATCACCGAGCGGGGCCGCCCGGTGGCTCGGATCGTCCCTGTGCTCGGAAATGCCACCCTGGACCAACTGGTGGCCGCTGGGGTGGCACGGGCACCGTTGGCGTCGAAGCGGAACGCGCTGCCCCCACCGGTCGAGGCGAGCGGATCGGTGGTCGATCTGGTCGACGAGCAACGTCGATGAATGTCTACTTGGATACCTCCGCCATTGTTCCTCTGGTGATCCATGAGGTCACCAGTGCGCGCGCCACGCTGCTGTGGGAGCGAGCCGACAGGTGCGCCTCCTCGGTCCTGGCCGACGTGGAGACCCAGGCCGCCCTGGCTCAGGCCAGGCGGCAGGGCCGACTCGACGATGACCAACTGGCCCTGGCCAGACGTCAGTTGGACGAGCTGCTCCGACAGATGGTCCTGTTCGACGTAACGCGACCAATCGTGGCCCGTGCTGGGGTCCTGGCCGCAGATGAGGGGTTGCGCGCGTATGACGCAGTGCACCTAGCGTCCGCTGAACTCGCCGAGGCCGACGAGTTGGTGCTGGTGACCGGGGACCGGCTGCTGGCTCGTGCGGCCGGCCGTCAGGGACTCGGGGTCGCTGACCTCCACTCGGACAACCCGACAATCTGAGCACTCAGGCCCACCGCGCCACAGCCATCGGCCCTACCCGGCCGGCCGGGGTACACTGCTGCGTAATCCGCATTCGCAACGGAGGAGAGACGCGTGCCGGCAACTGTCGTCGTCGGAACCCAGTGGGGAGATGAGGGCAAGGGCAAGCTCACTGACCTCCTGGCCAAGGACATGGAGATGGTCGTCCGCTACCAGGGCGGCCACAATGCTGGCCATACCATCGTGGTCGACGGCGAGACCTTCGCCCTCCAGTTGGTGCCCAGCGGGATCCTGTACCCCCACATCACCCCGGTCATCGGGAACGGGGTCGTGGTCGACCCGACCGTTCTGCTGGCCGAGGTCGACGTCCTCGAATCCAAGAGCATCGACACCTCGAAACTGCTGGTCAGCGGGAACGCTCACCTGATCATGCCGTACCACCACGAACTCGATCAGCTGGCCGAGCGCTACCTGGGCAAGAACAAGCTCGGCACTACCAAGCGCGGCATCGGGCCGACCTACGCCGACAAGTCGTCCCGGGTGGGATTGCGGGTCCAGGACCTTCTAGACCCCAAGATCTTCCGCCAGAAGCTCGACGTGGTGCTGAAGGAGAAGAACCAGGTCCTGGCCAAGGTCTATAACCGCCTGCCGCTGTCGGCCGATGAGATCTGCGACCTCTACCTTGACGTGCTGGCCCCTCGGATCGCACCCATGGTGGCCGATACGGTCGACCTGGTCCACGTGGCGCTCGAGCGCGGGGCCAACGTGCTGCTCGAGGGCGCTCAGGCCACGTTCCTCGACCTCGACCACGGGACGTACCCGTTCGTGACCTCTTCGAACCCAGTGGCCGGTGGCGCCTGCACGGGTGCGGGCATCGGACCCCGCTACATCGACGAAGTCATCGGCATCGCCAAGGCCTACGTCACACGGGTCGGGAGCGGACCGTTCCCCACCGAGCTCATCGACGACATCGGCGACACCCTGGTCGACCGTGGACATGAGTACGGCGTCAACACGGGCCGCCGACGCCGCCCGGGCTGGTTCGACGCCGTCATGATGCGCCAGGCCGTCCGGCTCAACTCGTTGTCCGAGGTGGCGCTGACCAAGCTCGACGTGCTCGATACGTTCGACACGGTGAAGGTGTGCGTGGCCTATGAGGCCAACGGTGAGCGCTTCACCCATCCGCCCTACCATCAGTCCGTGTTCCATCAAGTCACACCGATCTACGAGGAGCTTCCCGGGTGGAAGACCGACATCACGTCGGCAACCGAGATCGGCGACCTGCCCCAGGCCGCACGCGACTACGTCAACTTCTTGGCCGAGCAGATCGGCGTGCCGGTCCGGCTGGTCGGCGTCGGCCCTGGCCGTGAACAGTTCGTTCGCTTTGCCGCATGAGTCGCACCGCCCGATGAGCGGGGGGCACGAGTTGGCTCGACCCGATCCCGCAACCTCGTCCTCGGCGCCCGCACCGTCCGCATCATGTGGCTAGTGGGATGCGGCGGCGGTGAGCGTGCACTTGCTCTCGACACCACCCTGAAAGCAGAGGCTTCACGATGATCCCCCGCTATGCCCCCAAGGAGATGGCCGCCCTCTTCTCTGATGAGGCCCGGTTCGCCATGTGGCTCCGAGTCGAGCTGCTGGCCACCGATGGCTGGGTGACCGTGGGTGATGTACCTAGCGATGCCGCCGAGTTCTGCCGGGCCCACGCCCCGGTGGTCGACGCCGCCTTCGTCGAGGCAGTGGCCGAACGCGAGCGGGTGACCGATCACGATGTAGCGGCCTTCGTCGATGTGGTCCAAGAGGCCATCGGCCAACCGCAGGGATCGTGGATCCACTACGGCCTGACCTCCTCCGATGTGGTCGACACCGCCCTGTGTGCCACCTTGACCCGGGCAGCCGATCTCCTGATCGACGGAGCCGAAGGACTGGTGCGGGCCTGCAAGGCCCGAGCCCACGAAGCGATCGATGTGCCGGTAACCGGGCGCACCCATGGGATGCACGCCGAGCCCACCACCTTCGGGGCCAAGTTCGCCCTGTGGGCCCTTCAGGCTGACCGTGACGTCCAGCGGCTGCGAGCAGCTCGCGAGCGGGTGGCGGTGGGCAAGCTGTCCGGCGCCGTCGGCACCTTCTCCAACATCGATCCCAGTGTGGAAGCCCACGTGTGTGCCGCCCTCGGCCTGATACCGGTTCCGGCTACCCAGGTAGTGGCCCGTGACCGCCATGCCGAGTTTCTGTGGGCGTGTGCGTCGGTCGGGGCGACCATCGAGCAGATCGCCACCGAGATCCGCCACATGGCCCGCAGCGAGCTCGGTGAGGTGGAGGAGCCGTTCAAGCCTGGACAGAAGGGCAGTTCGGCCATGCCCCACAAGCGGAACCCGATCCTGTCCGAGCGCCTGTGCGGCTTGGCCCGGGTACTGCGGGGCTACCTGTCAGCCGGCCTCGAGGATGTGGCCTTGTGGCACGAGCGCGATATCTCACACAGCTCGGTCGAGCGGGTGGTCCTACCCGATGCCAGCATGCTCACGCTCTACATGCTGCAGAAGACGACCGGCCTGGTGGACGGCCTGGTCCTGCACCCCGACCGGGCGTTGGCCACCCTCACCGAAGGCAGTCACGGACTGGTCTTCAGCCAGTCAGTACTCCTGGCCCTGGTCAGCGGCGGGCTCAGCCGCGACGCCGCCTACCGGATCGTCCAGCGAGATGCGCGAGCCGCATGGGAGGAAGGCCGGAGTTTCCGGGCCATCCTCGACGCCGATCCGGAGGTGACCCTGACTCCGGCCGAGCTCGACGACGCCTTTGATCTGTCCCGTACCCTGCGCCATGTCCACCGTTTCACCGATGCCCTGGAGGAGCTCACCCCATGACACCATCCCCCCTGCCCCTGCTGTCGTCCGGCAAGGTCCGAGAGCTGTATGACGCCGGAGACGGACGACTCTTGATGGTCGCCTCTGATCGGATCTCAGCGTTCGACGTGATCATGGAAGAGCCCATTCCCGACAAGGGCCGGGTGCTGACGGCCATGACGGCGGCGTGGTTGGAAGAGTTGTCCGACCTGGCCCCCAACCACCTGATCAGCGCCGATGCCGCCGACTTCCCTGAAGGTGCAGCCGAACTGCCGGGCGGTTTGGCCTATCTGGCCGGCCGGTCGATGCTGGTAAAGCGGGCAGACATGCTCGACATCGAGTGCATCGTGCGCGGGTACCTGGCCGGTTCGGCCTACAAGGAGTACCAGCGCGAGGGTACGGTCCACGGCATGGCCATGCCCACCGGGCTGCTGCATGCTCAGGCCCTACCGGAGCCGATCTTCACCCCCTCCACCAAGGCCGTCGAGGGACACGACCTCAACATCGGCATGGCCGAGGCCATCGACCTGGTCGGCAAGGAGGCCGCTGAGGCCGCCGCCGAGCTGTGTCTGGCCGCTTACTCCCGGGCGGCGGCCCGAGCCGAGGAGCAGGGCATCGTGATCTGCGATACCAAGTTCGAACTCGGGTATATCGACGGGGAGCTGGCCCTGTGTGACGAGGTACTGACCCCGGACTCCTCCCGGTTCTGGCCGGCCGACGACTGCGCCCCGGGTACCAATCCACCGTCGTTCGACAAGCAGCCCCTGCGCGACTGGCTCGAGGCTCAGCCATGGGACAAGCAGGCCCCGCCCCCGGCTCTGCCGGGCGAGATCGTGGAGGCCACATCGGTCCGCTACGTAGCCGCCTATGAGCGTGTCTGCGGCCGGTCGCTGGCTGACTGGTACGGTGCCTGACCATGGCCCCCTCCCAGCAATTTTCGGTGCAGGTCGAGGTACTCCTGCGTGACGGCATCGCCGATCCTCAAGGAGCCACTATCGAGCGGGCGCTGCCCGCCCTCGGACTCATCGGTGTTACCGGCGTGCGAGCTGGCAAGTCGTTCCGGTTCGACATAGCTGCGGCCGACGAGGCCGATGCACTGGCTCAGGCCACCGTGGTGGCCGACCGTCTGCTGGCCAATCCGGTGATCGAGGAGTCCGTCGTCACGGTCCGGCCCGCCTGATGGCGCCCCGCATCGGTGTTGTCCTCTTTCCGGGGACGAACTGCGAGCACGATGCCGTCCATGCCGTAGAACGGCTGGGTGGTGATGCGGAGCTGGTGTGGCACGGAGCAACTTCGCTGGGCGCCTATGACGGGTTGATCCTGCCCGGCGGGTTCGCCCATGGTGACTATCTGCGCCCTGGTGCCATCGCTCGGTTCTCCCCGGTCATGGAGGCGGTCGCGGGCTACGCAGCCGCTGGCGGGCCGGTAGTAGGGATCTGCAACGGGTTCCAGGTATTGACCGAGGCAGGGCTGCTGCCTGGGGCGCTCCAGAAGAACCGTGGATTGCGGTTCTTGTGCACCACGGTGACCATCCGTGTCGAGTCCGGCCGTACCGCCCTCACCGACGGAGTGGAGGTCGGTACCGAGTTGTCCATTCCGATCAACCATTTTGAGGGCAACTACACCTGCGATGCCGACACGCTGGCCGAGCTGCGCGCTGAAGATCGGGTAGTGCTGCGCTACGTGGACAACCCCAACGGCTCGGTCGATGACATCGCCGGGGTCTGCAATGCCGGCCGCAACGTAGTCGGGCTCATGCCCCACCCCGAGCGCGCCGTAGACGCACTGCTCGGTTCGCTGGATGGAACCGTCCTGCTTGGTGCGCTCTTGCGTAGTGCCGGCGCCACGACGCCCGCCGCTTGAGTGACGGGCGTCGCTGACTACTTGGCTAGCTAGGCCCGTTACCTCAGGCCAGTTACCTCAGGCCCGTTACCTCAGGCCCGGCTACGGGCGATCTTGGCCTGGGAGAGCACGGCAGCACTGACACCGACGGTCCGCCACGAAGAGTAGGAGATCCCCTTGCGCTCGCCGTACTGACGAGCGACCTTGGTGAAGTTCTTTTCCAAGGCGGGCATGTCGAACACGTCGCCGGTCTGGGCCAACTCGGCCTGGAGGTCCTTCTTCTCCTCGACCAGGTGCAACCTGTCGAGCGGGGCTGCCTCGGGCAACTTGGAATCGATGGTGGCCAGCCGCTTGCGGATGGTTTCCGGGGTGCGCTTACGTCCCCGGCGGGGCTTGGTCGCCTCGAGTGCTTCGAGATACTGACGAACGATACGTCCCTCTTCGCGTCCCTTGGCCAGCGCCGCCTTATGCTCGGCGGACATGGGGGTCTTCTTGCGTGACTTTGTGGCAGTGGCAGCAGCCATGTGATTACTACTCCGTATGAGTGGGTGGACTATTGACGATAAAGATTGATCTTACAGGAAGATCCATCTGCGTCAAACCCACCACGTCATTCAACGACCACGAGATACATCCTCAGTGCCTCGCTGATGCAACACCGGTGGCACCTTCGGCTGTAAATTCAGAAATTGCAACCGTATATTGCGACTAATGGCCCTATTGACAGAGAACCGTGTTCGTGTGAGCGGCCAACTGCGCATACAGAAACATTTGGCTACGGACAACTGTGCAGATGGCAGTGGCCAGACCGGTGGTGGCACCGCACCGCCGAGTCCTCGGGCCCAACAACTAGGCACGAATACCATGCAGAGGTGGGGACCAGTAATGGCCGGGGCTCCAGGGTCCCAGGCTCGGCCGTATACCATTCGGCCATGGACCCGACCGGACATGCACAGGCCGACCTGGTGACCGAGACCGGGGTGCCGCTCCACCGAGCGCTCGGGCTGACCGACGACGAGCGCGACGAGGTCGTGGGGATCCTGGGACGGACCCCCAACCACTTGGAGTTGGCCTTGTTCGCCGTCATGTGGAGCGAGCACTGCTCCTACAAGTCGTCACGGGTGCACTTGAAGCGGCTGCCTACCGAGGCACCCCACGTACTGGTCGGCCCCGGCGAGAACGCTGGGGTGATCGATGCCGGTGACGGCATTGCCGTGGCCATCCGCATCGAATCCCACAACCACCCCTCCGCCATCGAGCCCTACCAGGGCGCAGCCACCGGGGTGGGCGGCATCCTGCGCGACATCTTCACCATGGGGGCCCGTCCCATTGCCGTGATGGACCCGCTCTTCTTTGGAGATCCGACCGAGGCCCGCCAGCAGTGGCTCATCGAGGGCGTGGTGGCCGGCATCTCCGGCTATGGCAACTCGGTCGGTGTTCCCACCATCGGCGGCGAGCTCACCTTCGACCCCTGTTATGCGCAGAACCCGTTGGTCAACGTGCTGTGCATGGGAGTCCTGCCTACCGAGCGCCTCGTCCTGGGCCAAGCCTCGGGTCCGGGCAACCTGGCCGTGTTGCTGGGCTCGGCCACCGGAAGGGACGGGATCGGCGGAGTCAGTGTGCTGGCCTCGGCCGGCTTCGGTGGTGGTGATGAGGCCGAGGAGGCCGCCAAGCGGCCGAGCGTGCAGGTGGGTGATCCCTATGAGGAGAAGCGCCTGATCGAAGCGTGCCTGGAGCTGCTCGACGCCAAGCTCGTCGTCGGCATCCAGGACCTAGGTGGCGCCGGCCTGGTCTGTGCCACCAGTGAGACGGCAGCCCGGGGCGGGGTGGGCATGGACGTGGACGTCTCCGCCGTCCCCCGCCGCGAGCCGGGCATGGCCGACTACGAGGTCATGACCTCCGAGAGCCAGGAGCGCATGCTGGCCATCGTCACCCCAGCCGACCTGGCCCGGGTGCAAGAACTGTGCGCCAAGTGGGAGGTCCGGGCCGCGGTGGTGGGCCGGGTCACCGAAGCGCCTGACGGTGCTCCCGGCCGGCTCCGGATCCTTGACGGCTTCGACGGACCCGTACTCGGTGACGTGCCAGCTGTCGCCCTCAGTGAAGATGCCCCGCTCTACCACCGGCCCCTGGCCCGTCCGGCCGATCAGGACGCCCGCCTGGCCGACGACCCTGGAGCGCTGTCCGCTCCCGGCGACTGCGGCCAGGACCTGCTGGCCATGCTGGCCGACCCGACCTGGGTCTATCGCCAGTACGACCACCAGCTCTTCCTCAACACCGTCGAGGGCCCCGGTGGGGACAGTGCCGTCCTCCGGTTGGCCGCACCTGGTCTGCCGGAGTCCGAACGCGGCCTGGCCCTCACCACCGACTCCAACCCGACGTGGTGCGCTCTCGACCCCCGAGCCGGTACCGCCGCCACCGTGGCCGAGGCCGCCCTCAACCTGGCGTGCTCGGGGGCGACGCCCAAGGCCGTGGTGAACTGCCTCAACTTCGGTAACCCCGAACACCCCGAGGTCATGTGGCAGCTGTCCGAGGCCATCGACGGCATGTCGGAAGCCTGCCTGGCCTTGGGTCTGCCCGTCATCGGCGGCAACGTCAGCCTCTACAACGAAAGCTTCGGCCGGGATATCGATCCCACGCCGGTCATCGGCGGTCTGGGTGTCATCGACCACCTGGCCGCCCGTCCTCCCGGGGTCACCCTGGTCGAGGGAGGGACGCTGGTGCTCCTCGACGGCGGCGGAACTTCTACCTCTGGTGGCACGCGGCCGTCGCTGGCCGGGTCGCGGTGGGCCGTGCAGCTCCGGAACCACCGCAACGGCACCCTGCCTCCTCTCGACCTGGTCGGCCACGGTCGCCTGGTCGACCTGGTGGCCGCGCTGGTGGCCGAGGGCGTTGCCGGTGGGGATTCGCTGGTAGACGGGATCCACGATGTATCCGGCGGTGGCCTCGGTGTGGCCCTAGCTGAGATGGCCGTCCGCGCCGACATCGGGGTGCAGGTGGCAGGGGTCGCTGACCATCACGAACTGTTCACCGAGGCCCCCTCCCGAGTGGTGGTCTGCACCACCCGCAGGGCCGAGTTGCTCGAGCGAGTAGCCGATGCCGGTGTCGGGTTCCGGGTGCTGGGCACCGCCGGGGGCCGCCGCATCGCCATCGATGAACTGGTCGACCTCGACCTCGATGTAGTGGCGGCAGGCTGGCGCACACGGCTGCCTGATCTCCTCGACGGTCTGGCACCGGCTGCCAACTGAGGAGCCGGCCTCGCCATGCAGTGTCGACTCGCCAGGCGCTGGAGACTGGTCAGGTAGTGGGCCGGTCAGGTAGTGGGCCGGTCAGGTAGTGGGCCGGTCAGGTAGTGGGCCGGGCCGCCTCGAGCGCGTCGAGCAGTTTGTCGGGAACCTTCAGATCACCGGTGCCCGAGCCGACAGCCAGGCCGGGCTTGAAGGTTCCGTGGAAGTCCGAGCCTCCGGTGATCACCAGGCCGAACCGGCGGGCCAGATTGCCCAAGTCGGTGCGCTGCCGCTTGGAGTAGCCGCCGTAGACAGCCTCCAGGCCTCCTAAGCCGGCCTCGGCCATCTGCTGGACCTCGGCGGCCAAGGCGTCGCCCTCGAGGCCGATCGTGTACGGGTGGGCCAATACGGCGACCCCGCCCGAGTCGCGTGCCAGCCCAGCCACATCGGCCACCGTGAGTCGTCCCTTGGGGATGTAGGCCTTGCCGCCATTGCCGAGGTAGTCGGTGAAGGCCTCGTTGATGGAGGACACGGCACCAATGTCGACCAGGACCTGGGCGAAATGGGGCCGCCCGAGGCCCTCGCCCGTGCCGGCGTGTGCCGCCGCCGCCTCGACGGTCACGTCAAAACCGAGCTGCTGCAGACGCTCGGCCAGGGCGGTGTTGCGGTTCCGGCGGTCATCGCGCAGGTGGGCAAGCTCGATGCCGAGCGGGCTGTCCGGGTCGTCCACGAAGTAGACCAGCACATGGACACCACCACCGGCGATCGGCACGCACGAGACCTCGCACCCGGGGATCAGGCGGATGCCCAGTTGGTCGGCCCGCACTCTGGCCCGGGCCAGGCCGGCCAGCGTGTCGTGGTCGGTCAAAGCCACTGCGCTGCAGCCGACCTCGTGGGCCAGTTCGACGATCCGCTCAGGTGGATCGGTCCCGTCGGACAGGTCGGAGTGGGTATGGAGATCGATCACGGATGCGACGCTAGCGCTCGAGTATGACCCTTGATCGAGGACAGAGCCTGGCGGGAGTCGTACTCGGCAGACATCTGGTCCGTGGCGCTAGAGTGAATTGGTGGCCAGGAACCCAGCGGTTGCAGCCCTGTTCGGTCCATCCGACCTCCCGTCCGTCCGACTACCCCTGGTGTGTAGGGTGAGCAACCGATGATGGATGCCAAAGAAGCTTGCGGTGTTTTCGGGGTCTATGCCCCGGGGCGACCGGTAGCGCACCTCACCTTCGACGGGCTGTACGCGCTACAGCACCGCGGCCAAGAGTCTGCTGGCATGGCCGTCAGCGACGGTGACCTGATCACGGTCATGAAAGACATGGGTCTGGTTACCACCGTCTTCGACGAGCGCAAGCTGTCGGGCCTCCGCGGTGACCTGGCCATAGGGCACACCCGCTACTCGACGGCCGGCTCCAGCGACTGGATCAACGCCCAACCGGTCTTCCGGGGTGTGGGACGGACCGGCTTCGGCCTGGCCCACAATGGCAACCTGACCAACACCGATGCCTTGGCCGAGCAGGCGAACATGCTGCCCGGCCTGGTGTCGTCCGACAGCGACCTGGTGGCCGAACTGCTGGGCCAGCAGTTCCCGCCCGACCTGCCCGAGCGGACCCGTGCCGAGCACGCCGCCGACTTGGAGCAGGCCCTCATCGAGGTGCTGCCCAAAGTCGAGGGGGCGTTCTCCTTCGTACTGATGGACGCCGACCGGATCATCGGGGTGCGCGACCCGAACGGCTTCCGCCCGCTCTGCCTCGGCCGCCTCGATGCCACTGACGAGTTCGACCAGGGGTGGGTCCTGGCATCAGAGTCGCCGGCCCTCGATGTCATCGGCGCCACCTTCATCCGTGAGCTCGAGCCCGGGGAGATGGTCATCATCGACGGTAAGGAGATCCGCTCGGTGCGGCCCTTCCCCAATGAGCGCCTCGACCCCCGTCTATGCATCTTCGAGTTCGTGTACTTCGCCCGGCCCGACACCACCCTGTATGGCAATGAGGTCCATGGCGCCCGGCGCCGGATGGGCCAACTGCTGGCCACCCAGCGCCCGGTCGATGGCGACCTGGTGATGGGGGTTCCTGAATCCGGGGTTCCGGCCGCTGAGGGCTACGCACTGGGATCGGGCATCCCCTACGGCCAGGGACTGGTCAAGAACCGCTATATCGGCCGCACCTTCATCGCCCCGACCCAGGCCGAGCGGGCCAACGGCGTCCGTCGCAAGCTCAATCCACTGCGCGAAAACATCGCCGGCAAGCGGGTCATCGTGGTGGACGACTCCATCGTCCGGGGTACCACCACCCGGGCCATGGTGAAGATGCTGCGCGACGCGGGGGCCGCCGAAATCCACCTGCGCATCTCCTCGCCACCATTTCAGTGGCCGTGCTACTACGGGATCGACACACCGGACCGCACCGAACTGCTGGCCGCCATCAAGACGTTGGACGAGATCGTCGAATACCTCGATGTCGACTCCCTCGAGTACCTGAGTCTCGAGCACCTGGTCCAGGCCATCGATGCCCCCGGGGCCGGGTTTTGTGATGCGTGCCTGACCGGCAACTACCCCGTACCGGTGCAGGTCAAGGTGGAACTCACCGGCCGCCCGACGGTGACGGTGGCCGCCGGATCCGCACCGGCGTGACCGCACCCGCTCCGTCGCCTGATCACTCGGCACCCGCCACCTACGCGGCCGCAGGCGTCGACATCGATGCCGGCGAACGGGCCGTGGATCTGATCAAACCGATGGTGGCCTCCACCCGTAGGCCCGAAGTGCTGGGCGGCCTCGGTGACTTCGGCGGGCTCTTCGCCCTCGACACCGCCCGCTACCGCCAGCCGGTACTGGTGTCGGCCACCGATGGGGTGGGGACGAAGGCGGCGGTGGCCCAGGCCACGGGACGCTTCACCACCATCGGCATCGATCTGGTGGCCATGTGCGTGGACGACCTGGTATGCCAGGGTGCCGAGCCGCTGTTCTTCCTCGACTACATCTCGACCGGTGCGGTCGAGCCGGCCCGGATGGCTGAGCTGGTGTCCGGTGTGGCTGACGGGTGTCGACAGGTGGGCGCCACGTTGCTGGGCGGCGAGATGGCCGAGCATGCGGGCATTATGGGCCCCGACGAGTTCGACCTGGTCGGCTTCGCCGTCGGCGTCGTCGAGCGCGATGCCATCTTGGGCTCGGCCCGCGTAGTGCCCGGGGATGTTCTGATCGGACTCCCCTCGCCCGGACTGCGATCGAACGGCTACACGCTGGCCCGCCACGTGCTGCTGGAGCGGGCTGGCCTCGGATTCGACTCGCCGGCCTGGGACGGTGCCACCACCACGGTGGCCGACGAACTACTCCTTCCCTCGGTGCTCTACACCCCGGGGGTGCGAGCCGCCTTGGTCGCCGCCGAGGTCCATGCCGTGGCGCACATCACCGGTGGTGGGTTTGCCGGCAACATCCCGCGCTCGCTGCCCGAGGGCTGTCGAGCCATCGTGGAGCAGGGCACCTGGGAGGTGCCCCGCATCTTCGGAGAGATCCGGCGCCACGGACAGGTCGACGACGCGGAAATGGCCCGGGTATTCAATCTGGGACTGGGCATGGTCATGATGGTGTCGTCCGATACTGCGGGGGCTGCACTTGATGCCTTGCGTGGCGCTGGCCTCGACGCCGTGACAGTCGGGCGGGTCGAGGCGGGTGAGCACGGGGTCGAGATGGTCGGCCCGGCGCTGTGGCCGACCGACGACAACTGACCTCCCGACTTTTGGTTTCTTGACTAGTGACACCTTCCGACTAGTGACACCTTCCGACTACTGCCACCGAAAGGCCCGACTGTGACCATGTCCCTGCCTGACACCCGGTTCGAGGCGCTCCGCACCCACCTGCTCGAGCACTCCGTGAAGCGCGGCGACTTCACCTTGAAGTCAGGCCGCAAGAGCAGCTGGTTCATCGACTCCAAGCAGACGGTGTGCCGACCCGAGGCGATGGTATTGGTGGCCGACGGAATCCTCTCCGTGGTGCCCGACGACGTGGATGCCATCGGTGGGCTGACCATGGGTGCCGACCCGGTGGCCTTCGTGACCGCAGGAGTGGCTGCCACCCGGGGCCGGCTGCTCAAGGCGTTCAGCGTCCGCAAGGAGACCAAGGACCACGGCGGGGGTGGGCGGATAGCGGGTGCCCTCGATCCTGGTGACCGGGTGGTCATCACCGAGGACACCGTGACCCGGGGCACCTCGCTCCTTGAGGCAGCGCATGCCGTGATCGAGGCCGGTGCGGTGCCGGTGCTCCTGGTGGCGATCGTCGATCGGGGTGGCACCTGTGCGGCCATGGCCGCAGCGGAGGGTCTCGAGTTCACGGCGTTGCTGACCGCACCAGACCTCGGCTTCCCTTACGAGGGCGCCTGATCTAGGTAGCCGATGGTGCTGGCGCCGGGTGCTGAGGCACGGGACGTCCAGGCGCCGGGGGCGTGCTTCAGCGGACGGGGCGTGCTTCAGCGGACGTACCTCACCACGGCAGGATCAAGAGCCCTGCCTCGTGGTGGCGAACCTAGCCTTCGGTTACTACGGTGACGAGCTGAGGGAACGGAGGCGACGAATCTTCGACCGGGGGGAGTCCCGAGACGCTCAGTGTCGAGCTGCCGGCCTCGTTCGGCTTGTACGTCACCGTGGCGGCCCAGTGGCCGGCCTTGGTGGGGCTGTAGGCCTTGGGCATCTTGAAGGTTCCGGGGCCGGTGATCTTCACTGTCTGGTCGGTGGCCGGCTTGCCCTTGGCAGCCGACGAGCTGCTGGAGACCGAGAAGTCGAGGGTCGCAGCCTTGACGTCGCCCTTGAGCACGGCCGTGATGGTGATCGAGGTACTTCCTACCTTGCCGGTGTGTGGTGCCGAGGTCACCGCCAGGGTGAACCCGTTGACGCTCCCTGTGGCCGGAAGGTCGATGGTGGAGGCCGTCGTCGAGCTACTGGAGGCTGGCTTGGTGGTGGTACTGCTGGAGTCGGAACTCGAACAGCCGGCGATGACCGGGAGGGCGAGAAGGGCGACGGCAGCGACGAGCGGAAAGTTCCTGGTGGAGCGCATGGAGAGCACCCTACCGCTGCACGGACCCGAACAGTGGTCTGTGGATCTAGGAGATCGACGGTGCGAATCCTCGGCCCCTCGTGTGCCACGGCGGGTCAGCCGGCCGTTAGGGAGCCGTGAGTCTGCTTTCCTGCGGTCCGGTAGGCCGTGACGTCCGGTAGGCCGTGACGACCGGCTCGAGTTCAGCCGGGGAAGCCCCATGGAGGATGACGCCGTCGCACCCCATGTCCAGCTGGCTCCGGACGGCACTGGCGCACTGGAGTGCGCTTCCAGTGGCGCTGGCGGCCAACCACTCCTCGGGCAGGAGGGTGGCGATGTGCTCGAGCTGTGCCGTCGTGGCCTGGGAGTCGATTCCCCCCAGAAACCCGGCCACCATCGTGTCGGCCCGGAAGCGGTCGAGCACCGTCGAATCCCACCCGTTGGTCGACACCAGCAGGTCGCCGTAGCCCTGGAGGTAGGTAGCAAGCCGACCGACCGACTTCATGAGTCGGAGGTCTTCGGGAATGTGGTCACCGATGGTGGCCAGGCACGACCAGACCCGCACAGCATCGGGATCTCGGCCGGACTGCTCGGCGGCGGCCTTGACCGTGGCCACACACCGGCGGGTGGTCTCTTCGGTGAAGAAGGTGTGGAGCACCACCTCGTCGAAGCAGCGGCCACCCAGAGCCAAAGAGTGGGGTCCGAAGGCCATCAGGCCGAGCGGCAGAGGCTCGTCGATGGCGGCTAGGTAGAGGACGGGCCACGATCCGGCCGGACCGTCGTGGCCGACGATGAACTCACCCCGGAAGAGACGCCTCATGATGCCGGCGAAGTCCTCGAGGGCGGCGGTGGTGATGCGTGGGATGCCGTAGGTGTCCTGGATGATGGGGATGCCCCGTCCCAGTCCCAGGACGAACCGTCCATCGGTCAGGCTCTGCATCGTGCGAGCCAGCCCCGCAGTGATCAAGGGGTGGCGGGTGTTGTGGTTGGTGGCAGCCGTCACCACAGTCATCTCGGTGCTGACCGCACCGGCCGCCCCGGACAGGACGCCGATCTCTTTCTTGTCGAAGCGCTCCGACAGGAACACCGACCCGAAGCCCAGGGACTCGCCGAGGTGGACCTCCTCGATGAGGTCCCGGGAGCTGTCCGGTTGCCCAGCGAGTCCGTAGAAGCCCAGTTCGGTGAGACGGTGGGTGGCAAGGGGTCGTGTTGGCGACGGTGCCGAGTGAGACGAGATGTTGGTCATGGGTGCTCCTGGTGGCAGTGGCAGTGGCAGTGGCAGTGGTAGTGGCAGTGGCAGTGGCGCGAAACGTAGCAAGCCGGTCTGGGTGGATTCAGTCACACCCGAGTGCGAGGGTATGCACCATGACAGATGCTGGGCCAGGCGAGCGAGTTGTGCCCGAGATCGTCCCGGGCGAATCTAACCAGCCCTACGGCCAGCGGCAGTACCTGGTGGACGGGTTGCGAGCGGTTGGCCACCGGATCTACTTGGAGAAGCGGCTCTACTGGCCGGCCTACGCCGGTAAGCACACCCCGCTCACGTGGGCTCGGTTCGCAGGGTTGGTCTTCGATTTCGTGCTGAACGGCAGCATCTTGGTAGTGGTGCTCTGGTTCATCGGGACACGCTGAGGGCCGAGTCCCGGCGCATATTTGCTGGGTCGCCATCGGGTGGACTCGCCGTCCGGCACTCGCTGTCTGGGGCTGACGCCGTGCACCTGGCCAGTGCCCAGGCGGTTGCCTCGGTCGATCCGGTCGATCCGGTCGATCCGGTCGATCCGGTCGATCCGGTCATTGTCGTGTGGGATACCCGACTGCACGCCGCAGTCAGATCGGTAGGGCTCAGTGTGGCCCTCGTCGCCTAAGGGCTAGCGGAATCTGCAGTCTCCCGACCGGGAGACCGATTCACTCAGGTGGCTGGACCGATCGGGCGGGCCGTTCAGACTGCCGGTACAAATGGCTACTTGAAAGCTCTCAAGCGGTTCGTCGACCAGGGCAACTGACTGCCCCCGAACGCCGGGAGGGGTTCGGCATGGCGACCGAAGTTCCCCGCCCTCGCTAGGTTCTCCAAGTGTGATTTCCAAACGAGTCATCGGCGGATTGCTAGGCGCTTCGTTTGCTGTGATCTTGACAGCGTGTTCCCAAGGCGGTGTGGCATGTTCCTGCGTATCAACAGCGGGCAGTTCTACGATTCCGGGACCACCTCCCTGCAACTGTCCGGTACCCGTTGGTCAATCAACGACCTCGACACCGTGAGAGCTACCGAGGTCCACTAGGTGTCCCCGAACGCCGGCTGGAGGGCAGGGCATGGGGCCGGCTTTAGCCCAACGCCTCATCAATCTGTCTAGTTCCCTAGACGCACTAAGTCTATTAGACTAGACTTCAGATTGTGAAGCCAATGGCTAAGAGGGCGGTGATCCAGACTCTGTCGCGAAATGGAGCTGTCTTGATACGACAGGATGGCGACCACGAGGTGTGGAGACTGGGTGACTGCCAGTGTTACGTGCCCAAACACAAGACCGTGACCGCTGGGGTATGCCGAAGTATCCAGGATGCCCTGACGCCGGCCCTCGGAAAGGGGTGGTTGCAGAAATGACAGACGTCTACAAGTACGAGATCCACCAGGAAGGGCGCAGCTGGGTCGTGCGAATCCCTGGCCTGGGTCTCACCACGCAGGCCAGAAATTTGAGAGAGACCGATCGCATGGCGAAGTCGATCGTGGCGCTGCATCTCGATGCGGATCCGGACTCCTTTGAGGTCCAGAGGTCCAACATCATCGGACTGCCAGGTTCGGTCGCCGAGAACGTCCAACGAGCGATCGACGAACGGGGTCGGCTGGCGGCTGCTCAAGCTGCTTCGGTGAGTGCCACGACACAGGCAGTGACCGAGCTCATTCAGATCGGCGTCCCACTCAGGGACGCGGGCTACTTGCTCGGCATCTCCCATCAGCGCGTTGCTCAACTTCTTGAGGCCAGCACTGGTGTCGGTGCCGAAGGTCTTCTGAAGACTGGGCGCTAGGCAGGGGTAACCCTCGCGCCACTTCGGCTGCACATGTCCGGCTACTTCGCTGGGAAGCCCAAAGCCGTCAGGTCGGTGCCATCCGCAGGAGTCGACCACTTCTGACTGGTGCGAGCGAACTCACCCGTGTTGGACCAGTTTTCTGGGCACGTAGTGGGCACGAACGGGAGGTTCCCGTTGGTCCCGGTGGCACCAACGGTGCTCTGAACTGCGACTTCCTGGTGGTCGGGACCGGCGTCGATCCGGTGACCTCACGCTTTTCAGGCGCGCGCTCTACCAACTGAGCTACCCGACCTCGCCCCGGACCTCCACGAGGGAGCTCCGGGGTGGCGGACCTGACGGGATTTGAACCCGCGACCTCCGCCTTGACAGGGCGGCGTGCACTCCAAACTGCACCACAGGTCCCCAACCAGCAACTGCACGCTGGGGAATAACGCACCCCCAACGGGATTCGAACCCGTGTTACCGCCTTGAAAGGGCAGCGTCCTAGGCCGCTAGACGATGGGGGCTCTTGTCCCGAACAGGGCTTAGGGAGATTAGCAGAGGTTCAGAGGGTCCCCTCTGGCCGCCCCTCATCAGGGAGTTCGCTGGCCAGTACCTCGACCATCATGTACTGCAGCTCACCCAAGAATGTGAAGAGTCCGTACTCGGCCGCCATCGGATCCTCGGGAGCGGGGACCTCCATGTCCTCGTGCACGTCGAGCCGGGTGCCGAGGGCCAGCCGCAGCGAACCGATGGCATCGAGCCAGGCGGCGAACTCGTCTGCACTGAGGGTGTCGGCGTGGGCGGTGGCCACCAGTATTTCGAACGAGCGGGTGTGGTGGTTGAGCAGCGCGTTGTCGACCAGGTCCCGGTACTCCTGCTCGGCACCGGTCTGATCGGACCCGGTGTAGGCCGGGGGGAAGAGCCGACGCACCATCGGGTCTCGGGCCTCCATGGCTCCGGGCAACTGCTGGCCCAGATCGGCCAGGACCTGTCGAGCGTTGTCGTCGAGTCGGATGACGTAGCGACCGTCCCTGCGACGCCGGATGGGCGAGCTCACGACGACTGCTCCCTGCGGGACGACTGCTCCCTCACGACGACTGCTCCCTCACGACGACTGCTCCATGGTGGCCCACAGCCCGTGCTCGTGGAGTCGGTAGATGTCGAGCTCGGCACGCTCCCGGGTACCCGAGGACACCACGGCACGACCTTTGTGGTGGACGTCGAGCATCATGGCCGTCGCCTTCTCCTTCGAGTAGCCGAACAGCTTCTGGAGCACGAAGGTGACGTACGACATCAGGTTGATCGGGTCGTTCCACACGATGACCAGCCACGGCTTGTCCGTTGCGAGGTCTTCGTCGACGATGGTCCCGAGGTCGCCCATCGGCACTGTCTCGACGGGCATGACACCGACCGGTTCGCGATCAGCGGGCTGGGTGGCAGCCCGGGTCGTCATGGGCCTGCTCATGGCGAGCCAACCACGGATGCCTCCTCCTCAGGGACGGCCACGTCAAGCATGGTGCCCTTCGTCTGGTCGGCCCCGGTGGTCTGCTCTGCAAGGTGGTCGCAGAGGCCGTGGTGGAACCACAGCGCCGTCGACCACACCACGACGGCCCCGACCACGTGGAATCCGACCAGGACGGCTGGCAGTTGGGTGAAGTACTGGGTGTAGCCCATGACCCCTTGGACCACCATGGCCCCGAGCAGGATCCGCCCGGAACTCTGGATCCGCGACGGTGCATCTGACTTCCACAGCATCCACAGGAGCGCGAGGAGGACGAACCCGGTCACGAGGACGGTTTCTGCGTGGATCCGTGACATGTCGGCCAGCGCCACCGGCACCCGCTTGGATCCTCTACCGCCAGCATGGGGCCCGGCCCCGGTGGTGGCCGTACCGGCCACCAGGGCCAGGGCCAGCAGGACCAGATAGACCCGGGAAGTGATCAGGATCCGACGGGCCACCACCAGGGTGCCGCGGCCCGGTCCGTGGTCGGCCCGCAGAACGAGTAGGACACTGACGGACAGCAGGGCGATGCCGATCATGAAGTGGGTCATGACGACATAGGCGTTGAGCTTGGTATAGACCACGACCGCCCCCAGTACGGCTTCGCCGAGGACACCCAGGATGAGCCCGCCGGACAGCCACCGCAGGTCACGGCGCGGGGACGGCCGGCGGAGGAACGAGGCCACATAGGTGGCGGCACAGCTCACGACGAGGGCAAATACCACCACCCGGTTGCCGAATTCGATGACCGGATGGAGGGACAGTGGCGGTGTCAGTCGACGGTGAGCGCAGGTCGGCCAGTCCGGACAGCCGAGGCCGGAGTCGGACAGACGGACGGCTGCACCGGTGGCCACGTTGAGGATGATCGTGGCCAGGGTGATCCGACACAGGAGGAGGAAGCCACGTGGGCTGATTCGCATGGTGGGCACCGGGTACCCATGCTACCGGGACTCTCGGACGATGATCCCCAGGCCTAGGGGAATCCTGGCACCAGGCCTCCCCAGGACCGGGAACCGGGGTTGGGAGTAGTCTCTCTATTGATGTCCTCTCCCGCCGTGGCGCTACCTGGCCACCTCACCATGATGTCGCGTCTCGGCGCCTACGTGGCCTTGACCAAGCCGCGCATCATCGAGCTGCTGCTGATCACCACGTTGCCGACCATGATCCTGGCTCAGGGCGGGATGCCTCCGGTCTGGCTGATGATCGCCACCCTGCTGGGTGGAACTCTGGCTGCCGGTGGGGCCAACGCCATCAACATGTTCGTGGACCGAGACATCGACAAGCTGATGCACCGGACCCGGAAGCGGCCGCTGGTCACCGGGGTCATCGCTCCCCGCAACGCGCTGATTTTCGCCGTGTCTCTCGAGGTCCTGGCTTTCGTGGAGCTGTGGGCGTGGGTCAACCTGCTGTCCGCGGTACTCGCCGTGTCGGCCACCCTCTTCTACGTCTTCGTTTACACGCTGTGGCTGAAGCGGACCAGCAAGCAGAACATCGTGATCGGCGGAGCGGCTGGGGCCATGCCGGTACTGGTCGGATGGGCGGCGGTGACCGACTCGTTGGCCTGGGCTCCCCTGGTGCTGTTCGCCATCATCTTCACGTGGACCCCGCCCCACTTCTGGGCCTTGGCCTTCAAGTACAAGGACGACTATGAGGCCGCCAGCGTGCCGATGCTGCCAGTGGTGGCCACCTTCCGACGCACAGCCATCGAGATCCTCGTTTACACCGTGATCATGGTGGGACTCACCTTCGTGCTGGCCCCGGTGGCTCACCTGGGCACGCTGTATGTGGTGACGGCGGCGGTACTGGGTGTGGGGTTCATCGCCTTGGCCATCCGCCTGTGGGTCCAGGCCACCCCCAAGGCCTCGATGCAGTTGTTCAGCTACTCGATCACGTACTTGACGTTGCTGTTCGTGGTGATGGCGGTCGACGTCTTCATCACGTGAGCGACCCGATCGACCAGCCCGACCAGCCGCAGTCGCCCGACCAGCCGCAGTCGCCCGATCAGCCGCAGTCGCTCGACCAGTCAGGCGCTTCAGTCAGTGACGAACTGACAGGCACGGCTGATGCTCACGATGCGTCGGCTCCAGCTCCACCTCCGCCTTCGACCCCAACTCCCACTCAGACCCGCCCGCCCCGTCGGCTGCGCGCCTTCCTCGTCGGCGTGGTCCTGGCAGCAGCCCTGGCCGTGTTCTTGTTCGTGGGACTAGGCACAACGACCACGGGCAGCAAGGGCAGCGGTGCCGGCGGGGTGGTGGCAGTAGGCACGTCCGCACCCAACTTCTCTCTTCCGTCGGTCATGGGCGGTCCACCCGTGGTGCTGGACGCCCTCGGTGTATCCCGTCATCACCCGGTAGTCCTCAACTTCTTTGCTTCGTGGTGCGTCCCGTGCCGGGAGGAGACTCCGATGTTCGCCACCACCGCAGCCGCTGCTCAGGCGAAGGGATCGGTCATCCAGTTCATCGGCGTGGATGCCGCCGACCCCCCGGCTGATGCTGTGCCGTTCATCCAGCAGTCCGGCATCACCTACCCGGTGGCCCAGGACGCTGACCTACGGGTAACGGCTGGCCTCTACGGCTTGAATGCCGAGCCCAACACGTTCTTCATCGACGAGTCGGGGGTGGTGGTCGGCCATATCATCGGCCCGGTGACCCAGGCGCAGCTCAACGGCTGGATCCACCGACTGGCCGGCGGCGGCAGCGGCTGAGTCGTTTCGAACGCCCGGTTCTCATCGAGGGACTGTGCACCAATGGCTGGGCGCGCCGGATCTACTCCCAGCGGAAGGTGAGTCCGGCCACCAGCGATGCACCCACTGCCCACACACCCAGCACGATCCAGTCCCGGGCCGCTACCGGTGTGCCGCGGCCGAGGGTCCCGTGCAGCGCCTGGGACAGCGCGGCGGCCGGCAGCAACTTGGACAGCGCGGCCAGCCAGTCGGGCAGCTTGGAGAGAGGGATCAGCATCCCGCCCAGCAGCAGCAGCACGACGAACAGGGCATTGACCACGGCCAAATTGACCAGCGGCTTGAGCGTGCCGGCCAGCACCAGACCAATTCCACCGAAGGCCACCGTGCCGAGCACCATGGCCAGCAGCGCCGCGCCCACCAGTGCGCTGGCCCCGCCTGGGCCACCGGGGTTCCAGCCCAGCAGGTAGCCCACGCCGATCAGCACGGCGGCCTGGAAGAGCTCCACGGCCAAGACGGCCAAGATCTTGGCTGTCAGGAGCCGGGGCCGACCTAGCGGTGTGGATCCCAGACGCTTCAGGACCCCGTAGCCCCGCTCGAACCCGGTCCCGATGGACAGGGCGGTCATCGAGGTCGACATGATGGCCAGCGCCAGGATCCCGGGCACCAAGAAGTCCACTGGGTGGCGGGTTCCCTCGGGCAGGACGTGGACGGTGGAGAAGAACAACAGGAATACCACCGGGATCCCTAGTGTCAGAAAGAGGGTCTCGCCGTTGGTGAAGATCATCGTCACCTCGGCCCGCAACTGAGCCATCAGCGGCCGCATCAGCGCCTCCCCCGTGAGCGTCGGCCCCGACCTCGGGGCACCGCCGGTTGGTCGCCTTCGGGCTCGGTCACCGTCCGAGACCCAGTGATCGACAGATAGGCCTCTTCTAGCGACTGCCCGGTCCGCAGGTCCCCAAGGGACAGTCCGCGTTCGGCCAGCCAGCTGGTCAGGGCGGCCACCGCCGCCGGGGTCGGGGTCGGTGATGGGGTGTCGCTGGCCAGCATGAGCCGGTAGGCACCGGGGCGCTCCTCGACGACGGTCGCACCCGGGGCCACCGCCGCGGCCAGGGAGTCTGTGTCGATGCCCGGATCAGTGGAGAAGCGGACCGAGCCGTCGGCGGTGCCCGAGGCCAGCTCGGCCGGCGTCCCCTCGGCCAACAGCCGTCCGTGGTCGATGATCACCACCCGGTCGGCCACCCGCTCGGCCTCGGCCAGCTCGTGGGTGGTCAACAGGACGCACATCCCTTTGTCGCGCACTGAGGTAATGATGTCTCGCACCACGATCCGGCCTTCAGGGTCGACCCCAGCCGTGGGCTCGTCCAGGAAGAGCACCTCGGGCTTGCCTACCAGAGCCAGAGCCAGGGCCAGGCGCTGCTGCTCCCCGCCGGACAGGCGTCGCCACGGGGTGCGTCGGGCACCGCGCAGCCCGACCAGGTCGAGCAGCGCATCGGGGTCTTCGGGGTCGTCGTAGTAGGCCGCAAACAGGTGGAGCACCTGGGCCGGCCCCAGCATCGGGTAGACCCCGCCTTTTTGCAGCATGACCCCGATCCGCGCCACCAGGGCGTTGTGGTCACGTCCTGGGTCGAGTCCGAGGACCCGCATCTTCCCTGACGTCACCGGTCGGTAGCCCTCCAACGCCTCGACGGTGCTGGTCTTGCCCGCGCCGTTCGGACCCAGCAGCGCCAGGACTTCGCCCCGGTGGGCGGTGAAGGAGAGCCGATCGACGGCGAGGGTGTCGCCGTAGCGGATGACGACGTCGCTACAGACGACGGCCGCGTCTGAGGAGTCCGACCCCGCCTTGGTCGGGGCGACAGCATCCTGCGGCTGGGCAGCGTCGGCGTGGTCCACTAGACGCCACGCTACCGTTATGGCGACATGATCGATATCCGACTGGTGCGAGACGACATCGACGCGGTGAAGACCGCCCTGGCCCGGCGAGGGGTGGACCCCGGGGAGATCGACCGACTGGCCGCGCTCGATTTCGCCGCTCGTGCGGCAGTGGGTGCACGCGATGAGGTCCGCGCCTCGGTCAAGGTCATGTCCAAGCAGGTCGGTGAGGCCCGGCGGGCGGGGGACACCGCGCTGGCCGGGCAGCTGGCTGATGACAGCCGGGCGGCCGGCGACACCGAGCGCGAACTCAACGTGGTGGCCGAACAGGCCCAAGAGGATGTCCGCCAAGCTCTGCTGTATCTCCCGAACCTACCCAGTCCCGACGCCCCTGACGGCACGGGTGCCGACGACAACGTGGTGGCCCGGACCTGGCCGGCGGTCGACCCGACCTACACGGAAGCCCAGCGGGTGCCCCACTGGGAAATCGGCACCGATCTCGGCCTGCTCGACATGGAGCGCGGCGCCAAGCTGTCCGGATCGATGTTTCCGCTGTATCGGGGCTTCGGGGCCCGGCTCCTGCGCGCCCTCACCTCGTTCGCTCTTGACAGTCATGCCGACGAGTTCGAAGAGGTCCGGCCACCGACCTTGGTGCTGACCGGCACCATGGTCTCGACCGGCCACCTCCCGAAGTTCGAAGAGGAGGCCTATCACCTCGAGCGCGACGACCTGTGGGCCATTCCGACGGCCGAAGTGCCGCTCACCTCGATGTGGCGGGGCGATGTGCTCGAAGAGGACGACTTGCCCCTGAAGTTGACCGCCGGCACGGCCTGCTACCGCCGCGAGGCTGGGGCGGCCGGGCGTGACACCCGTGGGTTACTGCGGGTGCATGAGTTCGACAAGGTCGAACTGTTTGCCTACTCCACCCCCGACCAGGCCCCTGCGCTTCTGGAGTCCATGGTGGCTCGGGCCGAGGCCATGCTGCAGGCCCTGGGTCTGCAGTACCGGGTGCTCGACCTGTGCAGCGGCGATATCGGCAACTCGGCGGCCCGCACCTTCGACCTCGAGGTCTACTCGCCCGGGGTGGACATGTGGCTGGAGGTCTCCTCGGTCAGCTGGTGCACGGACTACCAGGCCCGCCGGGCCAACATCCGCTATCGCCCGTCAGGCGGCGGCACTCCGTTGATCGTCCACACCCTCAACGGCTCGGCGCTGGCGTGGGCTCGGATCTGGGCCGCACTGGTGGAGACCGGACGCCAAGTGGACGGCTCGGTGGTACTGCCCGACGTGCTCGCTCCTTACCTGCGGGGCGAGACGGTCATCCCGACCCGAGGTTGACCGCCGGGCCACATTGCGGCCGGGCCACATTGCTGCCCGGGCCACCTTGCGGCCGGGGCAGCCGGGTTGTCTAGAACGAATCAGGTGCGCTTGGCGTCGAAGCGGTAGCCGACCCCACGGATGGTGGTGATCAGCTTGGGGGAGGACGGGTCCTCTTCGATGTGGGTCCGGAGCCGCTTGATGTGGACATCGAGGGTCTTGGTGTCGCCGAAGTAGTCCGAACCCCAGACCCGGTCGATCAGCACATCTCGGGTGAGCAGTCGGCCGGCGTTCTCCATGAGCAGCGACAGCAGTTCGAACTCCTTGCGACGGAGATGAACCTCGTCGCCTCGGATGAAGACCAGATGGCGATCGATGTCGACCTGGATTCCTCCGGCCTCGATGACCGAGTCCGTCTGGACCCGGCGATCCGTTGATCCAGCGGGCCGAGATGCACCATGGCCCCCGGTCTGCTCCGATCCGGTGTGGCTCGATGCACCCGTGCCACCCAGATCGCCCTCGCCGGGGATCCGGCGCAGCACGGCCCGCATCCGGGCCACTAGCTCGCGGAGCCGGTAGGGCTTGGTGACGTAGTCATCGGCTCCTACCTCGAGGCCCACGACGGTGTCGATCTCGGTGCTCTTGGCCGTGACCATGATGATCGGCACCGACGAGTGCGCGCGGATCGAACGGCAGACGTCGATACCGGACAGGCGGGGGAGCATCAGGTCGAGCAGGACCAGATCCGGCTGGACCTCGGCGAACAGACGGAGTGCCTCGGGCCCGTCGGTGGCCACCGTGACGTCGAAGCCCTCGCGAGCCAGCCCGATCACCAGGGCATCGATGAACGACTCATCGTCCTCGGCCAGTAGCACCTTGGTCTGGGCGTGGACCTCGACATCGGCCTTGCCGCCGTTTTCTTTGGTCACGACGAAGAACCTACCCAATGCGAGAGGCCCGTCCGCTCATGGCTTAGGGCAGTTGTCACGCGTTGTACTCCGGTGGATTGGGCAGCACCAGAGCGAAGGTGGAGCCCTCACCCTCGCGGGAGTCGACCTCGACTCGACCCTGGTGATTGCTGGCGACGTGGCGAACGATGGATAGCCCGAGGCCAGTGCCGCCGGTCGAGCGGCTACGGCCATGGTCGACCCGGTAGAAACGTTCGAAGATGCGCTCGAGATCGCGGGTGGGGATGCCCACTCCGGTGTCGGACACCGACAGCCGGATCTCTCCGGCGGCCTGGGCGCCGGACACCTTCACCACGGCATCTTCGTAGGAGAAGGCGACGGCATTCTCGAGGAGGCTGTGGATGGCCGAGACGAGTTGGCGGCGGTCGCCGACGACGTGGATCGGCGGGTCGGGCTCGTCGAGCTCAATGGTGATGCCGCGCTGTTCGGCCGCAGCCCGCACTCGTTCGACCGCTTCAGCCATGACCAGGTTGATGTAGATCGGCTCGCGGGGCGGGGTCTCTTCGGACTCGATACGGCTCAGGTCGAGCAGGTCATCGATGATCCGGCTGACCCGGAACGCCTCGGTGTGGATACGTGACGCCAGGCGCTGGGCTACCACCGGGTCGGGCTCCACGGTCAGGGTCTCGGCCAACAGGCCGAGTGCGCCGATCGGGGTCTTCAGCTCATGACTGACGTTGGCCACGAAGTCGCGTCGGATCTCCTCGAGACGGCGCCGCTCCGACACGTCTTCGATGATGGCGATGACACCCAAAGGACGCCGTCCGTCGTCGATGAGCCGAGTACGCACGGCCAGTGTCTGCCTCGGAGGCCCGTACAGGTCGAGGGTGCGCTCCGCCGATCCGTCCTGCCAAGCGTTCTCCAACAGCTCGGTCACGGCCTGGGCCGCCAGCGCATCGCCGTGTCGGTTGTTCATCAGGGCGATGGCCCGGGAGTTCCGGAAGGCCACCTCACCGTTCTCATCGCACACGATGACGCCCTGGGTCAGGGTGTCGAGGGCCCGGCGCAGGCGGATGGCGTCCGAACTGGCCTCGGTAACGGCCTCGGCGGCCTCGCCGGCGACCTTCTCGAGGTGGCTCAGGATGGGCTCCATCCCGCCCTCGTCGGGTGCCTCGACGCCGAGACGGTTGGAGAGCGCGGTGAGGCGTTGCTGCAGGCTGCGCCTGCCCGTACGCCGCCCTACCTGGTTGGCGATGATCACCGCGATGACGGCTACCACTCCCAGGACGATGTACCCGATCACATACGACTGCACGGTCTAAGTGTGGCAGGCCGGGGGGCTCAAGGTGACCAGCCTCGGGCCTCAGTAGTCAAAAAGCATGAAAAACACTGAAACCTCTTGTAATAGATCAGAACACTCTCTAATCTCGATTCATGCACACCACAGCGATCACCCCACTGCTCCACATCCGACTCCTCGACGTCACCATGACGCCGGATCCGAGTCAGCTCCCCGGAGGCGATGTTCTCCAGAAGCTGACCAACGGACTCGGTGGGTGGGCCTTGGCCCTGGCGCTGGTGGGCCTGCTGGTCGGGGCTGCGGCCTGGGCCCTCGGTGCGCACAGTCAGAACTACCAGCAGTCCTACAGCGGCCGGAAAGCGGTACTGGTGTCGGGATTTGCCGCCCTTCTGATCGGTGCCGGTCCGGCCATCGTGAACTTCTTCTTCTCCACCGGAAAGGGCGTGCACTGATATGTCCGCGCTGATGGCGGTGCCAGCGATCCCGGGTGCCGTCTGCCCGCCGGCAGCCGGAGCCTTGGGCGGCACGGGGCTTGGGGCGGTCTGTACGTCGGCCGGCAGTGTGGCCAGCAGTGTGGCCGGCAGTGTCGGCTCAGCCATCGGCTCGGCCGTGGGGTTCAGTGTTGGCAGCGTGCTCGATTCGGTCAGCAGATGGGTGACCGACGGGGCGGCGTGGCTCCTCGGCCAGATCGGTGGCGTACTGTCGGCCACCACCGCCATCGATCTGGGGGCTCCCTGGTTCGCCGCCCACTACGCCACCATGGCTGCGTTGGCTGGTGTGGTGATCGTTCCCATGCTGCTGCTCGGCATCGTCCAGGCGCTCTACCGCCAGAGCGCATCGATGCTGATCCGATCAGTGCTGGTGCATGTGCCGCTGGCGGTCCTCCTGACCGCGGTGGCTGTCACTCTGGTGCAGATCAGCCTGGCTCTGACTGACTGGCTGTGCGCCGCCGTGTCCCAGGGGGCGGGCCTCGATGCCGGTCACTTCATGGGCACTGTCACCACCGCCTTGGCTCCGGAAACTCTGGCGGGGCAGCCGGGGGCACCGACGTTCGTCCTCTTCCTCGGCGGAGTCGCTGTAGTGGTGGGAGCGGTAATGGTGTGGATAGAGCTGCTGCTACGGGCCGCCGCCGTCTATGTCGCCGTGCTCTTCCTTCCGCTCGCCCTGGCTGGCCTGGCCTGGCCGGCCATCACCCACTGGAGCCGGCGCCTCGTGGACACGCTCGTCGCCCTGGTGCTGTCCAAACTGGTCATCGTGGCCGTACTGAGCCTGGCTGCAGGCGCCCTGGCCGGAGGCTCAGGGTCAACTCCGGCGGGCGCCACCGGAGGGGGAGGCGGCTTCGCCTCGGTGCTGGGGGGCGCCGCCCTCCTCTTGCTGGCCGCCTTCGCCCCGTGGTCGCTCTTCCGCCTGCTCCCCTTCATCGAGGCGGGGGCAGTGGGCCATCTCGAGGGATTGGGCCAGCGGGCCCGGCACCACGCGGCCGTCCCGGCCAAGGGCTTGGCCAATGTGGCCATGCGCGCTGCTGGCGCCGGTTCGATGGCCACTGGTCCGGTCGGAGTGATCGGTGCGGTGGCTGGTGGTCTGGGTGGCTCTAGGGGGCTGGGTGGCTCAGGGG
>Ga0194055_10000400_pt1 | contig 34547 bp, 28 predicted proteins | sample SepL449m_MetaG_FD_155482 | JGI IMG/M metagenome (GOLD analysis project Ga0194055, IMG submission 155482) | Anoxic zone freshwater microbial communities from boreal shield lake in IISD Experimental Lakes Area, Ontario, Canada - Sep2016-L442-9m | ecosystem: Environmental > Aquatic > Freshwater >... | reverse complement strand
ACGAGGAATGGCGTGACGAGGAACGGGGATGGCCTGGAACGGACTCGAGGGCTCCGCCCTGGTGGCCAATGCTGTTGGTCGTGCTGTGCCCGTTCCCGCTGCTCATTCTTGGGTTCCTCCCATGTAGCGATGGGGAGTCCGACTCACGTCTGGATCCCCACGTCTGCCTCGTAGGTCGTCGGTCCTGCCACCGACTTCTTCCATTCTGGTCACCGGCCGTGACCAGCAACAGGGGTTTAGGGGACCTGCCACCGACTTGCACCGAACTGCCACCGGGCAGCCACCGGCAGCCACCGTGCTGCAACCAGCGGTCGGTCCGCTCCGTGTCTGGATGATCCATCCAGGAACTCGGCTCATGGGATGTTCTGTTGCGACCGGACCCACGGTCCCGGGGGCAAAATCCCGAGATCTGGAGTCACCCGGCTCCCACCTCGCGGTCGAATGTCACTGAAGGTGACCACCCATTGACAGGAGCACATCGCCGGAGGCCGGCCCAGCCGACCCAACCGGCCCAGCCGACCCAGCTGTTGCTCGAGACTCGGACCGGGCCCGCACCGGCGATCGAGGGGGTTCCGCTTCAGCCAGATCTGAACCGATGACACGACGGACGGTCACCCCACCCGGGAACCCACCCAGGAACCCGGTCAGAACATTCACCCAGGAATAGACAACGCCCGACCGCATGACCGGTCGGGCGTTGCTGGGATCCGCGAGAGGGCATTGCCGCCCGTGTGGTTACTTCTGCTTCTGCTTCTTTGGTGGTGGAGGCGGCGGGACGAAATAGGTGTAGTTGTTGCGGCCGCTCGTCGACGTAGTGCCGGCAGGGGTGACGATCACGATGGTGACCGTTCGAGGCGAACCCGCAGGAGCAACGGCCGTCAGCAATGTTCCATGCCGGCGAACAGTGAAGTCGCTGGTTTGCACGCCACCAAAGGACACCGAGGTAGCTCCAGCCAGACCGGAGCCGCTGATGCGGACCCGAGTGCCACCGCTGACAGAACCCGAGGGCGTTACCAGTAGTTTGACTGTTGGGGCGAGGTAGGTGAACTGATCGGCCGGAACCGGGGCGTTCGTCCCACCCATTGCGGTCACAAGGATATGGACCGTTCCCGCCAACTCTGGCGGAGCAAAGGTGACGATCCGGGTGCCGTGCCGGTTGACCGTGATGGAACTGGCCTCGACTAATCCGAACTTCACCGATGAGGCACCGATGAAGTTCTGGCCGGTGATGACCACCCTGATGCCCCCGACGCCTTCACTGATGACCGGGACCACCTGCGAGATGATCGGGGCCATATTGCCGATCGACCAGGTGAACGAGGTCGAGCCGAAGGTCGGGGGATGGGAGTTGTCCTTGGCCGAGATCGTCACTGCGTAAGTGCCAGCCAGGGTCGGGGTGCCGGTGACCAGTCCGGAAGAGCGCGAGATCGAGATGCCCGGGGGCAGCCCATTGGCCGCCCAAGTGATAACCGGGAATGGAGACGTCTGCGCATCCGTGGCCGTAAGCGCGATCGGAGCGATCGGCCGACCGGTGTTGTCTGACTGATTGGCGACGGGTGCGACGGTCAGGGGGCTGAAGCTGGCCAGGTTGGCGGTGCGCGACAACCCGCTGTTGTCCACGGCCGTCGTCTTCACCAGGATAGCCGCCATGATGGCGACCAAGATCCCGAGTGTGTACAGCAGCATCCTCGGCCCGCTACCACCGGTCGGGTTCCGCTTCATCGCGTTGGTCATGCCATCTCGCCCCAAGTCGAATCCAAGTCAAACAGGAGGCGCGGGTCGACGGCGACGTCCGCCGCTGTAGATCCCTCTACGCAAGACCTTTTCATGGTCCCCTCCTGCACACTCTGCCCACCAGAGTTAGGATGATGTGCCTCGTCGAACCTCTGACGATGCCTGGCTTGCGCCAATCTTCCTGCCCCTCTGGATCGCCAGTTCTCTGACGACAATCACAATGTACGGCATGGAAGTGAGGAAATCAATCGAGATGACGCTCAGTGGTCAGACGGCCACAGAGGTGGATATTTCGAGCGAAATTCACTGTTTTTCGGGTCGGAACGCACCACGGTGGGGGCACAGGCCTATGCCCTCGAATGCCACTTTCGGGATTCGCAGGAATGCCTCGGCGCTCGCCCGGCGCCGGGCTCCCTGACCTTTCGTCTGGTCGCTGGGCCACCGATCCCCACTCCGACGGCGCAGATTGGCATCCCTCGGTGGCGAAGACTCCGGTCGGCACGCCGTAGGGTGATTGCCGTGGCGAACACGTCAGGGACAGCATCGGGCCAGAGCAGATCACCGGGTGAAGAGACTGTGCGCTACGTGGCCGATGCGGTCGTGCCGTGCGCCGGGTCGGTGGCTGTCCTGAGGCCCGGTGCGGTCGAGGTGTCCGGGGACTCCGTCACCCGAGTGGGAACTGTGGCTGAGCTGCGGGGCGACGGTGGTAGCAGTGGCACCGGCATCGCCGGTGCCAGCACGAATGTCCGCGAGGTCCGAGTCGAGGGCGCGCTGCTCCCTGGATTCGTCAACACCCACTGCCACTCGCCGATGACACTCTTCCGAGGCACCGGCGAGAACCTGCCGCTCCAGCGGTGGCTCCGCGAGGTGCTGTGGCCACGGGAAGCGCATCTCGAGGCTGAAGACGTCTACTGGGGGATGACCTTGGGCATCGCTGAGCTCCTGGCCTTCGGGGTGACCACGTCGTGTGAGATGTACTTCTACGAGGATGCCACTGCCGATGCGGTGGCAGCAGCCGGCTCGCGCTCGATCATCACCCCAGTGGTGCTGCAGCTGCCGGGTGACGATTCCGATGGTGACTGGTGGACGGCTGGTCTGGACCGGTTCTCGGACTTCCACGCTCGCCGTAACGGCGAGGCAGGCCGGATCGAAGTGGGGTTTGCCGCCCACGCCGCGTACACGGTGCCACTGGCCGGACTGATCGACGCCGCCGCGGCTGCCCGGCGACACGACGCGCTGTTCCACCTCCACTTGGCGGAGACCGAGACCGAAGATGCCTCCTTCGTGGCCGAGCACGGCGGCTCGGTTCCTCAGGTCCTGGCCGAGTCCGGGGTCTTCGAGGGCCGGGTCCTGGCCGCCCACAGCATCTGGCTGACGCCCGAGGACATTGCCGTCTACGCCGCCCACGATGTGGCCGCGGCCCACTGTCCGCAATCGAACGCCAAGCTGGCCTCGGGCATCGCCCCGGTGATCGACCTGCTGGCCAACGGTGTCCGGGTAGGACTCGGAACTGACGGGCCGGCCTCCAACAATGACCTCGATCTGTGGGAGGAGATGCGACTGGCCGCCATGCTGGCGCGGCTACGTGCGGGCGATGCCGGAGCCCTGCCGGCCGCACAAGCACTCGACCTCGCCACCCGGGGTGCTGGCACGGCGCTGGGTCGGTCCGACCTCGGGATGCTGGCTCCCGGGTCCAAGGCCGACATGATGGCCGTGTCCCTGGACGATCCAGCCTTCGTGCCCCTGCTGGATGATGCCATGCTGATCGAGCACCTGGTGTGGTCAGCCTCGAGCCGTCTGGTCACCGACGTGTGGGTCGGAGGAGATCAGGTGGTGGCAGCCAAGCGGCACCGCACCATCGACCTCGACCGAGCGCAAGCCGAGGTTAGTCGCCGGGCCGCCCGCCTGGCTAGGGCTGCAGACTGAACCCTCCGCTCAGTCCGCTCAGGACACCTGTTCGTCGGCATAGCGAGCCACCGACGTGGCGAACCGCTGCATCATCACCGGGAGGAAGGCGCTCAAGAGTCGACCGGTTCCCGGCCACTTCGGATCGAACGAGCCGGTCCACTCGATCCTGGTTCCCCCCGCCTGCGGCTCCAGGGTGATGTCGGAGCGGTAGTTGCGGACCGGGAACCCAGTGAGGATCCGGTAGGCCAGGTGGGTGGGCGGATCCCAGGCCACTACCTCTTCCCGTGAGCCGATTCCGAAGCGGGCGAACCGGCGCACAGCCCCGACGCCATCAGGCTCAGGCGTACCGTCGCGTTCGAGGCCAGTAGCTGTCAGGAACGACCACTCGCTCCAGCGTCGGGCTTCGGCCAGGAGCGGCCACACGACGGCCACCGGAGCGACGGACTCTGCCGTCACCTTGTAGGTGCGACCCCCCGGTGCACCTGGCTCACCCGAGCCGGGTGCACCGTGTCGGGGGGCCGAGCCGGTCATCCTTCGACGGCTGCCTTGAGGGCTTCGAGCGACTGCTGGTAGATGGTGCCCATCAGGTCGGCCATTTCGTCGGGTGCCGCGTTTACTACCCAGGTGACATGGCTGCCGTCGCCGGCGGCGGTAACGGTGATGGTGGCCTCGTGTGACTCGACGGGCACGCCGTCGACGATGCTGTAGGTGATGGCCATCGTCGCGTCGTCACGGGATACCAGCTTTTCGGTGATGGTCATGCCCATCGTCTCCAGGATCCTGTTCTCCCCCTCGACGCGACAGGAGTCCATGCCCGGCATCCAATCGGCGACACCGCCAAAGTCTCCGGCCAAGGTCCATGTGGCCTCAGGCGAGCCGGCGATGTCGATCTCTGCGATGCGCTGTCCCATGATGCTCCTTCTATTTCTGTTCTGTGTCCGGTCTGTTCTACGACCGGGGTGATCACGGTGATCGGACTGTTCGGTATCGAACCCCTGCCGACCGAGGGGCCGGAGGCGTCACGATGGTAGGCGCGACTGGGCGGGGTCACCACCGATAGCGTCTCGTCCATGGACGGAGCGCAACTCGTTGACGCCGAAGGAGACCTCCGGGTCCTGGCTGCACCATGGTGGTACTGATGGACGGGTTCCCCGAGGGCACACCGAGTGTGGCCGACTTGCTCCTGGCTCGGGCCGAGGATCAGGGTGCTGCTGTAGTGGCCGGTGACGACCGGTGGACCTGGTCGGAGGTGGTGGCCGCCAGTGCCGCTCGGGCCGGACTGCTCCGATCCCTGGTCGGCTCAGATGCGATGTTGGGCCCAGAATCGCAGGTGGGCCCAGAATCGCAGGTGGGCCGAGACTCTCAAGCGGCCCCAGACCGGCCACACGTCGGTGTGCTGCTCGGCAACGAACCCGAGTATCTGTTCTGGCTGGGTGCTGCCGCCCTGGCTGGGGCCGTCGTGGTCGGCATCAATCCGACCCGCCGGGGCGAGGCGCTGGCCGGCGACATCCGCCGCACTGACTGCCAGATCCTGGTGACCGATGCCGCGGGGGCGGCCCTGGTGGATGGACTCGCTACCGGTGTGGCGGCCGACCGGCTGCTGTTGATCGACCATCGCCACTATGCGGCGCAGGTGGCAGCCCATGACGGCGTGGCCGCCGCCGACATCACAGCATCGCTAGGTCCGGTTCCGGCCGACCTGTTCCTCCTGCTGTTCACTTCGGGCACGACCGGCGATCCCAAGGCGGTGCGATGCACTCAGGGTCGTCTGGCATCGATCGCGCTGCGGTCGGCCGAGGCGTACGGATTCGGCCGCTCCGATGTGGCCTACTGCACCATGCCGCTCTTCCACGGCAACGCCCTGATGGTGCTGTGGGGGCCGAGCCTGGTGGTGGGGGCCACCGTGGCCCTTGCCCCGCGGTTCAGCGCCTCGGGCTTCCTTCCCGACGTGCGCCGCTACGGCGCCACGACGTTCACTTACGTGGGCAAGGCGCTGGCCTATGTGTTGGCCACCGAGGCGAACGACGACGACCGGTCCTGCACGCTGCGCCGTGGCTTCGGCACCGAGGCTTCAGTGGCGGACCACGCCGCCTTCGAGGCGCGATACGACTGTGTGCTCACCGAGGGGTACGGGTCGAGCGAGGGAGGGGCGGCCATCAGCCGCCGACCGGACACCCCATCAGGTGCATTGGGCATACCGGTCGAGGACATCGCCGTGGTCGACCCGGGGTCGGCCCAGGAGTGCCCACCGGCCGAGTTCGACGCCTCGGGGGCACTGCTCAACGGGGAGGTGGCGATCGGAGAGATCGTCAACCGTTCGGGTACAGGCCGGTTCGAGGGCTACTACAACGATCCCGAGGCCACGGCCCAGCGCATCCGCAACGGGTGGTACTGGACGGGCGACCTCGCCTATCGCGACGCCAAGGGCAACTTCTGGTTCGCTGGTCGAGGTGGCGACTGGATGCGAGTCGACTCGGAGAACCTGACGGCTGGGCCGATCGAGCGGGTGCTGGTGCGGTTCGCCGATATCGCGGCCGTGGCCGTCTATCCCGTACCCGATCCGCGCTCTGGGGACCAGGTGATGGCGGCCATCGAACTGCTGCCCGACCGCACGTTCGACCCGGAGCTGTTCGCCCGCTTCCTGGCCGACCAGGACGATCTCGGTACCAAGTGGGCCCCTGCCTTCCTCCGGGTGACCCGAGCCCTTCCGCAGACGGCCAGCGGCAAGGTGACCAAGGGCCCGCTGCGGCAAGATGGCTGGTGGCGAGGAGAGGATCCCGTCTACCGCGCCAGTGCGTTGGATCGGTCCGAAAGCCTCGGGTACGAGGTGCTCGAAACGTCCGATATCGACGCGCTGCTCGTCGAGTTCGACCGGCACGGCCGGACGGGACTGGTGACGCGATGATCAAAGAGAGCGAGTCCGACGGAACGGCTGAGTCGGCTCCGACCAAGCGCATCGTGGCCCGGCTCGATGCGTTCCAGCAGCGCCATCGCAGTACGGCGGTGATCGGAGCGACCCTGGCCAAGTATGTCGAGGACAAGGCCGGCCGCCTGGCCAACCTCTTGGCCTACTCGGCGTTCCTGGCCGTCTTTCCGCTCTTGTTGCTCCTCCTCACCCTGGTCGAGGTGGTGCTGTCCGGACATCCAGCAGCCCAGCAGGAGGTCATCGATGCCGCCCTGCGCCAGTTCCCCGACATCGGTAACCAGCTCAAGTCCAACATCAGCGGCCTTACCGGACTGAGTGGCGCCTTCTTGGTGGCGCTGTTCCTCTGGCTCATCTACGGCTGCCTGCGGCTGAGTCGGAACGCCCAGATCCTGATGACCACGGTCTGGGCCGTACCTCAAGAGGAACTGCCGCGGTTCGGTCGCTGGCTGCCCCGGGCCATGGGGTTCCTCGTGGTCATCGGGATCGGCTTCGTCGCCGGCGGTGCCCTGGCCGGCTTCGGCAGCACCGGAGGGCTGGGCCGGGCCTCTGCTCTGGTGGGACTGGCTGGATCGCTGGTGATCAACATCGCCATGTTCTGGTCAGGATTTGCCATTTTGCTGGCTCGCCCCAAGGCCGGTCGCACACTGTGGCGAGGAGCGGTGGTGGCTGGCATCGGATGGACGCTCCTGCAGTACCTCGACGCCCAGCTGGTGGCGCACCAGCTCCACCACTACCGAACCTTGTATGGCACCTTCGCCACGTTCATCGTGCTGGTGTGGTGGATCGGGATCGGTACGGTGATTACCGCATTTGCCGCCGAAATCGACGTGGTCGTAGAGCACCATCTGTGGCCGCGCTCCATCGGCCGGGTCACCTTGACCAGTGCCTTGGCCGTAGACATGCCGACCGACAACCTGCCCCCCCGGGCTCTGCCCCCTAAGGCCCTGCCCCCGCAGGCTCAGTCGAGCAGTGCTGGCCCGGTGGACTGAGATCGGTCGGAATCGTCCCAATCCACCGATGTCACCGGTGACCGAGGCGGCGGAATGATCAGGCCGAGCGCCCCACCGATCAGGACCACCACCGAGGCGATGAGGAAAGCCCGCGCGTAGCCGGCGGTCATGGCTACAGCCACCGCGCCGTGCACCCCGCCCTCGTTTGTCGAATGAGGCGAGTCTCGGAGTGCAGTCGCGGTAGAGGAGGCGGCGATGGTGGTCAGCACGGCCAGCCCCACCGAAGCCCCGATCTGGCGACTGCAGTTGACCAGCCCCGAAGCCAGCCCGGCGTCCTGATGGGGGACCCCGCCAGTGGCCAGCAGAGCAACGGGCGTGAAGGCCAGGCCCATGCCGAAGGTGGCCAGGATGCCGCCGCCGCAGACCCCGGTCCAGTACGAGTCGCCGGCTTGGATGAACGAAAGCCAGAACAGTCCAATGGCCCCGATGACCGACCCAGCCAGGAGCACGTTACGAGGCCCGAACTTCGGTGACAGGCGACCGCTCAGAGTGGCGCCGATGGCTATGGCGGCCGTCTGGGGGAGGAAGGTCAGGCCGGTCACTACGGGGCTGTACCCCAGGACCTGCTGGAGGTAGAGGGAGAGGAAGAACCACATAGCGAACATGCCGACGCCGAAGCAGAACATGACCAGGTTGGCCCCGGTGACCGACCGCACCCTAAACAGCCGCAAGGGGATGAGCGGATGCGACGCCAACTTGGCCTCGATGGCCACGAAGGCGATGAGCAGCAGTGCGGCGATGGCCAGCAGCGCCAGGGTGGAAGTCGCCGTCCACGGCACCGCATCGGTGCGCGATATGGCGTAGACGAGGAGGAAGAGCGCCCCGGTCACCGTGGCCCCGCCAGCGATGTCGAGGCTCCGACGGGGGCCATCGGCCTTGGATTCGTGCAGCGTGACTCGGGCCACGGCGTACAGGGCGATACCGATGGGGACGTTGACGAACAGGATCCAGCGCCACGACAGGTACTGGGTGAGCACGCCACCGAACAGGGCGCCGGCCGCGCCTCCACCGGCGGCCACCGCGCTCCACATGCCAAACGCCCGGGCCCGGGCTCTCGGTTCGCTGAAGGTGACCGTCAAGATGGTCAGGGTGGCCGGCGACAGGATGGCGGCCCCCACACCTTGGAGCGACCGGGCGGCTATCAAGGTGGCCTGATCGGTGGCGAACCCACCGAGGAGGCTCGCCGCGGTGAACACACCGAGCCCCACCAGGAAGATCCGACGCCGGCCGAACAGGTCGGCCAGACGGCCGCCCAACAAGAGCAGGCCGCCGAAGGTGAGCGCATAGGCGGTCACCACCCACTGGAGGTCCACAGTGCGGAAGTGCAGGCTGACTTGGATGGCAGGCAGGGCGACGTTGACGATGGAGATGTCGAGCACCACCATGAACTGAGCCAGACAAGCCACGATCAGCACCACGTTGTCCGAAGACGGCAGCCTTCCCCGATGCGTGGTCACGGCCGCGTCACTCCTGTCTGTTGGGGAGTCCGGCATCCGAACGAGCGTACGTGGAGGGATGCCCCCGCCGAGCACGGGGCGTTCAGCGCCTGAGGCGCTCCGCCAACTGACGTCGGGCCGCTGGCCACTCGGTGGCCAGCATCGAGAAGATGGCCGAATGGCGCACGGTCCCGTCGGTGGCTGGCCGGTCGGCCCGCAGCACGCCGTCGAGCGAGCAGCCCAACCGGGCGATAGCTACCCGTGACCGTTCGTTGCGGGCATCGGTCTGGATCCGCACGGCCCGCACCCCCCATACCTCGAAGGCGTGGCCCAGCATCAGCAGTTTGGCCTCGGTATTGACCGGTGTCCGCTGGGCAACCGGACCGATCCACGTGTGGCCGATGCTGGCCCGATCCACCAGGCCGACCCGCTGCACCGGTCGGGCCCCAGGAGCCAGGGCCGTCCAGTCCCAGGGGTCGAGCTCGTAGAACCGGGTACTGCCTACTACGCAGTCGAGGGCGATCGAGACGGTGGCGAACGGGACCTGGCTGCCCCGGGCTGCATGCGCCAGGGCCTCTTCGACGTAGGCGGTCATCGATGCCTGGTCGTCGGGCACCAGGGTGTACCCGAAGCTAGACCGGTCGCCGGTGGCCGCGGCGACCAAGCCATCCACGTGTCGCAGCGCCAGCGGCTCCAAGCGGACGTGGGCGCCCTCCAGGTTGCAGGGTTCGAACATGGACACAGTCTCGCCCATCACCGCCGCCTGTCGCCTCGTTCGGAGTCGGACGCCGATCGGCCACCACGGTCCGTGGAGTCGGCCCGCCGCCCGTAGTATCTGGTCGCATCCCCCGTTCCACCACCCAGTCCCGAAGGAAGCGCCCCGTGTTCCGCCCGGTCCCCGCCGAAGTCGATTTCACCGCCCTCGAAGACGAGGAGCTCGCCCGGTGGGGCGCGCACCGGATCTTCGAGCGCTCGGTAGAGCTGCGGGCGGGTGGCGAGCCCTGGGTCTTCTACGAAGGTCCGCCCACGGCCAACGGCCGGCCCGGACTGCATCATGTGTGGGCCCGCGTCTACAAGGACCTGTTCTGCCGCTACCGCACCATGCGCGGCTACGCCGTCCCCCGCAAGGCCGGCTGGGACACCCACGGACTGCCCGTCGAGGTCGAGGTGGAGAAGCAGCTCGGCATCACGGCCAAGCGCCAGATCGAAGAAGAGGTCGGGATCGCCGAGTTCACCCGTCTCTGTAAGGAGTCGGTCCGCAACTACGTAGGGGAGTGGAAGAACCTCACCGAGCGCATTGGCTATTGGATCGACATCGACGATGCCTACTGGACGTTCAGCCCCGACTACGTCGAGTCGGTTTGGGCCAACTTGGCCGCCCTGTGGGACCAGGACCTCCTGTACGAGGACATCAAGGTCGTTCCCTACTGCCCCCGGTGCGGTACCGCCCTGAGCAGCCACGAGCTCGGCCAGCCCGACGTCTACCGCGAGGTCACCGACGAGTCGGCCTACGTGCGCTTCCCTCTGACCGACGACGGGGAGTCCGCCGCCGGCCTGGCGGCCACGCTGGGTCGTGACTCGCTCGAGGGTCTGGCCCTCGTGGCCTGGACCACCACGCCGTGGACGCTGCTCTCCAACACCGGCGCCGCCGTCGGCCCTGGCCTGGAGTACGCGCTGGTGGGCTCTGACATCGTGGCTGCCACTCTGGTCGAGCAGGTCTTCGGCGAGGGCGTCACGGCTGACGTGGTGGTGCCCGGTGCGGCTCTGGTCGGCCTGCACTACCGCCGCCCTTTCGACGACATCGAGCCCGGGCCGGCCGACTCCGGCCGGATCGGCTGGCGGGTGGTGGGCGGTACGTTCGTGGAGGCCGACGAGGGCACTGGCATCGTCCACCTGGCCCCGGCCTTCGGCGAGGTAGACCGGCAGGTCGGACGGGAGAACGACCTGCCTACCCTCAATCCGGTGGGACCCGACGGACGGTTCACCGAGGATGTGGCGTGGCTGGTCGGACAGGCTGTGCGCGACACCAACGGAGCGGTCAACGATCGTCTGGACGCAGCCGGACTCCTGGTCCGGCGCCATCCTTACGTCCACCCCTATCCCCACTGCTGGCGGTGCAGCACCCCCCTCATCTACTGGGGGAAGCCGTCCTGGTACATCCGGACCTCAGACCGCAAGGCGGATCTGGTAGCCCAGAACCAGACCATCGGGTGGCATCCCGAGCACATCCGCGACGGACGGATGGGAGAGTGGTTGGCGAACAACGTGGATTGGGCCCTGTCCCGCGACCGATTCTGGGGCACGCCGCTGCCGATTTGGCGGTGTGGCGAGGGCCATCTGCGCTGCGTCGCCTCGCTGGCCGATCTGTCCGTGCTGTGCGGAACCGACGTCTCCGACATCGACCCACACCGTCCGGCCATCGACGAGGTCGTGTTTCCTTGTCCGGACTGTGCCGAAGCCGGCGCTGTCACCGACAACGACGAGGTCTCCGAGATGCGCCGGGTGGAGCCGGTCATCGATGCCTGGTTCGACTCGGGTTCGATGCCTACGGCCCAGTGGGGCTATCCCGGATCCCCAGGATCCGACGAGCGGTTCGTCTTCCCGGCCGACTTCATCTGTGAGGCCATCGACCAGACCCGGGGCTGGTTCTACTCGCTCCTGGCCGTGAACACCCTGGTGCGTGGAGCGACCCCGTACCGCAACGTGCTCTGCCTCGGCCACATCGTCGACGCCGACGGACGCAAGATGTCCAAGAGCGTCGGCAATGTCATCGACCCGTGGGAGATCCTGACCACCCGGGGCGCAGACCCGCTGCGCTGGTGGATGTTCTCCCAAGGCTCCCCATGGACCCCCACTCGAGTCAGCTTCGAGGCCATCGATGCCTCCATGCGCGACTCGCTGTTGACCCTGTGGAACACCTGGTCGTTCTTCACCACCTATGCCGACCTCAACGGGTTCGACCCGGCCGATGCTGGCATACCTGATGCAGTCGACCGGTCGATGTTGGACCGGTGGATGCTGTCGAGGCTGCACGCCACCGTGGCTCGGGCCACCGAGTCCCTTGACGGATATGAGCCGTTCCCGGCCGCCACGTCCATCGCTGAGCTGATCGACGACACGTCGAACTGGTACGTGCGGCGCAGCCGGCGCCGCTTCTGGCGCACCGACCCCGGTGCCGATCCGGCTGACTCGCTGGGTGCCCAGGCCACGCTGCATGACGTCTTGGTGACCGTGGCCCGCCTGCTGGCTCCGATGACCCCGTTCCTGGCCGACCGCATGTGGCGCGACCTGACCGGGGCCGAGGAGTCGGACTCGGTCCATCTGGCCGACTGGCCCGACGTCGACGACACGTTGATCGACCCGCTACTGGAAGAAGGCATGGCTTTGGCGCGTCGACTCTCGTCGCTCGGCCGGGCAGCTCGGGCCGAAGCCGGGGTCAAGGTGCGCCAACCCCTGGCTCGCGCCCTCGTCTATCTGCCTCCGGGCAGCCCGGTGCTGCCACCGGGCATCGTCGAAGACGAACTCAACGTGGATCGCGTAGAGGCCACCGACGAGCTCGGTGACGTGCTGGCCTACGAGCTGGTCCCCAACTTCAAACTCCTCGGGCCCCGGATCGGCAAGCGAGTGCAGGATCTGCGGGCGGCCATGACTTCGGTCGACGGGGTAGCGGCCGCAGCCGACCTGGCCGCGGGGCGACCAGTGGTGGTGGCGCTGGCCGACGGCCCGCTCGAGTTGAGCGCCGAAGAGGTGGAGCTACGGGTTCGAGCCCAACCCGGGTTTGCCGTGTCGCGTGACGGGGCCGAGGTGCTGGCGCTCGACCTCGCCCTCGACGACGACCTGCGACGTCGGGGGCTGGCCCGCGAGGTCATCCGCAACGTCCAGGACCTGCGCAAGGCCTCCGGCCTCGAGGTCTCCGACTGGATCCATCTCCACCTGGTCGGTCTCGATGACCTAGCGACGCTGTTCGATGCCATCGGGAGCGAAGTGCTGGCCCGCACGGTCTCGTCAGTCCCACCGACCGACGCTGGCGACGGGACAGCGATCGATCTCGACGACGGCGAGACGGCTCGTCAGGCCACGGCATGGGTGGCCAAAGCATGACCAGGGGCGAAGAGGCATGACCAGGGGCGAAGAGGCGTGACCGGGGGCGACACGGCGTGAGCGGAACCGGTCCGGTGACGGGTGAGGCTTGTGTGTTGGCCGTCGACCTTGGGACCGGTGGGCCGAAGGTGGCCGTGGTGACCGAGACCGGCCGAATCGTGGCTCACGCCACCGAGCCGGTGGCGCTCCACTTGCTCGATGGCGGCGGGGCCGAGCAGGACCCCGAAGAGTGGTGGTCGGCGATCTGCCGTGCGGCCCACCGAGCGCTGGCCGATGCTGGCCCGGTGGAGCTGATCGGGGTCGGGTGCACGGCCCAGTGGTCGGGGACGGTCCCGGTCGATGCGGCCGGGGATGCCTTGATGCGGGCCATCATCTGGATGGACTCGCGGGGCAACAGCGCCATCCGCAAGGTGACGGGCGGGCCGGTCAACGTGCTCGGCTACGACCCTCGCAAGCTCATGCGGTGGGTGCGGTCCACCGGAGGTGCCCCGGGGCTGTCGGGCAAGGATCCGGTGGCCCACATCTTGTTCATCAAGGACGCCTTCCCCGAGGTCTACGCCCGCACGACCACCTTCCTTGAGCCGGTCGACTACCTCAACCTGCGGATCACGGGGAAGGTGTCGGCCTCGTACGACTCGATTGCCGCTCACTGGGTGACCGACAACCGCAACATCGACCATGTCACCTACGACACCAAGTTGTTGGAGTGGACCGGGCTGGACCGAGCCCGCCTGCCCGACCTCGTGCCACCGGGGAGCATTGTGGGCGAAGTGACCGACCGGGCCGCTACCGATTTGGGCATTCCTGCCGGGCTTCCGGTCACGACTGGATCCGGGGATGTCCACTCGGCGGTCTTCGGATCGGGAGCCGTGGGTGACTTCGAGAGCCACCTCTACATCGGCACCTCGTCGTGGATCTCGGGGCACGTCCCGTTCAAAAAGACGGCCCCGACCTCCAACGTGGCCTCCATCCCAGCCGCACTCGCTGGCAGTTATCTCATCGCCGACGAGCACGAGACGGCCGGTGCCTGCCTGACCTTCGTCCGGGACAACCTGAGACTGGCCCCGAGCTTCGAGGCCATGAACGAGATGGTCGACCGGGTGGCCCCGGGCAGCGGTCGGGTCTTGTTCACGCCGTGGCTGAACGGCGAGCGGTCACCGGTCGATGACCACACGGTGCGAGGCGGGTTCCAGAACCTGTCGCTGTCCACCACCCGCGACCAGATGGTCCGGGCCGTGTTCGAGGGGGTGGCCTACAACTCGAAGTGGCTGCTCGACGCGGTAGAGGAGTTCGCCGGCCGACGGCTCGACTCGCTGGCCTTCGTCGGCGGTGGTGCCAACTCGGACCAGTGGTCCCAGATCCATGCCGACGTGCTCGGACGGGAGATCCGCCAGGTGGCCGACCCGGTGCTGGCCAACGTGCGGGGGGCCGCGCTGCTGACGCTGTTGGCCCTGGGACGGATCACCCTTGGGGACGTCCCGGGCATGGTCGAGGTCAAGCGCACCTATCAGCCCGATCCGGCCACGGCCGCCGAGTACGAGCTGCTGTTCGGCGAGTTCGTCACCCTCTACAAGCAGACCAAGGGGATCTTCAAGCGCCTCAACCGGTTCTAGCGGCAACCGGCCTGACCTGAGCCCCCCGGGCCGACTCGACCGGGGCCGAGTTGACCAGAGCTGGCCGACTTTCGTCAGGGGGCAGGAGCCCAGGGCTCGGCCTGGTCGACGGGACCGACGGATGGGACCGGTCTCGGTCGGCGGATACTTCCCTCGGCGCCAGTGCCCACGTAGAGCAGGTCAAAGGCCAGGGTGTGCAGCGCACTCGGCGACGTGGTCCAACCAGCCCGCCGGTCGATGACGGCGCCAATGGTGGGGAAGAACTGACGGAAGGTCTTGCCCGGCACCTTCAAGACGTGCAGCAGCAACGAAATGTAATACGCGACCAGGTACCCCAGAGTTTCGAAGGTCCCGCCGAACACCATGACCTCGCCCTCGGCAAACAGGGGATCGCATAGGTGCTTGAGGCCCTGGGCGGTAAAGCGCCAGTAGTCGTGGTGGTCGTGGCGGGGCACGGCCGAGGGAACCGACAGCAGGATGGTGCCGCCGGGCTTGAGGACCCGGGCCAACTCGGACACCACGGCGGCCGGGTCGGGCACGTGCTCCAGCATCTCGAGGGTGATCAACGTGTCAACGGAGTCGTCGGCGAGGGGGAGCATGGTGGCATCCGAGGAGAAATCGACGTTGTCCAGGACCCTCAGGTCGGTAGCCAAGTACCGCGAGTGGCAGTCGGCCTCGAACCGTCGTACCAGGGCACAGCCCACATTTACGACCAGCGCATCTGCGGGAAGTCCGGCCAGGTGGGCCTTGATGTAGTCGTCGCGCCGCACGATGGCGTCGTGCTTTCCGTACTCACGGAAGGCGGATACCACGCGGGCGGTCAGACCTCGTGGATCTGTGGACATCTGACACCCCCTGTTTCGGATTAGCGGCCCGCCCAGTGGCGAGCGGACGAGAGAGCGTGATCGTACCCTGTCACCAGGGCATTTCGATAGGTCCGTATCCCGAAATGTGCCCGAGATGCGATCGATCTGGCCCATGGTCCTTCCAATGACCTGAGGCACATCATGATGCAAGTCCGTGATGTTATGATGATCTAATGCGGACCACGGTCACGATCGACGACCATCTGCTGGCCGAGGCGAAGGCAGTGGCCGCCAGCAGCCATCGCACCCTCGGCGAGGTCATCGACGACGCGCTCCGGGTGTCGCTGGCCCAACGCCCGGCGGATTCCTCCAAATCGCCACGAGTGAAGTTGCCTACACACGGAGGGAGCGGGCTCCGGCCTGGGGTCGACCTCGAAGACAAAGAGCACATGGCCGAACTGCTGGGGGAGAACGGGGCGATGGATGCTGCTTCCTGATGTGAACGTGTATCTCTATGCCATGCGCGAGGAAAGCCCTGACCACGGTGCCTATCGGGAGTGGCTCGAGGACCGCCTCGGCGGTGTCGAACCGGTCGGCGTCAGTGAGTTGGTCCTGAGCGCGTTCCTCCGGATCGTCACCAACCACCGCGTGTACAACGAGCCCACGGCATTGACCACCGCTATCGAGTTCTGCCGGGTGGTCCTCGATGCACCTGCGGCCGTCCCCGTCCGGCCCGGGCTTCGGCACTGGCCGATCTTTCTCGACCTCTGCCACCGATCGGGGGCGCGGGCGAACCAGGTTCCTGATGCGTACTTGGCGGCGCTGGCCCTCGAGTCCGGGGCAACGATGATCACTGCAGACCAGGGGATGCACCGATATGCCGGCTTGCGTGTGGCGCATCCACTGGGAATCTGAACCAGACACCCGTCAGCCCTGGCTGACTAGGTCAAGCGACCCCGGGCCTGGTTGGCTGCGCTGACCACGGCGGCCAGCGAGGCATCCAGGATGCTCGAGTCCATGCCCACGCCCCACCAAGTGGAACCATCGTCTGCCTCAGCCTCGACATAGGCCACCGCCGAGGCGTGGCTGCCCGAGGTGAGGGCATGCTCGCTGTAGTCCTTCACCTCGAACCTGACGCCGAGGTCGGCTCGGAGTCCGCTCATCAGAGCGTCGATCGGTCCGTTCCCCTCGCCCATGACCGTGTGTGGCACGCCGTCGACGAGCAGTTGCGCAGTCACGGTGGTCCGGCCGCTGCCGGTGATCATCTCGCTTGACACGATGCGGATACCGGCGTCATCGGGCATGTACTGCTGGGCGAACACGTCCCACATCTCGCCGGGCCGGATGATGGTGCCCGAGTGTTCGGTGACGGCCTGGACCTGCTTGGAGAACTGCACCTGCAGGCGGCGGGGGAGGGCGAGGCCGTGCTCGGTCTCCATGATGTAGGCCACCCCGCCCTTGCCGGACTGGCTGTTCACCTGGATGATCGCCTCATAGGTCCGCCCGGTGTGGCTGGGGTCGATAGGCAGGTACGGGACCTCCCACAAGTCGTAGTCGTCCCCGAGCGCTTCGAAGCCCTTTTTGATGGCGTCCTGATGCGATCCCGAAAATGCGGTGTAGACGAGGTCGCCGGCATAGGGATGGCGAGGGTCGACGGCCATCCGGGTGGCGAACTCGGCCACCCGGCGCACCTTGTCGATGTCGCCGAAGTCGAGGGCGGGGTCGACTCCCTGAGAGAACAGGTTCATGGCCAAGGTGACGATGTCGACGTTGCCGGTCCGCTCACCGTTGCCGAACAGGGTGCCCTCCACCCGGTCGGCCCCGGCCAGTACGGCCAGCTCGGCGGCGGCCACGGCCGTGCCCCGGTCGTTGTGGGGGTGCAGGCTGAGGACGACCGACTCGCGGTTCGAGATCGTCCGGCCGAACCACTCGATGACATCGGCGTAGACGTGGGGTCCGTACATCTCCACGGTGTTGGGCAGGTTGAGGATGATCGGGCGGTCGGGGGTGGGCTTCAGCACGGCCATGACCGCCTCGCAGATCTCCACGGCGAACTCGGGTTCGGTCCCGGTAAAGCTCTCCGGTGAGTACTCGTAGCGGATCTCGGTGTCGGGCAGGGTGGCCTCGAACTTCCGACACAGCTGTGCGGCGTTGACGGCGATGTCGATAATCCCTTGGCGGTCGAGGCCGAATACCACCCGGCGCTGCAGGGTCGACGTCGAGTTGTAGAAGTGCACAATCGCTCGCTTGGCACCCCGCAGCGACTCGAACGTCCGCTCGATCAACTCCTCGCGGCACTGGACCAGGACCTGGATGGTCACGTCATCAGGGATCAGGCCGCCGTCGATGATCTCGCGCTGGAAGTCGTAGTCGGTCTGGGAGGCGGAGGGGAACCCCACCTCGATCTCCTTGAACCCGATGTCGACCAGGGTCCGGAACAGCCGCAGCTTGCGCTCCGAGTCCATGGGGTCGACCAAGGCCTGGTTGCCGTCGCGCAGATCGACGCTGGCCCACTGGGGTGCGACGGTGCACTGGCGGTCGGGCCAGGTGCGGTCTGCGAGTACCAGCGGCACATTGGGGCGGTAGAGGTGGAAGGGCATGGGGGAGACGTCGCACGGCATGGCCAGACGTGGTCCGGTGGTGCCGTCTTCGGTGGTGTGGTCGTGGTCACTCATCTGGTGCTCCCTTGGTGCTGCGGTGTCCGTTGCTCATGGTGCGGCGATGCGATGCGCTGCAGTGGTCCAACTCCGACGCTGATCGGTTCCGGCCGACACTGGTGTCCGCCCATCAAAAAACCCCCTGGCCGGAGGCACAGGAGGTTGCGGGCGAACGCGATGTGGCGTTCGCTCTCAGGTAAGGAGGAGGTCCGTGGTCATGGTGTACATAGCCCCACCATCGTGCCAGCGGCGAGCCGGTGAGTCAAGGAGGTGAGCCCGGTTGGCACACCTCCCGGCAGATCGCTGGCAGATGGCACCGTCGCCACTCCACCCGCAAGGCGTACCTAGATCCGCTCGAAGTTGCGGGCCAGCTCCCAGTCGGTGACGACCGAGTTGGACTTGGCCCACTCCTGGCGGGCCGTGTTGACCAGGTGGTGGTGAACCTCGGACCCGAAGGCTTCGGCCGCCACCTCGCTCGACTCGAGGCTGGTAATGGCCTCGGCCAATGTGGTGGGGATCCGGGGCATCTCCGGTGTCCGGTAGGCGTTGCCAGTGAAGCCCGGGGCCAGCTCGATTCCGTGGTCGATTCCCCACAGCCCGCCAGCGATGGTGGCAGCCAGCGCAATGTACGGGTTGACGTCCGCTCCCGGTATCCGGCTCTCGATCCGGCGGCCGACCCCGTGGCCCACAGCTCGGTACCCGCAGGTGCGGTTGTCCTCTCCCCACGCCACAGCGGTGGGCGCCCACGAGTCGGGCACGTAGCGACGATAGGAGTTGACGTAGGGAGCGAAGCACCAGGCCAACTGGTCGGCGGCCTGGAGCTGGCCGGCCACCCACTGGGCCCCGACCTCAGAGAACCCCGAGTCGGTGGTGGTGCCGTCAGGCGGTGCCATGAGCGCCACGCCAGTTGTCGCATCCCACAGGCTGGAGTGGATGTGGCACGAGGAGCCAGCTGAGTCCATCGACCACTTGGCCATGAAGGTTGCCGCCCGGCCGTACTCGCCGGCGATCTCCTTCACGCCGTTTTTGAAGACCAGGTGGCGGTCGGCTACCTCGAGCGCGGTGCCGTAGGTGATGTTGACCTCGTGTTGGCCCATGCCGGCCTCGCCCTTTGACGATTCGATGGGGATTCCGGCCTCGAGCATCTGATTGCGGATTCGACCGATGATGTACTCCTCCCGGGACGTCTGGAGCAGCTGGTAGTCCTCGATGGACGTGGCATGAGGGGAGAGCCCCTGCCACCGCTTCTGCCCAGCCTCGGCGAACGAGTCGAGGAAGAGGTAGAACTCGAGCTCGGTGGCGCACTTGACCACGAAGCCCCGCTCGGCGGCTCGTTCGATCTGGCGCCGCAGAATCCGCCGCGGCGACACTTCCACCGGATCGCCGCCCATGGTGAGCAGGTCGCACAGGACCAGGACCGACCCAGGGAGCCACGGCAGGGGGCGGACGGTCTGGGGGTCGATGACGGCGTTGAGGTCGCCGTAGCCGGTGTCCCAGTTGGCGAATTCGTAGCCCGGTAGCGGATCCATATCGACATCACACGCCAGCAGATAGTCGCAGACCTCGATGCCGTGGTCGAGCACGTGGTCGAGGAAGAACGCACCGGTCACCCGCTTGCCCACCGGTCGGCCCTGGAGATCAGGAAAGGCCACCACGACAGTGTGGACATCGCCGGATCGGATCTGGTGCGGCAGGGTCTCGAGCGTCAGCATGCATGCACTCTGGCCCATCACGGTCTGGTCGTCCACCACCCCCACTGGATTCCGCTCACTTGGCTACTGGCGCCACTCGTATGCACGGATACTGCGGAGTGGGATCTTCACCCGCACGTGCAGGCCCGTGAGTCGCCTTCTCACTCCACCGGTCGGTGCAGTCGTTGGCCAACGATGGAGCCGGGTCCGGTTCGCTGTGCCGAGGTCATGGGCGGTTCGATTCGATCACCGGGCAGCATCGATGTCCTGGATCCACCCGTTCACCTGGCGCAGTGAGTCGTCGAGGTCACGGTCGACATCCGCCTCGGAGCACGCGCGGGCAAAGTCAGCAACCCAGTTGGCGTGCGCCACGACGACAGGCGGCCAGGTGCGTGGGGGCAGACCGAACAGCGGACATTCCGCTGCGCGGGATTCGAAGAGTGCGACGCATGCGAGGCGCAAGGCTGGCAGTTCCGAGTTGCCCGGATAGAAAGCGTCACGCAGGAGCAGCAGGTCGACGACGTCTCGCGCTCTACGGTTCACCGAGCCAGGAGGGACATTGGGGTCGGTACACGCGTGGAGCTTCTGGGCGACCTGGTCGTCAACGGCGATACCTGCGAGTGCTCCCGGCGACGGAAGACCGAAGTGGGCCAGAGAGGCAGCGGGGGAGTTGTCGAACGATCTTCCGACCCCCGCTTCGTCGGCCGACACTTCGATCTTGACCTTGCGCCATGTCTTGCCGTTCACGGACAGCACCATGAAGAAGCGACGCGGCTTGATGACCCGTGGGACGTCGTCGATGATCTCGATCTCGGTTCGGCTGACCACGAGCGGGCCCCAGGACGTGAGGCAGGAGTCCAATACATCCACGAAGTCATCGAATGTTCCCCGGAAGAGCGTGTCGACATCCTTGGTGGCTCGTGCCTTGAGTCCGAGTCGAAGTTCGAGATACGCACCTCCCTTCAGCAAGAACCGCGGCCCTTCATCTACATAGGTGGCCCTCTGGAGGACGCCGACGGCGATGCTCGATGCCAGTATCCAGCCGAGCCGCCCATCCGTGAGGCCGATCGTTCGGGCGGTCTTGGCCACCCAGCCGTCGAGTTCACGCTTCGATCGGGGTGGGTTACGGACCGGAAGATCGTCGAAGGGATGAGTGCTCACTCCCGCACATCCATCAAGGAGATCAGAGTGTGTTCGTCGGCAGCCGTAATTGACCCTACGGCCCGTGCTTTGTCGATTGCCTGCGCGATGAGATGACCCTGCACTCCGGATTCGATGCACTGACGAACGGCCGTTGCCGGTCTGACGATCGGCATCTCCTCGAAGTGGGTTATTTCTTGGGGGGCAAGGTCCATGCGGTGGATGTCGTAGCGGTGCGCACCAGTCCGGCGAGGGGTGTAGCGGCCGGTCTTGGATATGCAGATGTGGATCCGAGTCGGGTTGATGTCGCAGAGCTCATAGAGCTCGAGGGCAGTGTCATGGCTGAGGACGCCGCGACCTCCCGGCCACAGCGTCGCCTCCATGTACGAACTGAGCGGTGTCACGGGAAGCTCGGGAAACCGGTAGATGCCGTAACTGACGTGCTCGAGCTTCCCCCTCGATGCCAACTTCCCCAATTCGATCACGGGAATTCCGAGCCGCCGTGCATCTTGGGATGTCACGAAGCCCTGCTGGTCGAGAGCGACTTCCCAAAGTACCGATCTGAAACTCGTTGCCACCGCTTCCTCCTTTCTGAAAAGATTACCATTTTCAGTATACTATTGCGTATTACTGGACTGCGGACACCTATTGGACGCAAAACAATACGGTTTTCAGTAATGTTTTGTGTGCTCACGGGCCCCGGGTTACGGAAGGGTGGCATGCCGTGGCATCTGTTGCCGTCCCCTGAATCGGCGTCACCTGGAGGGTCAGCTAAGTAGGCGGCACGTGGCCCGGTGGATGGGATACTTGGTGGCATGTCCATCTCCGGCGCGCGGCCGCTCATCGGCGTGACCTGTTACCGCCAGAAGACCAGGTGGTGGTCGTGGGACCGGGACGCGGCGTTGGTCCCCGGCGCCTACCTCGACATGGTGGTGGCCGCTGGCGGGTGGCCGGTGCTGATCCCACCGGGGGCTGGCACCGCGGCTGACGGTGCCGCTGGCGGCGATCCTGGCGTCCGGGCTGCGCTGACCGAATCCGTCGACCGGGTGCTGGACGCCCTGGATGGACTGCTGGTGATCGGCGGGGGCGACGTGTCGGCCCGTCGCTACGGCCAGGAGCCCGACGACCGCAACGGCGGAACGAGTGAGTGGCGGGACGACCTCGAGTTCCAGATGCTCGACGCCGCCCTCGACCGCGACTTGCCACTGCTCGCCATCTGTCGGGGTCACCAGGTGCTGAACGTCCTGCTCGGTGGCACCCTGGTCCAACAGTTACCCGACGCCTTGGGCTCGACCATGCACCAGCCTGGTGCCGGAGCGTTCGGGAAGGTGACAGTGCACGCGGAACCGACGACCCACGTCCACCGGCTGCTGGGGGCACGGTCCGAGGTCCTGTGCAGTCATCACCAGGCCATCGACGTGCTCGGTGACTCGCTGTTGGTTTCAGCCCGCAGCGACGACGGAGTGATCGAGGCGGTCGAGGTCCTCGGGCGGACGTTCGCTGTCGGCGTCCAGTGGCACCCTGAAGAGAGCGGCGACGTGCGGCTCTTCGACGGGTTGGTAGCCGCAGCCCGGGCAGCCCGGGCTCCACGTACCGCCAGCGCTTCTGGAGTAGCCGCCGTGCCCCAACCCGATCGCCAACCCGTGTCCCAACCCGAGCCCCAACCCGTGCCCCAACCCGATCGCCAGCCACCCGAGGAGCACCCATGAGCGGAACGACACGAATCATCAACCCGGCTACTGAGCAGGTCATCGCCGAGGTCCCCGTCAACGGCATCGAGGAGACCGACGAGGCGGTGGCCCGTGCCCATGCGGCCGGTCCGGCGTGGCGGGCAGTGGCTCCGGCCGACCGAGCCCGGCTCATGCGCCGGTTCGCGGCCCAGGTAGAGGAGCACGCCGAGGAGTTGGCCCAGCTCGAGACGGCCAACGTCGGCAAGCCGATCGCCGAGAGCCGCGACGAAGTGGGCATGGTGGCCGAGGTCCTTTACTTTTATGCCGGGGCGGTGGACAAGCACCGAGGTGCCACGGTGCCGGTGTCGGGTGGCGTCGACATGACCTTCCCCGAGCCCCTCGGTGTCGTCGGGGCGATCATCCCCTGGAACTTCCCGGTGGCCATCGCCTCGTGGAAGATCGGACCAGCCCTGGCCACCGGGAATACCATCGTGGTCAAGCCGGCCGAGATCACCCCGCTGACCGCCGTGCGACTGGCCGAGTTGGCCCTCGACGCCGGTCTTCCTGAGGGGGTCCTCCAGGTGGTCACTGGCAAGGGGTCTGTCGTGGGTACCCGCCTGGCCGAACACCCCGATGTGGCCAAGATCGCCTTTACCGGGTCGACCGAGGTCGGACGAGACGTGATGGCCCGGGCCGCGGGCACCATCAAGCGGGTCACCTTGGAACTCGGCGGCAAGTCAGCATCGGTCGTGTTTGCCGATGCTGATCTGGCCAAGGCGGCGGCGTCCACCCCGGGCAGCGTCTTCGCCAACGGAGGACAGGACTGCTGTGCCCGCAGCCGGGTGCTGGTGCAGCGGTCGGTATTCGACGAGTACTTGGAACTGCTGGCCGATGCCGTGCGGGCCTGGACGGTAGGCGACCCTACGGATCCGGCCATCAAGATGGGGCCCATGGTCACCGCGGCCCACTGCGGCGTGGTGTCCGGCTTCCTCGACGAGGGCATGGGCGCACCCGGGGATCCGGTGCCGGTCCACACTTCAGGAGTCGTCCCTACGGGTCCTGGGTTCTGGTTCCCTCCCTCGGTCGTGGCCCCAGCCGACCCCGACTGGCGCATGGCCCGAGAGGAGATCTTCGGGCCGATCGTGGCGGTCATCGCCTTCGACGACGAGGCCGATGCCGTCCGGCTGGCCAACGACACGCCTTACGGGCTGTCGGGATCGATCTGGACCCGCGACGGGGCTCGTGCCTTGCGGATGGCTCGGGCCGTCGAGGCCGGGAACCTATCGATCAACTCCAACAGCTCGGTGCGGGTGCAGACCAGCTTCGGCGGCATGAAGCAGTCCGGCTTCGGACGTGAGCTAGGACTCGAGGCGTTGGCCTCGTACTCCGAAATCAAGAACGTCTTCGTCTCGACGGTCGACTGATGACGACCCCCGGTGACCCAGCGGCAGACACCCGACATTCGGGCTTAGTCGCCGTGGTCACCGGTGCTAGCCGAGGGATCGGGGCCGGACTGGCCACCCACTTCGCCTCTCGTGGGTTCGGCTTGGGCCTATGCGCACGCTCGGTACCCGAGGTGCCTGTTGGGGCTGATGGGGTGGCCGAGGCGGTGGATGTGACCGACCCGGTCGCCATCGATGCGTTTGCCGCCGCCGTGGTGGACCGGTTCGGGCAGATCGACCTATGGGTGAATAACGCTGGGCTGCTCGAGCCCATCGGCCCGCTGGCCGATGCCGACCCGACCGACCTGCAGCGCCATGTGGCCGTCAACGTCCTGGGCGTGGTGCACGGGTCTGCGACCTTTGCCCGCCATGTCCGCAGCCGTCGCGGGGTCGGCTCACTGGTGAACATGTCATCAGGTGCGGCCACATCGGCTTCTCGGGGGTGGGCCGTCTACTGCGCCTCGAAGGCGGCAGTGGAGATGGCGACCGAGGTGATCGGCCTAGAAGAGCGCGATGCTGGCTTGCTGGCCTATGCCGTCACCCCAGGCGTGGTCGACACCGACATGCAGGCGCTGATCCGGGCCACCCCGGTCGAGTCGTTCCCGGACGTGGCCCGGTTCCACCGCATCCACGAGGCCGGCGCTTTCGCCACGGCTGAGTGGGTGGCCCACTCCATCCTCGAGTGCTGCGTTGACCCGCTCAGCAGATTGGAGCCCGAGGCCGGGCGAGGTGCCGTGCACTTCCGGGTTCCGGACCCGGTGGCCCGCCCGTAGGGACCGTCGGTCCTCGAGATCAGGCCGGTGGTGCCGGAAATCCGGGGCGATCGACCAGGTGGGCGAAGTTGGGCCACAGGCTGAGGTCGATCTCGGGATAGCGGGCTGCGAGGTCGAGCACGCTCGGAACATAGAGGCGGTCGAGCATCACTTCGATATCGCGGTCGAGGCCCCGCTTGGACTGGGTCTTGTTGACCGGGGTGCGGATCTGCGGGGGGCGGTAGGAGTCGTCCACTCCGAGGAACCGGAAGGTCTGGGCCAACAGCTCGTCAGGAGCGGCCAGGCACGCTTCGAACTGCAGCACCAGCATCTCCTGGGGGGCATAGGCCTGCTCCCACGGCTTGAGCACATCTGAGTAGAGACCGTTGAACATGGCCCGGTAGCGCAGCAGATCGAGCCGCTTCGACGAGGTCTTGCGAGATACGTCGGAGCGGTAGCGCTCGACGGGGTCCCGGAGCATGAAGAGCAGCTTGGCGCCGGGGGCTGCCACACGGAGCACTGGTGGGAGCTGATGGGCGAAGGCGTAGTGCGGGGTCCACTCTCCGGTGATGGATCCAGCAGGCCGGGGGAACCACTGGCGGTAGGTCTCCACGTCGGACTCGGTGATCTTCCCCGCATCGAGCAAGCGCAGGAAGTGGATGTTGAAGAACTGCAGCTCCTTCTCGTTCTCCACATGGATGTCCGGGTGGGACATGATCAGGCTGAACCACCACGTCGTCCCACACTTGGGCACACCGACGCCGACAAAATCAGGAGAGCCGGTGGTCATGGAGACCGGGACCAGCGGAGCGACAGGGGGCACGCCGGAGTCCCAGGCCGAGTGCTTGTCCATGGCGCCAAGTACCCGGCGTTGCACCGACAGGGGACTGACGCGCAGCAGATTTCGGGCGGAGCCTCTGGCTCGGTCGCCTAACGACTTGCTCATCAGTGGCCCGCCGGGCAGGTCGTGCAGGTGGGGCAGGTCGGGCAGGTGGGGTAGGTCGCCAGTCTGGGTATGTCCACGATCGCTCCCCACGCCTCACTCGGACCAGACCAGGGGAGTGCGTGAGGTTCAGTGTACCGCCACTGCTTGCGGCTTCTCTCTATCTGATGGGCACGATGCGGGCATCGCCGGAGTGCCGGTGTGCGTCAGCGTCCACACGGTGTTCGACGGAGTCGCCGGCGGTGGCATCGAGGTAGCGGGCCGCCAACTGGGCGAACTGCCACGAGGACATGATCGGGCCCGAGCCGGAGTGCGTCGCACTCTCGTTGTCTGGTGTCGCGTTGCCCCTCGACGTACTGCACGAGGACGGCGACTCCGGCTCGGAAACTTGGATGGCCGGCCCTGGTGCTCCCGGGGTCGTGCCATTGGGTGTGAAGCCCTCGAACCCGGGATGGGCCCGCTCGGCGACACGGGGAACGGTCGGACGAGGAGTGGTCGTGTCCGACCCTCCAGATCCGTGGATCAAGGTGAGGGTCGGGCCGCTGCTACGACGTCGACTCTGCTCGGTTTGATTGATTTGGAAGGCGCTCCCTTGCATGGAGACCATCGTGCCGGTCGCGCCTAAGGCGAACTCAAGGAAGGGATAGGAGAACAGAAAGAAGATCGGAAGAACTAGATGAGAATCTGACGGTCCGTCGGCTGACGTGCCTGTGGCGATAGTCCGACGGGACCCATGCACTCCGGGTATCGTCACTACATGCCCGACCGCTCGCACAAGATCGCCAAGCCCGCCGCCGCATTCGGCGTTGTGGCCACTATGGCCAGCATCTGGTGGTTCGCCCTGCGCCCTCGGCGCAAGGCCAAGAGCACCAAGTAGTTGCGGCGGGTCGACCCGACGCCGTTGTCTGGCCTGAAGCCGATGCCGCCGACGCCGACGCCGACGCCGACGCCGTGCGGGGCGCGTCGTAGCGGATCCATCGGACGGCGGGCCCGAGACCGGTAACCTTGGCCAGTGGCCCTGGCTTCGCTTCGCCCGCTCCGGTCACGGAACTTCGCCCTCATCTGGTCGGCCGCCCTAGTCTCGAACCTGGGTTCGTGGATGCAGACTGTGGCCTTGGGTGTGCTGGTGTTCGCCCGCACCGGACGCCCGGGTTGGGCTGGGCTGGTAGCCGCCGCCGGGTTCATCCCCATGGGCCTGCTGGCGCCGATAGGCGGTGCACTCGCCGACCACCTCGACCGGCGCCGATGGCTGATCACGACCACTGCGGCCGAAACCATGTTTGCTCTGGTGTTGACCCTGCTGGTCGGCCTGCACCTGGACCCCCCGTGGGCACTCGTCATCCTCTCGTTTCTAGGAGGGGCAGCCGGGGCGATCGGGTTCCCCGCCTACCAGGCGATGATGCCCGACCTCGTCCCACCCGAGGACCTCTTGGGGGCGGTGTCGCTGTCGTCAGCGCAGTACAACATGGGCCGGGTCATCGGACCCGCTCTGGCTGGCCTGATTCTTCTCACGCAGAACTTCGCCATCGTCTTCGCCGTCAACGCCGCGTCGTTCGGAGCCGTGGTCATCGCCCTGCTGCTGGTTCGTCTACCCAAGCCAGTTCCCCATGACGGGCACCTGTCGATGGCGGCACGCATTGCCGAAGGGGCCCGGGCGGCACGGACTGAACCGGGCTGCCGGTCCGCCATCATCTGGATCTCCGTGGTCGCCCTACTGGCCTCGCCGTTCATTGCCCTGGTGCCGGCCATGGCTCACGTGGTCCGCCCGTCGGGATGGAGTTTGGGTCTGACCACCGCCGCGCTGGTCACCGCCCAGGGCATCGGGGCAGTGGCCGGGGCTCTTGCCCTGCCGGGCATGGCCATCCGGTTCGGTCGGCTCACCATGCTGCGCACCGCACTGTTCGCCCTGCCGGTACTGCTGTGTGTCTACGCGGTGTCCCCCACGTTGCCTGTGGCAGCTATCGCCTTCGTGGCCGTAGGGGCGGCCTATATCTGCATCCTGTCCGGCCTCAACACCGTGGTGCAGCACCGGGCGCCGGTGGCAGCCCGCGGTCGGATATTGAGCATCTACATGATGGCGCTCGGTCTCATCTATCCCCTGGGGGCGATCATCCAGGGCTCCATCGCCGACCTGCACGGGGTGCGTGCCGTGACCATCGCTGGGGCCCTGGCCCTACTGGCCCTGGTGACGCTCGCTTCGTTCTTCCGGCCGACCGTGCTGAGCAATCTGGGTGACCCAGAACCGACGGCCAGCCCGCCTGGAAGCAAGCCCAATGAGCCCACCGAGCCCGACGAGCCGCCCGTCATCGACGTGCTCGAGGCTGATGCTGCTCAGTCCGGGGGTGCCGCATGACCGATCCTGGGACCGTCGAGGTGTTGACCGCGGCCGATGCCGAGTTGATCCAGGCCCGCATGGCAGGTGCCTTGTTGGCCGCCGGCCTGGCGGTGGGGGACCGGGTGGTGTTTTGTCTGCCGTCGTCGAGTCGGCTTCTGTGTGCAGTGCTCGGCGCACTGCGGGTAGGCATCGTGCCGGTGCTGATGAACGCCACGCTTCTCGATGGCGAGCGCGACCTCCTGATCGCCGATGCCCAGCCTGTTCTGTCGGTCCTGGATGATCATGGTTTGGATGCCCTCGACGCCGGGAGCCCGACGGAGTTGGCCCCTCGCCCCATGGCTCGACCGATGTACTTCACCTCGGGCACAACTGGGCGCGCCAAGGGCGTGTGGTCGGGAATCTGGGACGAAGAGGCGGCCGTGGCCGCACTGGCCGATGAGGCCGACCTGTGGGGGTTCGGACCCGACGACGTCCACTTGGTGTGCTCGCCGATGTACCACTCGGTGTCGATCCGGTTCGCCGGCGGGACCCTCCTGGCCGGCGGGACCTGCGTGATCCTTCCGCACTTCGACGCCGACATGGCGGCTGGCGCTCTGGAGGGCAGGTTCGGCCCCGTCCCGACCACCACGTTCCTGGCGCCGTCGGCCCTGACCCGGCTGTTGGCTATGGACGACAACGGGCCCGAGCGGTTCTCCCGGCTACGTCTCATGGTCCATGCCGGCTCCCCGTGTCCTCCGGCACTCAAGCGAGCCGCCTTCGACGTGGTCGGACCCGGTGTCCTGTGGGAGTTCTATGGAGCGACCGAGGGTCAGTTCACCGTGTGCTCGCCAACCGAATGGGCGGAGCGACCGGGCACGGTGGGCCGGGCCAGGAGCGGACGGACCTTGGCCGTGGATGATGACGGCACCGTGTGGTGTCGACCGCCAGACTTCTCTCGTTTCGCCTACTGGGGTGACGAGGACAAGAGTTCGGCGGCATGGAGGGACGGGTGGTTCACCGTGGGGGACCTGGGGCGACTCGACGCTGACGGCTACCTCTACCTGGATGGTCGCCGCGACGATCTGATCATCACCGGCGGGGTCAACGTCTATCCGGCCGAAGTAGAGGCCTCCTTGTCCAATGTGCACGGGGTGGAAGAAGTAGCCGTCTTCGGACTGACCGACGAGCGATGGGGCCAGCAAGTGTGTGTGGCCGTGGTGATTACGGCCGAGGGCGACGCCAAGGCTGTGATCGACGCCCTCCGCCGCCACGCCGTCGACCACCTGGCGGGCTACAAGCGGCCCAAGCGTTACGAGGTAGTGGAGGACCTGCCCCGCACGGCCACTGGCAAGGTCCGGCGCCTGGCGCTGCCTGAGGCGCTGAGCCTCGAGTGAGACGGGCGCTGAGCCTCGAGTGAGACGGGCGCTGAGCCTCGAGTGAGACGGGCGCTGAGCCTCGAGTGAGACGGGCGCTGAGCCTCGAGTGAGCCAGTCGGCCGGCCTGGGCGATACTGGTAGCCATGAGCCCCGCTGACTTCGGTCCCCCCATCGCCACCATCAACCCGGCCACGGGCGAACTGCTCGAGTCGTTCACGCCCTTCGACGCCGCCACTGTCGAGGCGAAGCTGGCCACGGCTGCTGCCTGCGCCACCGAGTGGGCCACCACGACCTTCGCCGTGCGGTCCAGGCTGCTCATCAGTGCGGCCGAACTGCTCGAAGGCGAGGTGCCCGCCATCGCCCACGTCATCACCACCGAGATGGGCAAGCCCTTCGCTCAGGCCAAGGGTGAGGTGGCCAAGTGCGCCGCCGGCTTCCGCTGGTTTGCCGATCGCGCCGAGGCGATGCTGGAGGATCAAGAGGTCCCAGTCGAGGCATCGTTGGGCCTGGTCACCTACCAACCCATGGGCGTGGTGCTGGCCATCATGCCGTGGAACTTCCCCCTGTGGCAGGTGGCCCGGTTCATCGCCCCCGCCGTCATGGTCGGCAACGTCGGCCTCCTCAAGCACGCCCCTAGCGTCCCTCGGACGGCACTGCTCCTCGAGGACCTGTTCCGCCGAGCCGGAGCCCCCGATGGCTTACTGCAGACGCTGCTGATCGGCACCGATCAGGTGCCCGCCATCATCGCCGACCGTCGAGTGGCGGCGGTCACACTGACCGGAAGCGTGGGTGCCGGCCGGGCCGTGGCCGCCCAGGCCGGGGCCGTCGGAAAGAAGGTCGTTCTCGAACTCGGCGGCAGCGATCCGTTCATCGTCCTGCCGTCTGCTGATCTCGATCGGGCCGTCCCGGTAGCCGTGCAGGCCCGAGTGCAGAACAACGGACAGTCGTGCATCGCCGCCAAGCGGTTCATCGTCCACGCCGACGTCGCCGATGAGTTTACCGAGCGCTTCGTGGCCGCCATGGCCGCGCTGTCGGTCGGGGATCCGTTCGACCCGGCCACCGAAGTCGGCCCCCTGATCAACGCCGCCGCCGTCGACGGCGTCGAGGCCCAGGTGGAGGATGCTCGAGCCCAGGGCGCCACCATCTTGTGCGGCGGCACTCGCGTGGTCGGCCCTGCCGGAGCGGACCAGCCCGGATGTTTCTATGCACCCACCGTCATCACCGACATCCGACCCGGTATGCGGGTGGCCACCGAAGAAGTATTCGGGCCCGTCGCCCTGCTGTTCACGGTGGCCGATGCCGACGAGGCCCTGGCCGTGGCCAACGACACGGAGTTCGGCCTGGGCTCGAGTGTGTGGACGACCGACCCCGACGAGCAGCAGCAGTTCTGCGCCGGCCTCGCCGCCGGTCAGGTCTTCGTCAACGGGATGACGGCGTCGATGCCGCAGCTCCCCTTCGGCGGCATCAAGAGCTCGGGCATCGGCCGCGAGCTCGGCTCGCACGGTCTCCATGAGTTCTGCAACGTGAAGTCGGTGTGGATCGCCTGATGTCGCGTCAGGACGCACAGTGACATCGACCGACGCCGACCAGATGCGAGGTGCGCCCATCGACTCGACGACACTGACGCGTAGCTACTTCGACCATGCGGCTACCACCCCACTGCGACCCGAGGCCCTCGAGGCCATGCTCCCGTTCCTGACGGACAACTTCGCCAACCCGTCGGGGGCCCACGCCGAGTCGAGGCGGGCCAGGATCGCCCTCGACGACGCCCGAGACCAAATTGCCGAACTGTTGGGGGTGGGGCCCGGTGACGTCGTGCTCACCTCGGGCGGAACCGAGGCGGACGATCTGGCCATCCACGGCGGCTGGGCCGCTCGAGTAGCCGACGGGTCCGGACGAGGCGTGCCTGCAGCTCTGGTGTGCGCGGCCATGGAGCACCACGCCGTCTTGGAGGCGTGCCGAGCCCTGGCCGCGGTCAGCGGAGCCGAGTTGCGTGTGGTGCCGAGCGATAGGAGTGGGCAGATCGACCTTGATGCGTTGGCCGAAGTCAGCGACCCATCGGTCGGCCTGGTGTCGGTCATGGCCGTCAACAACGAGATCGGCACCATCCAGCCGCTCGACGCCGTGGCCCGGGTGGTGGCCGAACACGCACCAGGAGCCGTGGTGCACACCGATGCTGTCCAGGCTGCCCCGTGGCTCGATCTGCCAGCAGTCACGGCCGGGGCCGACTTGGTATCGATCAGCGCCCACAAGTTCGGAGGCCCCAAGGGCAGCGGCGCCCTCGCCCTGCGCCGACAGGCACTCGTCCGGGCGCGTATCGATGGCGGTGGCCAGGAGCGCGGGCGCCGCAGCGGCACCCCCAACGTGGCCGGAGCGGTGGGTATGGCCGCGGCCCTGGCCGCCACCGTGTTGGAACGCCATGCCACCGTGGCCCGGGTAACGGCACTGCGCAACCGACTGGGTGATGGCCTGTTGGCCACCGTGTCGGACATAGTCGAGACGGGGGACCGTGACGATCGAGTGGCCGGGATCCTCCATCTGCGCATCGGCGGGGTCGAAGCTGAAGCCCTCGTCGTGCTCCTCGACCAGGCCGGGGTGGCCACCTCGGCGGGGGCGGCGTGCTCGAGCGGGGCCGTCGAGCCCAGCCATGTCCTCGGGGCGATGGGGCTCGATCCATTGGAGTCGTCGACGGGGATCCGGTTCTCGTTGGGTGTCACTACCACCGACCACGATGTTGACCGTGCGCTCCGTCAAGTTCCCATTGTCGTCGACCGGCTGCGACACTAGGGACGTGCGCGTCCTGGTGGCCATGTCCGGTGGAGTCGATTCGTCTGTAGCGGCAGCCCTGCTGGTCGAGGCTTACGGGCCAGACCAGGTAGTAGGGGCCACCTTGAAGTTGTGGGGCGGCGATTCCGACTCGGGCTGCTGCTCGGTGGCCGACGTCGACGACGCCCGTCGGGTGGCCGATCAACTCGGGATCGTCCACCACGTCTTCAACTTCGCCTCCGACTTCGAAGAGCACGTGGTCGACCCCTATGTACAGGGGCACGCCGAGGGACGCACCCCCAATCCGTGCATCGAGTGCAACCGGCACCTCAAGTTTGATCGCCTGCTCGAGCGGGCCGAGTCGCTCGGGTACGAGGCCGTGGCCACCGGTCACCACGCCCGCAGCCACCGCGACCCGGACGGCCGCCACCGGCTGCTGCGCGGGGCGGACCCCAAGAAGGACCAGTCGTACGTGCTGGCCATGCTCGGCCAGGCGCAGTTAGCCCGCTGCATCTTTCCGGTTGGCGACAGGCAGAAGAGCGACGTGCGAGCTGAGGCGGCCCGGCTCGGACTGCGCACTGCCGACAAGCCCGATAGCCAGGATGTCTGCTTCATCCGATCCGACGTGGGCCGGGCCGGGTTCCTAGGGGATCGGGTGCCACTGCATGCCGGCCGCCTGATCGACCACGACACCGGGGACGACCTCGGCGAGGTGGAGGCCGTGGAGCTCGTCACGGTCGGCCAACGCCGAGGCATGGGGCACGGGACCGACGGCCGCCGCCGGTTCGTGACTGCCGTGGACATCCCGACACGGCGGGTGACCATCGGCTCGCCCGAGGCATCGATGGCCGACCGCATTCTTCTGCACACGGTGGCGTGGGTCGACGGTCGTCCCGATGTGGGCGCTGGGGGAGCGTTTGCCGCGCTGGCCCAGTGCAGCGCGCACGGACCTGTGTATCCGTGCACGGTGCGCGGCGAGGCAGCCGACGGTGCAGATGAAGGGACCGACACAGGTGGTGGGGCCGGGTCGAGCGACGGGCTGATCGTCGACCTCGCGGCACCCCAGCGCCGGGTGGCCCCTGGCCAGACCGTTGCCCTCTACGACCCAGCCCGTCCCGACAGCGTGATCGGCTCCGGCGTGGTCCGATGACCGACAGCGAGGCAGCCGCCGGAGCAGCCGCCGGAGCAGTTGCCGGAGCAGTTGCCGGAGCAGATGACGAGGCAGATGACGGAGCAGCCGCCAGAGCAGCCGCCGGGATGCTCGACCCGGTGGCCCGGGCGGCCGATCTGCGAGCCCAAATCATGCACCACAACGAGCGCTACCACCAGCTCGACGACCCCGAGATCACTGACGCCGAGTACGACGGGTTGGTCCGTGAGCTGCGAGCCATCGAGGCCGAGCACCCAGACCTGGCCGTGCCCGAGTCTCCGACCACTCAGGTAGGTGCTGCACCGACGGCGCAGTTCGCCCCGGTCACCCATCTGATACCAATGATGAGCCTGGACAACGCCTTCAGCGCCGATGAGCTGCGGGCCTGGGCCGACCGGCTGGCCAAGCAGGTCCCGGCCGATACCGCTTTCGAGTGCGAGCTCAAGATCGACGGTCTGGCCATCTCCTTGCTGTATCGAGACGGCCGGTTCGTCCAGGCCGCCACCCGGGGCGACGGGGCGACCGGTGAGGACGTCACCGCCAACATCGCCACTGTTGTATCCATCCCGAAGTCAATCGACCCGGACGTCGGCCTGGCCCCCGAGGTGCTCGAGGTGCGAGGCGAGGTCTACATGCCGATCCCGGCCTTCGACGATCTCAACCGCCGCCAAGCCGAAGCAGGGGAGAAACTCTTCGTCAACCCTCGCAACTCGGCCGCCGGCTCGTTGCGCCAGAAGGACCCGACCGTTACCGCCACCCGTGCACTGTCGTTCTGGGCCTACCAGGTGGGTGCGGTCCAGCCCGTACCCACCGACGATGCTTCCGACCCCACATCGGACCTAGCCACCAGCCAGTCGTCCACCCTCGAATGGCTGGCCCGGGCCGGCTTTCCGGTCAACCCCGAAGTTCACCTGGTCCGCGGGCTCGACGAGGTCGTCGCTTTTTGCAACCGTTGGGAGAAGCACCGCCACGACCTCGACTACGACATCGACGGGGTAGTGGTGAAGGTCGACGACCTGGCCCTGCAGCGCACCCTGGGCTCGACGTCGAGGGCACCGCGGTGGGCGATTGCCTACAAGTTCCCGCCCGAGGAGCGCTCGACCACCTTGATC
>Ga0194055_10000398_pt1 | contig 34629 bp, 26 predicted proteins | sample SepL449m_MetaG_FD_155482 | JGI IMG/M metagenome (GOLD analysis project Ga0194055, IMG submission 155482) | Anoxic zone freshwater microbial communities from boreal shield lake in IISD Experimental Lakes Area, Ontario, Canada - Sep2016-L442-9m | ecosystem: Environmental > Aquatic > Freshwater >... | reverse complement strand
GCCGCAGTCGTTGTCGTTGTCGGAGCCGCCGTCGTTGTCGTTGTCGTTCCACTTGCCGCGAAGTTCAAGTCGAAATGCACGTACGCACTTCCACCAGAAACGATCCCCGTTGGAACTCCTTCACGAATCCAAAGTGAACACGGGTTACTCGAGTCACAGGTGATCGCCGCCCCCGCTCCGGTGTGGGCTGCCTCGGTACCAGTTCCAACAATGAAGTCGACAGTCCCAGACAAATTCGGTGGGGCAAATCCTTTTTGCACGAAGGCACTTGAGCCGACCGAAAGCGGGTCGGTAATGCAGTTACCGCCGGACGCATTGAACTGAGCGATGAGCCGAATATTGAGGCCGGTCCGACAGAGTCGCACATCAGCCGAATACACAACATTGGGAGTCGAACCACTTCCGTCGGCGGCTAGCTTCACCGTGATGACATCGAGGTCATGCAAGCCGGTAAACGTTGAGGTCGACGCAACATCAGTCTGCGTCGGTGAGGTAGCCGTGGTCACGACCAGATTGCCAGCGGTATCAGCTGAGGCAACAAATGATGATGAAAAAGCGAAACCGGCAGACAACACGCCAATCGCAGCTAGAAGTACGATCGCGCCTTGAGTGCGGCGAGCAACAGCGAATCGGGACAAATCAATACTCCTGAAAGTGATGTCGGACCAGAGGTTGCGATGATCATGCCGGTGCCGGGTGAGCGGTATCTGGCGGAGACACCACTTGCGGGACAACAACGGGTGAACTTCAGGTGGCGCGAGATCCGACCTGCTAGCGGTAAGCCAGCGGAAACGTCCTAAATCCATAGGAATTGGGAATCTGGAGTTTGAGAACCAATACACACGGATGAAGCGAGTCGCAAGTGATCGTCACGTTCCGACCCTGTTGGGTTGCATAGCTATCCGAACCAACACCAGCGATAACTGACATATCGAGAACTTGATAGGGGGGGCCCACGACTTTCTTGACATAGTCGCTGGTGTTGACCGATAGCGGTTTCGTAATGCATTTACCGGTAATCGATGGTCGAATATCCGCATCGACCGTGTAGGAGGCATCGACTTGGCAAATAAACGCTTCTGCTGCATAGATGTTTGAACCGTTAGTCGGGGTCACATGGATCGAAACGACCTGACCATCGACTAACGCAGCAGTCGGTGAGACCACCACGTCGAGGGGCAACGCTGGCGCAGTGGGGGTGAGATTGGTGACGGAAGCCCCGGTGTCGTTCCCCGGTAAACCACTTGGCGCGGAAGATGGAACAACATCGCTGCTCAATTGATCACCAGCAGTTGAATCAGGCTGCTCCGAAGGCGAACCCGCCGTTGTCGACCTGCCAGAACGGGCCGCGACCACTACCACGAGCACCAAGATGATCGCAGCCGATGCCACCAGTACAACTACCCGCTTCGTTTTCGTCGTCATTGTCATTCACTCCAGGGCCAAGCAATCGGGTCGAGTTTGGTATCTCGGTCAATGACCATGCAACAAGGGGTGGAGCAGCCCGATGAGCTACTCCACCCCTCACTGCCTACATTCAGTTGCTGTTGTCGTGCACGGTTGCTGCCATCAAGTGACAGTCACCGTCTTGGTTGCCACGTTGTTGTTGACGTCTGGGTCAGTAACGGCGGCGCCACCGAGAACCGACACCGTTGAGGTAGCCGTTACCGCCGTGGTGGCAGCCCCAACCTGGGTGACCACCATACTGAACCCGATTGATGCACCCGAGCCAAGCGGCGTGGTGAAGGTACAGGTTCGAGTCGCTCCGCTGCCGGTACAAGCCAGTCCGGCATCAGGGGTGATGCTGGTGATTGTGCCGCCGGTGACCTTGATCACCGTTTTACCAGTGATCGCATTCGGACCGTTGTTGACGATAGTTCCAGTCAACGTAACTGTCGCGCCTCGGGATACCGACGACGAACCGGTGAGGGTTGCGGCCAGGTCGGCACTGTCGGTGATCGTCGCCGTCAACTTGGCTTTGTTATCAACCGGCGTCGGATCAATCGTGTTGGCATACAACTTTGACGCAGTCCAACTCACACTCAAACCGTGCACGGTGATCGCTTGGCTTGGTGTCAGCACCAAATCAGTCGACAACGAATTTCCGGAAGCTAACGGCGCATCTGAGATACACGTTTCGGTTCCGCCCGTAGCAGCCGCGTTAGCGACAAAATTGCAGGTCAAGCCGGTATGGGCACCTACGGCCACACCAGCTGAGGTGACAACTCCAACAAGTTTCACGACAACCGGGTCCGTCCCGTTGTTCGTGACCGTTCCGGAGTTAGCCAACGTTGCGAGGCGTGCGACCGTCGTCAACCCAGTCGTTGCCGCCGCAAGATCAAAACTGTCGGTGATGATTTCGGTGGAACTCACCTTGTTGTTGGTTTTGTCTGGATCGACTGCTGCCGGTGAAGTCTTCGGAAAACTCACCACGTTGGTTGCAGCGATCGAAGAGATCATCGGCGATTTCGCGTCGAGCTCGAAATACACATGTTTCGAAGCACCCGAGGCCAGTACATCAGTCGTTGTACAAATCCGCGTATAGGCCGTGGCTGCCGCATTTGGCACCGCTGCTTCACACACGATGCCCGAATCTTCGGTCATCAGATGTTCAGTCGTACCCGTGAAGGTCAACGTCATAATGCCAATCACGGCATCGGGACCGTTGTTGGTGACAGCCATCGTCACGTTGTCACCCTGCGCACGCGAGGTCGAGTTAGGCAGCGCTCCCGTAGCAACCAAGTCGGCGGTGACTTTCGGCGTGGAAGCAGCCGACAACGCCGATGCCACGGTCGAGCCACCAGCGAACGTTGCTGTCACCATGAACTTATATGGCTTACCGTTGGTCAACCCCGTCACGTCACACGTAACAGCCGACGTCGTACACGTCGGGCCGGCAACAACACCCTGGAACGACTCCACCAGATAACTAGTCGCCGCTGGAGAACTCGCTGACCAGGAAACCTGCACATGACCGCCACCAGGAACCAACGTCGTCACACCAGGAGTCGTACCGGCTGGCAACGTGACCGAATTCGACGTACCAGCAGCACCGGTATAGCCGGTCGCATTCGTCGACGGATTCTTATTGGTTGCCACAACATCAAACGTGTACGACGCCAAAGGATTTAACCCTTCAACAGTGCAACCCAGATCCGGAGCGGTTGCAACACAAGTCGCACCACCCGAGGACGCCGTCACCAAATAACTCTTCAATGGCCAGTTACCCGAATTGGTCGGCGCCACCCACGACACTGCCGCCGTTCCAGCGCCCGCGACCGCAGTCACCGACGTCGGCGGGCCCGGAACACCCGCAAACGTCAAGTCATAATGCACAAAAGCGTTTCCGGACAGGATGATTCCAGTCGGGACTGCTTCTCGGAGCCACAAACTGCAAGGGTGAGTCGAGTCACACGTAATCGCAGAACCAGGACCGGTGTGACTGGCTTCAGTCCCCGTTCCCACGATGAAACTCAACGACGACGACGTATTAGGACTCGCAATCGTCTTTTGCACGAATGCGCTCGATCCAACCGACAGCGGGTCAGTGATGCAGTTGCCGGCTGATGCGTTGAACTGACCGATCAGCGAAATGTTGAGGCCAGTACGGCAGAGGCGTGCATCAAGACTGTAGATGACGCTCGCCGGCGAACCAGTACCGGTCGCCGAAACATTCACGGTGATGGTGTCGAGGTTCCGCAAACCGGTAAGGCTGGTTCCAGGACTGATCGTGGTCTGAAACGGAGTGCTCGCTGTGGTTACAACAAGATTGTTAGCGGTGTCAGCAGAAGCTGGCAGCGCAACCGCGAGCAGCGAAGCGATCAACGCGACGAGAGCGAGCAGCACTGCCGGCGCATGGAACCGTCGACTTGGCAAGAGGGTGGACAACGTTTTCTCCTAAAGATCGAGAGTACAAAGTGAGGTTTGGAGGTTCGGAGGTTTGAAGGTTTGGAGGTTTGGAGGTTTGGAGGTACCGGCGAGTGCCAGCGGGACGTAACGGTCCCGCCTGGCACTCGCCAAAACCATCTCTGGATGCGGATCAGGCGGGAACGAATTTGCGGCAGGTTGACCCAGCTACGTTTGATCCAGGAGCAACGGCCGCGCCCGCGGCACCGACCGTGGTCGGCAAAGGCGCAAACCCATACGAACCGATCAGCGCCAATGCATACGTCTGATCATCGCTGACGCCCGTGTTGCTACAAAGTGGACTCTTCGCTGCACTCGGAGCGGCAGTATTCGCGAATCCGACCATGTTGAAAGCGGCTTGGTAACCAAGCAGATTGCTGGCGTTGTCGAGATAGTTGAATACGTAACGAACGCCGGGAAAATCATTCGCCGCCGACAAACACGAATTGGCGATCGTAACGTTTTCTTCTTTGATTTCACCCGCAGTGTCGAGGGCATAGGTTCGGTCCGAGGTGACCCACTTGACGGGATTGGCCTTGACCGCACTCGTTGCTGGACACGAACCCGCCGCGGCCTTTCCAGGCGCGCTCACAGCACCGAGTCGGCATCCGTTGCGGACATCAATCGTTGGATTGCCGGCGTTAGCCGATTGGTATGACCACAGGCCAGCTGAATACGGCATGATCGCTTTCGCGATGTCGCCAGCCTCGATTGTTGCGCACTGATTTTCTTCCATCTTGATGTTCGCCCCGCCGGCATTGTTCAGAATCGAGTCGGCTTTGACTGCCGGACAAGAACCGCTGGTGGTATTCAACATCGTGGTGGTGATCCCGAATTGGGAAAGGAAGAACGACCGTGTACCCGATGCGCTTTGCGGAAGGTACCGCTGGATCGGCCCAGGGGTGCCGCCAACCGTTGACCAGTCAGTAGTCGTGCAAGAGTAAATATCTTGAACTTGCTGACGGGTAAGAATCGGAGGTGCTTGCAGGCTGGCCGAGGACCAGCTCACTGCGTCGAGCGCAAAAGCGTAATACTCAAATGTTGCTTTCTCGCTCGCGCCAATTGCACCGGGAGCCGACGACGATCGGCCGATGTCGATGCAGCCTTTTTGCCCCGTAACCTTCGCCTCTTCGCCAGCGATGTAGGTCTTGCCGGCACCCGAACCGCTCGGCGCGTTTTGGGTTCCGGTTAGGTCGGTCCCGCCGGACTGAACCCACGACACCGACTGAACACAGTTGTCGTCGCCTGGAACGACATAGGAAGGACTGGGAAACGCCGGGATGTTGAACGTGTGCACGGTGTGACTTGGAAAAATCGTGGTACTTCCGTCATAAGCGGCCAACAGCGCCTCATCGAAATTCTGGACCGTGTCAGAACCGCCAGCGGCAACGACAACATCGGTTGAGCCGGAATAGACAAGGGCATGCGCTGGAGTAGCAAACGCCATCATGGCTATGCCAGTGCAGAGCGCGGCAGCGACGCCGACACCTTTTTTAAGGAGCGATTTCTTCACGTAGTGCTTCCTTTCGAGGAGCTGAGATGAGCGAGTTACGCAATAATTCACATCCCAGTGATGTGACCTCGTAAAGGTGACAGACCAAAGTGAACGGTCAACGCTGCGGGGGCGAACGAATGATGAAGAACACACCGCATTTCGGCCAACAACTCGGTTACATCGCGGCAGCTTTCGCCAGCAACAGGTGAGTTAGCGGCGTCGCCCCAAGATCACCGCAGGGATCGCCAACGCACCGATGAGTACCGCCGCGGGCACGAGCGGTGAGCTGGTCGGCGCTGGGCGGTCATAGAGCACAGGCATGGCCTGTTCATAGTGACCGCTGCCGCCTCCGGCAGCCTTCACCGATCCTGGTTGACCGGCCGCCGCATCTTGAGAAAGCGCCGCGTCGCTCGAAGCAGCATCCGACGATGTGCCGTTTGATGTCGATGACCCACCCGCGCTTGCCCCGCCATTCGCGCTACCCAAGCTTGTGACTTTCGCCAATGGATCCGGCGGGCTCACGTCACCACCGAGTTGCCCCTGGAACCGAGGATTCGCGCAGTTCGCAGCCGTGAGCTTCTCTGGCACGGCACCATTTCCCTGCATTCGGGCGATCGAATTCGCGACTTCCTGCGAAAGATTGGTTGGCAAAGGCGAATAGCCGATCGCCGCCATGTTCACCTGCCCGTCACACGCGATATAGCGGAGCCACTTCGAGAGCGTTTCGGTGACACCCGGATTGGCGTAAGACCCTTTACAGGTCGGTCGATCAGCCGCGGTCGCGCACTGGGTGACGATATAGCTGTAGGCCGAAATCGGGTATGCCAACGGATTCATACTGTTGTAAACGCCCGCCAACTCCTGGCTCAAATCAGGACGAAGTTTGGCGCCTTCAAGCGCCGCCGAGATATTTGGCGCATACGGCTGAACGAAATCTCCGTGTCCGTTCTGAACCCAAGCTGACGACGCGTGATACGTCTTCGCGAAACCGAATTCGTCGTAACCAATACTCCACTGGCCTGCACCGCCCGCGATGAACTGAGCGATCTGGTCCGAACCACTGAAGGCTTGGGTTCGAGGAGCGAAATTGGGCGAACTATCAAGCTGGATGATGCGAACTGCGGTTGGGAACTGGTTGCGAGCAGCCCAAGGATTAAAAATATCGGGGGCGACATTTTGGACAAAATCGTAGAACAACGCCGTCGTCCCCGACTGGCCACCGCGGTAAACCACAGTGATCGGATGGTCTGGAAGTTCGAGCCCTTTGTTGTCTGCGCTAATTGCCGGGTCGTTCCAATTACTGATGTCGCCAGTAAAAATTCGTGCCACGGTCCGGCGCGACAAGTGCAGGTAGTCGACTTTGTTTCCTGCCTTGTCGGGCACGTTGTACATGACCGCGATTGCCCCAGCGACGTCAGGCACGTACTGATAACCACGAGTCGGATTCGTGCCATTGAGCGCGGTGAACTCTGCTTCAGTTCCAGCAAAATCGGTCAGGTTTTGAGCAAACGAACTCAATCCGGGTGGGGAGCCCACCGGCGAATAGTTGACCTTTAAACCGTTCGTCTGGCCGTCAGCAACCCACTGCTGCATCGCAAGGCCGACGTAGGTTGAACCTGACCCATTGACCGCTGCCGCTGCTCCAAAGGCAACGCTTGGCAGCAGCACAATCGCACACGCGGCCAGGCCAACTATGCCGAAAGCGAAGCGAGCTCGAACCGTTGAGGCAGTCTCTGCAAGTTTCACCCGAATCGTCCTTGCACATAGTTCAACGTGCGGGAGTCGATCGGATTGGTGAACATATCGCGAGTCAAACCCTTTTCGACAACAAAACCAGGTTGATTTTCTTCAGCAAGAAAAAACGCGCAGTGATCCGACACCCGCTGCGCCTGCTGCATGTTGTGGGTCACAATGACGACCGTGACATCACCGCGAAGCTCGGCGATAGTTTCTTCGACTCGACCAGTCGATGTTGGGTCGAGAGCTGAACATGGCTCGTCCATTAACAACACATTTGGCTGCACTGCGAGCGACCGAGCAATGCACAATCGTTGTTGCTGACCACCCGACAACGCTCCGCCGGGCCGGTCAAGGCGATCGCGGACTTCTTTCCAAAGACTCGCTCGAACTAACGACTGTTCAACGAGGCCGTCTTTGTCATCGCATTTGATCCGCGCCAGTTTCAAACCCGACAACACATTTTCGCGAATCGACATCGCCGGGAACGGGTTCGGTTTCTGAAAAACCATGCCTATGCGAGTACGAATTTGCTGAGCCCTCCGCCCAACTTCGTAAATATCACTCCCGCCCAACAGAATTTTACCGTCAAGTGCGGCACCGGGGATCAACTCGTGCATACGGTTTAACAAGCGTAAGAACGTTGACTTGCCACATCCTGATGGACCGATAAGCGCGGTCACTTCTCCTGCAGGCATCAACAGATCCACGCCTTCGAGCACAAGATGATCACCGAACCACGCGCAAGCATCGACCGCCTCGATCGATGCCGGTCCTGGAGGCGGACCACCAATTAATTCGACCCGACCCGATTGCATACGCGGTGGCGGGGTTTCGGTCGAGCGACCAAGCGTTGTGGAGCGGGAAATGAGATCAGTCATGACTGCAGGTCTCCTTTGAACATCGTTGACGTCAAATCAAGAGGCGTCGCATTCTTTGCCGGCACCTTGTTTTTGCTTGCGCGGGCATTTCGGCGTTTTGAATGGTCACTACCAATGAATCGAGCAATCGCGAAAAGCACCAGCACTAGCAACATCAGCACCAGCGCGCCTGAAAATCCGCGAGCGATCGCGTTGACATCTGGCTTCCGAATATTTCGGTAGACGAATAGCGGCAAGCTTTCTTGCGCACCCGAAAACGGATTTGAATTCATCAGGTCGTAGCCAAACGCGGTAAAGAGCAGCGGAGCGGTCTCACCAACTGCTCGAGCAATACCCAAAACCACCGCAGTGGTCATACCCGTTCGCGCCGTGGGGAAGACGACCGACCACACCGTGCGTGCCCGCGACGCGCCCATGGCCAAACTCGCTTCTCGCAGACCATCGGGGACCAGTCGCAAGACAACCTCGACTGTTCGGGTGATTGTGGGCAGCATGACCAATGCCAGGGCAAGACTCGCCATAAACCCATTGAAGCCAAACAATCCCCCGCTGGTCCCAAACGGAATAATCAACACCGCGAAAATGAAGAGGCCAGCAACGATCGATGGCAAGCCACTCATGGCATCCACAAAGATCCGCACCGGCCGACGCCACTTGCTCCGTGATTCATTGAGAAAGACCGCGGCGGCCAACCCAAGCGGCAAAGACCAAAGCAGGGCGAGTCCCACCTGTTCAATCGTGCCAACTAATGCGTGGGCTCCACCACCCGCAGTAGCGGGAAGAACCGGAGTTATTCCTGTTTGATCATGGACAAAAAACGTCAACCGAAGTGCCTTGACACCTTGGACCAAAATATATGCCACCAACAACACCAGAGGGACCATCACGATCACGCCTGCCGACATGACGATCACCGTGACCACACGGTCTACCGCCACCAAGCGCCCTAATCGATCAGCCGTCACTACGGCAAAGATGGCGACGAACGTGACGTAAGTACAAAGCAGGATTCCGAACCAACCAGCACCGGAGCTGAACCGGGCGAAGATCAACCAATTGAGGCACGCGGCACTGATCGCCGAGCCCGCCAACGACCAGACGTCAGCCGAGGTGAACTCGCGAGGGCGACGAGAGTTTCGGCCCCCATTGGTTTCGGATCGAACGACTGAGCCGTTGCCAAATTGGCTTGATACCGGTGTTGTTCCGACGACAGGTTCGACAATTTCATAGGTATCGGTCATATCTCGACTCCGACACCGGAGCGGCTACGCGACACAACAACTGAAGCCACCATGTTGGTTGCCAAGGTGATGATGAATAAGACCAACCCCGCCGCCAAAAGCCCTGAAGTGGTAAATGAGTCGGCTCCCGCTCGGTTGGCGATAAATCCTGACACCGTTGCCCCACCGTTTTGCAAGATTTTTCGGGATACCTCAGGCACCCCTGGTAACAGCAACGCCACCGCGATTGTCTCGCCCAGTGCCCGACCGAGGCCCAGCATCGAACCGCCGATGATCCCCCCCTTGCCGTATGGAAGCACGACCGTGCGGATCATCCCCCACCGGGTACCGCCTAATGCAAAGGCAGCCTCTTTCTCTCCGGCCGGAGTCTGCGAAAAAACCTCTCGCACAATGGCCGTGACGATCGGCAGGACCATCAACGAAACGACGATTCCCGCGATGAAGATCGACCCCGTCAGACTCGCGCCAGCGTCAGTCTTGAACAGCGGTATCCACCCCAAATTCTCGGTAAGCCATCGCGATAGCGGAACCACGTACCCCGACAAGAAGAGGAATCCCCAAAGGCCAAACAGCAGACTCGGCACCGCCGCTAGCAAATCAACAGTGCCAATCAAATATTTCCTGAGCCGCGCCGACGCATACTCGGTGATAGCCAAAGCAGCCAACACGCCGAACGGCACCGCTATCACGATCGCTACGAATGCCACTAATACGGTTCCGGTCAAAAGCCCGGCTACGCCGATGCGCGCCGGTTGGACATCGGTCCTCCACTCGATCCGCGTCAAGAACTGCCAGGGGCCTGTTACTTGGATGGCTTGGCGGCTCTGCCACATCAAGAAGAAGCCCACCAAAGTCAGGAGCACCAACACTGAAAGCCCCGCCGCCATAGTCACGCGATTGAATGTGCGGTCGGCGCGACTGGGTTCGTCGTGAATCAGTCTCGGCGCGCGAATCGGAGCCATAGCCGTCGCGACGTCTATTGACGCCGCGTCGATACCGATACTGCCTGAGGGTGGCACCTGCTCCTACCTAAACATGTTCAATCGTGAAATGCATTCGCTGCGACATTGAGGCAGTTTCTGCGTTCAGTAACAACCAATTGCATGCCAAGAATGGATGAACAACAGGTGACAGACGACCTGCAACACCAATCCGGGTTCGAACCTTCAGGTCTGCGAGACTTCACCGGTGCAGCAAGCTGTCGACGACCTCATCACCCTGCTTGACCTAGAGGCGATCGAGGTCAACCTGTTTCGCGGAATTAGCCCTGATGTAGATGCGCAACGAGTTTTCGGCGGCCAGGTTGCCGGTCAAGCCCTTGTTGCCGCTACTCGGACCGTGACTGCGGATCGCAACGTGCATTCGTTGCACGGCTACTTCCTGCGACCCGGTGACCCGAAAGTGCCGATTCTGTATGAAGTTGACCGCATTCGAGACGGTCGAGCCTTCACCACTCGCCGAGTTGTCGCCGTCCAGCATGGGCGGGCCATCTTCAATCTGCAGGCGTCGTTTCACATCCGCGAGGAAGGCCTCGAATTTGAAGCACCGATGCCGCTAGATATTCCTGAGCCTGAGTCACTCCCCACCTATCGCGAGCGCTGGGAACCATGGGCAGATCTCCTTGGTGATTGGTACGAGCGCGATCGACCCATTGACACCCGCACGATCGACTGGGAACCCCGTGATCGGGTCAGGCCACTTCCGCCCCATCAGAACGTTTGGATGCGAGCCGATGGGACATTGCCTGACGAGCAGGTCCTACATGACTGCATCCTGACTTATGCGTCCGACATGACGCTGCTCGATACCACGCTCCTACCCCACGCGGTGGGCGCGGTCGAGCACAACGTCATGATGGCCAGCCTTGACCATGCGATGTGGTTCCACCGGCCGTTTCGAGCAGACGAATGGCTGTTTTACGCCCAAGACACGCCTTCGTCATCAGGGGCACGCGGAATCGCACGTGGTTCGATCTATACCCGCGATGGACACCTCGCCGTCACCGTGGTTCAAGAAGGCCTCATCCGAGTCGAACGGTGACACTCATTTCGATGCCTGGTACTTGAAATGTTCCGTCGTTGAGGCCTGTTCGCGGCACACTATGGGGATGGCTGAGATGAGCGGGGAAACCGCCGCCGCCGAAACGACTGAAAATGCGCCGAACCGCGCTACCCGTTGGCGCGGTGGAATTCGGCTTTATACCCATCACGAGGTCTATTGGTGGATCGAGATCGGCATTGTGTTGATCTTCGACCTTGTCTACGAATCGGTGCGCAATCTCAATCAGAGCGGTGCTCAGCACGCCTACGAAAATGCGCTCCGGGTGATCGACTGGCAAAAAGCAGTCGGGCTCTACCACGAAGAAGCGATGCAACAGTGGGCGTTGCACTACGAATGGCTGATCGTTGCTGCCAACTACTTCTATGGATCTGCCTACATTCTGGTGACTGCATCCGCGCTCATTTTTCTCTATCGGCGTGCTCCCGATGACTACCCGTTATGGCGCAATACCCTGCTTATCGGGACCTTGCTCGGTCTGATCGGATTCGCCACGTTCCCGCTCATGCCACCAAGACTGCTGGACACCATCGCCGGACATGACGCGTACGGATACGTCGACACGTTGGTGAAGTACCGAACCTTCTGGTCGTTTGACTCCGAAGCTATGAAGTCGATCTCGAATCAATATGCGGCGATGCCCAGCTTGCACTGCGGTTGGTCACTATGGGGTTGTGCCGTGTTCTTGCCTCGGGTCAGGTCGTGGTGGGCCAAAGCGTTGGCCATTGCTTATCCGGTCGTCACCACGCTGGTCGTCATCATCACCGCAAACCACTACTTACTTGATGCCGTTGGCGGAGCGATCATTTTTGCCATCGGCTACCTCATCGCCCGATTGATAACTAAAGCCGGACGCGCCGATCACCCCACTCGAGCCAAAGACGCTGATGAACGCCACGAATCGTTGCTGCTCAACGCGCCCTGACCGCTCGCTCATTTCCCATTAAGTCGATCGCTCGGTGATACGCAGCGACATTGAGCCCGACCACGTTGGTCCAATCGACTAGCGACGGAACCTCGCGATTGTGAGCGGCTATCCGATTTCGCAGCTCCGGATCGCGAATGAGCCGCAACAACTGGTCGACCATGTCTCGGTCAGTTTGAGCCAACAAACCCTCTTGGCCATTAGCGACAAACTCGCGAATCCCCGTTCGGGCCTTTGCCACCACTGGTAAACCCGCACACCGCGCTTCGAGCGCCGCGATACCGAATGACTCCAAATTCGCTGGCGCAACAAATATCTCAGCGCAAGCAAATTCAGCGCGGATCTCATCGCGGGAAAGGCGACCAACTAGGTGCACGATGTCGCCGAGATTGTGACGCACGATGTAATGCTCAAGTGACTTTCGCTCCGGGCCTTCACCGACGATCACAAGTCGAAGCTTGAGCAGCGGGGGTAATTGCTCGCGCACTTGGCGGATCATCCTCAAAAGATGCATTGGGCGTTTTCGAGGCGCAAGGCGCATCACCGAAATGACGGTTACTTGATCGACATCTCGGCGCACTGGCGTCACCCGCCAAGCATCGTGATCGATGCCATTGGGCAATATATCGACAGTGATTCGCGGGCCACCGATCTTTCGAATCGGTGCTGCTGCGACATCACTCACCGATGAAAACACCACCGGCCAGTCCGACCAGCGATAACGAGCATTGAGCAACTTGAAACCCGGTGCGGCATAACTCCACAAACAATGCGTCGTAATAACGGTCGCAATACCGTCGGCCTGGGCATTGGCTGCACCGATAAATGCGAGCGGCGACGCGATTCCCCCGGCGAAGTGAGCGACGTCGACCTTTTCATTCCGAAGCAGTTCGCTCACTTGTCGGAACGTTGACGGACGGTACGGGATGTCGAACGGCAGCAGCGGAACATCCATACGGTGGACGCGTACACCATCAACTGTTTCCGGACCGGGCGTTGGCGTAATCACCACTACGTCGTGGCCAGCCAATTGCAGATTTTGCGCAAGGTCGTGCACTTGCATCTCGATGCCGCCAAGTCGCGGGACATAACAATCGGATACGAGGCCAACCTTTAACGGGCCACCGCCAACTGTCGGCTCGACATCAGAGGTGTCGGTCGTGCCGTCCTCAACCGGCTCGCTCATGGCCATTCAGCGACTCCTTCATGCCCGGCAAGTTCACGGCTCAATCCCGCCAATCTAGCGGCGGATACTGAACGGGCCATCACTTGGTTCAATGATTGATCCGACCGCCACCACGATGAGGCAAGATGCATAGATGGTGCGAACGCTGGTGTGCTTCCATGCCCACCCCGACGACGAAGCGTTATTGACCGCGGGAGTGATGGCCAAGGCCGCAGCTGCGGGTCATAGGGTCGTGCTGGTGGTCGCGACCCGCGGTGATGTTGGAGAAGTTGCGGGGCATTTTCTCAACGCCGACGAGGAACTCGCAGACCGCCGATGGCGTGAACTCGAACAGTCGGCCCACATCCTCGGGGTCCAGAGACTCGAATGGTTGGGATACACCGATTCCGGCAGTTCAGAACACAATGCACATGACAACCAACCGATCGCTCATCCCCACGCGTCATTCGTCGCCGCCGCGGTCGACGAGGCCGCTGGGCTTCTGGCTGAAATCCTTAACCAAGAACATGCTGATGTTCTGACTTCTTATGACCCAAACGGCGGTTACGGGCACCCCGACCACGTCCAAGTCCATCGGGTCGGGGCCCGCGCCGCCGAACTGGCCAATACGCCGGTCGTGCTCGAAGCGACCATCGACCGTGACCTTATGCGGATGGGGGTCGAACTCGCGTTGTCACTTGGTTACTTGCTGCCACCAAATTTTTCGCCCGAATCGTTCGACAACTGGTACACCCCGCCCCACGAACTCACCCACGCCATCGATGTCCGCGATCAGCTCGCGGCGAAACGATCGGCGATGGAAGCTCACGCAAGTCAGACGACGGCACAAGACGACGACACCACCCGAAGCCTCGAAGTTTTTCTCTCGTTGCCGCCCGACTATTTCGAGCTGGCATTTGGCACGGAATGGTTTGTCGATCGAACACGACCAGGTGGCATCACGATCGACGACATCTTCGACCCGCCGCCAGATCCAAGCTGATCACACCAGTGACTGCGAAAAACCCACCGCCCGAAGATGCTAATGCCGCGCACGGTGGTTCCCATGACCACGCTGAAACCGACCCGGTCGAAGCAGTCGAGCGCGAGCTCCACGCCAAGTCCCCGGTCCGGCGAATTGTCGAGGCGACGGTCTCGCTGGCCGTGGTCACTGTGTTGTTTTCCCTGGTCATTCCCAAAGTCACCGGTGCCACTTACCGTGATGTTGCCCAGCAGCTGAATCAACTCAGCGGCGTCGAAATCGCATTGCTCACCGCAGTGTGGGCGCTCGGTCTCATCGCGTACGCCGGGGTGCTCACCGCAGTGCTCCCAGGTCTGCGTCGCACCCAAGGAGTGGTGCTCAATACCGCCACCAGCGCGGTATCAAATGTGGTCCCTTTCGGCGGAGCAGTAGGCATCGGTGCTACTTACGGCATTTGCCGATCGTGGGGATTCACCGTTCCGGCAATCACGTTAGGCATTGCGGTTTCTGGAGTCTGGAACGTGCTGCTCAAACTTGGGCTTCCTGTTGTTGCGCTCGGACTCCTAGCGGTTACCGGCGAGTTGCGACCTGGACTTGTTGTTGCGGCCGTGTTCGGATTCGCACTTTTGCTTGTCGCGATCGCGACCCTGACCATTATCTTGCGCAGCGAGTCACTCGCCGGCACGATCGGCCGCGCAATGCAATCGGTCACTTCGTTCGCATTACGAATCACTCGCCAAGATGATCGCGTTGGCGTCACCCAAGCCGTCCTCGACTTTCGCCACCGATCGCGCGGCCTCATCTCAACTCGGTGGCCACGCATCACTTTTTGGATGCTGATGTACTCATTGCTGCAATTCGTGTTGCAACTGCTCTGCTTGCGTCTGCTTGGAGAGTCAAGCCTCAGCACCGTCGAGGTGTTTGCTGCATTCGCGTTCGGTCGCCTCCTGTCAACTATTCCGGTCACGCCAAGCGGCGTTGGTATTGCTGACACTGGTGTGGTGGCGGCCCTCGTAGCATTCGGAGGTAACCCGGCGATCTGCACCGCGGGCGTGTTGTTATTCACCGGTTTTGTGTACCTGTTGGAAATACCCGTAGGCGCAATCGGTTGGGTCGTCTGGGCTCGAATGTCGAGTTGGAGACAACCAACGACAGCGGGGCTCAGCCTCGACGATTCGTAAGCGAATTAGACGTCGATCAGTCCTGCTACCCGAGCGAATCGGCGTAGCTCACCAATCGGATCATCGCCGCCCGGGTGAAACGCCACCTCGGTCGCACCTTGTGCCGCCAGCTCCTCGAGGCGGACCCGCAGCTCCGACACGCTGCCGGTAAATGTCAGCGCACGAATTGTCTCGCCCGTTACGACGTCGCGATCCCAATCGTTGATCCCGACGAGATGACGTTCATGCACACGTAAATGGCGTTCGTTTTCTTCAAAAGCATCAATTTTGGCTCGCCACTCCTCGCCTCCAGGAAGCATTTCGGCGAGGCCTTGTTCCCACAACGCGTGATACAACACCGACGCACCCGGACCAGCGGCCCCGACAGCTCGGGGTGAATCCGCTTCTTCACCGTCGTCAAGCACTGTCCCGTAGATAATGACCGCCGACCAGTCAAACCCCGACTGGGGCGAACTGACCGAAAACACCCCATCGCCAATTCGATGAGCAATATCAATGCCCTTCGGACCCATGGCCGAGATCAAGATCGGCACCTCTAGCGGCCGCTCGGCACCAAAACCTTTGGGATGAATCATGGCGATACGCGCTCCATCCCATTGCACTGATCGACCGGCCAAAAGTTCCCGTAACGCATAAACGTACTTTTCAACGTCGTCCCACCGCATTGCTTTTTGACCTAAGACCAGGCGGCCCGAAAATCCCGTTCCAATCCCGATTGCCACCCGTCCGGGAGCGAGCTCGACCAAACCGGCAATCGCCGCAGCGGTCACCATCACGTGACGAAGACTCGGCACCAAAACGCCTGGTCCTAATCCAATTTCGCTCGTGCGATCCGCGGCTCGAGACAACGCGACCCATACATCGGGATACAGCGCCGGCGAGTCATACATCCACGCCCAGCGATACCCCATCTGTTCAGCCGCGGCAACAAGGTCAGGTGCGTGAGCAGACGGGGCGAATCCGCACGAAATGTCCATGCTTCAGCCTGCCACGCGACAACCGCGCCTGCCGCCACCCGCATCCTTCAAGGGCTCACGCTGGCCGCAGTAGGCACAATCAGTAAGGGCGAGTACGCTGAGCCGACTTAAGGGAACGCCTCGTTGGGGAATCGGTCACTGCTTCGGCGTTGATCGGGCTGCGGCACGACGATTTCTCTGAGCCCAACCGCCTCAACCGCCAGGATCCCAATGAGCACTAGCGACACGCAGCCCCCCGCCCCTTCGCCGTCAGAGGCCGCGGATTCATCACCGACGCCCCCGCCAACAGTCGCGCCCATTGCGGCCGCACTTTCCGACGACGAACTCGTCACGCTGCAGGCGACTTTGGCCACCGCAACCGAAGCCTTGCTGAGTGAAATCGCAACATGGCTCAGCGACTGGTGGGAACAACCAATCCTCCAACTCCTAACGCGCAATCCCGCTCGGGCCATAGCGACAGCCTCGTCATTTACCCAGCTCAAAAAGCAACTGAAGGGTTTACAGAAACGTTCCCGTGCACTCGTTGACGAGGCCGTAATCCCGGTGCTCGCACCAACCGAAGTCAACCCAAACGGTCAGTTCACTGAGGTCATTAATGCGCCCATCTCCCACCTGCTCGGCTTGATCGGTCGACCGCTCACTGAAGCCGGATTCGCACCCGCCTCGATCGGATTTGATCCAGCCGGTGAGGACTTCCGCGTACGCACCTTGCCGGTCCACAACGCTGTCGCAACCTCAGCTGTCCAGTATCGCCAGGCCGCGGAACGAGTGAGCGATAAAACTCAGCAACTTGAACGCGACGAGCAAGCACGCCTGCGCGCCGAGGTTGAGTTGCTCTGGAACAACGCCTGACTCGTCGAATCGCCGCGGCCTAACGCCACGGCTTACCTCGGCAATGACCAATCGTCTCGGGGTAACGCGTAGGGGCGAAATCGCACGAGTCGGCCGCGTGCGTCGTCGTACAACAGCGCCTGGCCATCGCGCAATGTCGCTGCCGATGGGCTGTCAAGCAGAGCAAACGAGTCCGCATCGCCCATGGAAGTTCCCACTCGAGCGCTGAACTCACCAAGGGCCCACGGACCGAGCCGGCGACTGAGTGAATCGAGGTTCTCGCTCCAGACCAAGGTGTGTACCCCGACCTCGGGTCCGTCGCGCAAAATTGCCTCGATGACGCCGACGGGATCGAGCGGTTCATGGGCGCGAGAAGTTGGGGGCTGCGGAAGGGCAGCTAATGCTCCCGATTCAGCTAGACCGCCAGCCGAAAAATCGTGGGCTCGACTTATCGCATTGATTACCAGCAAACAGGGTGGGCCAGCTCGATCATCTTGCATCAGTCGGTCCTGAACAATCCGATGCACCCGATCGAGGGTCTTGCTGAGATTGCGTCTCCTCCCAAGGCGAACAACGGCACCGCCTCCCAGGCTGAGCATTGATGAGCCGAACCCGCCCTCGATGGGTGCGAAATCGAGAATCCAGACTTCAAGCGCATCATCGTGCGCCATCGCCGCAGCCGCGACTGCTGCCAACAACATTCCCTGACCAAGCGCCGGGTCTTCGCTCACAATCATCACATTCGCGCCTTCTTGGCGGCGAAGGAGCACCTCCACCGGTGGTCCCATGCCAATGGGCTCGCCCAACCAAAGTGTCGGCACCAACCGCGATGCGCGGTGCGCTTCATTACCCCGCAAGCGCAGGAGGGGAGCTCGGGTGAGGTCGGCAGCATCGTCGCCACGCCAAACCTGTGGGACCGACGAATAGCCGCGTTCGGTTGCCAGCCGGCGCAGATCCCGACTGGTAATGCTCTGGAGGTGCCGCTCAGTTAACGCCGAGTGAAAGATAACTTCGCCGGCGAGGGCGTTACCGGAAATTGTCGCGCTACCAATCGGTGGGCGATCTCCGATCGCCGTTGGTACCGCGTCATCCACAAAATCGACGGGGTCTTCGTCGATTGCCGAGATGCGGACGACGTAGCCAATTTCCGGTGGCAGCAACTCGAGCAGCCGTGCCCCGGCCGCAAAATTCAATGCACGATCGACTAACAACAGGTGCAAACCAAGTTGAGGGCCTTCCGATGCCAGTCGAGACAACAGCTGCGATGCCTTTGCCGAAATCTCATCATTCGTGCTGAGCAATTCGGCGACGCCTTCGATTGCAATAACGACTCGAGCGATCTGTTCACCCGTCGATGCTCGATGACCCACAAGACCTAAGCGTTCCGTTCCGGCGACGTCGAGCCGTACTCTGCGCAACTCAAGAATCGCGATCGCTTCTTCCAGAACAGACACACCAAAATCTCGCTGCACATCATTCGCGACAACTCGAGCATGCGGCAATGCTTCATCCGCGTATCGTCCAAATGATCGCTTGGTGGCGATCGCCACCAAGTACAACTGACATTCGTCTGGCGGATAGATCACCGTGAGACTGTCGACCATCGCTTGTACCACTGACGAAACACCTGCATCAGGCGGACCCATTACGACTATGCCGCCGTGTGATTCATCCAACCACGGAGAAATCAACATCCGCGATTCCGTCTGGCCAATCGGCGCACCAAGCCCCGTTGTCGCGTCACCACGCCACCAAGTGGTTGGATCATCGGGATCAACTAGCCCTGAAGTCACCGGCAAATCAACGCGCACTTGGCGTTGACGATCCTCGCCCAACAGCGCAAACACCGTTGACGGGGCTACCCGTGCATTGTGTCGATCCCGTGCGCCGGTCCCAACCTCGGTTATCACCCGTTCAAAGATCCCTGCTGGTTCCGACGGTGCCGACATCTTCAATGGTGGCGGCACGTCCAGAACGATTTTCCACGTCCCTGATTTCTCCGAGGTCACGCTCAATCCGTCGTGATCGCTGCTAATAGTTGGCAGATCTAACGAGCCTTTTCCGGCATGAGCACTGCGCCTAGTGTGTGGCGCTTTCATCACGATGATGGTGACTCCGCAGCGCGGACCTGCCGCGATTAATCCCGCCAACATCGATTTGGCTGCATCGCTAAACCCATCAGGATGATCGAAAATGACCAAGTACCGATAAGGCTCAATGACCGCGCCAATCGCTACGTGATACTCAGCCAAGTTGGCGTAACGAGCCTGAAGACAATGGGTGGTTACCCACTCGACGTGTCGGGTAAGCGCTTCAAGATGCGATTCGATGTCCGCTTCGAGCACGATCGCACTGGCACCCGCCAACGATTCGTCGAACTCAGCTAACGCGAAGAACGGGACGACCGCTTCGCCCATCGAGTTGGCATCGATAAACGTGAATCGCGCCATCCCCGCAGGTACCGCAGCCAGTATTCGCAGCACCAGCGAACGAATCCCCTCGATGGCCACATCGCGAACTGAGCCACCCTCGATCACGATTCCCTCGCCGCATTCGATTCGCATAAATCGCGGTATCGGCGAGTCTGGCATCTGGGCGGCAACATGATCACCGATGCGAACCCAACCAGCAGTTGAAACCGGCGAATGCCAACTCTGCCATCCAGGATCAGACCATCGGCGCGCTACCAACGGCATCGTGTTGTCAAGTGTCTCGAGGTCGCGATCTAAAATACTGATGCCAATCTCAAAGCTCGCTTCCGCTTCACGACGTTCAGCGGCGAGCACCTGAGCAGCATCGGCGAAGTGCTTGGTTTTTTCTTCGTCGATTTGACCGGCCAACATCGTGAGCGCGGCCCACGCTTGGTTCAACATGGTGGCGATGTGCGGCAGTCGCATTGCTCCAGCGATTCCCGGAGCCGCTTTGAGTTCGGCTTCGATTTCCTCCATGAGTGCAAGGAAAACTTCGGCCGTAACTACCTCTGGTGGGGGCATCGGCACGCGTGGGTTAATCGCCGATTCGAACTCAGGCAATCGAGCTTTGTGGGAGGCAATCAATTCGGCTTCCTGCGCCAGCGCAGCAAGTCTCGCCGTCGCCTCATCGATCATTTCTTTCTGAAGTTTCCAATTATTTTCGATGCGCTCGTGCGCGGCTTGTTGATCACTGGTGAGACCATCGCTGTCTGCCGCAAGCGTCGACAACAACACCGCGGCCCGCTCCAATAGCCCGTCGACATACATCGCGGGGTCCGCAATTGCCAAGTGTGCATCCATTGAGTCATCAGCGACCCGTTTGGGCAGCGGCGCCAGCGAGGACCCCGCATTGTTTTCGGGTTCAGATGGGTTGTCCACAGTGCCCCTCAACGTTATTCATCACGAAGGAGAATCGGCAGATCACGTCAATAAGCGTAGGAGAGATCGCACATGGATCATCATGCCCACTCGCTTCAGATCCAGAACTACTGCTGAGTCATGAGGCGAGTCATCTCCGCCGACGGGTGAATAAGCGCTTCGCCCGAGATATCAAGCACAACTTTGTGCAGTTTCGCGTTGAAGGCGAACGGTGCTTCATAGCGGGTCGGCGCCACCGAATCGGTCGCCGCGTACCCGCAACTCACCCCAATAATGCCGAACAGATTTGGAACCGTGTAGGGCAACTCCCCAACGCCGACGAGATCATCGTCGATAAAGAGACGGACGGCGGCCGGACTTCCGTGGCCGAGCGAAAAATCAGGCGATCCAGTCGTTTCGAAATCCATCCGTAGTCGCACATCACCTGTGGGGACCGGTCGAGTTGCTGCCACCGTGAACAGGTCGATTCCCATGTGATTATAGAAATAGTGCAGGTGTCGGTCGTCAACAACGAGGGCATAACCGCCGTGCCGATTGCCATGGGTCAATACGACTCCATTTACGTTTCCATCGGGAATCGTTGCGAACGCAGTGATGCTGTGCGAACGGTTGTAAATACGCGGTGCCACCACAAACGGGATCGGCGAGCCTCCCGGATACAACTCAAAGACTTTTCGATGTTTCCCAACCGAAGGACGACGCGCCAACAGTCGAGTGATATCTGAGGTAGCGAGAGGCAACACGCCGTAGCGTTCTGCTTCTGACCACCAAAGTGTCACCAATTCAGTAAGCCGGTCCGGGTGTTGCGCCGCAACATTTTGGGTTTCGGCTGGGTCGCTCGTGAGGTCGTAAAGCTCCCAATCTTCGACCTCAAGTTGATCGAGAATCGCTTCAGTTAAATACGTGCCGAATGGATGACCCCGATCGGCGCCCTCGACCAAACTCGGACCTGGGTAGGGACAAACAGCCTTCCAGCCTTCGTGATACATCGACCGATGCCCGAACATTTCCGAGTACTGCGTCGTGTGACGGCCTTCAGCCGATCCATCGGCAAAGGTGTAGGCCAAACTCGTACCCTGTAACGCAGATTGCGGTACCCCACGGAGCTGAGTTGGCGGCTCGATGCCAATTGCTTCAAGCAACGTTGGCACCAGATCGATTGCGTGAATGTATTGATCTCGAACTTCACCACGGGCGGCGATGCCATTGGGCCATGACACGATGCACGGATCAGTAATGCCGCCCCGGTAGGTCTCGCGTTTCCATCGTCGGAACGGCGTGTCTCCGGCCCAAGTCCACCCCCATGAGTAATGGGCGAACGTGTCCTCATTGCCCCATTCATCGATGACGTCAAGGTTGTCGTCAAGGCGCTCAGGAGCCAAGTTAAAGAACAAACCCTCATTTCTCGTGCCATGCTCGCCGCCTTCAGCGCTCGCGCCGTTATCGGACACCGCGACTACGATTGTGTTGTCGAGCTTGCCAATCGTTTCCAAGAAATCAAGCACTCGGCCGATGTGGAAGTCAGTTTGGCTCAAGAAGCCCGCGTAGACCTCCATCTGACGGGTGTACATCCGTTTGGCGTCGTCACTCAACGAGTCCCAAGGTTCGACGTCGGGGTCGCGCGCTGACATCTCGGTGCCTGCAGGCATCAAACCCAGCGCGACCTGCCGATCGAACACGATCTTGCGATACTCGTCCCAGCCCATGTCGAACGCGCCGCGATAGCGATCAATCCATTCTGGTTCGACCTGATGCGGAGCATGTCCGGCACCCGTAGCGAACCACAAAAAGAATGGTTTATCCGGCGCATTGACATGTGAGTCCTTCACGAAGTCGATGGCATGGTCAGCCAGATCGACATTGAGGTGGTAGCCGTCAGCCGGCATCGATGGCTGACGGACCGAGTGATTGTCGTGCACCAAATCGGGATGCCACTGATCGGTATCGCCGCCGAGGAAACCATAAAAACGTTCGAATCCTCGACCAAGAGGCCAGCGATCGTAAGGACCCGCTGGCGAGGTCTCCTCGGGCGGAGTCAAGTGCCATTTTCCGACCGCATAGGTGTTGTAGCCGTGTCCAAGCAGCATCTCGGAAATGAACCCATGTTCGAAGCCCATGGTCGCGTTGTGAGCCGGAAACCCGAGACTCAATTCGGTTATTGCCGATAGCCCGAGCGTGTGGTGGTTTCGCCCGGTCAGCAGGCAAGCTCGCGTTGGCGAACACAAAGCCGTCGTTTGGAAGTTGCTATACCGCAAACCGTTGTCGGCCAAACGATCAAGATTTGGCGTCTCGCACAATCCTCCGAATGCCGACAGCTGCCCATACCCGACGTCATCAAGGACGATCACCATGACATTTGGCGCGCCATCGGGGGGCGTGGGCCGCGCAGGCCACGCGCCAATCGACGTTTCGAGGGTTCGGCCTATCGTGCCTGGGAACTGCGTGCCGCGCGGATACTGGATCGCTTCTTCGGTCACAGCCGGACTCCTTGGATTATTCACTGACGGCCGAGCCGTATTGCAAACCTTACTGCTCGCTCAGATCGCCTGACTCAGGTTGCTTCGGCGATTGCCGCGAGTGCGGTTTGTCCGAGTAAGCCGATTCGGTCAATGTTGTGCCCGTTTAACGCCAGATTGATCGTCAATCCATCGATGCCAGTATTCATAGCGGCAACCAGCCGTTCGCCGACGGTGTCTACGTCACCGAAAATGAAGAACTGTTTCATCAACTCGACCACTTCGTCGTCAAATCCCTTCACTGCGGCGATTGCCCGAATGTCGGCTTCGGCTTCTTCCATAGTTGGGGCGATACACACCATCTGCAATTTGGTCACTTTGATCTGCGAACGATCGCGACCCAATCGTTCGCAGTGAGCGGCAAGCGCATCAAGCTTGCGGGGAATCTCGTCGATTGATCCACTCGACAAGTTCGACTCATCGGCGTACTGCGCAACCATTCGCAACGTTTTCTTCTCGCCGCTACCGCCAATCATGATTGGGATGGTGCTAATCGGTGGCGGTGAGTTGATGGCGTCAACGACTTGGTAATGCTTGCCCGTGAAGGTGACCCGTTCGCCTCGCAACATAGGGATGATGATTTGCAGCGCTTCTTCCATCTTTTCAAATCGGTCGCTGAACGTACCGAAGTCATATCCGAGTGCCTGGTGTTCTAACTCGAACCAGCCCGCCCCTATACCCAACGTGGCGCGACCATTGCTCACATGATCAAGCGCGGTGATCGTCTTCGCCAGGAGCGTCGGATTGCGGTACGTGTTTCCAGTTACGAGCGCGGAAAGTCGCACGGTATCGGTGTGTTGTGCGATCGCCGCGAGTAACGAATAGCACTCAAGCATCGGTTCATCGGGTGTGCCGATGCCCGGTAGTTGGTAGAAATGGTCCATCACGAACACCCGATCGAATCCCGCAGTTTCTGCGGCCTTCGACTGGTCGATGACGCTGCGAAATAGTGCCGATCCAGTGGCATCGGGGTAGGTGAAATTGGGTATCTGATAGCCGAGTCGTGTCATCAACTGCTCCTTGTATCCATGGCGCCAGTAGTGGTTTCTGAATCATTCGTCATGAATGTTTGCCATCGCATTAACGATCGGCATTCCGAGTTCCTAATCGTTACACATTGGTAGTCATACCGTCATTAGAAACGAATCGACCCATCATCGAGGCCGGTAGACGTCGGATCGATGGTCGATGCGTAGGACGTCGGGCGACGAATCGGTCCCAGTAGCGGACTCGATCAGTCCAATGCGGGGAGTCCGTCGATCGACGCTGCGTTCTTCTGGCGTCGGTATTCGATCAACTCGTCGTCTGTCTTCGAGGCCGCCCACTCATGAAGTCGAGGTCTCTCTCCCGAGTACTCCATCAGCGGCACTGCGTAACCACAGGAATCGGAGACCCGATCAGCATGGACGAGGATTACGGCACGAGCGCCACGTTCGAACTCGAATCGGTCTGCGATGCGTTCGTCATCGGTCGATAAAACCTCGCCGCTACCGTGGATTCGAACGATCCGAGCCGGCCCTTCGTATGCGCACCACATGAGTGTGATGCGTCCGTTCTCACGTAGGTGCGCGATCGTCTCGACGCCACTGCCCGTGAGGTCGAGATACGCGAGCGTCGAGCCGTCCAAGACGCGGAGGGTGTCATACCCCTTCGGCGAGACATTAACAGTGCCTTCGTCGCCCGACGCAGCAGTCGCGACGAAGAACATCTTCTGTCGACGGATCCAGTCAGCGAGCGATGGCGAAATCTCGTCGTAGACCGATCCCATGGCGTCAGCGTAACTTCGTTGAGTCTGCAGACACCGATCAGGAATCGAGTTTGTACCGGTACACATTGGTATTCATTATCTGATTAGAAATCAGGCGACTCGAACCGATATCGAGTCAATTGTCCGCGAGTGTCGAAGCCAAGTCGCCGATACACGGGATAACCGGCAGAGCTCGCTTGAAGAACGACTGTGTGTGCGCCCTGTCCGAGCATCAGATTGGTGAGCCAGCTCGTAACAGAGCCCGCCACTCCTCGTCGAGCACTTGTTGGTGGCGTCGAGACGTAATAGATGCCACCCACAAACTCTTCTAGGAACGCGCAACCGGCACCTACAGGCTCGTCGCCATCCCACGCGACCACCCAGGTCACGCCAGGAGATTCAAGCATGTTGTGATGCTCCATGAGCCAAGCCATTCCATCGATTTCGTAGGCCGCCTCGCACAAGCGTGCGCAGAGCGCGAATTGTTCCGGACCCAATGCGACCCGTATCTCGAATGAACTGTCCGCTGTAATCGGATCGGAGATCCACATGTCGGGCGCCGGATCGTGATCCACGACTCCTCCCGACTGTTCAACCGCTTCACCGAGTTCGTCGTCCTCCTCCGGCACCCAAACCACGAACGGCGATCCCGTCTCGCCAAAGAATGCAACCGCCTCAGCAATCGACGCCAAACGAGGAACGACGCTGTCGAGAACGAATGCAGCATTCACGAATCCATTGGCGACCGGCACCGGGCTGCGAACGCACTTGACACTTTCTCCGTAGTGAATTTCACCCACACGACCGACCGTGGACGAGACGAATGCAGAGAGATTCGGAATCGAACTCGGGATCAAAACTTCTCCACGCACGCCATTGATTATCGCACAATCCATGCGGATCAACTGAGGGAGAGGCTGATTCAAGCAGAAAGCTGGAACGTGGTGATGATCGTATGGCCCGACGAGGAGAAGCTCAGGAATCGAGTTTGTACCGGTACACATTGGTTTCGCGAGCGCCAAAACCCAACCGGCGATAAAGGCGATTCGCGGCCTCGCGATTCGGTCGAGACGTCAGGTCGACCGTTCGGGCACCCGCCTCTTGCGCTCGCTGGATCGCTTCACGATTAAGCGCTTCACCAACTCCTCGGCCACGGGCTGACTCGTCAACAACAACATCTTCGATCCACGCTCGAATGCCAGTCGGGATTCGGAATATCACCAGCGTGAGCGTGCCGACAATCTCGCCGCCGCGATCAGGATCGCGAGCAACCAGCAAAGTCGATGCATCCGACGAGGCAATTGCATCCAGATCAGCCGCGGTGGGCGGCGGATTCGATCGTGACAGTTGCGGAACCAACCGCGCGAAAGCCTGCTCAACCTCGACGGTGATTTCGACAATTGCCGATACTTTGATCTCCGATGGCATCGCGACACGGTAGACCGACCAAGCCAAGCGGACCGAAAGTCGGTCGATCAGTCAGTCCTACGACATCGCCGGTATCCTCGCCCGATGGCAAGCGATCACGGTGAACAGGTCCCAGACCTCAAGCATGTTGAGTGGCAATTCACCCCGGAAGCGGCGGGTTCGGTACTGCTGGTTGCATTCGAAGGTTGGAGTGATGCCGGGGACGCGGCATCAACTGCGGTGCGCTACTTGGCCGAACAATGGTCGGCAAAACCATTCGCCACCATCGATCCTGAGATCTTTTACGACTTTTCGGTCGCGCGACCACTCGTTCGATTCGATTCCCAGCTACAACGCGAAATTGTCTGGCCCGGCAATGAATTCGCCATCGCACACCCCGCCGGTTCGAGCAATGCATTCACCACATTGGTCGGCGTCGAACCGCAGTTGCGTTGGCGAACATTCACCGACCAAGTAATCGGCGTCGCGCGAACAATAGGCGCCGACTTCGTACTTACGTTCGGAGCATTACTCGCGGAAGTCCCGCATAATCGCCCATCATCGGTGTTCGCTACTTCGAATGACGATGAAGTTGCCCGCGCTTACGGGCTCCTACCATCGCGCTACGAAGGTCCTACCGGAATCACCGGGGTGCTCCACACCGCGTGTCAACATGCCGGCCTGCGGTCGGCCGCACTTTGGACCGCGGTTCCGACCTATGTCCCGGCTGCACCTTCACCAAAGGCTGCGCTTGCGTTGGTTCGCCGCGCCGCTGACCTGCTTGAGTTTTCAGTCCTAACTACTGAACTCGAAATTGCCGCAACCTCGTATGAACATCAGGTTGATGAAATCGTTGCCGACGACGATGAAACCAGCGATTACGTGGCGCGGATCGTGCAGCGTTTCGACCTCGGCTCGGCTGACCCATTCGCCAATAACGAAGATTCACTCGTTGACGAGGTTGAACGATTCCTGCGAGATCAACCCGAATAGCCTCAGAGCGGCGGGTGTCGTGGCCAAGGCTGCGCCTGTTCAAACAGATGCGCCAGACGCAACACAACATCGTCGGCATGTCGCCGGCCCATAATCTGCAGGCCAACTGGCAGGCCATCGGAATTCAATCCCGCCGGCACCGAACAAGCGGGGTTCCAGCACAGGTTGGCCACCATGGTGAACGGGACACTCATAGCTCCGGATGCCAAACCGAATCGCTCGGCAAGATCTTCACCATCAATCGTGGTCGGAGGCGGGCCTTCGGCGGCGAATGCCACTACGGCAGTTGTCGGTGTCACCAACACATCGACCGAGTCGAAAATGGCCGCGACTTCGTGTTCGAGCTGCATGCGACGCATCAATGAATGGGTCAACGTCGGAACTGGTCGGTCGGCAGTTGCCGATAGGCCCATTGCGACCGCGGGAGTCAGGTCCCCCAATCGGCCTGGATAAGGAGATTTCTCAAAGACATCTACCCACAAAGTCAACGCACCAGCACTGAACCATGCCGCCACCGGATCGGTGAGGCGCACGTCGAGATCAATGAGCGACGTGCCAGCGGCGCGAGCCAAGACCAATGCCGCGGCATACGAAAGCTCGGCTACCTCAGGATCAACAACAGCAAATCCCAAGTCGGTGGACCACCCAATGCGCAAACTCGAGACATCAAGATGATCAATGTCACGTTCATACGAGTTCGTGATTCCCGGCAACGACAACCGGTCGCGATCATCGGGGCCTGCAGTGACATCGAGATGGCGCGCGGCATCTCGTACGGTGACAGTTTCGATGCCGACGACGACCGTGTGAGACGGATCGGCACTCGGCATCGGGATCCGTCCCATACTTGGCTTCATACCCACGAGACCGCTGAATGCAGCAGGAATCCGAGTCGATCCCCCGCCGTCACTCGCCGTCGCGAACGGAACCAAACCGGCCGCGACCGCCGCTGCGGAGCCGCCGCTCGATCCGCCTGGCGTCCGGGTCAAATCCCAAGGATTACGACTCACGCCTAGTGCCTTACTCCGCGTGAACTGCAACGTTCCGAACTCGGGCGCATTCGTCTTACCAATGGGGATTGCTCCCGCGGACCGCAAGCGTTCAACGTGCAGCGAGTCGTTTTCAACCGGTCCCTCGTCGATAAATAACAACGAGCCGTGGGTCGTTGGCATCCCGGCACAATCTTCAAGGTCTTTCACACCGAAGGGCACCCCCGCAAGCGGTCCCACCGATTCACCTCGCGCCAAGCGCGCATCAACGGCGGCGGCAGCCGCGCGAGCCGATTCAAAATCGAGGTACACAAACGCGTTCAACTCGGCGTTGCTAGCTTCGATCGCCGAGATGCAGCGTTCGAGGAGGTCCAGCGCGCTATACGTGCCGTTGCGAATCGCGTCGGCGGCCTCACACATCGACGGCATTTCGATGTCGGTGGTATTTTCACTACCTGTTTCGGCAGGCTCAACTGAGCCCATTTGATCGTCAACCATGACACCTCAGTTTGTCGGTTCGATCGCAATCGACTGTCGAAGCGATCATGCTGGTTCGTCTCGCCAGGTTGGAATGCGCGGATGGTCATACAACACCCCGACCGATTCGCCGCGAATCGCCGCAAATGCCATGTCGGCCCAAAGATGCGCGCCAGCCGTCGCTTCTGGCAACGCGTCACGAGCGAACCATCCGACATCGGAAGTTTCAAGTGGATGTGCCTGCAATTCGCCGCCGATTGCTCGACAATGAAACACCACCGAATACAACGGAATCCGAGTGAAATTGCGACGCATCCCGTCGAGGACGGCGATCAATTGAATGACCTCGCAATCGATACCGGTCTCTTCGTGCACTTCTTTGACCGCAACTTCGCTTGGCGAATAACCAATATCGGCCCATCCCGTCGGATAAAGCCAGATGCCGGAGTCGGCTCGCTGCACTAACAAGATCTCACCAGCGTCATTTCCGACCACTGCACCAACTGCGACCTTCGGGGTTTGGTAGCCCGCGACCCCAACCCCAACCGACTTCATCCATTCGGCAACCAAGATCTCCGCGTCGCGACGGGGACTGTCGTGATGGGTAACGTCCGCCGCTACCCGCATGTCGGCGGCAACGGCTAATACTTCGGCGAAGCGCTCCTGTTCATACAAACTCTGCGTAAACCCAAGACCGGTGCGAGCGATGCCAGACAGCGCCTCGCTCCACCGGATGAGATCCTGTGACGATGGACGATCGGCTGGAGTTCGCGGGAGCGGTAAAGAAGGCATCTCTGCTGAAGCTACCGCACGAGAAACAAGTTCGTCGCTCCACCGCTTGACTGCCGTGACGGTCAGAGGGCCGAAAGAATCGAACGTTCTATCTCGATCAAATAGTCCGGATCGGTGACCTTTCGGCCATCGCGATCACGCAAATAGAACGAGTCAACAACGTCGACGCCATGGGTCTGAACCTTCGCCGAACGAATGTCGAGATCAACTTCAGCGATCGCCCGAGTAATTCGATACAACACACCAATGCGATCAGGTGCCCGCACCTCGACCACTGTTGCTGAATCAGACACGCGATTATCGAAGGTGACCGTTGGCGGTGACGGCGGGCGCGGATCACGGGTTTTGTTGGGGTACAACTTCGCCCGCTCCTGTAGTCGCGCCGCGAGCGCAACGCGACCATCTAGCGCACGTTCGACGTCTTCAAGAACCCGAGCCCATCGAATCGTTGCGCCTTGCCGCGGCTCCACCCGAAACACTTCAATAGCCATGCCAGCATCATTTGAATATGCCGCCGCTTCCAAGACATCAAGGCCGTTGAGTGCGAGTGCCGCTGCGGCCCGACTAAACAAACCGGGACGATCCGGCGAGATCACGGTGAGGTGATCGCCTTCACCGCTCAGAATTCGCTGACCGTCGGCCATAAGCAGCGACTGCTCGGGCGTCGGAAAGACCGCTCCAGTGACCTCCGCTTGAGTACCGCCGACGAGTACGTGAGCCGTGCGGGCAACTAGCTGCCGCACAAGTCCGGCCTTCCAATCACTCCAGGCGGCTGAACCAGTGGCGAGCGAGTCAGCCTCCGTCAACGCGTCGAGCAGTTGTAACGCCTCCATTGATCCGACCTGTTCAGCAACCCATCGAATTGTGCTGTCGTCAGACAAATCCCGTCGCGTGGCGACATCAGGCAACAACAAGTGGTAGCGAACCATCAGCTGCAACATTTGGGAATCGTTTGCGTCATACCCCATTCGAGTCGCCATCGCAGCCACCACATCAATACCAACATCAACGTGGTCGCCCGGATAGCCCTTGCCAATGTCGTGAAAAAACGCGCCGACTACTAACAGGTCAGGCCGATCTACCCGGTCGATCAAGGTCGCGGCATTTGCTGCAGTCTCGCAAAGGTGTCGATCCACGGTGAAGCGGTGATAGGCGTTTCGCTGGGGTTTCGATCGGACCGGTTCCCACTCAGGAAGGATTCTGGTGAAGATGCCACGCTGATCGAGTGTCTCGATTACATGGATTGCCGGTCGACCGGCCAGCAACAATGCAGCAAACAACCGTCGCGTCTCATCAGTCCAAACCAGCGGAGACGAAGGCGACTCGTCCGCAAGTCGGTCCAGCGATGTTCGATCAAATCGGGCGTCGGCTTGCGCCGCCGCGACTGCCGCCCGCAGGACCAGCAACTGGTCATGCGCGGGATCGGCATCACGTGCGAGGCTGACCCGTCCTTCATGCAGCGTTATGCCTGATGCCAGTTCACGATCCTTTGTCGACCGCCACCCGAACGAACTTTTAGTCGACGCGTCGACTCGTTCCCAGACTTCGTCGCTCGTCCACGCAATCGCGCGGGCCGCCTTGCTGACGACCGACATCATCACGTCAGCATCTTCGTAGCCAAGCGTCGCGGCAACCGCATCTTGCTCTTCAAGAAGCAAGCGATCATCCGGCCGGCTCAGTCGACGATGCAATTCGATACGTGCAGCAAACAAGACATCGTGATTTGCAGCAAGCGACGCGTCGTCCCCTTCAAGCATGACCTTCTGGGCCAATTCGGCCCAGCGAATCGCGTGCACATCGCGTAGTCCACCGCGCCCCTCTTTCAGATCGGGTTCAAGCAAGAACGCGACCTCGCCGTATTGTGCATGCCGGGCAGAAACACGCTCGCTCATCGCTACCAGCCACGTCTTTGCTCGTTTGCGCCAAGATGCCAGTGCTTTTGCTGTCAATTCCGCGGTGAGGTCTTCATCGCCAGCGAGGTGCCGGATCGTCACCAGAGATGTCGCCGTATCAAGATCGTCGGCGGCCAAGGTCAAAGCTTCTTTCACTGTGCGGACCGAGTGTCCGAGTTTCAGGCCTTCGTCCCAAACCGGATACCAGACTCGTTCAGCAATGACACCAATTCCCTTGACGTCACGATGCAAAAGCACCACGTCAAGGTCACTGTGTGGAGCAAGCTCACCACGCCCGTAGCCGCCTACCGCGACCAACGCCACCCCATCGGCTCCCGACGACGCATCTCGGTAGAGCGCCGCCAACCAGCGATCCATGAGGTCGCAATACGCAACCGACAAGTCAATACCGGTACGTGACCGATCTGCGAAGAGCGCGGCGCGATCTAGCGAGGCTGCCATAGCTAGATGATGGCAGCACTCATGCCATGAGGGTTAGCCCAAGTCGACATTGCCCGCCGCAGCAGGGTTAAACCGCGTCAATGTCGATCTCGCCGGTGCGAATCCGGACCAGTTTCGCAACGTCGGTAATCCATACTTTGCCGTCGCCGATCTGGCCGGTTCGAGCAGCATCGACAATGAGATCTACCACTCGATCGACATCGGTTTCGGCCACCACGATCTGAATGCGAACCTTTGGCAGGAAGTCGATTTGATATTCGGCCCCTCGATACGTCTCGGTGTGGCCCCCTTGGCGACCGAACCCGCGAACTTCGTCCACGGTCAATCCGGCGAGACCGGCCGCTTTCAATGCGTCTTTTACTTCATCAAGTTTGAATGGCTTGATGATTGCGGTTACCAGCTTCATGTCATCTACCTCGTCTGCGGTGGCGGCTTTTTAGTGAAGAGCGGAGTTGTCAACCAACCGAAGTCAGCCGATTCGTCCCATTGACCCAAAATCGTCATAGGCGTATGCGGTCTCAGAATGCTGACTGAGGTCGAGTCCACTGAGTTCATCTTCTTGGCTCACTCGCAGCCCGATCGTGATGTCGATCACCTTGGCGAGGACCACCGAAATGATGAGTGAGAATGCGAGAACTGAAACCGACGCAATGGCCTGATAGCCCAACAAGGTAAACCCGCCGCCGTGGAACACGCCTTGATTCACCACCGCCGAGTTGACCGATGCCTCGGCAAAAAACCCGAGAAGCAGTGCACCAACTAGGCCGCCAACGAGGTGCACCCCGACGACATCGAGTGCATCGTCATAGCCAAGCCGGTATTTCATCTGAATCGCTAAGAAGCACACCAGGCCGGCGATGATTCCAATCAAAATTGGGGATAAGCCACCGACATATCCAGCACACGGCGTGATCGCGACGAGGCCAGCCACCGCGCCGGATGCGGCACCCAGGGTTGTCGGTCGACCGTCTTTCCATTTTTCGATCGCGACCCAGCCGAGCATTCCTGCTGAAGCGGCAAGGAACGTATTCATTGCCGCCACGGCCGCGACGCCATCGGCCGCTAGCGCCGATCCGGCGTTGAATCCGAACCAACCGAACCACAAAATTCCGGTGCCGAGCATGGTGAGTGGTAGCGAATGCGGATGCATTGCCTCGCGCGGCCAACCGTGGCGCTTGCCCAGGATGAGGATCAACGCCAATGCCGCGGCTCCGGCATTGATGTGAACGACTGCGCCGCCGGCGAAATCGAGAGCGCCCATTTTTTGCAGCCATCCGCCGGCAAAAACCCAGTGGGCGACGGGGGCATAAACGATCACAACCCAAATACCAATGAACAATGCATATGCGCTGAATTTGAGTCGATCGGCCGTGGCCCCAGTAATAAGCGCCGGGGTAATAACAGCAAAGGTCATTTGATAGGCGCAGAACAATACGAACGGGATCGTGAGGTGCATGGCCTCCGGGCCAAGACCGACGGCCACATTCCGAAGCCCGACAAAGTCAAAGTTGCCGATCAACCCGCCATTGCCAAAGGCACCAAATGCCAGAGAAAATGCCAGCACCGCCCAAATCACCGCCAGCAAACCCATGGCGAAAAAGTTCTGCATCAACATGCCAAGCACGTTCTTTGCTCGAACCATGCCGCCGTAGAAAAATGCCAGGCCGGGGGTCATGAACAGCACCAATGCGGTAGCGACCAGCATCCATGCGGTATTACCGGAATCCATTACAAAACTCCCCTGATGATGGGCAGGTTCTGCCCGCAGCGCCGAAGTTTACCGCAGCCTTGCGACTCAACGAATTGAGCGATCACGCAGCGAGGAATCAGACCTTTGACGCCACCACACGCGCCGCGGTCGCGACTGGATCCCACACCGGAGAAAACGGCGGCGCATAAGAAAGGTCAACGTTGATGAGTTCGTCTGCCGTGAGCCCTGCGGTGATCGCCACGGCCACCGTGTCGATGCGTTTCGCCGAACCATCTCCACCGACAATCTGACCGCCGAGAAGTCGTCCCGAACCCGCCTCGACCACCAACTTGACCGTGATTGCTTGAGCCCCCGGGAAATATCCAGCCTTGGTCGTGCTTTCAATGGTGGCCGAAACCGCATCGAACCCGTCGCGGAGGGCTTCGAACTCCGTGAGACCCGTGCGACCGATTTCCGTCCCACAAATTTTGGTCACCGCACTGCCAATGACCCCCGGAAAATGTGCATAACCGCCACCGATGTTGATGCCAGCGACTCGCCCCTGGCGATTCGCAACCGTTCCCAGTGCAATATGCACCGGCCGCTGAGACACCAAATGAAATGATTCAGCACAATCACCCGCCGCCCAAACTCCTTCGATTGCCGTTTGTTGACGCCGGTCCACCGAAATAGCCCCGCGTGCACCAACGGCGATGCCCGCCGCAACCGCAAGTTCGGAGTTGGGAGTCACGCCGATTCCGAGGACAACGAGGTCAGCTGGGATTCGGCCATCAGCAGTGTGAACAGCACCCGACTCAAAGCCGGTCACCGCCACATTCGTCCGGACCTTCACCGAATGTCGTTCAAGGGCTACTTCGACGATGGCCGCCATCTCCGGATCAAGCGTGTGCATGACTTGTGGGCCAGCATCAACC
>Ga0194055_10000397_pt1 | contig 34630 bp, 37 predicted proteins | sample SepL449m_MetaG_FD_155482 | JGI IMG/M metagenome (GOLD analysis project Ga0194055, IMG submission 155482) | Anoxic zone freshwater microbial communities from boreal shield lake in IISD Experimental Lakes Area, Ontario, Canada - Sep2016-L442-9m | ecosystem: Environmental > Aquatic > Freshwater >... | reverse complement strand
ATGTCACTGAAGGTCTCGATGTTCTCCGACGAGGGATCGTCGGCCATGGCATGACGAGCGGCATTGAGCTGCTCGTCGAGGACGTCAAGACCTCGTGAGCTGAGCACATGGGAGAAGCCACTGGGATCGATGCCGAGGCCTTTGGGGTCTGGAACCTGGGGGAGAAACCCCATCTGGCCAACGATCTTGACGTCACCAGTTGAGTGGACCTCAGCGTCCGGTGATCCGACCAGTACGGAAATCAGGGTCGACTTGCCGGTGCCATTTCGTCCGACGATGCCAACCTTCTCTCCGGTGGCGACAAGGAAGGAGGCCTGCCGGGCCAGCACGCGCTGGCCAATTTCGATGGTGAGGTCGGTTCCAGTGATCATGAGCGGGGAGCGTCAATCCTCCCACAGGCTGAGGACGTCACCGAACAGGCGTCGATACGCTGGCGGGCATGGCGAAACCGATGGATGAATCACACCTCGATCTCAACCGTCGGTCATGGGACGAGCGGACACCCCTGCATGTGGCCAGCCCCCTCTATGACCTTGACTCGTTCGTCGCAGGCCGTTCGACACTGCACCCATTCGAACCGGCAGAGTTGGGGCCGGTCGAGGGCTGCACGCTGCTTCATCTGCAATGCCACCTCGGGACGGACACCCTCTCATGGGCTCGACGAGGAGCGACGGTCACCGGATTGGACTTCTCGGGTGCGTCGATCGAAGCCGCTGCGAAGCTCGCGGCGCAGTGCGGCCTCGAGGCCACGTTCGTTGAGGCGAATGTCTACGATGCGGCGGAGGTTCTCGGTGAGACCTATGACGTGGTCTACACCGGCCTCGGGGCGCTGAACTGGCTTAACGATATCGATGCCTGGGCTGACGTGGTGGCCCACCTGGTGGCCCCCGGCGGACGGTTCTATCTGCTTGAGTTCCACCCGCTGCTGTTCGTGCTGTCGGACGATGATCTGGTCCTTGATCCGACCTTTAGCTACTTCCATGATGCTGCTGGCATCACGGTCGAGGATCCCTCTGACTATGCGGACGCGACGGTGCAGCTCGAGGAGCGACGCACGATCGAGTGGGCGCACACGATCGGCGACGTCGTGACCGCGCTGATCGATGCTGGACTCGAGATCCAGATGCTTCGAGAGCACGACATGATCGCCTTCGAGCCGTGGCCCTTCCTTCAAAGGGTCGACGGTGAGGCTGCGCTCTGGCGCTCGCCTGCGGGAAAGGCCCACGTGCCATTGGAGTACTCCCTTCTGGCGACGAAACCTGTGCGCTGACAAGAACCTCGACGCGACGATGCCGGCCCGAAGGCCGGCATCGTTCGTCTTCATGAACCGAGTGGCTCAGCTGAGAAGCTTGGCCTTCTGTGCCTCGAACTCAGCGTCAGTGAGGACGCCCTGCGACTTGAGGTCGGCCAGCTTGGCCAGTTCGTCGGCCGAAGTACCAGCACCAGTGCCGGCGGCCTGCTTGACGTAGCTGTTGAATGCCTCCTGCTGGGCCTTGGCGGCGTCAACCTGGTGCTGCTGCATCTTGCCGCCGCGGGCGATCAGGTAGATCAGGACGCCCAGCATCGGCAGGAAGAAGATGAAGATCAGCCAAATTGCCTTGGCGACGCCACCCATGTCGTGACTGCGGAAGATGTCGATCACGCACTGGATTGCAATGAAGATCCAGAGGAAGAAGATGAAGAAGATGAAGATGGTCCAGAACAGGTTCAGGAGGGGGTAGCTCGAAGCAATAGTCAGTAGGTCCATTGTTGGGTCCTTTCGAAGGAATCGTGTTGGAGCAACCTAGCAGAGGGAATTGCTCGCATCGCTCATGGGGGGCTTCGAACTCAGCGGTTCACCCTGAGTGCCGCAGACTTGTGAGACGTTGATCGATCAGTGCGTCGTCGTCGACGGTAACTTCGAGCAACTTGCGACGGCTCTGTCTCCCATGAACGATTCGAATAGCACGAGGCTTGACGGCGAGCGCTCGGGCTACCGCCTCGATCACCGCCTCGTTGGCCGCCCCCTCGACGGCCCGTTCTCGAACCCGAACGGACAGGCTGCCGGCCTTGGTGCCACCGACCTTGGGGACGCGAGCCCCTGGTTGGACATGGATGGCGAAGCGCACGGAAAACGCCCTAGTGGGCGAAGTCCCAAGATCCGATGCCCTTTTCATAGTGCCGAACCACGTTCTTGGCGATGAGGATCTTGTGGACCTCGTCGGGACCGTCTGCGAGACGCAGGGTGCGAGCGCCGAGGTACATGCGACCCAACGGCAGGTCATTCGACACGCCTGCGGCACCCCACACCTGGATGGCCCGATCCACCACCCGCGAGTAGGCGGCGGGTACGTAGATCTTGAGGGCGGAGATGTCTGTCCGTGCTTCAGGGTCACCAGCATCGACCTTCTCGGCAGCCTTGATGGTCATCATCCTCGACGTCTGCAGGTCGATGTAGCTGTCGGCGATAAAGCCCTGAATGAACTGCTTGTCCTTGAGGAGTCCACCATGGACTTCTCGGGTGAGCGCCCGCTCGACCATGAGGTCGAAGGCCCGCCACATCTGTCCGACTGAGTTCATGCAGTGGTAGATCCGCCCTGCGCCGAGGCGGTCCTGGGCGGCCTCGTGGCCCTGGCCGACGCGCCCGAGGGCGTTATCCACCGGTACGCGCACATTGTCGTAGATGACCTCGCAGTGATCGGAGGTTGGGCTCCCCCAAATGCCGATACCGCGGACGATGTCGACGCCGGGAGTGTCGGTGGGGACGATGATCTGGACCATCGAACCAGACCGTCCCTCGGCTCCGGTGGGGTCGTCAGCTCGACACATCACGATGAAGAAATCCGCCTCGATACCATTGGAGGTGAACCACTTGTGCCCGTTGATGACCCACTCGTCACCCTCCCGTCGAGCGGTGGTCTTGAGGGACCGTGGATCCGATCCGGCGTTCTCAGGCTCGGTCATCGAGAAACCGGACTCCATGGTCCCCTCGATCAGCGGGAGGAGCCACTTCTGCTTCTGCTCTTCGGTACCGTACTTGGCCAGGATCTTCTGGTTGCCACTGTTGGGGGCGACCACGCCGAACATGCTGGCGGCCCCCACTGCGTAGGCAAGGATCTCGTTCATATAGGCGTGGGGTAGGAAGTCGAGGCCCATCCCTCCATATTCCTGGGGAAGATGGGGGGCCCAGAGGCCGGCCTGCTTGACCTTCTCCTTGATGTCCGCACGGCCCGCTTGCGCCGCAGCGCGAATCTCGTCCGAGAGAGCGACGCCTTGGCGCTGGGGCCAGAGCTCCGCTTCTCGAGGCAGCACGTGCTCGTTGATTAGTGCTGCGGTGCGGAGACGGACGTCATTGGTGAAGTCGTCGACGGAATTGATGGGGGTGACGGTGATCGGCATGCACTGTGTTCTAGCAAGGAATGACCCTCGGCCGGGTGTCCGAACCCGGTCTCGCTGAGTGTTTGTTGTCTCAATCTTCCACTTTGCATTGAGAACCAATGGAGTATCGAAGGGTTCACAGAGTGAGATCCGAACGACGGTGTCCCGGTGGGGCTGCGATTGACGGGTTCGAGAACCCCGACCGGCCAGAACAGGCCTTAGCGGTGGTGGGCCAGGCCAACGGCGAATTCGCTTCGACGCGGGACTCACAGTTCGGGACCGTCGAGTGCCATCGGATCGACATTGACCAGGCCCACAAGACGTGCAGGCCAACGAGACGTGCAATCAGTGCGTTGGACCAGGTTCTCCCTCAGGAGTCCCTTCAGATGCCGACGGGAGAATGCGTGCTCCGCTGAGGTCCGGTACCCGCCGCCGACGCGACGATTGACGTGGTCACCGGAACCTCGGGCCGATTCTCCGCCCGAGAATGCTCAACTGGCAGTAATCGAGGCGGTCGGAAGTGAGGACAACCCTGTTCCGATCTGGTTGGTCGCCGTCACGGTGAATGAGAAGATTTTGCCGACAGCCAGACCGGTGAACGTGCAAGACGGAGCGATGGTGACGCAGGTGGCGCCTCCTGGGTTTGCAGTCACGGTGTAGTTAGTCACCGGTCCCGATCCTGGGTCCCCAGGTATGTTCCATTGGATGGTGGCCCGACCGGACCCGAGGCCGACAACCGGAGGGCTGAGCACCTTGATGATCCGGTTGTTGTTCAGATCGGCCACATAAACATTTCCGTTGGTGTCAACAGATACCCCCGTGGGATGAAGAAATCCCGATCCGATAACAACATGAGCGCCTGACGCGGTGACCATCACGACCCGATTGTTGTGACGGTCGGCCACGAAGACATCACCGGTGCTATCGACAGCCACACCGGTGGGACGATTGAAGCCAGACGCGAAGACCGACTGGACGCCGCCAGCCGTGATCTTGTGGATGAGGTTGTCATCGCGAGCCGAGAAATAGATGTTGCCAGAAGCATCGACGGCTACCCCGATCGGATGGAAGCCACCAGCTCTGATGCTGCGGACCGCACCGCCGCCTGCTGGGATTACCGTGACTTCCTGTGCGTCGGTGTTGGCGACATAGATCGTGCCGGCAGCATCGACGTCCACTCCCTCAGGATGCTGCCAGGGCCCAGGCAGCGCAGTCTGGGTGCCCGATGGAGAGACCCTCACTACACGACTCGGATCCCGGTCGGTCACGTAGAGGTTGCCGGCACCATCGACCGCAACACCGGCGGCGTGACTGAAGCCTGACCCAACGGTCTGGGTGCCTGATGGGGTGACCTTTGCCACCCGCTTATTGAGACGGTCGGCCACGAAGACGGTCCCCGCCTTGCTCACGGCGACGTCTTCGGGCTGACTGAAGCCAGAGCCTTGCGACAGCTGTCCACCCCAGTTCGGTGCACTCGGGACACCAGACCAGACCATGGCGCCGTAGTAATTTCTTGGGTGTGGGCGGGTCGGATCACCGAAATAGGTGTCGGTGGGTACGGCAGTTGCGTGTGCCATGGCATCGGTCCGCATCTTCTGGATGATCTCCGCCGGCGTGAGTCCGTTGCACGGTCCTGGCGTAGCGATGACCCCGGCGGTGGTCGTGGTCATCTGTCCGAGACAGAGGGCGATGACCCCGACAACGTGAGGGGCCGCCATGCTGGTTCCCGAGGTGGTCTTGGTGGTCCCGCTCGGAATCCAGTCGGACAGGATGTTGGAACCCGGGGCAGCGATGGTGTGGTCGATGTCGGCCTGGGAGACGGGGATATTCGTGAAGGTTGAGGCAGTGTTGGTTGCGGGGTTCATGGAGGTGACGGTCAAGACATTGGTGTCGTTGGCCGGAGAGTAGTTAGCGAAGTTTGCGTAGTAGTTGTTGCCGGCTGCAACGACATACGTGATCCCGGCTCTGATCGAGGCATCAATCGCTTGGTTGAGCGGAGGAGAGGTCCCTCCGCCGAGACTCATGTTCACGACCTTGATGTTGTAGGCGTCGGCGTGGGCCGTCACCCAGTCGACACCACAGATGACCTGAGACCAGGTTCCACTACCGTTGGATGCCAATGCCTTGACGGAGTAGATCTTCGTGCCGGGTGCCACGCCGACGACACCCTTGCCATTGTTCCTGGCGGCAATCGTGCCGGCCACGTGGGTACCGTGACCATTGTCGTCTTGTGATGGTTTGCCGGGACTGATGCAGTTAGTTCCATCAACGACGTTCAAGTCGGGGTTGGTGAGGTCGACGCCGGTATCAACCACGGCCACCGAGACGCTGCTGGCCTCAAATGTGGTGCTCGAAGTGCCGGCACCGATCCGCAGTACCCCTGCAGAGAGGTTTTCACCCGACAAAACGGGAACGGTGGCATTGGCTGAGATCGCTCCGTCAGGGGAGATCGAAGCGACTTGGGGATCGGCACGAACGGCGGCAACTTGGTGGGCGGTAAGTCGAGTAGCGAATCCGTGCGCAGCTGCGTGGAAGACAAAGTGGGTGGTGAAGCCGATCTGGTGCTCAAGCTGCTTGAGGTGCTGGTCAACCTGCACGCCTGATTTGAAGAGCACCACGTACGAAGCGTTCGAGAGTTGATCCGCACCGGCCGGAGCCGGGCTAAGAACCAGTGATGCAGTGAGATTTGAGCAGGCCAGGATGAGGGCAGAGACCCCAACTCGCTGTGACCTTTTCCATCGAGAATGCATGCTGTGTTCCGGTCTTTCTGGGAGACCGAACCGCCGCCGTCTGCGTCATTGAACAGATCGCACTCATGACGCGACGATGGGTCAAACCCTATGGTGGCAGCGCCAGATCAGCGCAAGCCGAGAATATATCCGCTGATGGTCCGGATCACGTCACAAAAATCGAACTGCAGGTGGTTTGGTTGGGGGTTTCAACTAGATCGACAGCAGCCCACGTAGATCACCTCGATGGTCCTTGACGTAATCGTGTTGGCCGAATTTCGCGACTCACCCGCCAAATTGCCCTCACGCTCTATGATCTCAGACGTTCTGGGGTTACCTCTCAGCAACCATGGACAAGGACAACCAAGGGGAGAGATATGACGCTCAGCTATGACGAGGCAGTCGAGCAGGTCACCGGACCTGGGCAGATCTTTGAGCTCACCGAAGCGGTGGTGGACGGCGTAGCGCAGCGGTTGTTCAAGAACGCTCCGGCGAACCTTGGTGCAATCTTCGCCAATGCACGAGGCAAGGACGAGACCTTCCTCGTCTACGAGGACGAGCGCTGGAGTTTTGACGATGTCATGCGGCACGTCGATGCGTTCGCAACGGCACTGGTCGAGACCTTTGGCATCAAGAAGGGCGATCGCGTGGGCATCGCCATGCGGAACCTTCCTGAATGGATCATCTCCTTCGCCGCCATCTTGTCGGTCGGTGGGGTGTCAGTCTCCCTCAACGCATGGTGGACTGAAGAGGAGCTGGACTACGCCATCGGCGACTCGGGACTGAGTCTCTTGATCGCTGATCCCGAGCGAGTCGAACGAGCTCACGCTCCGGCAGCCAATCACCACTGCGCCATCGTGGTGGTGCGCTCAGACACCCTCGAGCCGCTCGCCACAGGGGTTCAGCGCTTCGAAGAGGTGATCACGCTTGGGGACGCAATGCCGGTGGTCGAGGTCAGTCCGGACGATGATGCGACGATTCTCTATACCTCCGGGACAACCGGGTTCCCGAAGGGAGCAGTCTCCACACATCGTGCGGTCACCCAGGGGTTGATGGCATTTTGGGCAAACACCACCGTGGCCACGGCTCGCAAGGGTGAGGACCTGCTGGGTGGCAGCGTCAGCAATCCGCCAAGTTTCATCTTGATCGTGCCCCTGTTCCATGTGACTGGGTGCGTCCCGGTGATGATGAGCTGCTTTGGGATGCAGCTCAAGCTCGTCATGATGCACCGATGGGACCCCGAGCAGGCACTCCGGTTGATCGAGGCCGAAAAGGTAACCACCTTCGTCGGCGTGCCGACGCAGTCTTGGGACATGCTGGAGAGCCCCAACTTTGCCAAGTACGACACCAGCTCGCTGGCCAGCGTCGGCGGGGGAGGGGCTCCGGCCCCCGCCAAGTTGGTCGAGCGTGTCGAGGGAGGCTTCACGCGGGGTCGTCCGAACATCGGCTACGGCATGACCGAGACCAATGCCTTTGGTCCGAGCAACACTGGCGATGACTACGTCGAGCACCCCACGTCGACCGGTCGAGCCCGCACCACCATCATGGACGTCGAGATTCGTGACGAGACAGGCGTGCCACTCCCGACTGGTGAGCGTGGCGAAATCTGGATGAAGGGCCCCAACATCATCCGTGGGTACTGGAATCGTCCTGAGGCCACGGCGGAGACCATCGTTGATGGATGGCTTGCCTCTGGCGACCTGGGGCGAATCGACGACGAAGGCTTCTTGTACATCGAAGACCGAGCCAAGGACATGGTGCTGCGGGCCGGCGAGAACGTGTACTCAGCGGAGGTCGAGAGTGCGATCTATGACCACCCCGGGATTTACGAGGCGGCAGTCTTCGGCGTTCCGCACGAACGGTTGGGCGAAGAGGTTGCCGTGGTGATCCACCGGAAGGCAGGGTCGAATCTCGACGCCGACGAGTTGCGAGACTTCTTGCACGGGAAGTTGGCCGCCTTCAAAATTCCCAGCCGGATTGCGTTCAGCGACGACCGACTCCCTCGCAACCCCTCCGGCAAGATCCTCAAGCGAGACCTGCGGGAGACGTTCTTCACCGAGGGCTGAGATCGATGCCTGCCATGCGGGCTCCTTCAATCACATAGTGAGCCAGCGGCATCTCCCTGGCCTGCTCGATGGGGGTGAACTGAGCGAGGTCTGAGCTGCCGGCGCATTCATCGAGCAGGGTGCCAGATGTTGTCGTGACCTCGTAGATGATGCGGACGCTATGGACAACCTCGCCGTTGCGGCGAGTGCGGACGTCGCTCACGATGCCAAGCTGGGGTCCAATCACGGCATGGAGACCAGTCTCCTCGGCGAACTCCCGCACGAGCGCTTCAGTGGGGTGCTCCCCGTGCTCGACGCCGCCGCCGGGCAAGAACCAGCGACCCTGGACCTCGGTCAGGTCCGAGGCGCGCACCAAGAGGATCTGATCGTCGGCGAGGTGGACTCCGTAGGTGGCGATCCGCTGGATGGCACTGCGTCGGCGTTCTTCTGCCATGGGCTCAGCGGGTTTTGGGGAATCCAAGGTCGACCGATGAGGACGCGGGGTCGGGCCAGCGGGTGGTGACCACCTTGGTCCGTGTGTAGAAGTCGATGCCGGCCGGGCCGTACATGTGGGCATCGCCGAACAGCGAGTCCTTCCAGCCTCCGAAGCTGTAGGTCGCCACGGGGACGGGAATCGGTACGTTCACTCCAACCATCCCGCAGGTGACTTCGGCGGTGAACTGTCGGGCTGCACCACCATCTCGGGTGAAAATCGCCACGCCATTGCCATATTGGTTGGCGTTGACCAACTCGATGGCTTCCGTATACGTGGCGGCGCGCACGACACTCAAGACTGGACCGAAGATCTCATCGTCGTAGACGGCCATGCCGGGGCGGACATTGTCGATGAGTGAGGCCCCCACGAAGAAGCCGTCGGCAGCATCGCCTTCGAGCTGCATTGTTCGTCCATCGACGACGACCGTGGCACCCTCGTCGGCGGCACCGGCGACGTAACTTGCGACTTTGTCTCGGTGCTGGCGGGTGATGAGCGGTCCCATCTCGCTCGCTGGGTCGGTGCCGGGACCGATCACGAGCTTGTTCATACGCTCAGCAATGGCCGCGATCAGCGGATCGGCGATCTCGCCGACCGCCACGACGACAGAGACCGCCATGCATCGCTCGCCAGCCGAGCCATAGGCGGCAGAGACGGCCGAGTCAGCGGCGACGCCGAGGTCGGCATCGGGCAGGACCACCATGTGGTTCTTGGCTCCGCCAAGCGCCTGGACCCGCTTACCAGCTGCCGTGCCCCGGGAGTAGATCGACTTGGCAATGGGCGTCGACCCGACGAAGCTCACGGCGTCGATTCCCGGGTGCTCGAGGAGGGCGCCGACCACGTCACCATCGCCCTGCAGGACGGTGAAGACGCCATCGGGGAGACCTGACTCCTTGAGCAGCTCGGCGAGCCGCATGGCAGGGGAGGGGTCCTTCTCAGAGGGCTTGAGGATCATGGCATTGCCGCAGGCAAGGGCATTGGCCGTCATCCAGAGGGGCACCATGACGGGAAAGTTGAACGGTGTGATGCCAGCCACGACGCCGACCGCTTGTCGCAGTGAGTTGACGTCGACGCCGGAGGAAACCTGACTGGAGAACCCACCCCGCAGGTGACTGCCGAGGCCGCAGGCGAACTCGATGTTCTCGAGGCCACGGGAGATCTCGCCAAGGGCATCGCTGTGGACCTTGCCGTGCTCGGCGGTGATGATCTCCGCCAGCTCGTCGCGGTGTGCGTTGACGAGGTGGCGGAATGAGAACAGAACCTCGGTCCTCGTCGACATCGATGAGAGGCCCCAGGAGGCGGCTGCGGTGCGTGCTGAACTCACAGCCAATTCGATCTCGGCCGAGGGAGCAAATGGGACCTGCGCCTGAACCACCCCGGTCGCAGGATTGAATACGTCACCCCAGCGATCTGTATCCGATGGGGTAGGGGCACCGTTGATCCAATGGGTGATCTTGCGCACTGCTATCGCTCTCCTCGTGTGTGCCGGGAACTCAATAGCTCGCAGCACTGTTGAGGTTAGCGCTGAGGTCGCCTGGCCTCGCCTCGCTACACTCTGGAACGTATTAAAAGGAGGCACTGTGAGGCACGACGACCATGAGCAGATCCTGGCGCTCAAGCACGCCTACTTCAGGACGCTGGACCTCAAGGAGTTTGACCGGCTTGGCGAACTTCTGACCGAAGATTGTGAGGCCGGCTACGACGGGGGGAACCTCTCATTCACTGGTCGCGCCGCGATCGTTGAGTTCCTGAGCACTTCATTGAGCGACCCGGGGATCATCTCTGAGCATCATGGTCACCACCCGGAGATCAATTGGATCTCCGACGATGAGGCGATGGGTGTCTGGTACCTCGAAGATCGGGTCATCATCCCTGCCGCCGACCTCGAGATCGGCGGGACGGCGTTCTACGAGGATCGCTACCTTCGGGTGGACGGTCACTGGCGGATCGCCGCCACGGGATATTCACGCGTCTTTGAAGAGCGCCGTGCCTTCTCCACCAGAGAGCTTCAGTCGTTCACCAGTCGATTCTGAGGATGATTGGGGTAGCCGGAGTCCCGAGTTTCGAGGCAGCAACCGACGTCACTGCAGGCTCGCGTCCCGGTACGTTCTCCGTCCTCCTGAGCGACGAATGGTGCGTTGTTGGGAAGCCAAATGGCGGCTACATGGCTGCGGCGATGATTCGTGCGGCGACGATGGAGTTGGCTCGGCGGGGACAGCAACATCCAGACTGCGTGGCCATCACCTCCACCTTCCTCGGAGCACCGGATCCGACCGACGCGATCATCGACGTCTCCGTGCTCCGTGCCGGTCGAGGGGTCAGTCAAGTGAGAGCCACCCTGCTCCAAGACGGGCAGCCGATGGTGGAGAGCCAGTTGGTGATGTCTCGCCTCAAGGCACCAGATCGGCTCTATGACAGCGCGCCGGTGCCAGAGATGACCCCATTGGATCAGTGCATTCGCGGGGAATCAGGGGAGGGCCCCTTCGAGCACCGGGTCATGATCATGGAGGGGACACGAGTGCTCTATGACCCGTTGACCGCAGTCTTCAACCAAGGGTTCGACGACGGTCTTGCTGAGGTTCGAGGTTGGGCCGAATTCGAAGACGGACGAGCAGTCGATGCACTGGCCCTGCACTACCTGATCGACTGCATGCCTCCCGCAACGTTTCCGCTCCAATCCGCCGGTTGGGTGCCGACGCTCCAGCTGACCTCGTATTTGCGAGCCCACCCCGCACCAGGACCGGTGATCATCCGGCAGAAGGCGCAAGTCATCGATGCCGGCTTCGTTGACGAGGTCTGCGAGATATGGGACTCGACAGGTCGATTGGTGGCGCAGGGCACCCAGCTGGCGAAGGTTCGCTTCGCCTGACGCCAATTCAGCGCAGCATCGCCCCGACCGCGAGCCCGAGGCCTCCCGCAGCCAAGCCTGCCGCCATGGTGCCGATCAAGATCCCGAACGCTGAGGTGATTCGGCGGACCTCGATGAGCCTCGCCGCTTCAAACGCGAGGGTGGAGGCGGTGGTGAATCCACCGAGGAAGCCAGCGAGGAGGGCGATGCTCAGTGTCCCAGGGCGATGTTGATAGTCGGTGATGCCGAGCAGCAGTCCAGCGACGCCTGAGCCAGCGACGTTGATGGCCATGGTTCCCCAGGGGAGATGGCGTCCGAACAGAGCGGAGATAGCGAGGTCGCAAAGGTATCGACACATGGCCCCGAGCCCACCGAGCGCCATAACCCACAGGGCGAGAGTCACGTCGTCGCTCGGTTTCTGATGAAGGCGCTTCCCATCGCGATGCCAGTGCACACTGCTGCGAGGGGCAGAATCAGGGCCATGATCAGGTTGAGGGCTGCCGTGCCCCATGATCCGAGATGCCCGAGCGTCAGGAGCCCGGTGATGATCGACGAGAAGGTGGTCCACCCGCCGAGGACTCCAGTGCCAAGGAACAGACGGAGGGTGACCGCATCGGGCCGAGCGGTGAACAGCGAACCACCGAGGATCCCGAGCAGGAGGGCTCCGACGGTGTTAATCGTCATGATGGTCCACGGGAACGAGTTCGGGGCGAGATGAACGTGTGCGGTGACTCCGTAGCGCGCCACCGTCCCAAGGCTCCCGCCCACAAACACCGCTCCTGCATGAAGGAGGGTGGGCCGAGTGGCGTGACCCGGCCGAGCGTCTTCGATGTCAGGGTCGAGCAGAGGGAGGCCGACGTCGCCATCGTGACGCTCGTTCATGAGCCCCGGAGTCTCGCGTGCATCAGTCCTCACTCTACTGTCGGGTCGAGCAGCGATAATGTTCGACGATGGAACCAAGCACTGACCTTCGCCTTGCCACAGATGCATTTCTCGATCGCCTGCACCGGATCTCGACTGCACAGTTCGACCTCGACACTCCGTGTGAGGGTTGGAACGTCGCCGACCTGATCAATCATGTGGCCGTCGGCAGCGCCATGGCGGTCGCCCTGGTCGAAGGAGCCTCGACGGATGAAGCTGCCGCCATCATGTCGTCGCGGGTCGAGGGTGAGTTGGTCGCAGTGTGTCGACATCAGTTGAGTGCTGCAGTATCGGCGCTCGAAGGACCGATTGCCCATGAGGACATCGTCCACCACCCGGTTGGGGACGTTCCGGCCAGTCAACTGCTCAGCTTCCGGATCGGCGACCTGACGCTTCACAGCTGGGACCTCAGCCGAGCTACTGGCATGAACGAGGCATTGCCGCAGGCACTCGTAGAGCGGTCGTGGGCAGATTTTTCGCCCATGGAGCCCTTCATCGGCAGCATCGGGATGTTCGGTGACGGCCCGTCGGGGTTGCTCGGCGAGGATGCGGATCTCCAGGTTCGGCTCCTTGACCTCACGGGCCGGCGCGCCTGATTCAGCCCTGTTGCTCTGTCGTTACGGCGAGCCGCTAGGTCAGCTCTGATTCGAGTTAGATGAGCGAGGGCCTCAAGGCACCGAAGAGGCCGAGGCAGCCAACGACGGAGACGAGCGTGAGAATCCAGGCCAGCCGGGGCCGTCCTGCGATTGCGGTTCCCACGACACCAAGGTCAGTCATAAGGCATCCGACGAAGAGCAACCCGCTCCATGAGCGAGAGGATCCACCGAGGGTCCAGATTGCTGCTGCGCAACCGCCAAGCAGCCCGACTCCGACGATGATCACCGAAGTGGAGGGCATCCGCTGGGGGAGTCCCCGGACGCCGGTGGCGTGATCGTCATCACGGTCAGCAAGCGTGTTGATGAAGTGTGCACCGACGCCGAGGAGGCATGCAGCCGCCATCAGGCCGGGGCGAGGCCAGGCCTGGGTCGGTGGAGCCAGAGTGACAAAGGCCGGGAGCAGGGCGAACGACAGCCCATAGGGGAGTGGGCTCAGGATCGTGCCTTTGAGCCCTGCGTTGTACGCCCAGGCCGATCCGATCGCCACGAGGTGCACTGCGGTGGCTCGCCAGCCTGAGAGCAGCGAGAGCGGCACACAAGCCACGAGCGCCAGGAATGATGCAGTGCGAACGGTCGAGACCGTCACAAGGCCTGCGGCAATCGGCTTGTCGGTCCGTCCGACAGATCGATCACGCTCGGCGTCGAACCAGTCGTTACTCCAACCCGTCGAGAGCTGACCCGACAAGACGGCGACTGCGACAGCGATGCATCCAATCTCGGCGCGTCCATTGAGAGCGGCGAGGCCGGTCGTGAGCGCCACGACGGCCACAGTCGGTGGCAGGTGGCTCGCGCGGAGCAGGCCGGCCGTGCTGGTCAAGACACGTGGGCGTTGAGCGGGCTTCGACGTCACGGCGTCGGCTCCATCTCGTCACCGTACCGTCGAAGGGGAATCGATGGAAAGCCGAGGACGTAGCGGGGTGTCATCGGGATCAATCCGTATAACTTTACATAATGAGCATTATCGGCTGAAGCGTACTCGTTGGGCGTTGGGCAAATCAGCGCCTTGCAGCCCGATTGGCTACCCGTCGAATCCGCAGCGGATGGCGAGCTGACCATAGAGATGCTGCTTGTGGATGGCAAAGACCTTCGAATCCTTCTCCGCCATCTGGGCTGCTCGCTCAACCGCCACCTCGAGCAGTGACTCCTCGCTGGCGAGGTCCGATGCGATGCCAGCCGCCACGGCCTCATCGCCCGCAAAGCGCTTTCCGGTCAGGAGCGCCTCGGCGACCGTTGGCATCGGCAGGTGGGCAATCACTCCGGCATACATCTCGTCAGTGACTGGGATGCCAATATCCACCTCGTTGAGGCACCAGAATCCACGATCGGCCCGCATGATCCTCCAGTCGAAGGCTGAGGCAATCATGGCTCCTCCCGCAAAGGCATGACCGTTGATGGCTGCCACCGTGTAACACGGCAACACGATCAGTCGCCCCATGAGCCGTTGGAGGCCTCGGAAGGTCAGATCGAATTCTACGGGGTCGTTGGCGAACCGATCGAGATCGAGTCCGTTCGAGAAGAACTTCCCGGCACCAGTGAGCACGAGGGCCCGAGGACCGGTGGTGGCGACGACCTCATCCAAGATGGCATTGAATGCTCCGAGTGAATCAGTGTTGATCCGGTTGTCGCCATCGTTCCAGGTGGCGACAGCGACGGGGCCGTTCCAAGTGACGTTGAAGTCCATGGGTTCTCCTGAGCTCTGTGGTGCCGACACTTTGCCACGTGTTGGGTGTGGAGTGTCGGAACCGCGACTTGCCAAGGCCAGGTGACCGCTCAATGATGAAGCAATGGTCCCAAACGCTCGGAGGGTGTGGGGTTTGGCCGCGGCGATGACAGCCTCGATCATGCTTACCGCCTGTTCGAATGGCCCCGTTGCACCACCATCTTCCGATGGGCACGTGGTCAATCGCCAGTTGTCGCCTGCGGTGAAGCGAGCGGTCCTCGTGGATCAGAAGGGAACGCGATTCACGCTTGGTTCTCTGGCCGGCAAGAACGTCTTCATCAGCCCATTCCTCACCCTCTGTGCCGACGTGTGTCCATTCACGACAGGAAACTTGGCCCAGGTCCAAGCGTCACTGGACGCAGCCAAGCAAGCGGGTCAGACGCGAATCATCGAGTTCACAGTGGATCCTGGCCGCGACAGCGTCCATCGTCTGGCTGCATACGCCCGGTCCAACGGCATCACCTGGACCCTCGCCCGGAGCGACAAGGCCGGGACGGCAGCCATGATCAAGTACTTCGGCTACACCGCCATCACGCGCCCGTTGGCTCACTCCAAGGTGATCGACCCACTGACGAGATTGCCAACCACCTACGACGTGGCTCACTCGGACGGCTACGTCATCATTGACACGAACGGCACGGTCCGCTTCGTGAACGCCGCCACACCGCACTTCCATGGCATCCTTCCAGCCAAGCTTCGGGCCTTCCTCTCTCGAGAGGGACTGAACACCCTCGTGAAGCCTGATCCTCGTGGCTGGCGGCCTCCGGGTGCACTGGCGGCGCTGAGTTGGGTGACGGGTACCGAGATACCGGTTGCACCCATCAAGTAGTCCGACATGAGTAAGGTATTGAAATGCTTATTCGTCGACGTTTTGCCACCCTCGCTCTGGGATTTGGAGTCCTCCTCCCCTCTCTGGCCGTCACACTTCCGGAGGCGGGTGGTGCGACCACTGCGCTCAAGGTGACGACCCACACTCTCAAGCAGGCGAAGCCCTACACGCCTGCGGCTCCGAACGGTGGAACGGACGATTACCACTGCTCGTTGGTGAACCCCAACATCAAGACCTCGTCCTACATCGTCTCGGCGCAGTTCTTCCCGAACAGCCCTGAGGTCCATCACGCCATCTTGTTCTTGATCCCTCCCAATATGGTGGCTGCGGCGAAGAAGGCCAATGTTGGCGGGAAGGGTTGGACCTGCTTCGGCGAGACAGCGTTGCCCGGTTCTGGTCTTGCCCAGTTGGGACAGACTCCCTGGTTGACCGCATGGGCGCCGGGGCATGGCAAAGATGTCCACACCAAGGGAGCGGGGACCTTACTGCCGGCTGGCTCTATGGTCGTGATGCAGGTCCACTACAACATGCTTCGTGGTGATAAGCCGGTGACGAGCTCACTGCACCTCAATACCGTCCCGGTCACCAAGGCGATCCAGCCGGAGACCCTTGGCCAATACGTGGCCCCACCGAATGTCCCCTGCCCGACAGGCGTGACCGGTCCGCTCTGTGATCGGGCGGCCTCGTTGGCTGATCTGAGCAAGCGATTTGGTCCATCCGCCGCCATGTTCGATAGTGCGATCCAGGCCATCTGTGGGAACCCGCCTTCGGGGGTGACCACCACCTGCACCTGGAAGCCTCGCCAGGCGGGCTGGATCGTCCGGGTGGCTCCGCACATGCACCTGACGGGTCACGCACTCAGCATGGTCCTCAACCCCGGAACTCCGGATGAGACGACGATATTGGACGACGCCAATTACAACTTTGACGATCAGAAGGCGATCGCGTTGAAGCACCCGGTCAAGATCAATTCCGGCGACACCATCAAGCTCACGTGCACCTATGACCCGACGCTTCGCCAGAAGCTTCCGCAGCTGCGGAGTCAGGCGCCTCGTTTCATCACGTGGGGCGATGGCTCCTCGGACGAGATGTGCCTCGGACTCATCATGACCGTTCCGAAGAAGCCAGCCAACGCCTGATCAGTCAGGTTCGTTGGGGAGCTATTCGCCCGTCCAACAGGCCATAATCAGGTCGGCGAAGGTGTATGCGATGTCAGCAGCGGCAGTCGGTGGCCGACCAAGTTGCGCGGGTACACCGGTAACGTCAACGGTCAGCACCGAGAAGTCCTTGCGAACGAAGACCGTCCCATCCTCGGCCTGAGCTGCTTGTTGACCCATATTGTGCACTTGAGTGGTAGGTCCGGCGGCCCTCACTGAGTCGTTGAAGTAGCGCTTTGTTGAGCTCCATGATCCGAGCTCCTTGATCGCGAGACGTACCGTTCCCTCTGGATATTGGTAGTTGCACCGGTATGTGTCGTTGACCCAGGACGGTTTCGAGACTCGAGCTCTCTCGCCGAGGTAGACGGCGATATTGCGTTGCTCCTCGGCGGCGCAGACCATCTTGGTGCTGGCCTTCGGCGTCGCGCCGGGAGGTTGAAGACTGGCTGGCGTTGAGGGACTTGAGGAGCAGCCTGCCATCACGAGAAGTGCGCCGAGAGCGACGCCGCCAATTGCACGCACCTGCCGAGGGTATCAGCGTGCGTCGGATGTAGGTCAGCAGCCCTCCGCCCCGTTCACGCCAGATTCGCCGTACGATTCACCCATGTCGATGACACGACCGGAGGGACAGCGATCTCGCCAAGAAGCCAAGATCGCCGCTCGCCAGGAAGCCATGCGACGAAAGCGTCGCCAGCGCCTCCTTCCGCTGCTTGGAGTGGTCGGCATCGCCGTGGTGGGCCTGGCTTGGTTCTCGGGCGGTCCAACAACTCCCCCAGCGACCACGACGCCGCTTTCTCCGAGGACTACGACGACGACGGCACCTGCGTACCTTCCGGCCCCGGTGGCACCGGTGGTGGAACCTGCCCAAGCGGGTGAGGGTCAATGGACGCCGATGGACTCGTGGAGCTCAGGTCCTCCGTCGGTGATGACCACGACGTTCCGGCCGGATCCCGCTAATTCGTCAGTAGTGGCATACGCATCGTGGATCCGCACCGCAACAACGCAGCTGGCCCTCTTCCTTGGCTACCAGGGCCCCGGTGCTACCTCGTTGGACCGTGGACCCGAGCAGGTCCCCTCTGCTGGTCGAGACAAGCTGTTGGCTACCTTCAACTCCGGTTTCTATGAGGCGGACTCGGCGGAGGGCTTCTACACCAATGCCACGACGTACTTCCCCCTGGTCAAGGGTCACGCCACCCTGGTTCGCTATGTCGATGGATCAGTGGACGTGGTCGACTGGCAGGGAGGTTCGACGCCTGGGCCGAACGTGGTGATGGCGCGTCAGAACCTGGCGTTGCTGGTCAATGATGGCCAGGCGACTCCAGAGGCGGCCAACAACGGTGCCTACGGGATCACCCTCGGTGGCGTGCCGGCAGTCTGGCGCACTGGCATCGGCATCGATGCCCATGGAGATTTGATCTATGCAACGGCCGCTTCACAGACCTCTCAGAGTCTGGCGCAGATCTTCCTTCATCTCGGCTGTGTCCGGGCGATGCAACTCGACATCAATCCTGCGTGGCCGATCTTCGTGACCTATGGCGGGCCGAACGCGGCAGATCCAGCGCTCTTTGTGCCCAACTCCCAGCAGGTGCCGTGGCGATTCCTCTCCTCGAGCACCAAGGACTTCTTCGCCGTCTACCTCAAGACGCCAGGCACCATCGCTCAGCCATGGTGAACGCCTACCGACCGCCGAGGGCCAACCACCGGCTACGCCCGAGCGCTGCCGTCTACCGACGACGCCGAATTGCTGCCGGTCTTCTCGGGCTGTTGTTGGTCGTTGGGCTTGCGGTCTCCGCCATCTCGCTGGTCGGCGGAGGTGGATCGAAGGGTGGCTCCGTCTCGCCGGCGACGACACTCAAGTCGGTAACCACCACCACAACCAAGCTCGGGCCGGCCACCTTCGTGGCCGTCGGAGACACTGAGCTTGGCAATTCCCCCAACCTCCCAGCCAATCCGGCGGCCATCTTGGCGCCGGTGGTGTCGGCGTTGAAGGCACCGATCGTCTTTGCCAACCTTGAGGGCACAATGACCACCGGTTCATCGAGCAAGTGTGCTTCCGGATCGACGAATTGTTATGCCTTCAGCGTGCCGCCGTCCTATGCCAACGTCATGGCTGATGCTGGATTCAATGTCGTCAACAGCGCCAACAACCACAGCCACGACTTCGGTGAACAGGGGGCATCCGATACCTCTGCGGCCCTGACTGGGGCGTCGATAAAGCAGACCGGACTGCCTGGCCAGATCGCGGTCAACGACGATCATGGAACCAAGGTCGCCACAATCGGCTTCGCTCCCTACTCGAACGTCAACAACCTCCTCGATCTGGCCACCGCCAAGGCCTTGATCACCAAGGCCAAGACCTTGGCTCCATTGGTTGTCGTCTACATGCACGCGGGTGCGGAGGGATCGACGGCGACGCACGTGACTGGTCAGGAGGAGACCTACTTCGGCGAGAATCGCGGGAACTCCAAAGCATTCGCCCATGCGGCCGTCGATGCGGGGGCCGATCTGGTGATCGGATCGGGACCACACGTGGTGCGCGGGATGGAGTGGTACCAAGGCAAGCTGATCGCGTACTCCTTGGGAAACTTTGCCAATTTCCAGAACTTCGCCTCAGTCGGGACCATGTCGATCTCCGCGATCCTGCGCGTCACCTTGAGCGCCACCGGAGTCTTCGCCTCCGGGACGCTGACTTCGGTGCTCCTCAGCTCCACAGGTCAGCCCGCCATCGACTCGACGGGTCAGGCTGCTTCATTGATGAACCAGCTCTCCTCCGCCGACTTTGGATCGGCGGCGGCCACCATCGGACCGAACGGGTCGATCACCCCACCGGCGAGCCCCTGAGCCTCAGCAGCCGCCTGGCGGTCCAGGGGTTCCCGGACCCGTCTGAGGGTCGTCGACAGTCCCGATGTTCGACGGTCGAGGGTTGGGACCAAGGTGGACCACGTACCACGTGTCGCGCCAAGAGATGAGGGACGCCACTCGGAATGAGTAGGTCTTCGCTCCGCTGAGGTAGACGAGCCGCACTCCGGGCAGATGCCAATAGCCCATGGCGTTCTCGCAGGTTCCCGGTGCTATCCACGCTGCATCGGCGGGATTGGCGAGCACGTCGACGAGACGTGTCGACGTCGGTGCTGGACCGAGGCTCGACCGATAGGCCTCGAGGTCAAGATCGTAGAAGGCGATCAACCGACTCTGGTAGTCCGAGGACGGATTGGGGATCACGCCCGTTTTCGTCTGAAGATAGGCGGACTCGGGAAAGAAGACGGTCCTGGCATCGGGTTCAGAGCCAGAGCTGATGGCCCTGAAGAGCGTCGTCATCTGTCGCGTGAGCGGCGCACCGAGACTCGGCTCGGCTGTGGTCTGGGGAAGCGTCCCGGGGTCAGTCGTGGTCGTGGTTGACGATGCCGCCGTGGTCGTGGATCTCAGGGAGTCAGGAGTGGTGGTCGTGGTGGTCGACGGCGGCGAAGACCCTCCGGTCACGAACACGATCGTCGCGACAATGAGCACGGCGAATCCTCCGAGCAGCGGGAGAAGGCGTTGGCGACGTCTCCTCGAGAGCTCTCGAGCTCGACGGTCTCGCCTAGCCGAGTCCACACGGTTCACGGCCGCCGATGGTCGTCGCTGGTCCACGGCTGCATGGTAGGCACGTTGCCGGGGTTCCTGGGTTGGACCCAATGGAACTACCGTGAAGCCATGGCCAACATCGGAGCCCCTGCCGCCGATGATCGGCTTGAGCCAGAGGTAGTACGAGCGGGGATCGTGGTGGTGCTCGGCACCATCATGGCGATTCTGGACACCACCATTGTGGCGGTGGCGCTTGACACGCTGGCTAAGGATTTTCATGTCTCGATTTCAACCATCTCGTGGGTAACCACGGGCTATCTGCTAGCTCTGGCCGTGGTGATTCCGGTGACTGGATGGGCCATCCATCGCGTCGGAGCGAAGCCGCTCTACATCGTGTCGCTGGTGCTCTTCATCGTCGGATCGGCTGCCTGCGGCATGGCTTGGTCAGCCACCAGCCTGATCGCCTTCCGCGTCCTCCAGGGCATCGGTGGCGGGATGCTCATGCCGGTCGGCCAGACCATCATGGCCCGGGCGGCCGGAGTGAATCGGATGGGTCGCGTGATGGGCATCATTGGCGTCCCGACCCTGCTGGGCCCCATTTTGGGGCCGGTGATCGGTGGGGCCATCGTGACGGGGACCACCTGGCGGTGGATCTTCTTCGTCAACGTCCCCATCGGCATCGTTGCCCTGATTCTCGCTGTCCGCTTCTTGACGGACACCGCTCGAGACTCTGAACACCGCTTCGATCTTCCAGGGTTCCTGCTGCTCTCCCCCGGGCTTGCTCTGCTCGTCTACGGACTCTCTGAGGTGGGAAACCGAGGGACATTCCTCGATCCAACTGTCTTGTGGTGCACGGGAGTGAGCCTGGTGATGATCACCGGGTTCGTGTTCCGGTCCCTTCGGGCGCCAGAGCCTCTGATGGACATGCGGCTCTTCAAGAACCGAAACTTCTCAGTGTCGTCGATCTGCATCTTCCTGACGGGGGCGACGCTCTACGGCACGATGTTCTTGCTGCCGCTCTACTACCAGATTGTGAGAGGGCAGTCCGCGTGGATGGCGGGTCTGATGATGGCCCCTCAGGGCATCGGAGCGGCCATGGTCATGCGACCAGCGGGCATGTGGGCCGACCGGTATGGCACGCGTTCGGTAGTCCCATTAGGGATGCTGATCCTGGCCATCGGAACTCTCGCCTACACCCAAGTCTCCGCATCCTCGAACTATTGGTATCTCGCGAGTGCGCTGTTCATCAGAGGCATCGGTCTCGGTCTCGGGATGATGCCCGTGTTTGCCGCGGCATATCGCAACCTGGCGCCGATGGAGATCCCCCGTGCCACCACCGCTACCAATATCGTGCGGCAGGTGGGAGGATCACTCGGTGTGGCGGCATTCGCCGTGGTCCTCCAGACCCAGATCTCGAGTCGACTCCACATTGCGAGCAGCCAGGCGCTGAGCATGAACCCAGCGCATCTGCCCATGCCGGTGTTGGTCAAGCTCGCTGAGGCGTTCTCAACCTCGTTCTGGTGGTCATTCGGAGTTTGTGTGCTGGCAATCTTCCCAGCGCTTCTGTTGCCGTCTTCTCCACCCCAAGCCGACGCAGCGCCGGTGGGAGCGCCGGCCTCCCAGCGAGCCTGAGCTCAGCCGCGCATCACCAGCGCCGCCTTGCCGGTGACCTGGCGGCCAAGAAGATCGTGCAGGGCATCGATCACTTGCTCCAGTGGGTAGCAGGTGGGCTCAGGCGGATAGAGCCGGCCATCGTTGATCATGGCGAAGACCTCGACGAGCAGCGCAGCCTGGGCGTCCGGGTGTGTCATGCCCCAAGCGCCCCAGTCCACTCCGATGAGCGATCGATTCCTCAGCAGAACGAGATTGGTCGGGATCGCAGGGATCTCACCGCCAGCGAAGCCGATGATGAGCAGGCGACCGCCTTCGCGCAGGGTGCGGAGTGCGGGCTCGGTCGCGGCATCTCCGACGGGATCGACGACTACATCGATTCCGTCGGGAGCGACGGCTCGGACGGCGTCTTTGAGGTGAGCCGGGTTGGGGTCGAGGACCACAGTCGCCCCTGCGGCTGCAGCATGGGTGGCCTTTGCGGGAGTTGATGCAGTGGCGATGACGTGGGCGCCCATGGCGACGGCCACCTGTATGGCGGCATGCCCCACTCCCCCGCCTCCCCCGAGAACAAGCACGGTTTCGCCCTGAGCGAGCGATGCTCTGCGTTGGAGTCCATAGAGGGCAGTGCAGAAACTCTGGGTCAACGTAGCGGCGGCGGGTGCGGAGAGGCCCTCAGGCACCAAGGTGGCCTGCGACGCGGAGATGACGACCTCTTCAGCAAAGCCACCGAGACCGATGCTGGCGACCACCCGGTCGCCCAGAGCGAACGACTCGACATCGTCGGCGATCTCGGTGATCCTTCCGGCGATCTCAGAGCCCGGGGTGAAGGGTGGAATCGGCTTGATCTGGTACCTGCCTTGGACAAAGAGTGCGTCAACGTAGTTGAGGCCAGCCGCCTCAACCTTCAGCCTGACGCTCCCGGGTCGCAACGTTGGAGGTTCAACCTCCTCAACGACAAGATCTGTGATCTCTCCAACCTCGGTACAGCGGACAACTCTCATCGGCTGAGTCTCTCACCTCGATGCGAGGAGGCTCAGAAGTGACTTCTCAACTCAGCGATCCCATTGGCCACGCGCTCCACGAATGGATTGAGCAACTCCTTGACATTCTTCTCGCCGAGATTGATCTGCACGAGCGCCTCGTCAATGACTCCCCTGAGATCTTGCAGCACCTTTTCGAGCTCTGCCTGCAGGGGCAGGCCCTTCGAACCTTCACTCATCGAGCACTCCTTTCGTCTCCGTCATCCTGCGGCCGCCCATGCATCACCGACAAGGGCCGAAAGACCCATACTTGGGGCACGCCAATCAGGAGGGCCATCATGGGAAGGCTGCCGGACTCGGTCGGCGGAGGAGAATTCGGGCCCGGTCCATGGCGCTGGCTGGTCACGTGGGGCGTCCCTGGGCGCCCCGGATGGCATTCGCTGGTGATCATGGCCTTCGACGTCGACGAGGCGATGGTGCTCGGAGCCGAGGCTCGCCCTGACCTGCCGAGGCCCCGGACGGCATTTCTGGCCCGACAAGAGCCCCTGGGCTGATGTCAGACCAGAACCCAGCGCTGTCCTAACATCAGACCATTCGTCCCCCTCCCCAAGGAGAGCCCCATGGCAGACCTATTCGCACTCGATGGCAAGGTGGCCCTCGTCACCGGTGGCAGCCGTGGCATTGGAGCGATGATCGCTCGTGGGTTTGTCGAAGCTGGGGTTCGCACGTACATCTCGTCGCGCAAAGCTGCCCCGTGCGATGCAATGGCCGCCGAACTTTCCGAGATTGGATGGTGCCAGTCACTGCCTGCTGACCTCTCCACCGAGGGTGGGTGCAGAGAGCTTGCCGCAGCCATCTCCGAGCGAGAGGACAAGCTCGACATTCTTGTGAACAACGCCGGTGCCACCTGGGGTGCGCCGATCGCCGAGTTCGACGATGCGGCGTGGGAGAAAGTTCTGTCGATCAACGTCAAGGGCGTCTTCCATATGACTAAGGCACTCCTGCCGTTACTTGAGGCTGCAGGTTCGCCAGAGGAGCCGGCTCGGGTGATCAACATCGGCTCGATTGACGGGATACACGTTCCCATCCTTGAGACCTACTCCTATTCGGCATCGAAGGCGGCGGTGCACCAGTTGACCCGCCACCTGGCGCGTCGCCTGGCGCCGTCGATCACGGTGAACGCCATCGCTCCGGGCCCCTTCGAGTCGAAGATGATGGCTGCGACCCTCGACGCAGTGGGTGAGCAGATCGCAGCATCCGCTCCGCTGAAGCGCATTGGACGTCCCGACGACATGGCCGGCACCGCCATTTTCCTTGCATCAAGGGCGGGGTCCTATGTCACGGGATCGATCATCGCGGTGGATGGCGGTATCGCCACAGTAGGAACCAACTAATCGACTCCTGTGCCATGTAGCGTGGAGCGACCACACAGGAGGAAGACCCCATCATGAGCCCGTCGTACACAGAAGCCGACGCACTCGTCGACGTCATCGTCGAGATCCCTGCAGGGAGTAGGAACAAGTACGAGTTCGACCACGAGCGCAACGTGTTCCGACTCGACCGTCGCTTGTTCACTGCTACCCGCTATCCGAGTGATTACGGATTCGTGGAAAATACCTTGTCCGAGGACGGCGACCCACTCGATGCACTCGTCCTGCTCGATGACCCGACATTCCCTGGCTGCTTGATCTCGACCCGGATTATCGGGGTGTTCTTCATGACTGACGAGGCTGGCCCCGATGCCAAGCTGATCACCGTGATCGACAAGGATCCGCAGCGAGATCACATCCGGGACCTCGAGGATCTTCCGAAGCACCTCATCGACGAGATTCAGCACTTCTTCAAGATCTACAAGGACCTCGAGCCCGGCAAGACTTCCGACCCCCGGTTCTTCCGCGGGCGCGATGACGCCATCACTGAGCTCGAGGCATGCAGAGAGCGCTTCAGGGAGCAGGGCGGTCACTGATCAGGCCGTTCGGTCGACCCTGAGCCGACCGGCGGTCGAGTCAGGGCTGAGAGGGGAACACGATGTCATTTCCACGCGAAGAGGTTGCGGCCACCGTGGCGACCTATGTCGAGCTGCGTCGCAAGATTGACGTAGGCGACGAAGACAGTTTTGGCGTCCTCGCTGATCTCTACACCGACGACGCGGTGATGATCGATGCAGCGTGGGGCCGCCTTGAGGGTCGCCCAGCGATCGACAACTGGTTGGTGGACTCGATGGTAGGCCTCGAGGACTGGCACTTCCCAATCGAGTTCACTGCTATCGAGGGTGACCACGTCATCATCAAGTGGACTCAGGTCCTGCCGACCAAGAGAGCCGACGGAACGCCATACACGCAGTCGGCCTACTCGCACCTGATCTATGCCGGCGAGGGAAAGTTCTCCTACGAGGAGGACTCGTACAACATGATGCACGTGCTCGAAGATCTGGCCGAGAGTAAGTGGTCGCCGACAAAGCCGATGAACATCCCACCACCGAACCCTGATCGGAACTGGGCTCGCTGAGCCACTCCCCCGCTACTGCGGGGGCGACGCCAAGGTCACTTTGAGGACTTGCTTCTCGGTGCCCCGCTGCACGGTCACCGAGATGGTGTCGCCGGCGCTGTGCGACCGTGTGATGGCCGTGACCTGGTCGGCGGAGTTCACGGATTTTCCGTCGATGGCCACGATCACGTCACCCTGCTTGAACCCGGCGCTCGCCGCGGGGCTCCCCGCAACCACGTCGAGCACGACGGCCCCCTCGGTTGGAGTGAGGTTGTACTGGCTGCGCAGGTCAGGGGTCAGCGTGGCGATCTGGATCCCCATGTAGCCGCCGTGGTTGGTCGACGACGTGCCACCTTTTTCGAGCAGAGGGAGCAGGGACTTGATCCTCGCAGCGGTGATGGCGAAGCCGATGTTCTGCGCACTCGATCCGAGCGAGGATCCCGCCACGGCAGTGTTCATTCCGATCACGTCGCCGGCCGAATCGAGCAGCGGTCCGCCGGAGTTCCCGGGGTTGATGGCTGCATCGGTCTGGATCATGTTGGTGAGCGTCTCGGTGGAGCTCGAACTACCGTTTCCTGCGGTCACCGTGCGACCGAGGGCCGAGATAATTCCAGAGGTCACCGTCGGCGTACCGGCGGCAAGCCCCAGGGCGTTTCCGATAGCCACGGCGGCGTCGCCGACTTCAATTTTTGATGAGTTGCCAAAGGTCACAGGACTGAGCCCGGTGACGCCCTGTATGCGAAGCAACGCCACGTCGTTCGACGGATCCGCACCGACCAGCACCGTCGGCATGGCCTTGGTGGAGCCAGATGCCGTGACGGTGATGGTCCCTCCGCCGGCGGCGAGGGCGATCACATGGTTGTTGGTCACGACCATTCCGTCGGCCGTGATGATCATGCCCGTACCCTGATCCTCTGTTCCATTGTTCTTCACATCGATCGAGACCACCGAGTGGACGACACGTTGGACGAGGCTCGGAATCGATGCGCCATTGGGCAGCCGAGCGGCTCCCGGGGAAGCGTCCACGGACTGAATGGTCATGCCGTTCGAACTTCTCCCATGGGTCGCCCATCCGCCGATGACCCCACCGATGGTGCCCACCACGAGGAGCGCAACCATGGTCAGTGCCCACGACCGCCGTCGCGCTGGCTTCGAATGGGATGTTCCCTCCGGAGGCGTCAGGTCAGGGGTCGCCGGCACGCTGAGTGGTGTCGAGTCGGGTCCTGAGCGTGGAGCGAGGGGCAACTGTGGCCACGTTGGACCATTTGGTGGGGTATCGCTCGGGGTGTCAGCCGTCGAGAAATCGTTGTCCATCCGGGAGGCTCCTGAGAGTGTGGTGCGAGTTTGACCTGAATCCTACGGGAGCCCCACACTGCATGTTCACCACCGATCTGGCCTCGCGAACGGAGGGGTGCCCCGCGGGCTGTAGATTTGCAAGGCCATGAGCCGCCGCATAGAGATCCAGCTGACCAGTCGCAAGAGTGACGAGACTTGGACGTGGCGCGCTGCCGGCGCCCGCGAGCCGAAGGGTGTCCTTGTAGCCACCCTGCTGCCCGAGGGGGTGGCGGAGGGTGATGTGTTGCGCGCCGAGGTCGAAACAACCATCGACGGCATCGAGGTGCTGTCCGTCACTGCCGGGACCGCCGTCGCAGCCAAGCCAGCCAAGGTTGAGGTGATCGAGGTGGTCGGCTCTGGTCGCAACGAGGTCGGCGTGTCGTGGAGCCTCGCACCCAAGTCCAAGGGACGTGGGCGCGGGGATCGAGGTGATCGCGGTGATCGCGGCGAGCGTGGCGGCGGTGATCGAGGTGGTCGAAGTGGCCCGGGCGCTCCGGGCGGTCGTCCTCGCTCAGAGGGTGGTCGTGACTCTGGCCGCGGTGGCCGACCAGGCGATCGGCGCTCAGAAGGTGGTCGCGATGGGGCTCGTGGCGGACGTCCGCAGGGTCCCCCGCAGTCGACCGAACACCGCAATGCGATGCTCGCAGCACTCTCGCCCGAGCAGCTGCCAGTCGCTGAGCAGCTGCTGCGCGGTGGAATCCCGGCCGTGCGCCAGGCCATCGATGAGCAGAACAGCCAGGCTCGGACGAATGGTCAACCTCAGATTGCCCCTGAGGGCGTCCTGACCTTGGCCGAGGGTCTCCTCCCGCTTACGACACTCGCAGCGTGGAAGGACCGAGCAGCAGGCGTCATCAGCGGTGGCAAGGAGATCCGTCTCCGGGACCTTCGGACCGTCGTGACCGCCTCTCGCTCGGTGTCGCTCGACGAGGGGGGCAAGGCCATGGCCAAGACCCTCCGTGAGACGCTGACTCAACGAACTCAGGCACTCAACGACGAGTGGATCGGGCGGATGACCACGGCACTCGATGAGGATCGGGTTGCTGACGCACTTCGCCTGTCTGCTCGGGCACCTGAGCCGGCGGCCAGGGTGACCGCGGAGGTAGCGACGAGGCTCTCCGAGGCAGCAGGGGCTGGACTGACGGCCGAGACAGACCCTCGCTCCTGGATGATTCTCCTCGATGCGGTGTGCGAGTCGCCGGTGCGTCGGACCGTCAAGCCACTGGGTATCCCTTCCGAGGCCGATACCGAGGCTGCAGCGCGCAATGCCGCTGGCCTCGTGCCGGCCCTTGCAAAGTTGCTCGGACTTCGGATTCCACCACCCCCGCCGCGTCGTTCGGTGGTACACCACCGACGAGACCCGATCAGCCAGAACGACGAAGGGTGAGGAGGCGGGCTTTGAAGCCCGCCCGCTCTAGAACGTTCTTCATCTCTCGATCACCAGGGAGAGCGAGCACGTCAATCTCAGTGGCACCCTGATCCTCAAGCCAAGCAATGGCCGTTTGTGCCAGCTGTGGACCTGCGCCTTGGTGCCGGGCCGAGGGATCCACCCAGACGGCGAATGCTCCCGCATACGGTGTGGTCCAGGCGAGGCTGAGACCGTCTGACGGCTCATGAAGCACCACATGGACCAACGATGGGGAGACTGCCTCCTCAAGGGCACTCAGAGCCTCTGAGGGATCTCTGTCGCCCAACCACGAGAGAAGCAGAGCATCTCCTCCTCGTCGTCCTGCCAATCCCTCTGCCGCTCGCTGGACGAGGTCGACGACGATCGGTCGATCCGCCTCGGTCGCAACCCGCAGCGGTATCTGGTCAGGCACGTTCGAGAAGTTGGCTCGCCCGGTTGATGATGGTCCGTCGACCACGGAGGGCTTGCTCATAGGCACGAAGCGTCTCGAGCTCATCGGCGCTCAGAGAGTCGAGCAACTTGACCACTTGCGAAGCAGACAGATCGTCGTAGCCCTCAAGGACATGGTCGATGGGCTGAGGTCGTGGCATCTTGGTCGTCGGCTGGGCGGCCCGAGCCGGTGTCGGCTCTGATCCGTCGTACGATGACCGCGGTGAGCTCGAAGCTCCGAACAGGTCACTGACTCGACGCTTGAGCTCGCGAGTTCCGTGGGAGACGGTCATCTCACCGAGGAATCGAGCGTTGCGCAGCTGCTGCTCGAGCCGACGGCGGCCTGCCTCGGCTGCCTCGGTCGGGTTCAAGGTCATCTCGGTGAGAGCGCCATAGGGTCCATAGACCAGCCGGTCCATCACCCACTCAATCCCGTCACGCTCGCTGGGAGCTTGTGGTTCTGTGGACTCAGACACAGTCCCTGCAGAGCCGCTTCTTCTTGTCAGCAAGCTGATTGGAACTCTTGACGAGAAAGCAACTCGTACACACGAACTCGTCGGACTGTTTGGGCAAGACGCTCTCGGTCCCATCACTTCGGTCATCGACCTCAGGAGTCCCATCGTCCTCAACATCGTCGTCGACGACGAGCTTCTCCTTCAAAATGGCGTCGAGGCTGGCTTCGACGTCATCGGCGTCAGGGATGTCCTCGTCATCTTCTTCGACGACTTGCCGAGTGTCCCCCGACGGGATCTCGATGTCCGAGACATCATCATCATCGTCGTCAGAGGTCAGCTCCTCGTCGAGCTCCTCGATCAACTCTTCGTCGAGGTCATCCTCGAGTTCAATCGTGTCTTCAATATCTTCTGCGGCCATCTCTGCTTCCCTGTTGTGTTGCCGCGCAGCATAGAGGGAACGGAGGGACTGGTGGTGGACATGGCGCAGATTTGCCGATCAGGCGGTGTCGCCGGGGGCCTTTGGTGCCATCTGCTTCGTTCGCGCACTGATGTGCACGATCGATCTCGACGTTCTCTACTCAGCTCCCCGGCGCCAGCACGCCTGCTCCGCCGAGTGCTGATCAATGGCCGTCTCCGACCCGTGATCCACTCCCTGCGACGAAGTGAGACTATGCCAGACAGCCGGACTTCGCCACCGCCATCAACAAAGCGAGTTAGACGATGTCAAGGGAGGCCTGAACTCGACCGCGGCGCTGCTCGGCTCGACGTTCTGACTCGAGCCGTTCGAGGTCGCTGGATCCGTGGTCGACGTGGCTCATGGCCTCAGCGATTGCATGGTGACCAGCATCGCGAGCGATCGCTGCGTGCATCTGCTGGGCCACACGCCGATACGACGGATGACCCTGAGGTCCCGATCGCAGCTCGATGAGGTGGATTGCTTCGCGGGCGTTCATCTGCATGACGTAGCGCAGCCGGAAGGCCAACGAGACGGCATAGCCGGCCTGTTCGGGAAACGGCTCCCTCATGTCGTCGTAGAGGGCACTGGAGCGCTCCATGATGGACGCATAGTGCTCCTCGAGCCCTGCCTCCTGGATCACGGCGGGGACGTCATAGCCGAGCTTGGGTCCAAGCGGCTGCCATTCGACCGTCAAGATGCGGTGACGCTGGAGATCCCGGAAGGCCCCGTAGTCCGTGACGAGTTCGAAGCGGTAATCGGTTCGCTCGAAAGCTCGGCCTGGTCGGTGGCGTCGATTCGCTCGCTCGCCGACATAGGCCGAGAGAATCGCTACCTTCTCATCGTGGCCAAGTCCTGCGACTCGTCGCATGGCCTCGGACTCGCTAAGGGTTGAATTGGCGAAGGCGATGGCTGCAACGACCTTGTCCTCTCCTTCAGGATCGAAATCGACGAGACGAACCTCTCGCTCGTCGAGATCGACCGGCGGGGCCATGATGTCGGGCCAGATTCGCGCAAGGACACTTGCCGTGTCGTTGCGTGTCGTTGCGAGATAGTCACTCCACTCCCCTCCCCGCTCCGCAATATCGACTCGACGGAGGAATGAAGGGATGACCTTCCGGAGTTCTTCGAGCATGAGGTCGGCATATCGGCGAGCTTCAGGGAGTGGATGGCTCCGCATCCGGAGCAGGAGCATCTCATAGGACTGACCGGTGCCGTAGATCCCGACATTGGACAACGAGGCAGCCGGGAGCAGTCCCCGGACGGCATCGAGAGCCTTTGCTCTGATGGCCTGGCGATAGACGAAGTCTGAGTCACCGGGCTCCTGGGGATAGCGAGTCTGAAGCCACGCCTGCGCCGCTGGCAACATTTCCGCATAGGAGTCGAACATCCGATCCATGTCGCCCACGTAGCGAGCTCCGAGCGCCGACTCAAGGACCTCGACGGGCCGGTAGTAGCGGTAGTGACCGCTCGGCAGACGGGCGCTGTACTCGAGGTACCGAGTGGACTGCTCGAGATAGGCCATGAGACGGCCCCATTCGAGGATCTTCGTGAGGAGGTTCGAGGCTTGCTCGCAGGCGAGGTGGACGCCGCCGAGCTGGGCGACTGAGTCATCGCCGTACTCGAAGAAGACCTTCTCGTAGAGCTCCTCGGCGCGACGCAGGCCGACGGTGGCGTCGAACGTGAGGTCGCCAGACAGGTCAAGGTCACCGACGAATTCATCGAGGAAGAGGCGGCGAAGGCTTTTGGGCGATCGCGAGTAGCGAGCAAACAGCGCACCCTTGACCACCTCAGGAAGGTTCACGAGGGCGAACACCGGCAAGTCCACGTTGGTGAAGTAGGGCCGCAGGATCGCCTGCTCCTCTTCGGTGAAACTTTCCTCCGCATACGGGAACATCGCAGATGACCTTAGAGGCGACCCTATGGGGTTCTCGCGGATACCACCGGACCGCCAGTGGCGACAACGCTTCTGAGGATCAAAGGACCGAGCGCGTCGCATGCCGCTCGTGTGTCAGCGTTGCTGGCAATTCGACTGACCTGTTCAGCGAGGTCGGCAACTTGCTTCAAAATGCGCACAAGGTCGCCAGGGGCTACTTCGCCCACATCTCGCTTGGCGACCTCAAGCACTGTGCTGAGAGCGGCGCCACGCGCCCAGGACGCGACGGCGGTTGCGAGACCAGGCTCAGCCCCTCGGGTTCGAGGGACGAGGTGAACCTCTTCTATGGCGCGAAGCTCCTCGGCCATCTGCACCACCGAGGCGGCACGGCTCGCGATGTCTCTCGATCGGCCCTGGCCGAGGCGGTCGGGCAGCGCTCCTCGCTTGGGCGACTTGGTCTGCCGAGAAGGACCGCCTCGGTGGCCGCCCGAGCGGACGGGTCGAGCTCGACGAGGCTCAAAGACGAGGGTGGACAACATCGCAGCGATGATGGCCGGCTCGGCTTCGTCGAGGATGCCTGACCTTACGATCCTCACGAGGAGGAGATCGGCTTCGTGGTAGATCGAACGGAGCTGCTCCCCGGCTTCGGTGAGCTGCCATCCTCGAACGCATCCGGCCTCCTCGAGGACCGCCATGCGTCGACCGAAGAGTTCGGCCACCGAGCGTCGTGCCGAGCGGTGGTGGTGGTCGACCTCGAACTGAGCGAAGGAGCGCTCGAGGAGGGCGAGGGCATCGTCGCGACTGAAGCGACTCACGAGACTGCAAGCCAGGTTGTACGTGGGCCGGAACGATGAGTGGAGATCCGGGGGTGGTGCCATGGCCACCCGGGCAATGTCGGAGACTGGGGTCTCGACCGTGAAGGCCACTACGGCGTGCCCCTCTTCATCGAGGCCTCTGCGACCAGCCCGTCCGGTCATCTGGGCATATTCGCCTGAGGTCAGGGTGGATCGGCCTGCGCCCCCGAATTTGGTGAAGCGCTCGAACACCACCGTGCGCGCCGGCATGTTGATACCGAGGGAGAGCGTTTCGGTGGCGAACACCACACCAAGGAGGCCTTCGCTGAAGCACATCTCCACCGCTTCTCGGAATGCCGGGACCATGCCGGCATGGTGAGCGGCGATCCCCGCTTCGAGGCCTTCGAGCCACTCGTCGTAGCCGAGGGCGGTGAGCTCGTCGTCGTCGAACTGCTCGACGTGGTGCTCAGCGATCATCGTGATGCGCTCACGCTCAGACCGGCCGATCAGCCGGACGCCGTCTCGAAGGAGCTGGCGGACCGCATCGTCACAGGCGGCGCGGGAAAAGATGAACGAGATGGCAGGCAGCATGTCTGCCTCCTCAAGGGTGAGGAGCAGGTCGGACCGCCTTGGGGGGCGAAACGGCAGCGGAGGACCTGTGGGCCGACCGCCTCGCCAGGCTGTTCCACCTGGGCGCGGACGACGACGGATCGCCTGGTCGACGGCAAGAACCTCATCGGAGGCTCTACTTCCGGTGAGGAGGTCGATGAGCTGAGGAGTCTGCTCGCCTCGACGGGTCACGGCGACATGGTGATGGAGGTCGATCGGTCGCTCGTGTTCCACGATGACCTCAAGTGGACCTCGTACCGTTCGGATCCACTCCCCGAGCACGGAGGCATTGGCCACGGTGGCGGAGAGACAAACGAATCGAACCTCGGGCGGGGTCATGATGACGACCTCTTCCCAGACCCCTCCTCGATAGGGATCCTGGATGAAATGGACCTCATCGAGAATCACCACGCTCAGATCCCTCAGTGCCGGCGAGTCGGTCAGCAACATGTTTCTGAGGACTTCAGTGGTCATCACCACGATCTGGGCATCAGGTCGGACGGCGGTGTCCCCGGTGAGCAGGCCGACTCGTTCGTCGCCGTGTTCGGTCCGGAGCTCAGTGAACTTCTGGTTCGAGAGCGCCTTGAGGGGGGTTGTGTAGAAGGCTCTATGACCCCGGTCGAGCACCTCGGAGATTGCATACGCTGCCACGAGCGTCTTTCCAGATCCAGTCGGAGCACTGACGAGGACTGAGGATCCCCGGTCCCAGACGTCCATTGCCTCTACTTGGAACCCGTCGAGCTCGAAGAGGAGTCCAGACTCAAATGCTGATCGATGGGTGGATGGATCTCGGTCGGGGTCGTCGTTCATCGACGGGCGAGCTTTCCGATTCCGATGGCCATGAAGTAGAAGGCCACGAGCGGTACGGCCAGGGCCAGCATCGAAAGCGGATCGCCACTTGGTGTGAAGACTGCCGAAGCGACGGTGATCGAAATGATCGCCCATCGCCACCAGCCCAGCAGCTGCGCTGGGGTGACCACTCGGGCCAGCTCGAGTGAGACGAGCAGAACCGGGAACTCGAAGGTCAATCCAAAGATGATCATCATCCAGATGATCAAACTGAGGTACTGGTTGGGGTTGTAGATCTCTTGCAGCCCCGGTCCGCCGATCGATCCTAAGAACACCAAGGCGTGACTGAATGAGACATAGGCCACGGCGACTCCGCACAAGAAGAGTACGACTGAGGAGACCACGAAGGGGATGGCATAGCGCTTCTCGTTCTTCTTCAGTCCCGGCGTGATGAAGCGCCACAGCTCGAACAGCAGGATGGGAGACGCGAGAACCAACCCTCCGAAGGCGGCGATCTTGATCCGCAGGCTGAGTCCGTCAAGAGGGCTGGTGACGTAGAGAGCGCAATGCCCGTGGTTGGCGTGGCAATAGGGACCCTTGAGAAAGGCGAGGATCTGGTTGTACGCCAAGAAGGCGACGACTGCTGCGATGAGAAAGCCGATGACCCCAACGAGAAGTCGGCGACGGAGTTCGGTCAAGTGCTCTGTCAGGGTCATGGCGTCAGGAGACGACGTCGATGATCGCCGCCATCTGCTTGGTGCTGCCTCGTCGGCTTCGGTGTCCATTCGTGTCAGTTGAGGCTGGGGTCAATGGCCCCAGGGTCGGCCTGTGTGGCTGGGCGGACGCTGGGAATGTCCGGCTGGCCTTGAGGCTCAGTTGGGGTGAGCGGCTCGATGATGAGGTTTTCGGGCACGCCCGACGAGTCCTGATCAGCGTCGTTGCCGACAATCGTCGGATCTCCAAATGCCTCAGGATCGCTCGGAGGAGCTCCGGGGTCGGGCTGTAGGCCGCCCTCCGCCGTTGGTTTGGTGATACCGGGATCGGGCTCGAGGGGATCGATATCGAGCTTGGCGAGGGAGTCGAGAAA